>Ga0247610_10000177_pt1 | contig 106356 bp, 95 predicted proteins | sample 174DNAGHGhighgp2_FD_193483 | JGI IMG/M metagenome (GOLD analysis project Ga0247610, IMG submission 193483) | Sheep rumen microbial communities from Palmerston North, Manawatu-Wanganui, New Zealand - 1742 DNA GHGhigh gp2 | ecosystem: Host-associated > Mammals > Digestive system > Stomach >... | reverse complement strand
AACACTTTCGCAAGCCAAGGATGCCTTTTGAGGCACTCAAACCAACTGAACTGATTCAGAAGGTAAGGCTTCCACTCACAAATGTAAATTTTTAGAACTTACCTAAAAGGAATACATTTCTTATCATATACTATATATCTTTAATTTCAATATTTTGCTGATATACATACTTGTTATTTACCGGACACATCGTAAGCGTTAATTTTGCTTCATAAATGATAACCTACATCCTAATTCTTTCTGAACTATTGTTAAAGTCGATGTGGTTAACTCTATAATGTTAAACTCAACGGCTACACCATCAGATGTGGCTATCAGGGTATTACCATAGATAGAATATCTCCCATTTTCATTATTGTTGCCCTTAATACTGTATGTGTTATCTGAATTAAGGGTAAGAATGTCACCAACTTGTGTGTTGTCTTTTAGCATTCCTTCCCATTCTCCGTAGTTTACAGATGAACATTTCCAAACACCAACAATAGATGCATTATTGCTACCACCGTTGTCATCATCATCACCACCGCAAGCGGTGAAACTCAAAGCTGCAATACACATGATTGCAAGCATGAAAATTGAACTTAATTTCTTCAAAATTATTATTTTAAAAAGTTAGATTTATCTTTCAGGAGCAAAGGTAAGATAATTAAATGAAATGCAGAAATAGTTGGGCAACCATTTCTTCCATTTGATGTCATCAACGAATTTTGATTTTACCACCACACGACCCGAACACATTCTTACCTATCACTTTCACCGAACGAGGTATGATAAGGGTCAGATATCTTGGACAAATTGCAAATGCCATATCACAAATAGTCTCTACACCATCAGGCACCTCATATATATCTTCATCAAATCCTATCGTAGCCACCAATAATCTTTTCATATTGTGGGAATATTTTACATGGTCTTTCTCCACTACTTCTTCAGAGTCATTTATACATAATGAATTGGTATTTGTATCTTGCATTGAGTAAGGCTCATCCCATTCAATGACACATCCCGCAATTCTCTCACTTCCAAATATAGGGCAATCATCTCCATATACTTGGTCAAGCCTACAAGTATAGGGCACATGCAATGTCTCAAAGCGACATCCAATAAATGCCAATCGTTCAATACGCTCCACTCCTTCTGGAATCCTATATGTCTTCACGTTAGGCACCTTCACCATCATCCTCCCATTTTCGATCAATGCAAAGACAGCCCCGTCATCATCTGTAACAATTTCTTCTTTCAAGTCGCTGGATGTCTTACACATAGATAATCTCCTTTCCTATATACTCCACATGCTCCATCAGGCTCACAAACGGTCCCATCTCCAGTTGCCCTTTCACATACACCTCATATTCCCGCTGAGCCTCATCCTCCCAAGTGATGGGCATCCTTATCATCCCCACGCCCCTGTAGAAATTGAGATTGTTGCTCTGCCGACTCAGCCCCTCAGGCATCCTTGTCGTCAGCGCGACAGGCTCGCCAACATCCATGAATGCAATTTCCAGTTTCGATTGCTCCATCTCGCGATTCTCCCTTTCAGAGAAATCCGTCAGCAGAAAGATCGCCCTCGCCTCGAACTCCTCCCAGCGATCCTTCCCAGACAGATGAAGCACTGCAGCGTAAGGCATGAGACAACCACCCTCCGGATTTATATACCTATCTGGATTGATAATCCAAAACTCAGGCGCATCCATCCCCTGCTCCCTGCAAAACGCCTTCAGCTCAAAGTCCATAGCATCTATCCCAAGCGGATACCTCGGAGGCTCACAGTCCCTTAATGACTGCATAACATAGAGTCAACTTCTTTTTAAATTTATAGAAGATTGCCCCATCTTTCTAAGTCTTTACTTCTATATTCAATATAGTCATCTAATCTTTTGATTGACATTTCCGACATTTCTTTTCCTGTTATTTCGCCATTTACAAATTTCACAAGTTCTTCTATTTGAGCATCAAAATCTTTTTTTGATTTCTGAAACTTACTTCCATGTCTATCCTTATTATATGGTTCTTTCCAATCTATTTCTGTTAATTGCAGAATATAGAAATGACGACGTAGTCCAAGAAGGTAGCGTAATTTATTTACTTCTACATAAGTCATTTGCCCTTTTATTTCCACATACAATTTTTCACCACCATGCGATTTTAAGACCAAATCAACGACATGCTTCTTGCTTTTATTAAAGGCAACATTAGCAATCTTCTCATGAGCGCTAAAGTCTTGAAGATAGTGAAGGCTCTTTTCTGCTAATGCATAACAAACAGCCTTTTCTGTTATTGGTTTAACTTCTTCGTCAAACTAAAGATAATCATCATGATATGTTTTTGCGAATGTCATAACTCTTGGTTTTGCAATGAATTCCATTTTTAGATGAACTCTGTTGTAATTCCTTACCTAATATACAAATCAAAGTATAAAAACGTAATTATATTATTTACGTCTTTATCTTTTGGAGAGTTCAGCCCTTACTATAACACATAAGCATTAGATATGCACTCCATTTTTTATGCTTGAGAAGAATATTCCGAATATCTTTGAAACGAGATATATCTGCTAGATTCATACTATTCTTACTAGAATATTTTTTCCACGAGTATGCCATAAAGGGACGCTTATTACTACCTCCTGGCATATCCAATCCACAGCTATCAAGAATGCCGTTTAGCTTTGCATAAAAATCTTTACGTATCATCATATTATCAATCTATAAAACATTGTTTTCACAAAACCTTCTGCATATTTCTCGGCATATTGCGCCATCAGTTGCTTCTCTTTAGCAGTCTTAGACTTACCATTTTCTTCCTTAAAGTTAAGAAGGTCTTGTTGCGCCTAGATACCCTAAACATCTCTTTTGGCATATCCTTGCCTGACTAAATATTCGTTGATACATGATGACTCTCATGTATCACATGAAATAACACATATCCTAAATATTACATCTGCTACATTTGATTTATATCACAAACTTGTATACCATTATAATTTCATTAATACCAACCATGAACATGATAAACAACCCTTGGACGTCTCTTTGCATATTCCACTGCTACGTCACGAACAGCCTTAATCGTAGCAATATTTGTGTCCCTTTGAGCTTTTATTTGCATCCTTGTTTCCGTACTGCGATTATCCTCTCTGACCCTCTCCATTTCTCGTTCATGCGCTAATTGGCGCTGACGCGCTGCCCACTCTCTGTTATTTAACTGCTCCATACGTGCTGTTACAGATTGCATAAATTTATGAGCTTCTGAATAGCAACTGGCATTTGCATCAATTTGATTTATCAAGTCTGCAACTTGATTAGCTGTAGATTCATTTTGCTCTGATGCCCAAACCGACCTTGCCTGAAGAAAAAGGTCAGATGACCTATTATCGACTATTCTACCATTAACTTTTCCCAAAAGCATCTGCACATCATTGTAATAAGTACATTCCTGAGGAATGAGGCACAGTTCATACGCAGCCTGTTCTAAGTTTTTTCCATTAACACATGATTTTATTGATGACAATATCTGCTCTTTGTTCTTTTCATAATAATCTATTATCCTTGCAGTTCCCTTACCGACAAACTCAGTCATCTGTTGAGATTTGGCTTGCATGTTTTTAACAGCATTTCTGTAAGCCTTTTCTTCAGTACTTCCTACCCCTTTTGACCGAAAGGATTGGCTTATGTATTTTGTTCCTGTCTCCCCATCTCCAATAAACAAATGGATGTCTAACACGTATGCTATCTGAGTCGGAGATGTAGCCAAAACGTTTTTTGACTCTTCTATTACATTACATGTTAAAACAAATCTTGACTGCCCCATTTGGCTTTGTATGCCGTTTTGCAATATAATGTTAGTCAGTTTTTGTTTAAGAATCTCACAGATACCATTAGGCATTGACAAACAATTCTGTTCATCAATATAAGGAGTAATCTGAATCTGCGCCATTGATGTGCCGAAGCACACCAATGACACAACTGTTAATAGCATCTTTCTCATTTATTTTCCTCCTATAACAATAGTTGCCTGTCCAAGTCCTTTCATCATTAATTTAGCAGGTACTCCAAGTGTCTTTAGCTTATTGATGAGTCCACGCGTCCATCTACGAGCATCCATTGCCCGCTGATTTTGGTCAAACAGAGGAATACGAACCTGTTCAAAGTACATAAAGTTCTCTGTAGCATCTGTAGTATTAAAACGACCTTTCACTGTATTGGCAGATATCCAGTCCTCTATGATGTCACTTAACTCTGTACCATCAAATTCAGACTCCAAGTCCCATTCTGAATCATCCCATTTCTTGACTCTCAGAGTAATTTCACGTCCATTCTCAAACATGTCATCAAAATGGTTCTGAAGTTGTGTTGTGAAAGTCTCAAGGTGATTGGCAATGGACTCTTCTATCAATACTGGCAGTTCCGCAGAAAAGGTTGGGTCACCCGTGCCTTGACATGCCGCTATCTGTTTGTTAGTATAAGCGTCTATTCCCAGCAAGTTGAATGTCAGAGAATACTTAGGACCTGCCCTGTTCACCAACCAAGTCACTTGAAGAATAATGTCACTCTTCGATTTCTTTTTCAATCTGTCGACAGGTGATTCAGCAATATCAGCGCCAGATTTTGAAGTCAACAAAGCGTCTTCTGCACTTTCTTCATTCAAGCTCTTCAGTTCCTGCTCCATCAACTTCAAAGGGAATCCACGATCCGCCATCATCTGGCCTATGACGGTTATTCCTGTCAACAGCTGAGGATCGTTTTGCAGCGCACGTTTATAATCAGGAACGACTTCTGTCTGTCCCTGATTATTGAATGTCTGTGTATATCCGTGCTGATTGCAGTACAAGTCACTCGGCACAACCATCAATGTCGGTTTCTTTGCTTGTGAGAATGCCATCATAGGCAAAACAAGACCAAACAAAAAAACAATTACTTTTCTCATCATTTAAAAAACGTAATTTAGCCCTTTAATAATTTTGTCTTCCTCTAATCGTTTGCGCAAGTCGTTATAAGAGATTACGACAATCTTGCCAATTTTATACAGCTTTCCAACCTTTATCAGGCTATTTTGCTCAACATAGTTATTGAGGGCTACCCTCGAATAGTTTGCATATTTACCCTCTTTGAAAAAATCGTCGAAATAATCCTTGTGATTATCGTAACCGTCTTCCACAAGAGCCTTGCGACCCTTCATGCGACCAGAATCCGAAACGCCTTTAAATAAGACGCCTTTTATAGCATTCATCTTTGCAACATCTTCACTTATCAGAGGTTTCTTGTTATAGCACCAGACTTTCACTACCAACGTACCAGGCTCGCCGACTTCTGCCATTTCAATTTCATAACGATTATCGTCATTACTGCTTTTTGCCACACTTTGAGGTAACAACAGGCATATAAGCCCCAAAAAAATAAAAAACTTTCTCATATTGCTATTTCGTTTGTCTTACAAGCATACCAGGTGCAAGTTTATTATAATCACCTTTAAAATAGGTCTTACCAACAGGTTCTTCCTCTTGCCCAAGGACATAGCTATTATCAAATATTGGATGCTTCTTATCTATTTTTAATGAAGTCACTTTCTTGTAATCAAAGCGATTTCTCTTCTCATTATATGTGCGTTCTAAAACTTCAAAGGAAGAAGACTCATTTATACCCTCTTTCGTTCCAATAAAAGCAGTTATTTCAGATTTGCTTACATCGATTAAGGGTGCTTTAACCCTGAAATCCTCAAACTTTTTCTGTAGATTTCCTAAAGAAGCATCTATTGCCCTAATTGTTGCCTCACCTGCGACAAGGACATTGCCAGAACCCCCTTTTCCTGTTCTTTCTTCATAATTAATAGTTGGACTACTTTGACATCCAATGTATTCCATGTGGAATTCATCACTATTTAATAGAGCAGAGACGGGAGCATTCCAATATTTATTTATAAACAAGTCTTCTAAAGATTGATTCCATTTCAACCTAAATAAATAAGTTGTTGCATGAACCCAATAACCTGAAACATTATTTATTTTATCATCTATAACTTTATTCCACTGTTCACCTAAATATGAATCCTTCCCGAAAATTTTATTACCTACCTTTCCTGTTTTCGCTGTGATTTCCTGTGAAGTATTGTAATCAAAATATGTAAAAGTCACATATGTGTGCGATAACAATTCCATTCCTGCATCTGACAGAATAGCCCGCCCACGCACAGATTCTGCTGCGCGCAATTTTTCTAATTCAGATGCACTATACACACCACGGTCTTGGATTAGTTTCATATTATAATAAGAATTATCCACCAATGTGTTAGAGGCATTAAACCACTTTGCCAATAAAATATTTGCAATCCTATGATCTTCTAAAAATTGCATCAACCTATTTGGCATTTGACTTTTTATCTCATCTTTTTCTATTTGTTCCTGTGTACTCTTTGAAAAACTAGCATTTTGTTTTGCCAATTCCTCGTCATAATCTAATCCTTGAACTGATGCTAGTTTTCTTCCGACTTTCTCAAGAAAGCTTTGCTTTGGCTTATTTTTCCCCTTCAATTCAATATTCTTGACATGAATAGTCCTGTCAATTCCAATAATATGAGAATCATATTTAAGAGGAACTTGATAGTTTTGACACGCAAAATCTACACTTGTCATTACACTTTTATCCAATCGTCCAAAATCTGTTATAAAAAACGTGCATAAAGAATTACGGCGATACGGATCTCCCTTTTGTTGTGCAATAGCACCAATACAGATGTGTATACACATCGAAAGAATTAAAAATTTCTTCATTTTCTTAGATTTTTATTTTTATATACAAAATTTAGTAACTACGCGCTACGATATCAGTACAATATAATGCAGACTGTTTAATATCACAACTGAGATTCAATCTTTCTATTTTTTGTTTTACGTTCAAATTAACACAATCTTGCATACATTTATACATGCACAATGAAGGATGGGAATTCCCTAATGGCTCTAATGGTGGCAATGTAACGTCTGTTACAATCCCTGTGGTATAATCTATTTCGTCAATATCCAATATATCTTTTCCTCTACCTCCACATGTAACAGCAAACAATCGTAATTCAATTTCGTAACTATAAGCATCCCGTTTTAACAAGCAATCAGACAAATAGTCAGAAATACTACTATAGGTTTTATTTGAACTTTTTTTACTTTTCTGCAATATCTCATGACGCGTAAGATACTTTATTGCCCCTAAATAAAAGGCAATATCCCCATTAGCTTGAGTTGACAGAGCCCTTAACAGTTTGCTCATATCATACGTTACACGAACTATTGGTTCATTACTACCACTACCCCAAATATTCCAAAAACCTTCTTCGTTTTGTATATCATTTCCTGCAAAGCAACAAGCATTAACATGATAATTCACTTGGTTTATTTGAACATAAGGTTTATATAAAAGCGTTTCAAAGGGGTCTAACCACAGTAATGGAGACAAAAATGTAAATTTCTTACATTGTACGGCATTTACAAACCGGCTTAATGGCATATATTTTGACGCAACAATCCTTTTATCGGTTTCTCCATTCAAAAAAACACGTTCTGTGTCTATACCAATTCTATCTGCAATGAAAACATTCTTGTTTTCGTCATTCCAATTAACAAAAACTACATTTTCAAATTCCTTGTTTTTTAATTCCATATTATTATATGCTTAATTAATTAAAAGAAATGTCAAAAGGAAGGTGTGAGCCTTTCAGTCTATCCTACCGAAGGCTCTGGTAAAACCTGTAAAGAGATAAAAGAAAACAGCCCACACCCTTGGAGGATATATAGGATGTGAGCCAATAAGGGCTACACAAGGAATATTCCAACCAAGGAGGGAACGTGTTCACTCTGCATCTGCTTTACGTTCAAGTTTACCAGACTTTTCGGTACAGATGAAAGCTAAACGCTTCCTACTATGTTTGTCACTCATTTCTGAACGACACCGCAAATATAAGAATTATTTAGCAAAAAACGTTCTGTGTGAGCCGTTATTTTTGCAAAAGTACTTCTTTTTCTCAAAATTAGCCACTTCGACAGGAAATTATATTCATCTTTCTTTCGCCTTTTTGAATTTACCGATGCAAAAATAGAGAAAGAAAATAAAAAATGGAAGAAAAGGGTTGACCATTTCTTCCATTTAGCAAAATTAATCAAAGATACCGACGATTGTAAGTTTCTACCTGATGTTTTATCTCATCTTTAATTTCATTCCAATCGACAGATTGAAACATAAAGGGCATAGGTTGTGGGTCGGCATCTTCAAAATAAGTCATACTTAACAATGCCCTATACTCTGAACCATCAGCGTATTTTTGTATGTAAAATTGCATTAATTCTTCAAATGTGTAATGTTGAAGCAAGAAATATACGTCAACAAAGTCTTTCTTTGAACCTCTTCCCATTACTGCATTTACTTTATTTACTTTCATCGCCGCAATATCTTTTGGTGAACCAAGCCTGAAGACACCATCTGTTATAAGATTATCAATCCACGGATAATCATAGTTTACCACATCTACTTTCACACCATCCAAGAAGTATGCTTTAATGCGTTTTGTACAATTACCTCGAACAACCTGTTTGGCACAAGTATGCATCATAGCCGTAAGTTCATCAACATCCTCAGTGGTCGTTCCAAAGAAATCCAAGTCGATGGAACGACGATGTCCATATTGCAGTGCCAATGATGTGCCACCAACAAGTCGCATTTGCGACAAGAGTGGTTGTTGCATTAGCCTGCTTAAGAGTTCCAAAGTGTTGGGTTCAACTGCTTGTAATGATAGCATCGGTAATCTTCTACTTTTGTATGGGATATTGTAGCTATGAAAGACAGACAGACAGGATCGAGTGTACGCATCTGCTTACACTCGTCAACAATTCTATTCAGTCCATAGTATTGGTTTATCAATTGCCAGTCGTTAATCTGTCCATGTTCCAAAACCCTCTGAATAATATATCTGGAATTATTATCCAGTGATAATTCAGTAGGATCGGCATCCCAAAACAAATTACTGGTAAATTTGCTTAACCATTCACTATTACTCATATAATCTTTCGTTGTATCAAATGCAAATATAAGAATTATTTAGCTAAAATCTTTCTGTTTGGCCAATTAATTTTTCAATATTACTTCTTTTTCTCAAAATGTGCCATTTCATGAGGAATAGTAACCATCATTCTGATGTTGACGATTGAGAGCCATTCTCACGCATTTTATTAAAGACGTAGGCAACAAGGGTTTGAAATTGGCTTTCAATTTCCTGACGGATGAAAGACTCTGGCACTTGGGGATATTTCTGTACTAATTGATCTGCTATCTGAACGGTTTGAGAATGAAAATCTGTTGATACTTTACTCCAAAGTTTGCCAACGGAAGGTGAGGGAAATACCGAGTCACAGAAAGTGGCAATGGTACTCTGATAAGCCTTATCCATCAATTGGCTCATTTCCTTCTTCATTAGTTCTGTTGGGTCTGATGGTGTAGGTTTAGCTATCTTTTCCTTCACTATGACCGAAGTCGATGGTTGGGCAACCTTTTTCTTTGGAACGGTGTCCACTTGTACAATAGGAGCAGCCATCAATGCCTGTTTATCTTTGTCTGGCTGTTGACTAAACAACATGTCAACCAATAATATGGTTGCACCAAGTAACAACAAGAAAAGGAAATAACGAATAAAGGAACTTCGTTTCTTGAGTGCACGAGAAAGTTCGTCTATCGATTGGAATCTATCATGCTTATCACTTGCCGTACAACGAGCTATTACCTTATTATATATATTATGATCAGACAACTGTTCAATAATTCTTCCCAACGCAAATATGTCTGTCCGTTCATCAACGTTGTCACTAGTCAGTTGTTCGGGTGCGGCAAAGTGGTCGGTGCGCCCTTGCGTGTCTACAAACGTATCGGTATAGCAAAATCCGAGGTCAACAAGTTTCACGTCATTGCCGATACGGGTGAGCATAATGTTGTCGGGCTTCAAATCAAGGTGAAGCACTTGATGGGCGTGCAGATAGCCAACGGCATCTAATAATTGGCGAAGAAGTTTCTCTGTATTCTTCTTATTAAAATACTCTGGGTGGGAATCAATTCGTTGTTTAAGTGTCTCACCATCCACGTATTCCATCAGAATACCTTCGTCAGAAAGAGAAACATAACGTACAATGTGAGGGTGTTCCAAACGATAGCCCGTCTCGAACTCCTTTTGAAACGCTTCTTGATAACGAATGTCATTGGCGAATGCAGGTTTCAGTCGTTTCAAGAAGTGTAGTTTCCCATAGAGTTTCACACGAAAGGTGTCACAAGTAGACCCGTTGGAATCTACAGGTTCCATAGACTCGAACCGAGGTTGTTCATCTGAAAAACGTGAAGATTCCATCAGGTACTAATTATCTTAATTGATGACAAACCAGAAATGCGACCAGCCGTGAACTGACCAAGCGATGTGCCTTCACGCCACACTTGCACCACCAATAGTGGATGGTGAAGAACAAAATTGAGAATCTCCACTTCATCGTCCACTTGCAACTTACTGTTTTCACTCAGTTTTACCCTATAGCGATTATTGCCCTGATAGGCAAATAAGACCTTACGGTCGGGCAGATACGTTATTTCTACTTCATCCCCATACTGTAAGTCTGCAGAACGAACTTCATCGTCTGAGCTATTGAAATCTGAGTTTCCATTGTCTTCAATCTTTGACAACTCATCCCAATGGGCATAACCCAAGTAGCGAGCAATCGCATCAAGCGTACTGGTATGTGGTTGTCGTTCGTCTTGAGCAAATCCGAGCAGACGCTTGAGCGTGGTCGCACCGATACGAACACCTATCTTACTCTGTATGTCGAGCGACAGGAGTTCGCAATCTGATGGTAAGCGCAAATCATTTTCTGACTTGCGCTTCAACAGTTCTATGATATGGAATGGCAGTTTCATCGTCTATTCCCACTCGATCGTCGATGGTGGTTTAGAAGAGATGTCGTAACAAACGCGGTTTACTCCTTTTACCTTATTAATAATCTCATTGGAGACCTTAGCCATGAAATCGTAGGGCAAATGAGCCCAGTCGGCAGTCATGGCATCTGTACTGGTGACGGCACGAAGGGCAACTGGATGTTCGTATGTGCGCTCATCTCCCATTACGCCTACAGAGCGAACCGTGCTCAGTAAGATAGCACCAGCTTGCCAGATTTGGTCGTAAAGCGACACTTCGATTTCACCGTCTGTCATTTCTGCTGGTACTCCTGCTGCCAACACCTTACGTGCCTCCTCTCCAGAGAGACGTACCTTATAGCTGCGAAGGCCACGGATATAGATGTCGTCTGCCTCTTGCAGAATGCTTACCTTTTCTGGCGTAATGTCGCCTAAGATACGTACAGCCAAGCCAGGACCAGGGAACGGATGACGAGTAATCAGGTGTTCGGGCATTCCCAATTGCCTTCCTACACGACGTACCTCATCCTTGAACAACCACTTCAATGGCTCACATAATTGCAGATGCATCTCCTTGGGCAATCCACCTACATTGTGATGACTCTTGATTACTTTTCCCGTGATGTTCAGCGACTCAATTCTATCTGGATAAATGGTGCCTTGTGCCAGCCATTTCGCATCGGTAATCTTCTTTGCTTCCGCATTGAATACCTCCACGAAGTCGCGACCGATAATCTTTCGCTTCTGCTCTGGGTCGGTAACTCCTGACAAATCGGCAAAGAACTTCTCTGAAGCATTCACGCCAATCACGTTCAATCCCAACACCTTGTAGTCTTCCATTACTTGCATAAACTCATTCTTACGCAACATTCCATGATCTACGAAGATACAAGTCAGGTTGCTGCCAATGGCACGATTGAGCAATACGGCGGCAACACTGGAATCTACACCACCAGAAAGACCAAGTATCACACGGTCGTTACCCAACTGTTGTTTCAACTCTGCTACGGTGGATTCTACAAATGATGCTGCACTCCATTCCTGACGACTGCCACAAATATCCACTACAAAGTTTTTGAGCAACAAGGAACCTTGCAAGGTATGGAATACTTCAGGGTGGAACTGGACAGCAAAGACAGAATCCTCACCCTCTCTCTGATGATTGAGGCTGAAAGCTGCATATTTGACATCCTTTGTTGATGCAATACACTTAAAACCTTCTGGAATCTGGGTTATACTATCGCCATGACTCATCCACACTTGCGAGTGTGGTTCAAACCCACGGAAAAGTGGATTCTCCGTATCAATATATTCCAAATGCGCACGACCATACTCACGCGTATTGGTTTTCTCCACCTTACCACCGCATGAATAAGAGATAAACTGTGCACCATAGCAGATGCCCAACACAGGCACCTTACCCACAAACTGGCTCAAGTCAACCTTGAATGCCTCAGGGTCGTGTACACTATAGGGCGATCCACTGAGAATCACTCCTATCACAGATTCATCACCTACAGGAAACTTGTTGTAAGGCAGAATCTCGCAGAAAGTATCAAGTTCTCGTACTCGACGGCCAATCAACTGTGTGGTCTGCGATCCAAAATCGAGAATTATTATTTTCTGTGTCATACTTATAATTGATTGATTATGAATTTTTCAGCTTCTTGTAACGTATCTAACTTACCTACATCCATCAAACGCAAGTCTTCTTTCACCCAACCCTTGATGTTGGCTTGATGACATTCGTTCAAGTAAAAATCGATAATGCCGAAACGGTCTGGATAGTTCTCCATCAAAGGGAACAATGATGGTGAAAAGACGTGTATTCCACTGAAGGCAAAATATCTGTATTGACTTTTCAACACCTCTACCGACATGTTTTTGATGTCTTCAAACGGGCTCTTCACCTCTCCCGTTTCCACGTTCATCCATCCCACGAGCTTCATATCCTCAGCGAAAAGCAGATACCTTTTGGTCTTGCGTTCACTTACCAATAACAGCGCATCGCAATCATGTCCTCTCTCATAAAAGTCTTTCAAGTCTATGTTGCTGAGAATGTCAACGTTGTGTATCAAGAAAGGAAAATTGCCATCAAACAACTGTCGGGCGTATTTGATTCCCCCACCCGTCTCAAGCAAAGACTCACGTTCGTAACTGATATGTATATCCATCCCAAAGTTATGGTTTGCTTGAAGGAAACATAGTATTTGCTCAGCGAAATGATGAACGTTGATAACCACCCTGTCGAATCCCGCTGTCTTCAAGTTGAGCAACACCCGTTCTATCAAGGGAATGCCCCCAACGGGAACCATTGCCTTGGGCATGGTGTCGGTCAATGGCTTCAGTCGTGTACCAAGACCAGCGGCAAATATCATGGCTTGTCTCATTTCAATACTTGGTTAATGTTTTGCTCTCGATGACAAATCCTTACCTCCACACCATATTTCTGGTGGATATACTCTGCCAGATGTTGTGCGGAATATACCGAACGGTGCTGTCCTCCCGTGCATCCGAAAGAAAACATCAAACTGGTAAACCCTCGTTGAATGTATCGTTGCACATGATGGTCAGCCAGTTTATACACATGATCCAAGAACGACAATATCTCACCATCGTCTTCCAAGAAACGTATCACGGGCTCATCAAGTCCCGTCAGATTCTTATATGGCTCGTATCGCCCTGGGTTGTGAGTACTCCTGCAATCAAACACATATCCCCCACCGTTACCACTGTCATCTTCAGGAATGCCTTTGCGATAGGAGAAACTATAAACCTTCACCACCAACGGACCTTTTCCGTCATATTTAGAAAAGGTGGCTGGACCGTCAAGAGGATTGGATGGATATACTTGTCTGTCAGTTATCTTATAGCCATCAGAACGTTCCATCACAGGCTGTTTTACCTTGGCAAATTGAGGCAACTCGGTCAGCCTGCGCAATACATCCATCAAATACGGATAAGGGAATGTATCCTCGTTCATCTTGAGCAAGTCTCGCAGATTATCCATCGCCATTGGAATAGAATCAATGAAATGTTGCTTGCGCTCGAAATATCCTCTGAATCCGTATGCACCCAACACTTGTAAGGTTCGGAACAGGACAAAGAGACTCAATCGCTGAACAAAATGACGGACTGTGGGCACTTCTATGTAATTGCGCAACGAGTTGTAATACTCATGAATGAGTTCGCGACGCAACTTATAAGAATACTTGGCTGATGCTTGCCACAAGAAAGAGGCAAGGTCATAGTAATATGGGCCTTTACGTCCACCTTGATAGTCTATGAAATAGGGGTTGCCTTCGTCGTTAAGCAACACGTTTCGTGCCTGGAAGTCACGATACATGAAACTCTCAAAACTCTCAGAAGTGAGGTCTTTGGCAAACATACGGAAATTAGCTTCCAACTTCATCTCATGGAAGTCAAGTTCCGTTGGTTTGAGAAAACAATATTTGAAATAATTCAGGTCAAACAGTACATTATCCACGTCAAACTCTGGCTGAGGGTAGCAGTTTGACCAATCCAACCCACGTGCCCCTCGTACTTGTATATTGGGCAATTCACGGATGGTATTGATGAGCAGTTGCTTCTCTTTCTGGTTGTAACGTCCACCTGCCTCTCTTCCACCCTTGATGGCACTAAACAAAGAGCGATTGCCCAAGTCTGTCTGGATATAACGTAGCTTATCCTCTGATTGCACCAACAATTGAGGTACAGGCAACTGACGTTGAGTAAAATGCTGCGTGAGATACAGAAAGGCATGGTTCTCGTCGATGCTCGTACCTACTACGCCAATCACCGACGTTCCTTGTTGGGTATAGATACGATAATACTCACGGTTGCTTCCTGCCTCCTCTAACTTAACGACATGCGAAGGTTCCTCATTCGCCCATGTCGTATAAAGTCTTACCAACTCTTTCATTGATCTTGCTCGTTTTGGTCGAACATTTTCCGTTGCTTCTCGTCATATTTTGCCAAGAAATGGTCAATCACCAAAAGCACGAACAAAATGCCTAACGTTATCCACTCCGACTTAGTCAGAATGTATAATCCAGCCGCAACAAAAGCAAGCAACAACAAGCGTTTCCAATTCAAAAAATCTTTCATGCTACAAACTTACACATTTTTTTTGAAATATAAAACGAATATGGGCAAAAAATAATAATTCATTCTAGGAACGGGCAAAAATAAATGGAACTTGTCCTCACGACAAGCTCCATTCACATACTTACTAAAACTAAATTAACCACTAAAAAAACTAATCTTAATTATTTTCTTTGCAAATATAATATATTTCTTTCAAAACTGCAAACTTTTAGTGCGTTTCTTATAAAAAAACATATATATTTAACCTTTATTCACTACTTTACACTAAAATTTATAACTTAATGTACACAATACTTGATGTTTGTTGAACGAAACTTCTTTAGCATCGCAATGGTTATCTTCAATACTTTTTGGTCCATCTACATCATTTTCATAATAATTCATGAATGGGTAGAAATCGCCTTTAGTAGTAGAATACTGATAAGCTACATCTAATGTCAGATGAGGAGTAGCATTCCATCCAATACCAGCAGTTATACGATTAGTAGCCTTCCAGTTGGTATAGCTGGTTTCCGTTTCGTAATACGTACCAGGAGATTTCACCGTTCCATCCTTACTTCCCATGTTATCGCACAAAGGTGACACGTAATTATAACCAAGGCGTACTGCAATCGATGGGTCTGGCTTAAATTCCGCACCCACTTTCACCGTAGAGACTCCCTTCAGTGTCTTTTCAGTGTGAGTGTTCATGTTATTATCTTTATGCGAATACGAATAAGCTCTATCAATAAAAGAATAGTGATAATCATTCTCCTTTATGCGGTTAGTCATAGAGCTGTAATCAGCATACTCATACGTAGCTCCAAGTGCCAGGAAGTTGCCTATTGTATGTCCTGCACTCAAGCCAAACTTCCACGGTGTATAAATCTTATATTTATAACTCTCTTCTTTGTCGACAGAAATACTTCCATCGGTGAGCCTAGTCACACTTGAAGATTCCAACTCATACCATGTAGGAGTATGGATATAGGCACCAATTCTAAACGGAGAATTTTCAACAGGACGCACGATTGCTCCAAATTTGATGTCTGTTCCAGTACCAGAAACCCTTTTGTCATCAATCATGGTCAACCCTTTGATACCATCCTCATTCTCTTGGAATTTTTCACCGTATTCGCTGTAATGCTTATAATGCACATCGTGAATGCCAAAGGTTACACCCAAGAACACACGATTCTTGATGTTGCCGCTGATGTTCAAATCATATTCTCCGATATAGCCTCTTTGCGCACGATTGTATTCATACGATGTGGCAGGAAAGTAAAAATACATATCTTCTGCTTGATTATACAGCAAATTCTCCATATACAAGGCATCAACTGTCGTATAAGTAAGGTCTGTTCTATTGAGAAAAATCTCACGGCGGAACTTCTGATACGTCAACTTATTTTGTGAAGCATTTTCCAAAGGTGCCACAGCACTGATAATCTGGTTGAAGTTGCGGCTCTTACGATATGTAAACCCCAAGTTCAAGAATGAAGTCCTGTCGTAATTAGGAGCAGAATAAACAAATCCCACTTGGTCAAGACTGAAATTCGTCTTGTTGCCTGGCGAAAATTTCTTCACATCCTGCTGACTGAGCAAGCTAACAGTACCCGATACAGAACTGCTACGGAACAAGCCTATACCTGCCGGATTGGTACTCATGGTAGAAATGTCAGCTCCCAACGCTTCCATTGCGCCACCCATACCCACGTATCTGGCTGTACCGTTCAAGTCGGACTCCACCAATCTCGTGTCTTCGTATGTTTCTTGTGCCATCACGGATGTACCCATCAACATTGCCATGGCAAATATCATATTTCTTTTCATAATATACACCTTATTTATAATATTATACAATCATTTCAATTCAAAACACATCATTATCTATGACCACCAAATGAGCCACCACCGGAACGGCCGCCGCCTCCGCCGCCACCAAAGGAGCCACCGCCTCCGCCACTAGAGCGACCACCACCGCCGTAGCTACCGCCGCCAGAGGAACCACCAGAATAGCTACTTCCACCTAATGAAGAGCTCGAAGAGCTATTACTAAATGAAGGAGTAGAATAACTTCTGGTATCGCCACTATAAGTAGTTGTAGAGCGAGAACCTCCAAACTTAGCACCACTGCTATTCGTGGTGTAGGTACGAGTGGTAGAAGAACCTCTGCCAGAGCCAGAACCGAAAATACCAGATGAACCACCAGTATTTCTGCTAAATACATTTCGGTTGCTTGTAGAATGTACGCTACCTCCGATACCACCTGTAGTCGAACGGCTATGATTGTGTGTTCCTATACCCGTATATCTGATGTCTCCTCTTCCGCCACCAGCTCCTGTACCGGTTGGTCGTCCGCCATGGCCGCCATATCCACCGCCATAGTAAACACCTGTATAGTACCAAGGTCTATAATACCACCAAGGCGTGTACCAGGAAAAGAACGGATCATAATAACCACCATAGTAAAGACTCATATACCAAGGGTCAAACCAAGGATCAAAGTATCCATATCCAAAATACCAAGGGTCGTAATAGCCATAATAGCCACGGTGGTAATTCCAAGCCCAATGCCTTCCATACCATGCAGGCCAATAATAGTCTCTAAATCCCCACCAATTGTAGCTTCTCCAAAGGTCGTAAGGAATGACGTAATAGTAATCATCCCATCTGCTCAAGCGATTGGAATAGCGATAGTCGTCATCATTGTTAACGTATTTGGAAACCATGAACAACGTGTCAACGTAGCTTGTGTCTGGATAGATTTCGTTGCCGGAGAAGATACGGATGATGTCGTTACCCAAGCTATCCGAACCAATCTTCTGATACGTACTTACCAATTTCTTGTGACGGTTGTACTCATCTACGTTACGGTTACTACCCACATAATAAGTGGGGGAATTATCATCCACGACCATCTTAGCCTTCTTCTTTTTTGAAGTTTTCTTTGGCACGAAGTACATGTCGTCTTCACCTGATTCAGGAAGTACGTCAATGACATCCCCTTCGTTAGTCTGATACTTCGCATAATGACGATTGTACTCGTCAATCTCACGATCAGTGAAATCAGAAAGTGAAGACTTAGTATCGCTCTGTGTTTCCACCTTAGCATTTTCCTTCGTCTTCTTTGAGCCGTTATACAAGTCGTCTTGCGCATTCACCGTGAACGTGGCTACGCAAAAAAGCGAGATTAGAAGAATTAATTTTTTCATATTTATACTCCTTTCATCAAGTTTTATTATTTCATATTGCAAAAATAGCATGAATTATGCTGCAAAATTAAGGAAAAACCCTAAACGAAAGTAGGATTTTCCCTATTTTTTGTAATTTTGCATAATAATTGGGAATAATTATGAAATATCTTGTAGCCAATTTTACCATAAAGCCGACAGGCGACATGGATAAGCAGACCATTTGCGACTTGCTATGTGCCACTTTGGGAGAAGTGGGATTTGAATCTTTTCAAGAAACCGACCATGGGATTGATGCGTATATTCAAGATGAGGTATATGATAAGGAAGCGTTTCTCCAAGCATTGGAAGATTTTGGATTACCACAAGAAGAATTGACCTATCACGTCAATCAGGTGGAAGACAAGGATTGGAACGAGACTTGGGAAAATGAGGGTTTTGCTCCCATTCAAATCGGTAACCTTTGCGTGATATACGATGCGAAACACTCTATCCCCGACAATCTTCATCCCCAGATGAATATTGGCATAGATGCAAAGTTGGCATTTGGCACAGGCAATCACGAAACCACACGAATGGTCATCTCATTCTTATTTGATTTGGACCTGAAAGACAAGCGAGCTCTTGATTGCGGGTGCGGTACGGGTATTCTCGGAATCGTGGCATCAAAGTTGGGAGCAAGAGATGTCGTTGGCTACGACATTGATGAATGGAGCGTGGAAAACACAAAACACAACGCCGAAATCAACCATGTTTCCAACATAGAAGTATTTCATGGAGATTCTCGTGTATTGTCACACGTAAGTGGTGTCTTCGACGTGGTGGTTGCCAATATCAATCGCAATATCCTACAGGCTGACATTCGCCATTTCAAAGATGTGATGGCTCCCAATGCCGTTCTTATCCTAAGTGGTTTTTATGAGGAAGACATTCCCGTATTGTTGGAGGAGGCTGAAAAATACGATTTACATCCAGTAAAGCAAATGACGGAAAACCACTGGGCTTGCTTGGTTTTGTCATAATCGTCTTGGATTCTGCAAACAATATGTTTGAAAGAAGCAAACAATATGTTTGAGAAGGATAAACAATATGTTTGAGAGAGACAAACGATATGTTTGGGTGGGATAAACGTAAGGTTTATCTCTACCAGACATCATCTTCGCTTCCGATGGTCAGCATCTTCAAGTCATAATAAGAGCCATTGTAGATGTCGAAATCTACATATCCCTTGATGCCAGGCAACCTTCCTGCATCCGTATGTTGCCAAAACTTCCATTCTCCCTTATATTCCACCTTATCTACATAATAGTGGGCTATCCAATAAGGATAGTCATCAAAGACGGGAGCACTGAGATACTTCTCTTTAAATTTAAAATAGGTGTAGATAATAGGCTTGACATGGAATTTATCTTCCACGATGTGCAACCACGTCAATACGTCTCGCTGGAAATCTTCCAACTTCACGTCTTGTGGATAATGCTCTATATCCAGCACAGGAGGCAAGTCTCCCTTCTCTAATTTGGCATATTTCAAGAAGAAATAGGCTTGTTCTCTTGCTTTCGACTTATTACTCCAGAAATGGTAAGCCCCGCGGATAAATCCATGTTCACGTGCTTGGTAGAAATTCTCCTCGAATTTTTCATCCACACGCGTAGAGCCTTCGGTAGATTTAATGATGACGAAGCGCAATGGGCAACCCTCAATGATAGAATGGCGCAACTTATTCCAGTCAATGTCGCCTTGATAATGAGAGATGTCTATTCCGTGTATTTCATAACCCTGCGGATATTTCGCATCTCCATACAAAGCCCTCCATCTGAATCCAGTAGGTCCGACAAAGAAGTAATAAAATGCCCAGATATAAAGCACGACGACTCCTATCCCCCCTATCCACCAAGCCAAGCGAGTGTTTTTCTTGAAAAGAGTAGATAGCGGATAATGAGAATGAGCCTTCCTACCGTTCTTTTTCGTAGGACTGGCTTTTGGATTTGTCGTTTTCTTCTTTACCACACCTATTTATATTATATAGTATCACATCATTCTATCACGTCAGAGAGCAAGTCTCTCTTGATAGCTATGGAAAACCGTGAATTGTCTTTGACCAACCACATGATAGTTTGCCAATAGACAATTCACGGATAATATCTTTCAAATCATATAGATTGAATATATCATTGCTTACCTTGTTCGAGCATCAAAGTACGAGTAGCACGGTCACACACTACAGATGGTCCCCAATACTGGATTGGACCAGGATAAACGAAGCATGTTCCCTCTTCCCATTCCTTACGGTGCTCAACAAACTTCTTGAATGGACGACCTTCCAAGTCAACCAATGCCTTACGAATCACAGGTTTCATTTTACCGTTTCTGCGCTCCATGTTCATCATCATGGTGATAGGCACACCACCTGCAATCCAGTTGTCTGTTCCGTCGGTAGTATTCTTCACGATAGCCATGTAGCCAGTCTTGCCGTTGGCAATGAGCTGTGAAGCACTGATACCCAGAGCATAGCAATAGTCTGCATCAAAGTTGGATGGAGCAGCGCAACGTCCCTCATATCCGAAGAAGTGATGTTGAGTGTTGAATTTACCAACAAACTTACCTTCCTTAGCCCATTGTTCGAGCTTGGCAGCCACCATTTCAGAGAGCAACTTCTCTGTCTCAATCAACGATACCTGAACGTTTCCGTGTGGGTCACGGTCAAGAGAGAGCTGGCGAGCCACGCCTTCAGGCAATGTAGCAAATGTTTCAGCATTCTCTTTGCTCAGATGAGCGAGGATATAGTCGTGTTGAGCTTTCTTGTCCAAGTCTTTGTAATCAGCTCCATGCTCTGCAAGCAAGTCGTTGAGTTCGTCAATCAGTCTGCCAATAGCAGGAATGAACTCTATCAAGCCTTCTGGAACCAAAACCACACCGAAGTTATCACCATTAGCGGCACGTTTAGCCACCACGCTGGCAATATATTCAACGATGTCGTTGAGTGTTTGGTCTTTGGCTTCTACCTCTTCAGAAACGAGACATATATTGGGTTGGCAAGTCAATGCACACTCCAGAGCGATATGACTGGCTGAGCGACCCATCAACTTGATGAAATGCCAATACTTACGAGCAGAGTTACAATCGCGCTCGATGTTTCCAATCAGCTCACCATAAACTTTCGTAGCCGTGTCGAAACCAAACGATGTTTCGATTTGGTCGTTCTTCAAGTCACCGTCAATAGTCTTAGGACAACCGATAACCTGAACTCCATAGTTCTTAGCTGCATAATACTCAGCCAATACACACGCGTTTGTGTTAGAATCGTCACCACCAATGATGACAATAGCTTGAATGTCGAGTTGACGAATGATTTCGAGACCTTTCTCAAACTGGTCAACATTCTCCAACTTTGTACGTCCTGAACCAATCATGTCAAATCCACCCGTGTTACGGTATTGGTCGATGATGTCAGCGGTAAGTTCCATGTAGTTATGATCTACCAAACCACCAGGACCCAAGATAAAACCATACAGACGGTTTTCAGGGTTGAGTCTCTTGATACCATCAAAGATACCACAAATCACGTTGTGACCTCCAGGAGCCTGACCACCACTGAGAATTACACCAACGTTCATCTTCTTGGTACTGCTTTCATTACCAGGAACAAACTCTACGAGTGGCATTCCGTAAGTGTTTGGGAAGAGAGCCTTGATCTCTTCTTGGTCTCCAACGCTCTGTGTTGGCTCGCCTTCATTCACTTTCACTGCCCCCTGAAGTCCTTTTGGCAACTTTGGCTGGTAGGCAGCTCTTTCTTTCTGTAAAAGACTTAATTTCATTTACCTTAAAATAATATTATTAATACTTCAGTTCTATATGCTTAATAATCTTTGCAAATTTACTCTTTTTTTGCGAGATATGGAAGGAAATCAGAAAGAAATCACCATTTTAAAACTTTTTTGCCAAAAAAACATGGATAATCCAATTTTATTTGCTATCTTTGGAGAATTAAAAACCAACAAGTATGAATAACAAACGAGAATTAAAAAGTTACATGAACAATGTGTTCGATGCACTCCTTTCGGAGTGCGTTGCAATGTCGTTGTATGGTGACAAGCCAAACAAGGAGAATTTTGAGGCTATGCTGACCACTTTGTTGGGTGCTCAAAAAAATTTCATCAGTCGTATCTCTCACCCAGAACCCGGAATGAAACAAAAGAAATACTTCAGTGTTCTCATTAAGGACTTTGAGGAATATGCTGACGAAGCCATTGACCACATCATCAATCTTGAAAGTTATCACTAAATTTTTGATCTAAAAAAATGGTAAAAGCTATTTGCAGGTGGATCTTGTATAAACAAATGGGATGGAAAAAGAATGTAACTGTTGACCATCCCGATAAATATATCATCTGTCTCGCGCCCCATACAAGCAATTGGGATTTTTTAATCGGACAATTGTATTCGAAAGCTGAGGGCTTGAAGAGCAACTTCTTAATGAAAAAAGAATGGTTTTTCTGGCCCTTGGGAAGTTTGTTTCGTGCCATGGGAGGCATTCCCGTATGGCGAAGCAAACATACGAGCATGACCGACAACTTAGCGAGTGAAGCGACAAAGGCAACTTCTTTTCGCCTTTGCATTACCCCAGAGGGCACACGTTCATTGAATCCTGACTGGAAGAAAGGATTCTATTTCATTGCCCTCAAAGCAAATATCCCTGTTTTGCTATACGGCGTTGACTACGAAAAAAAACTGATTCAATGTACCAAAAGCATCATTCCGACTGGTGAGTTGGAGAAAGAGATGCAAGAAATCAAACTGTATTTTAAAGACTTCAAGGGAAAACATCCCGAGAAATTCACAATAGGGATAATAGATTAACTATGAGTAAGAAGATTGTATTTTTTTTTGTGATGTTGCTGATGCATGGAATGATTGCATCAGCACAGAAAGTTTATCTCCCAACAAACGTTGAGAACCAACTAAAAGACTATTTCAACACTTTTCAGGCAAACGAATCTCAATTCAAGGTTCAGCCACAAATGTCAACATACGTGATTGACAGCAAGGCAAGGAAAGTATCTATCACTGTAAGCGACATCTTTGCCGCACAGGAGTTTTCGCCCGACTTGGTCAATAAGATATATAAAAAGGTGAAGAAAACTCTTCCCAATCCTTACGATGACTATAAGATTCAGGTATTAACCACAGGAGTACCTATCGAAGAACTCATTCCCAACAGATTGTCTGACAATGCCGACAAGAGCAGAATGTGGGGAAAGATTAACTATAAGGGAAATCCGTGGGTAGAGAATATCTCGCGTCCGAATGAGATTACCCACGGTCTTTATAACCGCCATATCTCTCTTTGGGCAAGCCACGGCAGATATTACGACAAGAAGCAAAGATGGAAATGGCAACGTCCGTTCTTGTTTGGTACCACGGAAGACCTATATACGCAAACCGTCGTTCTCCCCTACCTCATTCCCATGCTTGAAAATGCTGGTGCTGTAGTTTTTTCGCCACGCGAGCGTGATTGGCAAAAGAATGAGATTATCGTTGATAACGACCATAGCCGTAAATCGGGTTCTTATCAGGAAACAAATGGCAATTACGCATGGAAGAACGCTGGTGTGGCTGGCTTTGCCTTACACGGTGGAACATATAAAGACAATGAGAATCCCTTTACCGCAGGTACCACTCGCATGGTTTCGACTACGAAGAAGGTCAAAGGTATCAGTCAAGTATCTTATCAACCTACCTTTTCCGAAAAGGGTAAATATGCCGTGTACGTAAGTTATCCCACCGTGGCGCAAAGTGTGCCTGATGCTCAATATGTGGTTTGTCATCAAGGACAAATGACTTATTTCCGTGTAAACCAACAAATGGGTGGTGGCACATGGGTGTATTTAGGTACGTTTGAGTTTGATGAAGGCAACAACCCATCCAATCGTGTGGTGCTGACCAACTACTCCACTTCGTCAGGTGTCATCACCACTGATGCCGTGAGATTTGGCGGTGGCATGGGAAACATCCAAAGAGGAGGAACCACCAGTGGCTTACCACGTGCTTTGGAAGGCTCACGTTATTACGGACAATGGGCAGGGGCTCCCTATAGCGTTTATAGTTCCAAGAATGGAGCCGATGATTATGGTGACGACATCAACACCCGTTCGTATATGACCAATTGGTTGGGCGGCGGTTCTTGCTATATGCCAAAGATGCAAGGCAAAAAAGTACCCATCGAACTGTCGTTGGCAATCCACAGCGATGCGGGATACAACCCTGACGGAAAGTCACTTTATGGTTCTCTTTCTATCTGCACCACCAATTTCAATGAAGGAAAGCTCAACTCTGGTGTTTCCCGTATGGCAAGTTTTGAATTGGCAGAGAATCTGCTTTCTGGAGTAAGGAGAGACTTAAAGGGTAAGTTCTACAAATGGCCTCGTCGCCACTTGTATAACCGTAACTACTCGGAGACAAGATGCCCTGAGATTCCATCAGCTATCTTGGAAACGCTCTCTCACCAAAACTTCCCAGACATGCTTTATGGGCAAGACCCTTATTTTAAGTTTCATTTGGCACGTTCCATCTATAAGAATGTGCTGAAATACATAACTAACCAACATGGTGAATCGTATGTAGTGCAACCTCTCCCACCCGACAATTTCCATATCGAGATGTCGGGGAGAGGAAAAATAAAGCTTTCGTGGAATGCGGTGATTGACGAACAAGAGCAAACGGCTAAGCCCAATGCTTATAACCTTTATATTGCCACTGGCAACAAAGGTTTTGACAACGGACAGATTATCAAGTCAACCTCCTGTTCCATGAATCTCAAGCCAGGTGTGTTGTATCACTTCAAGGTAACTGCCATCAACAAGGGTGGTGAGAGTTTTCCCACAGAAGTACTTTCAGCCCTGTATCAAGCCAAGTCGGATAAGACGGTGATGGTGGTCAATGGCTTTCATCGCCTGTCATCTCCTGCCGTAATCAATACCTCAACGAAACAGGGATTTGATTTATACAAAGACCCAGGCGTGACGTATGGCGTTACAGCTGGTTGGAGTGGAAAGCAGCAGTGCTTTGACCGTAACAAGATGGGGATAGAAGGTGCCGGTGGTTTGGGATATAGCGGCAACGAGATGGCTGGACAGTATATCGCCGGCAACGATTTCAATTACGTCATGGCTCATGCCGAGGCGATTGCGAGCGCTGGTAAATATAATATTGTAAGTTGTTCCAGCAAAGCGGTGGAAACGGGACAAGTGAAACTCAACAAGTATGACTGTGTTGACTTAATCTTAGGTTTGGAGAAAAACGACGGTCATTCTCTTCAGAGGTTCAAGACATTCTCTACCACCATGCAAGAGAAACTTCGCTCATATACGAAAGACCACGGCAACCTCATCGTAAGCGGTTCGTATTTGGGTTCAGACATGATGACCAATGTCAGTGAACAATATTTCATGGCTAATGTGCTGAAGGTGAAATATGGTGGTAGTATGCTTGGGAAAAACTCGCCAAATGTAAGAGGCTTGGGAATGAATTTCAACATCTATCGCACCATCAACGACAAGCACTATGCTGCTCACGCACCCGAAATCATACAACCCATTGGCAACCAGTCGTTCTGTGCCATGCAATATGGCGATGGCAACGATGCCGGAGTGGCTTACAAGGGACGCGACTATGGTTGCTTCGTGATGGGATTCCCATTGGAATGTATCATCGATGTTTCTTCTCGCAATGCCATCATGCGTGGCATTCTCAATTATCTTGTGAAATAAATCATCAATCTATATTATCATGAAGATTCAAGCTAATGTATCAGGAAGCAGGAGTATAGAAATTACCGACTTACACTTGCAGACAATCGACAAATATGCCTTGCTCTCAAACCTCGTTGACAGTAACGGCATCGTAGATGAGGACGTACTTGATAAGCTCAAGTTCAACGTAAGGTCGATACTGGAATCAGAATCCAATTCCGACAAGAACCTGCTCGACCTCTGTTTAGATGTTATCTATAACAATAACATGAAGGCTTTCGGGTTGAATAAGTTGATGTCTCTCTACACCGAATGGAAAGCTAAACAGGAAGCACCTAACGAAGATGCCGAACCCACCTCGTCTATCTGACTTCCTGCCTACAACAAAGAAGGAGTGTGAACTTCGAGGATGGGAACAACTCGACGTAATTCTCTTTTCGGGTGATGCTTACGTGGATCATCCTTCCTTTGGCGCGGCTGTAATCGGAAGGGTATTGGAAGCGCAGGGATGGAAAGTGGCTATCGTCCCACAACCTGATTGGCACGGTGACTACCGCGACTTCAAGAAGTTAGGACGACCGCGTTTGTTCTTTGGCATTGCCCCAGGATGTATGGACTCTATGGTCAACAAATATACTGCCAACCGACGGTTACGCGCCGAGGATGCGTATAGTCCTAATGGCAGGCACGATTGCCGTCCGGAATATCCTACAATTGTCTATACACGTATTCTCAAGCAACTCTTTCCCGACGTGCCGGTGGTATTAGGGGGTATCGAGGCTTCCATGCGAAGGCTCACCCACTACGATTACTGGCAAGACAAACTGATGAAATGTATTCTCTGTGATTCGGGAGCAGACCTTCTGGTCTATGGCATGGGCGAGAAAGTTACATCTGAGATTTGCAGGGAACTGGACAATGGAAAGCCTGTTTCGCAAATACACCACATTCCACAAACGGTTTATCTGTCAGACAAGGAACACATCGAAGGGGGAATTACCAACAACGACATCATCTTACATAGCCATGAGGAGTGTTTGAAGAACAAGAAGTTTCAAGCAGAGAATTTCAGACACATCGAGGAACAGTCTAACTCCATTCATGCCCAACGCATCATACAGGGAGTAGATGGAAAATTTGCCGTAGTAAACCCACCTTATCCTCCGATGACAACGGAGGAACTGGACGCGACATTCGACCTTCCTTACACTCGGCTGCCTCATCCAAAATACAAGGACAAGCGCATTCCCGCATACGAGATGATCAGACACTCTGTCAATATCCACCGCGGATGTTTTGGCGGATGTGCCTTTTGTACCATCTCTGCCCATCAAGGCAAGTTTATCTCTTGCCGTTCCAAGGAAAGCATTTTGCGAGAGGTAAAGAAAGTCATTGAAATGCCCGACTTCAAGGGATACTTGAGCGACTTGGGTGGACCGTCGGCAAATATGTATGGAATGGCTGGACGTAACCAAAAGGCTTGCGAGAAATGCAAACGTCCGTCTTGTATCCATCCTCATATCTGCCCTAATCTCAATACCGACCATTCTAAATTGCTCGATGTATATCATGCGGTAGATGCCTTGCCAGAAATCAAGAAGAGCTTTATTGGTAGCGGCGTACGTTACGACCTACTCTTACATCAATCGAAAGACGAAAAATGTAATGTGGCTGCAAGAGAATATACGCGAGAACTGATTTGCAAACATGTAAGCGGCAGACTGAAAGTGGCACCAGAACATACAAGCGAAAGGGTGCTCGAACTCATGCGCAAACCCTCGTTCTCACTCTTCAATGACTTCAAACGCATATTCGACAGAATCAACAAGGAAGAGAATCTACGCCAACAACTCATTCCGTATTTCATCAGCAGTCATCCAGGTTGTCATGAGGAAGACATGGCAGAACTGGCTGTCATCACCAAACGATTGGATTTTCATCTCGAACAGGTACAAGACTTCACCCCTACGCCCATGACCATCAGTACGGAAATGTGGTACACGGGCTATGATCCATATACCTTGAAACCTGTATTCAGCGCAAAGAACCAAAAAGAAAAACTGGCTCAAAGACAATTCTTCTTTTGGTACCAACCAGAGGAACGTGCTGGCATAGAACGAGAACTTAGACGCATAGGAAGACAAGACCTTATCCCCAAGCTCTACGATCGTCAGCATTATCCAGAATCATCAAAGAATAACCATTCTCCCAAAAATAATCAGTGGAATAAGAAAAAACGAAGGTAATACCCTCGTTTTTTCTTGTTTTTTACAAATGTATTTTATTGTCATAATAACCAACAAAAAGGCATCCGAATTTTCTTGTGAAATAGAATTAGGAGAACGGAAAAAATAGTAAACTCGGCTAAAATATCTCATTTTTGGAGCTAACATATATAGTTATGCTGCTAACTATATACTTTACGAGCGTAACTATATATGTTACGACGCTAATATTATATGTTATGAGAGACTGAAAAATGCCTTTTTTGGTGTAAAAACATGGGGTTTTGATTCAATTTTCAATACCTAAAAATAGTAAAACACTGATTTACAACAATATACAAAACCACACAAAAAGGGCATTTTTTCAACCAAAGTATCAACTTGTTTGAAAAAAAGCCCTTATTTTGGCACCAAAATTCAGAATTTACATGACAATACAAGAAAGATTATTGAGCATAATCCTCTGGTGTGAAAGTCTTTTCCAACAGAATGAGATTGGGACGAGTGGCAGAATGATATTCGTACCTGAAATTAAACCCCGCTTCCTTGTATGTCTTGATAGAAATATCCGTTTTGAGAGCTTCAGACAAAACCGAAAGCAACTTGTCTTTATCTCGAGCTATCTTGGCAGAGTCGTCTAATTGGTTAAACATACTATAATAATAAATCATAGTGCGAGTATTCTCGTCAAATGTCAGACTATCTGTTCTGATATTATGCTTGATTGCCGAAGGACAATTCTTCTTGGTATATTCCTTTGCCTCACGGGCGGCACGTTGCTCAAGACTCTCATGACACGCTGAGAGACAAACCGCTGCCAACAAGAATAAAATTACTTTCTTCATATACTTATATCTCTATTGTTCATCTAATCTCAAAATAACACTGGAGGCACCAATGGAGAAAACGGTACCGTCAGAAACAACACGACGCTCACGGTCGCCCAAGATTTCATTATCCACAAACGTACCCGTGTTACTGGGACCATCTCTTAATATATATTTCAGGTTGCCTTTCTTGTCTCTGCTCACGTTAATGACACAATGATGTGGGTCAATGCTGGGATCAACGGTCTCAATGGGACAATCAACGATATCCCCTTTCATATACTTGCCGATGATGTTGTCACCCATCTTGAGAGGAAAGATCTGCTTATATTGGAACACGTTTTCAATGACAACGATAGAACCATATTGCGTATCATCAACCTCTTCCTCGGGATTGGTTTCACGTTGGGTATTATGCAGTTTAGACACGCCAATGCGGATGCCAAAACGCTTTCCGCATTCGCTACATTCAAAGACTAAAGACTGACCAGCTTCATACTTACTTTCATCGAAGATAATGAAATGGTCACATTTAGGACAACGAACTCTTTTCATTAAAACTCAACTTTCATCACCCAAGCATCAGCAAAATGGTTGTCTGTATCCTTGAGGGGAATCAATACGTTGTATGCCTCTTCCTTCGTATCAAACTGTCCATAAAGCACTTTCGTAGATCCTTTAGACAAAATCTTTGCCTCTTGATAGCCCAAAGAATGTAATTGATTAACGTATTCTATGGCATTGTCGATAGTAACATGACTGGCAAGAATAATGGAATAATAAGGCTTGGAAGAATCATTCGAAACAAACAAGAGATTCGGTTTACCTGTTTTCTTCACAAAAGAAGGCATATCAATCAAACCCATTGAAGCCTCAACACCTTGCGAAAGGTTGGCTGAAGATAAATCTGGCGTTCCGTTCACAATATCTTTAGGCATCACTCTTGACAACAAACTGGTATTGACATTGCCTGTAGTATCTTCTTGTCCCATCTTTAGCTGTGGAATGAAAAAGAAGGCAAAGACAACGGCACAAGCCACGGCAGCATTCCGCACCCATGCCATGTTAACGAGAGTGGCTTTTGAAGATTTTACAACTGCTGGCTGAATGGCTTCTGCTGTTTCAGCCTGTCTTTCAGCAAGATTTGCCACACTCTGCTGCAAACTGGCTATCTCGTATGAACTTAAACCGTAGAGATTGGGCGTTAAGATACCAGCCAAACAAGGTTCAAATTCTGGCATCCCATGATTGTTCACGGTGAAAGAACCTAAACCTTCCATCTCCAAGAACCCCTCATTTTCAAGCTTTTGCCTCATTTCGTTAACTTCTTCCTCAATGCGATTGAGCGCATCAGGATAACTCATCTCGTAAGCATCAACATACGATTGCACCAAGAGAGAGTCGTTCAACTTCAATTGAGGATTAAACCCTATAGTTCTTAAAGGAGGAAAGAAGAGGCAATCATTCTCCTCATAATGCGCATCAACGTGATGAGCAACAAAACCTCCGAAGTTGGGAACGATAACGCAATCCTTGCTTAACAGCAAAATCTCAATGTGTTTAACCAATTCGTTCATGAGTACCAAATTACTTGTTTACGTTTCTTATTTGATTAACAAGAAGTTAGCGAGAATGATGCCTTCCTCTTGTTGTTTTTCCTCTTTTTCAGCTTTCAAAATTACGAATAATATCGCAAACGGGAAAAGGAAATAAGAAAAAAAAACTTAATTTGGGCAAGACAATTATGAAAACACAAAAGTGATGGAAAAATACAACTCTGCCGCCAAGATGTATAAAAGCCACAAAGGCAGCGTGAACGTAATGCCGATGGTCAGAACGTTGAAGATGTCAACAAGACTTCTCAATCTACCACTCATAACCCCATAGACAACAGAAACCGTGCTAATACCGAAACACAAGATAGGTACGATGCTGTCTGAGAAACTACTGGGAAAGAGAGAACCCGTGACACTCAACAATACGGCATGGGGAACGACGGTGAGGAGCAGCAACACCATAATATATATAAAGATGACGACATACACCACCTTTAAGGCAAATTGCTCACGATAAGTGAGTCGGTTGGGATGGGTGAACGCCACAGCCAACCCACACTCTACAAAAGCTCCGTAAGCGATACTGCCAAGAAGAAGCCAAACGAGAACGGGCGTGGCGAGATTCTGCGTGAAATTACCGAAAAGCCACCTGATGCCTTCACTGCTCAACAAAGAGCGGATGGGCACGTCTGGCAACACCGCAGAAACTCCCCACGAAAGGAGCAATAAGGCTAATTGGGCGACACATAGACACAACGCTAATACCGCAACAGCCCGAGTGATTCGTATCGACTTGTTTTTCAACATTCGTCTGGTTGGAGATTATCAACATCCAAGATTCTCAATTCAAATGCCCTCACCACCAATCTCGTGGCATTGACACCCATGCCCGCGTTACCATTGGGAAAGAGCTTTTGCACCAATTCGTTCTGTCGCTTTTCCAAGCTTTTCACGCCAAAGGGCATCCCACGCAGATTGGTTATTTGCTCTTTGGTGTATCCTAATGCAAGATGACGCAAGAAACGCTCATCATATTCATCAATCTCGTAATTGATCAACGACTCTTGTCTATACAATTGCACATTGACACTATGTTTGAAACGTTCTACTATCTTTTGGAGAATAGGTTGGTTGAATACCATCCTCTTTCCGTCAAGCACGCTGAACACATCACCGCGAGTGAGGAGTTCTCCACTTTTGAGAATAATGCCGTCGCATCCTGCATCAAGCACATCCACCCATAATTTCTCGTTGAGAATTTCACCCGTAAATATGAGAACTTTCACCTGTGGATATGTCTCTTTGGTCTGACGACAAATCTCTACGCCAATGGTGGTAGAGCCGCCTAATCCCAAGTCGAGCAATACCATATCGGGCAATTGCTGCTTGATGAGTCGCCAATATACTTGTTCATTTTCCGCAGTACCAATAATTTCTGCCTCTGGGATTTCGTTGCGAAAAATACCTTCCGTACCCTTCAATTCCAATGGCACGTCTTCTACAATGATAACTTTGAATGGTTCCATATTTGTTTTGCTATTGTTATTTCTATGACAACTTCTTTTGAATCAAGAAGATATGCTCTGATACCACATCCCCTGGCATTTGCCACTTCACCCATATCGCGGACAATTTGTTTACAGAGTAGATATGATACATTGACGGTAGCTGGGGTGAATAATTGAGTGCATTGCTCTGAAGAAAGATGAAGATGAGACATGTGAACGAGAATCGTGTAATACTTACCGTCCTTATCCACGATCTCACGCAGTGGCTTTTCTCCCTGGTTCTCCTTTTGCAACAGCTCAAAAAGGTATGCCATCATGTCATCATCTACATGGGCAAATCCCTCTGTCTGTCTCATTGCTTGCGCACTGAGCATGGAATATAATTCTTTGTAATAAACCACCAATTCGGAGATAGCTTGCAGGTTATCATCCTTGCCCTCTACCAAATGCGCAATTCGTGAAGGATAATACATAGTCTCATGCTTTAGCGTACTTAATGTATTGTCGAGCACGCTATTGCTAATATGAAGATTGTCGTTCTCATATTGCTGCTTTCGCAATTCATCTGAGGCAATTTCGATATTTGTCAGTTGCAGTTTCTCTGACTCTATACTTTTGGTGAGTGCCTGTCGTATCTGGCTCACAACGTTCTCTAATGAAATGGGATGACTCTCATTGTCTATCATCTTGACATTCCATTCTTCATCAATCATCTTGAGCTTGTTTTCAGCAGATACATCACTTAAAAGAATGTTATTGATGCTATTGATATGTTCCACGCAGAAGCGGTAGTATAATCGATGACGATAATACATGAGATAATACAAGGGGAATATCATCACCAGCAAAATGACCAAGATAATCATGGCAACAGTCTTATTGGTTTCAGACTGTTGCATCATACGACAATAACTATCCAACGTATTATCGGCAGACCACTCACGGAAAAGTTGGGTATATACCTTGTTATTATAATTGTATAAATCCCATCTATGCAAAGCCAGTGCAGCTACGGCACTCTCATTGCGAACAGCCAAAATGGTATTGTAATTAGTTGAAACTTCGCTTCTGAACCATTGCAACTCAGCAGGCAACTTTGCATCAGTAGTAAAAGCTTCCATCAAAGATGTTCCGTCTGGATGTATCTTTTTATAGTGTTCGTTTAGACAATTCATGCAACTATCTGCAAATCTGAGAGATTTGTAATAATCTCCTTCAACGTTGGAAACGTATGAGCTATCTGCATATTCCTCAGCTTTTAACAACAAAGTAGAATTACCGTCATACGAAATACCATTGCCTTCCTCAATTTGAACTGGATTAGAATCACATGACACCAACAGCGTAGAGGCAAACAACACCAAGACTGAACGAGCAACACCTTTAGGCAAACGGAAATAGAAACGACTCCCCACTCCTTGTTTGCTTTCTGCAGCAATGGTACAAACCTTAAAGATTTGGCTGATTCGATGGTATTTCTCTATAATTCCTTTGCAATTCATCAATCCAAATCCATGCGAAGGAACTTCAGAAGGTATAGTTGGCAGAGTATTAGCGGCTATAGATGAAGAAATAATCTCATTTTCCTCGATTATAGGCTTATGATCGAACACATGTGCAAGTTGTTCCTCATTCATGCCTATGCCCGTGTCAGAAATGGAAATCTCCACATACTGGTCATTGGAAGAAGACTGGATGGTAACTTTTCCGCCAGGATTGGTAAACTTCCTTGCATTGTCGGCAATGGTATTTATCATGAAAAGTGTAAGCGTCTTATCCGCCTTGACTACGGCATCAGTGTCTTCCACCACCAACTCAACGTTTTTCAGTTGGAACCCCATACGTCCTTTTTTCACAATATTGAAAAGCGGCTGTAGGGCAAAACTCTCTATTTGCAATCTCAAATCCCCCTGACGCATCTGAATCCATTTGGTAAGGACATCATTATAATCATTGATTTCCTTTGTCAAGTCAAAGATATACGCATATCGCTCCTCGCGTTGGGTTTGAGATTCATTGCGTACGCTCAATTTCTTGATTTCGTGAATCATTCGGTCGATGAATGGAGTGACAGAATTGACAAGCGACACCTTTGCTCGTTGTTCAAGATTCAACTTCTTATTATTTAAGATGTGCATACGGGCAATCTGGATTTTCTCCGTTATTTCCTCGTAATGTTCTTCTACATCTTCCATGTGCTCATCATTAGCTTGTCTCCACTCTTCCAACGGTTTAAGAAGATTGGATAAAGAAAAAGTCTTATCGTTTTTGCGTCGCATGTGGTCGAAGACCAGTAACAAGATCGTCACCAAGATAATAGCCAATACCACGATGGCAATCATGACGTTTAATTGCCGAGAAGATCTTTCTAACTGTTCTGCACGTGCTTCCAATTGTCTATCTTGTCGCGTCTGTTCCTGCAAATCCAAATACAGATTTCGGTTATAATCGCTATTAGCCTTGTCATCAATGGCAGAATACACCAAACTCATTTGTTCACGAATAGACGCAACCAAGTCGGGCGCACTATTTATGGCACTATCATTGGTAAGTGCTTTTTGCAAGCAGATGCCAGCCGACTGATAGTCTTGAATTGCCCAATAACACTCTGCTAACGTTCGATAAGCTCCTGCCGTCTGGTAAATATCACCATAATCCCTAAATATATCAAGTGCCCGTAAAGCTAAATTGCCAGCCAATAGTTTTTCATCCATTTCGTCTATATTCACATAGCGAATGGCAGGTAAGTTATCACGAATGAGTTGCTTTCGATAGTTAGGATTTTGTAAATGCTCACTCATTCCCTGAAGAGCCTGGGCAATAAAGAACGGCATTCTGCTATCCATTGCCAATTGATAGCAACGCATCAAATAATCAAATTCATTCTGGTTAATTTCCTCTTGGGTATTGGCGGTGATGATTCCTCCTGCTCCTACATTGTATAAATAATTAAGCCATTGAGCCGTGTCTTGCTCCAAGTCGATGTTCTGCCTGACCATAGAAATAGTTTCGATGGACAAATCTTTCAATCCCAAGTAATAAAAGTAAGTAGAGGATACGATGGCAAACTCGCTCTCTGCATAAATCAAGCGTGTTTGTTGATGAGGCGTAAGTCTTCCTCGCTCTTCATTGATACGTTTGAGCCTTTGCATTGCCTTTTCACGATAATCGTAGAAATTCTTGTTTCTCGATTGTCGTTGGCAAAGGCGCATATATTGAATGTCGGCAATAAGCAATTCCAATTGGTTATCTGTGGAAATGCTGTCTAACAATTTGTAAGCACCGTCGTAATCCATTTTTGCCATGCTCACAAAAGCCAAGTTGTTATATGCCTCTGCCTTGCCATCCTCATATTTACCAGAGATACTCATGGCACGTTCGGCATATATACGAGTAGAATCTAAGTTTCTGTAGTGGTAAGAATAAGAAATATCATTCAACTTGTCAACTTCATCTTTTCTGGAATTAGAACAAGCTGACAAAAAGAAAAGACTCAATAGGAGTAACAATCCTATTGAGTCTTTATAATAATGATTATTATGCGCGAGCCTTAGCAACGTAACCAAGAGCCTCCTTGCACTTATCGGTAACATACTGCCAATCACCTGCTGCTACCTTGTCTTTGGGGAACAGTTTAGAGCCCATGCCAACACAGTAAACACCAGCCTTAAACCATGACTTGAGGTTTTCCTCTTCGGGAGCTACACCACCGGTAACCATGATTTTTGACCAAGGCATTGGGGCTTTCAATCCCTTCACCATGTTTGGACCATATACATCTCCAGGGAACAATTTAGTAAGGTCGCAACCCAATTCCTGGGCTTTGCCAATCTCACTCACGGTTCCGCAACCAGGGCAATATGGTACAAGACGACGGTTACAAACAGGAGCAATGTCTGGATTGAACAACGGACCCACAACGAAGCAAGCTCCCAACTGGATATACATGGCTGCTGTAGGAGCATCTACAACAGAACCAATACCCAATGCCAATTCGGGGCATTCTTTGTCAGCCCATTTCACCAACTCACCAAATACTTCCTGTGCGAAATCACCACGATTGGTAAACTCAAAAGCACGCACACCACCTTCATAACAAGCCTTTACGACATTCTTACAAGTCTCCAAGTCTTTGTTATAAAATACGGGAACCATACCCGTATCACCGATTTTCTTTAATACGGCTATCTTATCAAATTTTGCCATAGTTTATATAAAATTCAATTTCTGTTTGATTCTCTATTGATTGGTAGCTACCTTATCTTTGTACACGACCGTTGGCATTACCGCCTGCAAGAGACTCTACTTCGTCAACACTTACCAAGTTGAAGTCGCCATTGATGGTGTGCTTCAAAGCAGAAGCAGCAACAGCAAACTCAAGAGCTTCACCTTGTGTTGGCTTGGTCAACAGGCCATGAATCAAGCCACCAGAGAAAGAATCGCCACCACCTACACGGTCGATGATAGGATTGATCTCGTAACGCTTTGACTGGTAGAATTCCTTACCATCATAAATCAATGCCTTCCAGCCATTGAAAGTAGCAGAATAAGACTCACGAAGAGTAGATACCACATACTTAAATCCAAACTCCTCACGCATCTGCTTGAAGATTCCCTCGTAACCCGCAGCATCAGTTTGTCCACCTTCTACGTCTGCATCAGGCTTGAAGCCAAGACAAAGTTCGGCATCTTCCTCATTACCTATACATACATCCACATATTTCATCAATGGACGCATGATAGAGATAGCCTTTTCAGAAGTCCACAACTTCTTACGGAAGTTCAAGTCCACAGAAACGGTTACACCATGACGCTTAGCAGCCTCGCAAGCCAGCTTGGTCAGTTCGGCAGCCTTGTCAGAAATAGCAGGTGTGATACCACTCCAGTGGAACCACGCAGCACCTTCCATAATGGCATCAAAATCGAAATCCTCTGGAGAAGCTTCTGCAATGGATGAATGAGCACGGTCATAAATAACCTTAGATGGGCGCATAGAAGCACCTGTTTCAGCATAATAAAGTCCTACGCGGTCACCGCCACGAGCCACAAACTGCGTATTAACGCCATATCTGCGCAATGCATTAACGGCAATCTGACCAATCTCATGCTTTGGCAATTTACTAACGAAATATGCCTCATGACCATAGTTGGCAACAGAGATGGCAACATTAGCTTCACCACCACCTGGGATAATGCGGAATGACTCACTCTGAATAAAACGATCGTTGCCCTGAGGCGAAAGACGGAGCATGATTTCTCCTAATGTAACAATTTTAGCCATTTTTCAAGTTGTTTGTTATTAAACAATTAATTTTATAGATTCATTCGCAAAAATACTCATTATTTCGTTAAATGAAAAATAAAATCACAAAAATTATCATTTTAAGGGCAAATATTATGGCTGTGCATTCGCACAATTCGATTTTTATTGCTAATTTTGCACAAAATAATACATAAATGAAAGAAAGAATCAGAATAAAAGATATCGCTATCAGGGCTGGCGTATCTGTGGGAACGGTAGATAGGGTGCTACACGATCGACCAAACGTTTCAAAACCTGCCAAGGAACGGGTGGAAAAAGCATTGAAAGAACTGGACTACAAACCCAATATGTATGCGAGCGCTCTTGCATACAATCGTTCATACACTTTTTATCTATTAATACCTGAACATGATTCAGAAGCCTATTGGGAAGAAATCGAGGAAGGTGCCCAGAAGGCAATGGAAGCAAGACGCGACTTCCACATTGACGTGAAGAACTGTTATTATGAGCGTTTTAACGAAGAAAACTTTGGCGTACAATGCGAATCCATCCTTAGCATGAATCCAGATGGTGTTGTCATCGTGCCTTCGACGTTGGAACAAACAAGACTATTTACCGATAAGTTGCATGAGCTGGAAATTCCCTTTATCCTACTCGATTCATATATGCCTGATTTAAAGCCATTGTCTTTTTTTGGACAAGATTCATTCGCCAGTGGCTATTTTGCGGCAAAAATGCTGATGATGATAGCCTCTAATGAGAAAGAAATCATGCTGATGAAACAAACCAAGGATGGAAAAGTGATGAGTAAGCAACAAGCAAACAGAGAGGTTGGCTTCAAGCATTACATGTTGGATCATTTCCCCGAAGTGAAAATTCACGAACTCGATTTGCCACTTGATTTCACAAAGAAACGATATGATCAAATCTTAGAGAAGTTTTTCTCCTCTCATCCATCCCTTCACCATTGCATCACATTAAATTCCAAGGCACATATCGTAGGTGAGTTCCTATTAAAGACCAATCGAAGAAACACACAGATAATGGGTTATGACATGGTAGCGAAGAATGCGGAATGTGTTCGTCAAGGTAGTATTTCGTTCTTGATTGCTCAACACGCTTACCAACAAGGTTACTCCTGTATTGATGCATTGTTTAATGCCATTGTATTAAAGAAAAAAGTATCTCCTATTAACTATATGCCTATCGAATTGCTCATGAAGGAGAACGTGGAATTTTATCGCAGAACACAACTATAATAACTAAAATAAAAACATTATGAAACAAACAGCCTTCTTAAAAATCAATCCCGCAGACTCTGTGGTTGTCTGCCTTCGCCCCATGCAAAAGGGAGAGACGATAAACATTGATGGAAAAACCATTGAAATAAAGCAAGACACACCCGCAGGACATAAACTATTGATAAAAGATGCTCCCAAAGGTACAGACATCATTAAATATGGTTATCCCATAGGTCATAGTATTGAAGACTTAACCGAAGGACAATGGGTTAACGAAAACAATATCAAGACCAATCTTTCTGGTTCACTTGAATACGAATATTCACCTGTAAACGAAAAGCTTAGCATAGAAAACGAGAACCTTACCTTTAAGGGTTATATGCGTAAGAATGGCGAGGTGGGAATCCGTAATGAGATATGGATTGTACCAACGGTAGGTTGCGTAAACGGTATTGCAGAGAAATTAGTGGATCTGCTGAAAGCAGAAACCAATTGCGAAGGAATTGACGCCATTCATGCTTGGCATCATAATTATGGTTGTTCACAATTGTCAGGTGACCATGAGAACACCCGTAAAGTATTACGTGACATTGTGCTTCATCCCAATGCAGGTGCCGTACTTATCTTGTCATTAGGATGTGAAAACAACCAGCCAGACGAGTTCATGAAGTTACTGGGTGACTACGACCAAGAAAGAATCAAACTTTTGGTAACACAAAAGGTCGAAGGAGACGAGTTAGAAGAAGGCATAAAGATTCTTCGCAACTTATACAACGTCGCTAAACAAGACGTTCGTACAGAAGTTCCCATCAGTCATCTTCGCGTTGGATTGAAATGTGGTGGTTCAGATGGCTTCTCTGGCATTACCGCCAATCCTTTAGTAGGAGAATTCAGCGATTGGTTAGTAGCACAAGGAGGAACATCTATTCTCACGGAAGTTCCTGAGATGTTTGGAGCAGAAACCATCTTGATGAACAGATGCGAAAACTCTAAACTTTTTGACCAAACGGTTACCATGATTAATGATTTCAAGGAATATTTCTTGTCTCATGGGGAGCCTGTTGGTGAAAACCCATCACCAGGAAACAAGGCAGGTGGTATCTCTACGCTTGAAGACAAGGCTTTGGGATGTACACAGAAATGTGGCCGTGCTCCCGTGAGTGGTGTTCTTGCCTATGGTGATCGTTTACAAGTAAATGGACTGAATCTTCTTTCCGCACCAGGAAACGACTTGGTTGCTTCCACTGCCCTCGCTTCAGCAGGTTGTCAGATTGTTCTGTTCACTACAGGTCGTGGAACGCCATTTGGAACATTTGTTCCCACTATGAAGATTTCTACCAACTCACAACTATTCCATAATAAACCTAATTGGATAGACTTCAATGCTGGCGAATTATTGGAAGGTGCCGAAATGAAAGTTCTTCTTCGCAAGTTCATAGAGCTTATCATTAGCGTTGCCAATGGTGATTTGGTAAGGAATGAGAAGAATGGATATAGAGAGATTTCTATCTTTAAGAATGGTGTGACCTTATAATTTCCTATATTATAAAAGTTGGAAAAGATAAGCAACAAGAAAGGAATATTAGCCTTATCACCATTGGTGGTATTCTTGGTACTTTATTTAGTCACCTCTATCATAGAAGGTGACTTTTATAAAGTACCAATTACCGTTGCCTTTATGATAGCCAGTATCTATGCCATTGCGCTCTCTGGCGGCTTTGCCCTTTCCCATAGGATTTCCATATTCAGCAGAGGTGCAAGCACAGAAAACATGATGCTGATGTTATGGATATTTGTATTGGCTGGAGCATTTGCCAATTCTGCCAAGCAAATGGGATGTATAGACGCAACGGTCAACTTAACTCTCAGTGTATTACCAAGTAATATGCTTTTGGCTGGACTATTCCTTGCAGCTTGTTTTATCTCTCTTTCCATAGGTACAAGCGTAGGCACCATCGTTGCCTTAGTTCCCATTGCCGCTGCATTGGGAGAGGCTACAGAAGGAAGTATTCCCCTCATGACAGCTACTGTCGTTGGTGGTGCTTTCTTTGGCGACAACCTATCCTTTATCTCCGACACCACAGTAGCTGCTACATCTACGCAAGGTTGTAAGATGAGTGACAAATTCCGAGTTAATCTTTTCATCGTATTGCCCGCCGCCATTGTAGTCCTTATCCTATGTCTTTACATGGGAAAGGGAATACAAGCCCCCTCCTCCATTCCCGAAATAGAATATGTCAAGGTTACACCTTATATAATAGTATTACTCATGGCAATATTCGGAATGAACGTGATGGCAGTACTTACCATAGGACTCATGCTAACAGGTGTGATAGGCATATTCAACCACTCATACGACCTATTTGGTTGGTTCAATTCCATGAGCAATGGTATTTTGGGCATGAGCGAGCTCATCATCATCACCATGATGGCAGGCGGACTATTGGAAATCATCCGTGAAAATGGTGGAATAGACTTCATCATCCAAAAGATGACCACCCACATTCATGGAAAGCGTGGTGCAGAATTTGCCATTGGGATTGTTGTGTCATTGGTTGATATTTGCACTGCGAACAACACAGTAGCTATTATCACCGTTGGCGGTATCGCTAAACAAATTGGAGACAAATACGGTGTTGACAACAGGAAATGCGCTTCTATACTCGACACATTCTCATGCTGCGTTCAAGGCATCATCCCATACGGAGCTCAGATGCTCATGGCAGCAGGACTTTCAAAACTAAATCCCATTGAGATTATACCTTATTTATATTATCCTTTTGCTATAGGGATAGCTGCAATACTCTCAATTTTATTGCGTTTTCCAAAACGATACAGTTAATATGGATATTATTCAAAGAAATTTTTTCCGTCTCTTGCGTTCTGGGGTACTCAATGAATATGAGTCACTTGAACCAATGTCTAACTTTAAATGGAACAGACTTTTCCAAATCATCAAGGTGCAAGGTGTGGAAGACATTGCCCTCAAAGGTATCAAGAATCACACCTATGATGAGAATGCCAATATACCCAAACCGTTGGTAGATACATTATTGGACGTGGAAGTGGAACCATCAGATCAATCCCTCCCCCAGATGTGCAACTCGATTCTGAGAAAAAGACTGAAGAAAATACAAAGTGAGGAAAGACATCATATAGATGCCTCAATGACAACTTTAGACCTGCTAAACATCATCGTTAAAAACACAGAGAGCATATTTAATAGCGGTATCTCCTTGAAATACATTTCAGAGATAGGTAGTTTTTTGCGAACAAGGGGCGACAAGGTAGATTTCGTGAAGTTAGACAATTGGCTGTCTTCACTTCATATCCAACGAATGGCACAACTCGAAGGAAGTATATTAATTTCCGTTTTTGGTTTTGAGGAAGACGAAATCCCCTTTGTCAAGAAAATAGAGAAGTCAGCCTACAAATTAACCATACAAACACTGGCTCGTACAGAAAAGGAAACTGCCAAGGAATGGAATTTCCGGCAAAGCAATATTGGATTTGTCCACAACAATTCCAAAGTGCTACGCAGGAATCTCCGCAGGAGTATCAGATACATCGACTATGCTCCCATCGAAACCGTAAGCAACCTGATTCACAATTTTGCAAAAAGTTTATCAGAAATAGAAGAATAAATTAAACTTCTTTCTTGGTAATGAAATAAAAAATCTTTATCTTTGCATTCAGTAAAGGAGAAAGAAGAAAAAATGAATAGAATCATCGCTATAATTATCGCCATTTTTACAATTGTCACAATACATGCCCAAAGTTACTATATACAATGCGAAGATACCTGTAAGCACATCCACGGAATAGACATTAGCCACTATCAAGGCAATGTATTCTGGGAAGCTATCGGTAATAATTCAAAAATGTACTATGTGTACTTGAAAGCCACGGAAGGTGGAGACTTGATAGATGCCAAATATGAACAAAACATCCAATTGGCTCATCGATACGGACTGAAAGTTGGGTCATACCACTTTTACAGAGCTCGCACCCCACAAGAAACACAGTTGCGCAACTTCATGGCACAATGCAGACCTGGCGAACAAGACTTGGTTCCGATGATAGACGTAGAAACGAAAAGCGGTCTTTCAAATGAAGCATTCAGAGACTCACTTTCCAAGTTTCTGCATTTGGTAGAAAAGAAGTACAAGCAAAAGCCCTTGATTTATACAGGTGCCAACTTCTACGACCACATTCTGTCTGGAGGAATGCTTGACGACTACAAGATTATGATTGCCCAATATACCGAGAGAGAACCCGTACTCATTGACGGCAGAGACATTACCATGTGGCAATATACGGGAAAAGGCCACATCAATGGCGTAAATGGATACATCGACAAGAGCAGGTTTATGGGCAACCACAAATTGAGAGAGATAAGATTTAGACATCATTAATAATTAATAAAAAATTTTAATACAAGAATATATGGCTATCATTAAATGTCCGGAGTGCGGCCACCAAATAAGTGACAAAGCACCAACATGCCCCTCGTGTGGAGTAGAAATCAAGGGGAAAATCATTAAGTGTTCACATTGTGGTGAGGTGTATTTGTATGACCAAGAGATGTGTCCGAATTGCCATCATGCCAATTTCGGTCCCATTCCAGTAGTCAATTCTAACCCCTATGAAAACGTTCAGAAAGAGCAGCAGAATCCAAGGAGACTGACGGAAGACCTTTTCGACAACGAATATGATGAGCAAGATGACAGCAACGAAGAAGCTGCCACACCTGTTGCCAATGACAATGAAGACGGGAATGATGGTGGCAACAAGAAGAAAAAGCCATCCAAAAAGAAGAAGAAAAATTATTCTGCTTTCATCGTAGCCTTCGTATTGGCTCTTATCGTATTGGCTGTTTCGGGTTATTTCTATAACAAGACCAAGACCGAACAGGAGATTGAGTCATTCGAATATGCCATGAGCAGCAAGGAACCTATGGTATTGCAGAGTTATCTGGATCAACATCCCGATGCACCTAAAGACCACAGAGACTCCATCCTGGCACGTATCAAGTTCCTCCAAGAAATAGACAAAGACTGGACTGATGCCATCGCAAGTGGCTCAAAGACCGTGTTGCTTGACTATTTAGAGAAAAACCCGAAGTCGCTTCACAAGAACGACGTGCTGAAGATGGTTGACTCTATCGACTGGGAGGTGGCTGTCAAGGAAAATTCTGTTGAGGCATACGAGAACTACCAAAAGGAGCATCCACAAGGAATACATTATGGTGCTTCTGAAGAAGCCATCAGGAACATGAAGTCAACCACCCTTCTCCCAGAAGAGAAGCAGATGGTGAACAACCTGATCCGTCGTTTCTTCCAAAGTATCAACGACAAGGATGAAAAGAAGATTCAGAGTACCGTGAATGATCACATGAGTAACTTCTTAGGCAAGCCCAACTCTACACGTGACGACGTTACCGCTTTCATTCGCAGGGTATGGAAAGCAGAGCTCTCCAAGATTATCTGGCACGTTTTAGGTGACTATAAGATTACCAAATCTACCATTGCAGAAAACAAGTACCAATACAACGTAGAGGTTACCGCAACAAAACGCGTAGAAAGAAAAGACAAGAAGAGCGTACCAGAGGCAAGATACAGAATGAATGCCAAGGTCAACTCTGATACCACTATCGTAGCACTTGACTTGACGAAGATAGTAGAAGAAAAGAAAGACGATAAAGCTAAGAAGAATTAGTAACATATTAAGAAACCATCGGTCACTATGCAAAGAACCGATGGTTTCTTGTATAGTGACCGATGGTTTCTCATATAGTTACCCGTCAAGACATCATCCTCACGGGCAATTATCTCAGCTCTCTCTCATCTCTCTCAACAAACTCTTTTGGCGTTCGGAGAGATGGGTAGGAAGGGTGACATTATAAGTAATAATCAAGTCGCCGAAAGTACCATTACCCTTATCATATCCTTTACCCCGAATCCTTACCTTGGTACCAGGTTGGGTCTCTGGTTTGATTTTCAGTTTAATCTTACTACCATTACTTAATTGTACAATCACCTCACCGCCAAGCATGGCTGTGTACAAATCAATGTTCACCGTAGCATTCATGTCGCCCACTCCCCTATTGGCAGACGACTGTCTGGATGTACGGTTACCCCCCATTCCGCCAAAGAGACTTTCAAAGAAACTTGAGAATGCCCCTCCGCTTCGCATGGATGAGAAATCAAAGCCTTCGAATGGCGAACCACCACCAGAGTCACCCCAGTTGAAGCCGCCAAATCCTCCACTCTCAGCCCTGTCCGCATCTTTCCATTGCTCACCATATTGGTCATACTTCTTCCTTTTCTCAGGGTCACCTATCACCTCGTATGCCTCGTTGAGAGCTTGGAATTTTGCCTTGGCCTTCGGATCATTAGGATGCAAATCGGGATGAAACTGCTTAGCTCTCTTCCGATAAGCCTCTCTCACATCTTTCTGAGGGATGTTCTTGTCAACCCCCAGGATTTTGTAATAATCAATAAATGCCATAATTACATTCCTCCTTTTTTTAAAAATATCAGCAAAATTCATGCCCACATGACATTATCTCGTTTTTTTTATTTAATTTTGCCCAAAATAATTTATTATCATGAAAAGACTACTCTCATTAAGCATCTTTGCACTATTTATGATCACACCCATGATGGCAAAAAAGAAAATTAGTTTAAGGGTAATAGAGACCAGCGACGTTCACGGCTCATTCTTTCCACACGATTTTATCACTCGCAAACCGAAGAAAGGGTCTATGGCTCGTGCTTACTCATACATCAAAAGAATGAGGGACATTTACGGTGAAAATTTGTTGCTGTTAGATAATGGCGACATCCTGCAAGGTCAACCCTCCTGCTATTTCTATAATTATATTAACTCCCAAGATACCAATATTGCCGCAGAGGTGATTAATTATATGAAATATGATGCGCAAACAATTGGAAACCATGACATTGAGACAGGACATGCCGTTTATGACAAATGGATCAAGGAGCTGAATTGTCCTGTCTTAGGTGCCAACATCATAGATGTTGCAACGGGTAAGCCATACGTTGAACCATATACCATCATCCAAAGGGAGGGCGTGAAGATTGCCGTCCTTGGTTTGATAACACCAGCCATTCCCAACTGGCTCACTGAGGATTTATGGAAAGGATTGCGGTTTGAGGAAATGACCAATTGTGCCAGATATTGGGTGAATTACCTGCAAAAGGTAGAAAAACCCGACATCATCATCGGACTGTTCCATAGTGGGAAAGAAGGTGGCATCAAGACAGATGAATACGAGGAAGACGCCTCTTTGAGAATAGCCAGGGAAGTACCTGGTTTCGATTTAATACTTTACGGTCACGACCATACGCGCAATAATGAGGTGGTGAAAAACACAGAAGGTAAGGATGTGGTTTGCCTTGACCCGTCTAACAATGCCATCTTCATAGCAGACGCTACCATCGAACTGACGTTAAAAGGGAAGAAAATCGTGGACAAGCAAATTACCGGTAACCTCGTGAACATCTTGGATGAACCCATAGATGAAGATTACATGGCGCATTTCAAGTCACATATCGACAAGATAAATGGCTTTGTAAACCAGAAGATTGGCGTGGTGAAACAGTCTATGTACACCAGAGATTCTTACTTCGGCAATTCTTCATTCAATGATTACATCCTTAACTTGGAATTGCAAATAACAGGTGCAGACATCGCATTCAATGCTCCTCTCTCTTACGATGCTGTCATCGAAAAGGGAGACATCTTCGTCAGCGACATGTTCAACCTCTACAGATATGAGAATGAGTTATATGTGATGCGACTCACGGGCGAGGAAATCCGCAAACATCTCGAAATGAGTTATGACTTGTGGGTCAATACCATGAAATCACCAGAAGACCACTTGTTGCTTCTCACAGAACGTACCCGCGATGACCAGCAACGCATGGGATTTACGAATTTTTTATTCAACTTTGACAGTGCAGCAGGAATAGACTATGAAGTTGATGTTACAAAACCTAACGGGGAAAAGGTTCACATCTTGCAGATGAGTAATGGCGAGCCATTTGACGAAAAGAAATGGTATAAGGTAGCCATCAATAGTTATCGTGCCAATGGTGGAGGCGAATTATTGACTCTTGGTGCCGGTATTCCCCGTGACCAACTGAAAAGCAGAGTCATATGGAGAAGTGACAGAGACCAACGGTACTATTTAATGAAAGAAATAGAAAAGACGGGAGTTGTTGATGCCAAGCCTAACAACAACTGGAAATTTGTGCCCGAAGAATGGACCAGACCGGCTGCTGAACGAGACAGGGCTTTACTTTTCAAAGACAACAAGTAACCATGAACAAAGATTGCTATTGGTTTATCTTTTGCAAGACCGAATTGGTCTTGGAAAAGCAGGATGACGGGAGTTACACCATACCAAAAGGGAAAACTCCTCCCGTAGAAGCTAAGCCCTGGACTACCATTCACAACATCACTCCTTTTGAGGATGGAACTGTGGTAAAGACATTCCGCATTGATGCTCCTTTGACAGAAGATGACAGATATGAAATGTGTGGATTGAGAAAGTCGTATTATAAAATTCCATACGACTTATATCTGAAGGCTGGGAAATGCCAGGAAATACTCTATTGGGATTTCAATACGAAATTCTGTGGCGTATGTGGTGCGCCTATGAAATTACATACCGACATCTCTAAAAGATGCACCAATTGCGGGAAGGAAGTGTGGCCTCAACTCGCTACGGCTATTATCGTACTCATCCGTAAGGACGACGAGGTGCTGCTCGTTCATGCACGCAATTTCCAAGGAGACTTTTATGGACTGGTAGCTGGATTTGTGGAAACGGGAGAAACCTTAGAGGAAGCCGTTATCCGTGAGGTTCATGAGGAAACGGGATTGGAAATCAAAAACATCCGATACTTCGGTTCCCAACCGTGGCCATATCCGTGTGGACTGATGGTAGGATTCAATGCCGAATATGTGTCGGGGGAGATTCATCTACAAAGAAGTGAATTGTCTTCAGGCAAATGGTTTAAAAAAGACAACCTGCCTCATATCCCCGAAAAGCTAAGTATAGCAAGAAAACTATTGGATCATTGGTTGGAAGATAACAATCCATAGACATGGCATTTGTATAAAAACAAACGTCCGTTGCCTTCAAGCTCAACTGCTTACTCGGCAACGGACGTTTGTTTGATGAGTGGTCAGGTCTGCCCTACCACTTATCAACATACTTTCTTACGAAAAGCCACCATTTCCATGTTTCTTGATGGCTAACCTTTGCGACAGCCTGCAAGCAACGGTATGCTTTATGTTCAGGATTCAACCTTCTTACAATGTAATAAAAACCACATGTGTTTAACAATCCTACCAAAACCACGATGGCAAACTGTTTGGTGGGTCCCCATTCCAAGACATAATACACAAAGAGCCAAATCATGATATTGATAAAATCAAGGGTTATCACTGCTACAGACGTACCGATATGCGAGAATCCCATTTCGATGAAAAGATGGTGAAGATGCGATTTGTCTGCCTTGAAAGGAGAGATACCCTTGGCAATTCTGCCCGTCATCACTCTCAATGTATCAAACACTGGAACGGACAATACCGATAAGCAAAAGGCTACCACGCCCATATTGGTAAAACTTTCGGCAACCATAGAGTCATTATCAATGATATGCAGACAGAAAATCACCATCAACATTCCCATCATGGTAGAACCACCGTCACCAATGAACATTTTCGACTTCTTTCCAAAGACATTATGCACAAAGAATGGTATCAATGCCCCAGCAGCCAAACAAGACATCACCGACATGGTGCCATCGAATGCCAACATGAAGAACGTACCGAATACCAAACACGCCATCACGCAGAAACCCGACGAGAGACCATCTACTCCATCTATCATATTAATGGAATTGATAATACCACAACCGGCAATGGCAGTTAAAGGTAACGACACATAGACTGGCAACTTCTCTATGCCAAACAAACCGTGGAAATGATTCATGTTGGTTCCGTCCATATACACGATAAAGGCTATGACCAAAACTTCCAAGAACAGTCTCACTATAGGACTAACACCAATCATATCGTCACCACTTCCGATGAACAACATGACGGTCATCGCCACAATACACGTAAACAACGCATTGCTATGAAAGAAAATGCTAGTAAATCCCGCACCTACTACAATTCCCCAAAACACAGCCATTCCACCTAACACTGGCACTGGTTTCTTCTGTAATTTACGTGCATCAGGATTATCCACCAAATCCCTTTCTTTCGCAATCTTTACTATAAATGGGTGAACAATGGCAGTAAATACCATTGCGCTCATAAATGGCAATAAGATGCCAGAAAAGAACATGTCCCATGTTAGATAATGGTTATTAGATATTATGAACATAAGCCATTAATAATTAGCTATATTTTTTACTACAAAGTATTTAAAACAATACCAAGTTTCCTTTGGAAACATCCAAAAGTTATCCCAATACAAAAAGAGTTGACCGTAAAAGGTTTTTAATTTTTTCCAAAGTTTAAAATCTTTGTTATTTTGTTTCTTCCTCTGTAAGTAGCCAAAATTGCCAGTTGAAAAAATATGAGAAAGTATTTTGTCTTGATAAACATTGTATTTCTCTTCATACAAAGGCATCATCCCTTTCTCCATACCCAGTTTCTCAACAGCGATAGCAGCAAAATGTTTCCAAAACTTTGTTAATCCCAAATACTCAAGGTCTTTCACCAATTCTTCCTTGTTTATCTTATCGTGATTCTTTTTAAGATAACACATCCAATCACATAATTGACGCAATCCCAATCCACTGGTCATGTAATGATTCAGTGCATGGGCAAAGATAAAAACGGCATCAAAACGATAAGGAGGCAAGAATATCTTATTGTCTTCGCCAGCCTTCTTGACCACAAATGATTCTTGTTTCAGACACTCGTCCATCCAATCTTCAAACCGACCATCAAACTGCTTGCTAATCGTGAAGCGAATATTTCCATGCAATTCCACCTTGATGCCATCAACAGAATATTCCGCATGTTTCTTTTGAGGTACCTCTTCTATCAAACGAATGCCTAATTCTTCAAATGCTCCTTTTGCTTGACCGTAATCCCTTTCCTTTAATCCTGCATAGAAATCAACATCACCAGTTGTCCTTCTATAGGGATTTCTATAGCACAAACCAACACCTTGCCCTTTGAGTAATAATACTCGGATGTTTTTGTCGGAAAAGTATTTGACCATCGAAGGAATGGTTTGATACATTTCCTTGTTTTCCTTTTCTATTCCCTCCGTTCTTTTTAGGAACAAGAAATAAATAGACTTTGGTGGGCGTTTGTCTTCTGGTAATGTTGCTATTGCATCGGTAATAATTCCAGTTACGGTTTGCTGATCAGAAAGAGCCAACAACTCGTTCCAATCCACTACCCCATCAAACAGACGACTATTAACAGGAATGTTCCATAGTCCTGCTTTTACCAATTCCAGTAATTGTTCGTGGACGGGTTTAAGCATCTCTCTGTTAAAGGATAATATCACCTACATGGATAAAATATTGCCGTCTTTTTCCCGACATCACACTATCAAACGAGATACACTTACCGTCATGAGAGAATCTTGGGTGTAGGTCACAGCGTCCTTCTCCTTGAAATTTCAATCCATGTTTCACTTCCAATAACTGTATCAGCTTTTCAGTCTTGATATTATATAAATAAAGGTGTTGCATTCTTCCCTTGTCGGGATACGAATCAAATGTGATCCAGTCTCCAAAGCAACTAGGATGTCCGTCACCATTTTGCAAGGCATTCATTACTGCACAACTTCTGATTTCACCAGTCACGACATTGCAGAAATAAAAACCATCCTTCCCTTGGTACCTCAAATATCCAATGATGTTTTCGTTGTCAATCCAATGACAATGACTCACCATGTTATCATCCACCAAGACCTTCAACGACTTAAAATCAGACACCATCAAGCGATCGTGCCTCACATTTCCTTCATAGAATCTGTGTATGAAAATAAATCGGGAACCTTCTTGATTTATCATCAAATGATTTGCCAAATGGTAACATCTCTTAAAAACTTCTTTGGGTTCTATGCTGGAAATGTCGCTCAAGGAATGAAGCATCTTAACCTTACCTGTTTGGTAATCAACCATTCTGATACCGTTATTCTCCAGATCCTCCATCTCAGATTTTGAAGGTAGCGGGAGATTCCTGTAACCATAATCAGGACGAAGTGCCATGATTCTTCGATAGTCGATAGAGAGAAAATACTGATCATGAAATGAATCCTGATTAGGCAAGTCGAACTTCTTCACAATCTTATTCTCTTTCATTGAAAACACCTGTGACTGATATCGTCCTTCTTCAAACACGTTGAAGATCAATCTATCCTCATCAATCCATTGTGTTTTACAACCCTGTTGCCAAGTATATGATAAAGAACTGCCTACCTTTTTTTGCTCTTGTTGACGTATATTGTACACACATATATCCACGTTAATGTCCTTTTGAGGCTTTTTGCTCGTGTTGCAACATGTTACATGCGTAAAGGCATGATCGTCGTAAATTGTAGGACGATCGTAATACCCCCCAAATGATGAATAATCCTCTGATATTTCACCTAAGGGCATAATAGGAAAATCAGACCTATACTGCGGATTCTTCGTACCATATCTTAAATAACAAATTGCCTGATAAGCATATTTAATTTTATTTTTCAATGCTGGCATTGAACTCAAAATCCGTGCTATATAACGCTCTTTTGCTGAAAAACTTGCCATAATCTACAGTAATAAAAAAATCGATAGTAATAGTTATTTTAGCAATTGTTTTAAGTGAAAACCAATCCTACAATATATTTTTAATAAGAAAGGGTAATCGCTTAAAAATAGAATTATCTTTTTTGGTAATGGAACATTAACGTTATATGTTGTGAAGCTATTCTTTATCATTTCGAGATATTGGGAATCATTTTCCGTTAAAGCCCATTTTAAAACAGCAGTTCCTTTCAGCATCGTTTCACCATAATCAATGGATTTCATAAAACATCCATCATTTTTGTCATGGAAAAAATTTCTCAGGAGTTTTAATATATCTATATGACTGATTACACTCTTATAAGAAAATCTATATGTATATGAGTTATCATTATAATGAATATAATAATATAAAGGCTTCTGTATCTCTACCACTTTTTGAGCATAATAAATCAATCGCGGCGTGACGGTGTAATCTTCACCCAAATTAGCCCCCTCTATTGTTTGAATATCATGTTTCTTATATAGTTCCGTTTTATACAATGCTCCCCAAATATTAACACGTGTTCTTCGAGATAACATTAATTTTAAATATTCATCTTTTGACAGTGGTACATTCACTATGTTTGTAACCGTTTTATTAGGGTAAACATGATTAACGCCAAACACAACGACATCGGCTGCTTCCTTTTCCAACAATTCAACGCATTGCGATATTGCAGCCTCATCCAAATAATCATCAGAATCAACATGCATCAAATAATCTCCAATGGCTGCATCTACGCCTGTATTCCGTGCAGCAGCTAACCCCCGATTCTCTTTATGTTTGACAATCCTAACTTGATTCTTTCTATTGGGATAATCTTGTAAAGTGTCATTTATTCGCTGTATGCTATTATCTGGTGAACAATCATCTACAAACACTACATCCAAGTTGTCGTAGTTTTGACGGAATATAGACTCAGCACATCGTTGAACGAAATTCTCAACATTATATACAGGGATTAGAACCGATACTTTCTTCATGAATCTTACTTGTTTTCTTGATTAATTCGTTCTTTACATATTCAATCTCTTTATCCCTATTCATTACACCCCATGTGAGAAATAACGCCCAATAGGGACTTAAAGACATCAATGCCTTAAAATTCAATGTTAATTCAAACAAAAACAAAACCCATATAAAATTCTTGATAGCTTTGTTTTGGTATTGACGTGCGCAAGTCCTGTAAACAAAGAGCAATACTAATAAAAAGGGAATTAAACCCACTAAGCCGTAAAAGAATATCTGTCTTGAATAACCAATATCTGTTCGCATGTAATAGGAGCCATCATCATTCATAAACTTACCGTCTCCAACAATCCATGTCTTATTGGTCGATGGAAGAATTTCGTACATTCCTTCAAGCATATTGGTTGATCCACTTTCAATTTCTCCAGATTCTTCATAATTATTGAATAACTCGAAGGTAAAAGATTCTACCTCTCTAAATCGCAACGAACCCATTTGCGTTTCGATAACTTGATAGAATAGCAAAAAGATGGGAATGATAAGAATGTATTTATAGGAATTAGCAATAGTCACAAAAATATTCTTTTTCATCAGCACAAAATACAATGCCAAAAATATAAAAGAAATAAAGAATGTTCGTGCACTTAATATACCTGCTAAAACAACTATCGCAGCAATCAACCAATACAATATCTTATATTTATTGATAAAAGAACCTTTCACATCTGGTAAGACTGCAAGAATTAATATATCAATTCCATAGTTGATTCCAGCTCCCCAAAACGCTTGTCCAATACCTATCAATCGGTGTGTTAGTGTTTGGTGACGTTCTTCCATTCTCTCATCATATTTGAATAGTGAATCTACACTATTGCTAAATTCAGGAGATATGAACATCGCAAATGAAATAAGAGCCTGAATCACTGCTGCCAACAAGATATAATCACAAAGTCTTCCAAACTTTTGTCCATCTTTTCCCACAATCCCAAAAAGCACATACCCTGCAAAAAGATTCAATATGGGAAGAAGCAAAACGTGTTTCACAAACTCTATATCCAAAACATTATTGATCGTAGATTGGAAAAAAGCAATAAAAATTAATATCACATATCCTACAACCACTTCCCTATAAACTTTAGATACGTATGCGCTTCTCATGGTGAAAATGGCATACACGATACCTACAGCACCCAATAATCTTGAGAAAGCAATAGGAAAAAACTGCCAGATGACAGGATAGATTACGGCAAATAGGAAAAAAAGAAAAATAAAATTCCGAACTAAAGGCATTTTCGTTTTCTTTACTTTATTTTTTATAAAAGTATTGGAGAGACTTGACCAATTACAATCCCCACATACGATTTTTTATCTTTATGCGACATCTGAAAAAAGTCTCCGTTTAATATAGACTTAATAAATAATGCCATCTTATTACTTGTGTTGGTATAATACATCGTTTTCATAAAAGTATTAAAATAAATGTCTTTTTTGTTTCCTGTTAACTTTAATATGTCTTTTCTTAAGTCTATTCTGTTGATTTCGTTATTAAAGTCAATTTCTTTATAGCCTATTCGCTTCAGCCATTTGTTTATCATCCGTCTTCTTATCATCTGCATCAGGTTGCCTTGACGATGATGCAAGCGTGTAGATATTTGTTTTTCTGAAATACGATAGTCAAGAAGCACATCCGTAAGATTGGCAAATTCACCTAAATCATGCAGAGTTTCATACAACCTATAGTCTTGAGTCTGACGATAGTTTTCATCATAACTAATGCCATGATCTATCAGAGTTTGTCTTCTTATCATAATGGTTGGATGAGAGAAACCTGAGTTAAACAACATTTCTGCCTTTATTTCCTCATTGGTAGAAGGATATATTTGGCATCTGTTTCCTTTTCCGCCAACATAATGAATAGAAGTTCCACATAACACTACCTCTGGATGGGATTCCATAAAAGCATACTGTTTCTCAAATCGATTAGGGTAAGAATTGTCATCTGCATCCATTCGTGCTATATATTTTCCCCTTGCAACTCTTAAACCTTTATTTAAAGATTTCGTCAGCCCCAAATTTTCTTCATTGATTAGATATTGAATTCTATCATCTTCTTCAGCCTTTTGCTTAATATAGTTGATGGCTTCGGTGTTCTGAGGGTCATCTACGACGATGATAAACTCAAAATCCCTAAAGGTCTGTTTCAAGATGGAATTAACAGACAATTCCAGCCATTCCATTTGCTCACGGTATACACTCATAAGCACTGATATGGATGGAATCGTCATACTATTCATAGAGTGTTTCATCTTTTCCTTATTTTCTCTAAATAACCAACTATAGTTCTTTTCTCACTATGATTGAGAGCAATCAAAAAACCTAACGTGATTATAGAAGCAACAGAAAGCAGCGTTACAATAAAAAAACGCATAAAACCACTATCCATCTCTATATGTGCCACATAAGGTAATATAACCGCCAATGCAGATATGATACATAAAGGAATTATCACCTGACGGATATAAGAAGCTATAGAAAATTCCGGAACTAATCGACGTAATATTATCCAGCTTACATATTGTATTACCATATTCATAATGATAAATAAAACGAATATTGATTCTGGACTATATCCTAACCTCAACATCACGTAAACGATGGGGATTAACAATAAATTCAAGATACCATTCGTCACTTGAAACACACTCATCTTTCCTGTAGCATGTACAATATGAGAAGTCATGGGATGAAAAACCCTGATTAATGCAGCTATCACTACCAATACCATAAAAGAATTGGTGTGCTCTGGTATTGTGTCTCCAAGCCATATTTTAAGAACGAAATCCACCTCTATGATGATCGGTAAAGCTATACATAAAACAAATAAGAAGCACAACTTGCTCACACTATACATAATATGGAACATTCTTTCCCTTTCTCCCTTGGCATAAGTTTGAATCATTTGTGGTCGAGAAGCCGTGGTGATATTTAGGACAAAACTTTCCAATGCACCTGAAACTTGATATGCTATTGCACGTGCAGCATTTATAACAGGACCAAAGAATAAATTGAGAAGCATATTAGCCCCCTGTTCTCTAAATACTGTTGAGAATATGCCAAAACAATTCCAGGCTGAGAAGCCTAACATATTCTTAAACAAGTCAAAGTTAAATTTCTTATGGAATGATAAAACTTTAAAACGTAATTTGGCATAAAAGAAATATAAGCACCAATTGATAATGTTAATGGTCAACAGTAAAAAACCATATACTATTAATTGGTCCCCCTTAGCATAGGGTATTGACAATGCAATAAACAATTTAAGAAATGCATCAATTATGCCTACGTAAGCATAATAATCCATTCGTTCGTATGCTATAATAGCTGCACTATAAGGTATCTGAAAAATGATAAACAACAAAGATATAACTGAGAACTGAAAAACCCAAAATGCAGCATCTAACCTGTCAGGGGGAATGACCATTTTATCATACAGATACCACAAACCAACCGTCTCTGTCAATAATAAAACGGCAATTGCTAAAAACACTTGGATTCTTAATGATGTGTTATATACAACATTAACTCCAGTATCACTATCTTTTCCCAACTCTATGTTATAAAAGCGTTGATTTGCATTTGTCATCGACGAATTGAGAAAAGCAAACATCGACACAAAACCTGCTACTACATTATAAATACCATAGTCCTCAACACCCAACACTTGTAGAACCACACGTGAAGTATATAAGGATATTCCGAGTAACAGAACCATCCTTATTGCCATGAATATCGTGTTCCTCAGTATGATTTTATTGTTTTTTTTATTTTGATTTCCCATCATCTGTCAATAAGATTATTCAACTTTGGCAACACATATCTATCATAACTCTTCTGTATTAGATATGAGCCTATTAAACAAACGGGAATAAAGACCATAAAACAGAATGGATATGAAAAATCATAGCCTATGATTCCATAAATGACTTTCTTCAATACTGAATAAAATACTCTATGAAAAATATATGCACACATAGAACAATATGCAATGATCTCTATCACTTTTTCAATGGGTAACTTTGTTATGAACTTCGAAATATTCAATATGGAAATAATACCAAATGGCAAAACAAGATAATGCAACAACAAATTATTCTGATAATAGTTTTGCAGAAGTATCAACAATACGATCAGTATCATTGTGGATGAGATACCTATTGTTTTAGTTGTTATTAAATTCATCAAACTTCTCTTTTTACCAAAATATATTCCTATGCAATATAAGGGAAAACACCAAAAGAAACGGGTATCTATGCCCTTTGGTAATAAAAAGTGTAAAATTACCCCCCCAAAAAAGATTTGTAAAGGCCTAACAATCAATACTTTACAATTGCCTTTTAGCAACAAGGGAGTTAAGATATAAAAACTTGCCAACATACTTAAAAACCACAACGTTTGAGGTTGTGGTAATATGTAAGTAGAAGAAACTGTCAATGTGGTAATCAGTAATCCAAAACCACGATTAAAACCTATGATAAATAATAGAATTGCAGATAACGCATACAACAAATAAAATCTGGTAAGCCGCTTTTTATAAAAATTAGCAATGTCGCTCTCATGCGTAAAAGTATATTTTGCCATGAAAAAACCAGATAGGAACATAAACAAGCCCAGCATTACATCAGTAATATAAAAATCTCCAAATAAAGATAAGGCTTCTCTTGTTTCGCTCACTTCAACATAATCCTTCACATGCCAATAACATACTATCCATAACATGGCTAATGAACGAGCTGTATCTAAAAAAAGTATTCTGTCTTTAGTCATCTTATTTCTGCAACATTCTATTCCTCATACTGCTCTGATAAATAGCCTTGATGATACTATCGGGCATTAATCTGAAAGCCAGACGAGCCATAGGATAAGCATATTTCCAAGTGAGCAATCCTTTCATTCGGTAGATTCCATTCATGTAAATCTTAAACTCATTCCAAGCCTTTGCCCGTCCTCTGCGTTTAAACACGTCTCCATCTTGTCTGAAAAGTAGAATAATGTCTTCAATATTGCCTATATGGAATCCAGCCATCAACGCATCATACCATAAGGCTATGTCCTGACTGGTTCTGTATTTCTCGTTATATTTCAATCCGTAATCAAAAATCTTTTTTCTCATCATCACACTGGGATGAGCCAATGGAGATGCTTTTACTATATATCTGACTGCCTCTTCATGTGTCAATGGATAATGCCTGACGTTAAGACATTCATGAGTTTCATCAAACTCTTGCATAGATCCACCCAATATATCTACATGAGGATGAGCATTGAGGTAATTAGCTTGCAGTTCAAAGCGGTTTGGCAAGGAAATGTCGTCGCTATCCGCCCTTGCAATATAGTCTGAAGTTATATATTGCAAACCTTTGTTCAAAGACTTGGTCAGCCCAAGGTTGATGTCGTTTTTGACAACGCACAACGTCTCTCCTAACTTTTGTTGCCAGGAATCAACCACCTCTTGCAATTCCTTGCCAACAGGTCCATCAACAATCAAGACAATCTGAGCAGGCTTGAGTGTTTGGTCATCCCATACACTCTGCAAAGACCGATTTAAATAAGCAGCCTTTTCAGAATGATATACAGACATCAATACAGATATAGTGGCCATAATATCACTTAGTTTCAGTGTATAAATCTATATGATTATTATAAAAATGCTCAGGCGAATAACTATTGGCAAATTTATTACGGATATTATTTGCAATGACCTCGTTTTGCTCTGCTTTCAATATAGCTTTAGCAAATTCCTTTTCATCAAGATTCTTAAACATGACTAATTCATCTTGAGTGAATGTTTCCTTAATAATAGGCAAGTCTGAACTCACGACTTTCTTTCCCACAAAAGCTGCTTCCAATAGTGCCAACGGGAAACCTTCACTCCTACTTGGAATGGCAAAGATATCATAATAAGGAAGATACCTGAAAGCATCAGGTCTTCTTCCCGCAAAACACACCCTGTCTTGTATGTTTAAATCATGAACGACAGCTTTCATGGTTTCGAGGTCTCCTCCCTCTCCGACAAAGAACAACTTGAATCTTTCAGGTAAATGTGGTAATGCTTTCAAAGCAATATCTATTCCTTTACGGTAAAGAATTGAACCATTCATACCAATTAATTTACCATTGCCTTTAAAGTTTAACAACTCTTGCTTTTCATCATCGGTCAATTGGCTCTCAGTGTCAACTATTCGAGTATTATAGATATAACTTACTTTCTTCTTGCCAAACCATTTTGAATAATATTTTTGCGCATCCTTACTCAATGCCACTATCTTATCATGACGTAATGCGGTGAGGATAAACACCATTCCGCCTACATACCCTTTCATTTTCCCATATTTCATCACAAAATCATCAAACACGTAATTGTGAAATGTAGAGATAAACTGAGTATTTCTGTATTTAATCGGTTTGTGTCTGAATATATAAATATTGGGCCTCAGTCCATGTGAATGAATGACATTGTACTTCTGAAAATCAATCTTATCTCCCATGCCAATCTTATATACATCACATGGAAAATAATTATCAACATTCAAGTCATCAAAATAGTAAACGTCACAATGATGGCTATGTTCTTGCATCAATCTGACAAGATCATATACAACATTAATGGGTCCGGCTGGCTTCAAAGATGGTATGATGTAAGCTATATTCATAAAAAAAAGAAAATATTCAATCCACAAGTATGTTATCAAAAAAATGAGACAATCTCTATCTTCCCCTCCTACAAAATATAATAGGAGGAAATCCATTGATTTCACATTCATTTTGTCCGCCAATGAGCGATGCTCGCAGATTGAAAAAATGTTATTATATATATAATTTGTGTGCAAAATTACACAAATTTTTCGAGATAAATTGAACGATGATGTAAAATTCATGTTTAATATACACTTTATTGATGTATGTGGTGTCGGAATGATTATCAGAAAAAGAACAAAACTATCATTGAAAAGTTAAATCCGTGACGTAGATTAATAAAACTGCGACACGGATTAATAAAACTACGTCGCAGTTTACTTAATCTTCGACACAGATTAAAGAACATGTAGATGCCTGGATGATTACTTGGATGAAATTACATTGTTATTATTTTGAATTCCCCCATTTTTTCCGTACCTTTGCACCCGAAAAATAAAATATGATTTAACGGATGATTACAATTCAAAACCTTGCTATCCAATTTGGAAAGCGCGTACTTTACAAAGATGTAAACATTAAATTCACTCCCGGAAACATTTACGGCATCATTGGAGCCAACGGAGCTGGCAAATCTACCCTTCTGAAAGCCATCAGTGGCGAGCTGGAACCCAATAAGGGCTCGGTAGAGTTGGCACCAGGCGAACGACTGAGCGTCTTGGAGCAAGACCACTTCAAATACGACGAGTTCAACGTGATGGATACGGTTCTCATGGGTCACCAACCTCTTTGGAAAAACATGAAAGAGCGCGAGGCTCTCTATGCCAAGCCAGAGATGACGGAGGAAGATGGCAACGTAGCCGCAGAACTGGAGTTGAAATTTGCTGAAATGAATGGATGGGAAGCTGAGAGCGAAGCTGCCCAATTACTTCAAAACTTAGGCGTAAGAGAAGAGTTCCACTATAAGCAGATGACGGAATTGTCTAACAACGAGAAAGTGCGCGTGATGCTTGCCAAGGCTTTGTTTGGCCATCCCGACAATTTGTTATTGGACGAGCCTACGAACGACCTCGATCTTGACACCGTGCAATGGCTTGAGGAATATCTCAGCAACTTGGAGCAAACGGTATTGGTGGTGAGTCACGACCGTCACTTCCTTGATGCCGTATCTACGCAAACGGTAGATATCGACTTCGGTAAGGTGACCGTCTTCTCTGGCAACTACTCTTTCTGGTACGAGAGTTCGCAATTGGCATTGAGACAGGCTCAAAACCAACGACTGAAAGCTGAAGAGAAGCGCAAGCAGTTGGAAGAGTTTATCCGTAGATTCTCTGCCAACGTTGCCAAGAGTAAACAAACCACGTCACGCAAGAAGATGCTGGAGAAACTGACCGTCGAGGAAATTCGCCCATCCAGCAGAAAGTACCCAGGCATCATCTTCCAAATGGAACGTGAACCGGGAAACCAGATTTTGGAAGTGGAAAACCTCAAAGCAGTAGATACCGACGGAACCGTATTGTTCGACCATGTGAACTTCAACATCGAGAAAGGACAAAAGACCGTGTTCCTCAGTCATAACCCGAAGGCGATGACTGCCCTCTTCGAGATTATCAATGGCAACCGCGAGGCTGACGCAGGTACATATAAATGGGGTATTACCATCACTTCTGCCTATCTCCCACTCGACAATACCGAGTTTTTCAAGAGTGACTTGAACTTGGTGGAATGGCTCAGCCAGTACGGACCAGGCAACGAGGTGGTGATGAAAGGTTATCTTGGAAGAATGCTTTTCAAACAAGAGGAAGTGGAAAAGAAAGTGAACGTACTTTCAGGTGGTGAGAAAATGCGCTGCATGATTGCCCGTATGCAACTGAAGAATGCCAACTGCCTGATTCTCGACACTCCTACCAATCACCTCGACTTGGAGTCTATCCAGGCTTTCAACAACAACTTGATTCAATATAAAGGCAACATTCTCTTTGCATCTCACGACCATGAGTTTATCAACACCGTGGCTGACCGTATCATCGAATTGACTCCAAAAGGCACCATCGACAAGTTGATGACTTACGACGACTACATCTACGATGCACAAATCAAGGAACAAAAGGCGCAGATGTATCAGTAAAAAAACGGCACGTTTTTTGCAAGACGTTCCAAAACATAAGAACAAAAACAATAGAATTATGAAAGAAGAGAAGCTCAATACTAAAGAACAAGAAGAAGTGCAAATAGACAATGAGGCAGCAGCCGAAGAAACTGAAAGCACGGAAGAAACTTTGAATCAAGAAAAAGAAGAGAATACGAAAGAAACGGACCCCTTGGCTGAAGCTGAAGAGCAAATAGCCAAGTTGAAAGACCAACTCTTGCGTACCATCGCTGAATTTGAGAACTACAAGAAACGCACCTTGAAGGAAAAGACGGAACTGATCTTAAACGGTGGAGAGAGAACCATTACTGCCATCTTACCCGTACTTGACGACTTTGAGCGTGCTCTGGCAGATACCAATACCGACGACCCTGCCGCTATCAAGGAAGGTATGGACTTGATATTCAAGAAGTTTATCAAGACACTCGAAGGATTGGGCGTACATAAGATAGAAACAGAAGACAAAGACTTCGATGTTGACTTCCATGAGGCTATCGCTATGGTACCTGGTATGGGAGACGACAAGAAAGGAAAGGTAATAGACTGTGTACAAACAGGATATATGCTCAACGACAAGGTGATTCGCCACGCGAAAGTTGCCGTGGGACAATAGAGAAATGGCTTTGCCACAACAAACACATCATATAAATGGCACAAAAAAGAGATTATTACGAAGTGCTTGGCGTAAGCAAGAGTGCTACGGAAGACGAGATCAAGAAAGCCTATCGTAAGATAGCTATTAAATATCATCCTGACAGAAACCCCGGCGACAAGGAAGCTGAGGAGAAATTCAAGGAGGCAGCCGAGGCTTATAGCATTTTGAGCGATAAGCAAAAGCGTCAGCAATACGACCAATTTGGATTTGACGGTCCTAATATGGGCGGTGGCTTTGGCGGATTCAGCGGCGACTTCTCCGTGGACGACATCTTCTCTATGTTTGGCGACATTTTCGGCGGACGTGGATTTGGTGGATTCAGCAGTTTCGGTGGCGGTGGTCAGCGTACACAGTATCGTGGAACAGACTTACGCTTGAAGGTACGTTTGTCTCTGTTAGAGATTTCCACGGGAGTCACCAAGAAATTCAAGGTGAAGAAAGACGTTGCGTGTTCTCATTGCCACGGTAGTGGCGCTGAAAACGGCAGTGGCTCTGAAACCTGTCCTACATGTCACGGCCAAGGCGTAGTGGTTAAGACCGTGCGCACCATGTTGGGTATGATGCAAACACAGTCGGAATGTCCCACTTGCCACGGCGAAGGCACCGTTATCAAGAACAAGTGTCGTGAATGTGGCGGAACGGGCGTAGTGAAAGGCGAAGAAGTGGTGGAAATCAACATTCCTGCAGGTGTAGCCGAAGGCATGGTGGTAAACGTTCCCGGCAAGGGAAACGCCGGACCTCACAATGGCGTGAACGGAAACATTCAAGTATATATAGAAGAGGAGAAGAACGACACCTTTATCCGTGACGGACAAGACGTTTTATACAACTTGCTGCTCGACTTCCCAACGGCAGCCTTGGGTGGAGAGGTAGAGATTCCCACCATCGAAGGTACCAAGGTGAAGATTAAGATAGAGCCTGGCACACAGCCCGGAAAGACCTTACGGTTAAGAGGAAAAGGACTGCCAGCCGTGCAAGGCTATGGAAACGGAACAGGCGACTTGGTTGTGAACATCAGCGTATATGTGCCAAAGGAATTGTCTCGCTCAGAGAAAGAAATGTTGCAGAAGCTACGTGAAAGCGACAACTTCAAGGGCGACACTCAAACCAAGAAGTCTATATTCGATAAGTTCAAGAATTATTTCAATTAAGCAATGAACTATCACGACACTATACAATATTTATATAATAGCACCCCTGTTTTTGAACATGTGGGTGCTTCTGCGTATAAAGAAGGATTGTCTAACACGCTGGCAATGGATGAACACTTTGGACATCCGCACACCCACTACAAGACCATTCACATAGCTGGTACCAACGGGAAAGGCTCGTGTTCACATACCATTGCAGCCATCTTACAGGCACAAGGCTATCGTGTGGGATTGTACACTTCTCCACATTTGGTGGATTTCAGGGAACGAATCAAGGTCAACGGAGAGTGTATTCCTGAAGCCTACGTCATTGATTTCGTAGAGGAAGAACGTTCATTCTTCGAACCTCTGCACCCTTCCTTTTTTGAATTGACGACGGCGATGGCATTCAAGTACTTTGCAGAAAAACAGATTGACGTTGCCGTGATAGAAGTGGGATTGGGCGGCAGATTGGATTGCACCAACATCATCACCCCTATCCTATCCATTATCACCAATATCAGCTTTGACCACACTCAGTTTTTAGGAAACACGTTAGGGCAAATAGCCACGGAGAAAGCAGGTATCATCAAAAACGAGATTCCCGTGGTCATCGGTGAGACTACTCCAGAGACTCGCAACGTATTTGAAAAGATTGCCAAAGAAAAGAATGCTCCGATATTCTTTGCCGAAGAATATACGATTCCTACGGAATGGGATGGTGAGTTTGAACTGAAAGGGCTTTATCAGCAAAAAAACAAGCAAACCATTCTTTGTGCCGTGAATCATCTTGGATTATCCATATCAACATCTGCCATTCTTCAAGGACTGACAAAGGTGGTGGAACTCACGGGCTTGATGGGTCGTTGGCAAAAGATACAAGAACATCCTACCGTGATTTGCGATACGGGACACAACGTTGGTGGATGGGAATATCTCTCCGAACAAATCAAGAGTCAACCTTGCCAACACCTACACATCGTGTTTGGAATGGTTGACGACAAGGACATTGATGCGGTGATGGAGATGCTGCCAACCAATGCCACCTATTATTATACGCAAGCACAAAGCAAGAGAGCCATACCCGCCCACATTGTGGAAAGCAAGGGAAGACAACACCAACTTACCGGCTCTACCTATGCCCATGTGGCAGATGCTTATCGGGCTGCATTGCAACAAGCCAACGAGGAAGACTTCATATTTGTGGGAGGAAGCAGTTACATCGTAGCCGACTTTCTTGCCACATACGACAATCTGTCATGATGACTTTCCGACACAAAAATACAAGAAAAATGCATTTTAATTGTTTTTAACGAAAGACAAATATCACTTTTTCCAAGTTTCGTTTGTTATTATCGTTTTTTTTCAGTTATTTTGCAAAATAGTATCGTACTAAAAACTTTTTTTATTATGAACACAACCGAAACAGAAAACATCTGCGGTCTGAAGAGAGAAGACTTTCAGACTACTATCAATGGTAAGAAAACAGATCTTTACATCCTGAAAAACAGTTTGGGTAATGAAGTGGCAATCACGAATTACGGTGGTGCTATCGTAGCAATCATGGTTCCTGACAGAGATGGAAACTATGCCAACGTCATTCAAGGTCATGACAACATCAAGGATGTGATAGAAAGTCCGGAACCTTATTTATCTACATTGATAGGACGATACGGAAACCGTATCTGCAAAGGTCGTTTCCAATTGAACGGCAAAGAATATGACTTACCTATCAACAACGGTCCTAACTCTCTGCATGGCGGAAAGAAAGGTTTTAATGCCAAGGTTTGGGAAGCCCTTCAAATGAACGACAAGTCACTGGTGTTGCATTACGTTAGTCCTTACGGAGAGGAAGGATACACGGGTGAAGTAAAAGTAACCGTAGTTTACACTTTCAATGATGATAATGAATTGATTATCGAATACATGGCAACGACCAACAAGAAGACCATCATCAACCTTACAAGTCATGGATTCTTCTCATTGCAAGGTATTGCCAACCCAACGCCAACCATCGACAACCAGATTTGCGAAATCAATGCCGATTTCTACTTGCCTATCGACAACACCTCTATCCCCACGGGTGAGATTCGCTTTGTAGCAGGTACTCCATTTGATTTCCGTCAGCCCAAACCAGTGGGACAAGACATTGATGCCGATGACGAACAAATCAAGAACGGTGCAGGATATGACCACTGCTACGTGCTGAACAAGAAAGAAGAGGGCGAATTGAGCTTTGCTGCCCGATTGGTAGAGCCAGTTAGCGGTCGTACAATGGATGTATATACCACAGAACCAGGCGTTCAGCTCTATTCAGACAACTGGGCTGATGGCTATGCAGGACAGCATGGGGCTACATTCCCACGCCGTAGCGGTATATGCTTCGAGTGCCAACACTTCCCCGATAGTCCTAACCGTCCTTATTTCCCGTCAGTAGTATTGCGTCCTGACCAGAAATACAAGCAAAAGACTATTTATAAATTTGGTGTAGAGAAATAAAAACAGAAATTATTAATAACTAAACAATAAAAAAATGGATATAGAATTTGTAAGAAGTCGCTTTATCAAGCATTTTGATGGCAAAACAGGAAACATCTATGCATCTCCTGGACGTATTAACCTCATTGGTGAGCACACAGACTATAACGGTGGATTCGTATTCCCAGGTGCCGTTGACAAAGGTATCATGGCAGAAATGCGCCCCAATGGAACAGAGAGCACCATCCGTGCTTACTCCATTGACCTGAAAGACCGTGTTGACTTTGACTTCCACGATGGACAAGGACCTCGTGCAAGTTGGGCTCGCTATATTTACGGTATTACCCTGGAGATGGAAAAACTCGGTGTTCCCGTAAAGGGTTTCAATATCGCATTTGCAGGTGATGTACCTCTCGGTGCAGGAATGTCATCTTCAGCAGCTATGGAAAGCTGTTTTGCATGTGGCTTGAACGACCTCTTTGGTGACAATAAGGTATCTAAATGGGATATGGTGCTGGCAGGACAAGCTACTGAGCACAACTACTGCGGTGTGAACTGTGGTATCATGGACCAGTTTGCCAGTGTATTCGGACAATCAGGCAAACTGATGCGCTTAGATTGCCGCAGTCGTGAGTTTGAATATTTCCCATTCGACCCGAAGGGATACAAACTGGTATTGCTGAACTCTTGTGTAAAACACGAATTGGCAGGAAGTCCTTACAACGACCGTCGTAACTCTTGCGAGAACGTTGTAAAGCACATTGCAGCAAAGCATCCAGAAGGAACATTCGAGACTCTGCGCGATTGCACATGGGAGCAGTTGGAGGAAGTACGTGCCGAAGTTGGTGAAGAAGACTACAAGCGTGCACATTTCGTACTCGGCGAGAAAGACCGCGTATTGGCAGTTTGCGATGCACTTGTTGCCGGTGACTACGAGACTGTAGGAAAGAAGATGTACGAGACTCATGAAGGACTGTCTAAGGAATATGAGGTTTCTTGTGAGGAACTTGACTTCTTGAACGACATTGCCAAGGAATGTGGTGTTACAGGTTCACGTATCATGGGCGGTGGCTTTGGTGGTTGCACCATCAACCTCGTAAAAGACGAGATGTATGAGCCATTCATCAAGACAGTTTGCCAAAAATACTACGAGAAATATGGCAAGGCTCCAAAGGTTTATGATGTAGTAATCAGCGATGGTTCACGCAAAATTTGCTAAAACAATAATGGAGTGAAAGGAAAAGAGATTATTTCTTTCACTCCTTTAATTAATAAAAACAAACAATAACAAATGAGTACGAATAAAAATACAAACATCGTTGCGATTGTAACCATGTGTTTCATCTTCGCAATGATTAGTTTTGTGACTAACATGGGAGCTCCATTTGGAAACATCTGGGGTTTCAAGTACGAGTTCGCCGCTTCTTGGGGTAACTTGATGAACTTTGTGGCTTATCTCTTCATGGGTATTCCTTCGGGTATGCTGTTGAAGAAGATTGGTTACAAGAAAACCGCTCTTGCTGCATTGATAGTAGGTATCATTGGTCTTGCCTTGCAATATCTGTCAAGTATCTACGGTGATGACGTGAAAGTGAACGAGGTTGGCGGAACAGTAGTTGCTCTCAACCTGTATATCTATCTGTTGGGTGCTCTCGTTTGCGGTTTCTGCGTTTGTATGCTCAACACCGTGGTAAACCCAATGCTGAACATCCTTGGTGGAGGTGGTAACAGAGGTAACCAGTTTATCCAGATTGGCGGAACGCTGAACTCACTCACCGCAACCCTTACCCCACTCCTCGCAGGTGTGCTCGTAGGAACGGTTTCAGAAAAGACATCCATGACTGACGTGTCTCCATTGTTGTTCATCGGTATGGCAGTGTTCGCTATCTCGTTCTTCATCATCAGTCGCGTAGATATTCCTGAGCCCAGTTTCGGTGAAGGTGAGTCATTGATGGATTCCATCAAGGGCGCACTTCGCTTCCGTCACCTCGTGCTTGGCGTTATCGCCATTTTCTTCTACGTTGGTGTGGAGATTGGTATTCCTATGGAATTGAACTTCTATGTTACCAAGATGGGATTTGAAGGATCTGCCGCATTGGGTGGCACATTGGCAGCCAGCTACTGGTTCATGATGTTGATTGGTAGGTTCTGCTCAACCTTGATTTCTGGTAAGATCAGCACGAAGACCCAGATGACGGCTGTTGCATCTGTTGCCATCTGCTTGCTTCTTATCGCCATTTTCCTTCCCGAAAGTGTTACGGCAACCATCGGCGGACACGCTGTTCCCATGAAGGTATTCTTCATCGCTGCTTGCGGTCTTTGCACTTCTATCATGTGGGGTGGTATCTTCAACCTCTCTGTAGAAGGACTTGGTAAATATACCGAAGCTGCATCTGGTATCTTCATGATGATGGTAGTTGGTGGTGGTCTGATGCCTTGGCTCCAGGATATCATCGCTAAGTCTTCTGGCGAAATCACCAGTTATTGGCTCCAAGTTGCAATGGTTGCTTACATCTTGTTCTATGCCCTTATCGGTTGCAAGAATGTAAACAAAGACATTAAGGTTGACTAATCAACACATACAAGAAGAAATCGTCTCTTTAATATTATGAGGGTGTGTCAATTGACATGCCCTCTTATTTTTTCGTATTTACTACGTTATAGATTTAAGGTGGAAACTGAAAAAACGACAAATAAAGAAAATTTACACCTTCTAATGTTAAGAATTATAAATTACATACGCACACAGAAAAAAACATAGGTAAAGATAACACTTATCTCAAAAAAAAGTTGTATTTTTACACCCAACAAATTATTAACTTAAATCATCTCATTTATGCGTCAAATCAAAAGTTTATTTTTTGGAGCAGGAATGGCAGCCATTCTGCTCGCTTCGTGTAATTGTGACAAATGTGAAACAACGGTTTCTGGATTGAATCCAGCTGCCTTTGACACGATTATCAACGAAAAGCCAGTGAAACTTTACACCTTGAAAAATGCCAAGGGAATGGAAGTTTGCATCACTAATTACGGTGGTCGTGTAGTTTCATTGGTTGTACCTGACCGCAATGGCAAGCCAACCGACGTGGTTCTCGGTTTCGACAACATTGCACAATATGCCGATACACTCAAGACTCCTACCGACTACGGATCAAGCGTAGGTCGCTATGCTAACCGTATCAACGACGGTAAGATTACTATTGAAGGCGTTCAATACCAATTGCGCCAGAACGATACCGGCAATGGTGCCAAGCACTGCTTACACGGCGGCGGCAACACGGGATGGATGCATCAAGTATATGAAGCAGAACAAATTGGCGACTCTGTGTTAAAGTTAAAGATTGTGGCTCCTGATGGCGAAAATGGATTCCCAGGAACTGTAACAGCCGTTACTACTTATACCGTAACTGCCGACAACACCCTCGACATCACATGGGAAGCAGAGACCGACAAGCCAACGATTATCAACCAAACTAACCACAACTATTATAATTTGAGTGGTGACTTCACACAACCATGCTATGACATGGTACTTTACGTGAATGCCGACAACTTCACTCCATCTGATGCTTCATACATGACTACAGGTGAGATTTGCCCCGTAGAAGGTACTCCCATGGATTTCCGCACGGCTCATGCCATCGGCGACTCCATCAACTCAGAGTTCCAGCAAATCAAGAACGCCACAGGCTATGACCACAACTGGTGTTTGAATACATACAAAGACGGTAAGGGTGATGATACTCAGGTTTGCGCATCTCTTTACTCTCCCAAAACTGGTATCTTCATGGAAATGTTCACTAATGAGCCTGGCGTACAGGTTTATTCAGGCAATTTCCAAGGTGTAGGACCAGATGCTAAGATTGCACGCAAGAAGGGCATTACCTATCCCAAGCACGTAAGCGTATGTTTGGAGAGCCAGAAATATCCTGACAGTCCTAACAAGAAGGATTGGGTACAACCTACATTGAAACCAGGAGAAAAATATTTCAGCCACGCTGCTTATAAATTCTCAGTAAAAGATTAAACATTAATAATTAATAAATAAAAACCCGAAGATTACTTTTAGGTAGAATAAACATGGTGTTTCGCTCCCTGAAAGACTATCTTCAATAAAGACAAAAACAATGAATTGGTCAACAAATGAATTTATTTGGATTGATTGGTTAGTACTCGCATTGGGAGTTTTGGCCATCGTATGGGCGGTTTATCGCGCTATCAAGAAAGACAAGGAAAAGATGAAAGGTGCCGACAGCCAAGATTACTTGTTTGGTAAAGGTGAGCCTTGGTACGTCATCGGTGCAGCTATCTTTGCTGCCAACATTGGTTCTGAGCACCTCGTAGGTCTTGCTGGTACAGGAGCCAAAGACGGTGTAGGTATGGCACACTGGGAGATGCAAGGATGGATGATTCTCATTCTGGGATGGTTGTTCGTTCCATTCTATCAGTTGCTGAACAACAAGATGGGTAAGATTATCACCATGCCCGACTTCTTGAAGTTCCGTTATACACAACGCACTGGTTCTTGGCTCTCAATCATCACATTGATTGCCTACGTGCTGACAAAGGTTTCCGTAACCGCATTCACTGGTGGTATTTTCTTTGAATACTTGCTTGGCTTACCCTTCTGGTGGGGAGCAATCGGCTTGATTGCCATTACTGCCGTATTCACCGTATTCGGTGGTATGAAGGGTGTGATGACGCTTTCTGCCATCCAGACTCCTATCCTTATCATCGGTTCATTCTTGGTGTTGTTCCTTGGCTTGAACATGTTGGGTGACGGTAGCATCAGTGCAGGTTGGGCAGAAATGATGAAGGTTTGTAATGCCGCTCACGAAGGATTTGGAACCACTCACATGTTCCATACCGACCCTGCTGACCCCATGTATCCACAATTCCCTGGTTACGTAGTATTCCTCGGTGCCTCTATCATCGGTTTCTGGTATTGGTGTACTGACCAGCATATCGTACAACGTGTACTCGGTCAGACTAAGGGTGAGGACAACACTACCGTGATGAAGCGCGCTCGTCGTGGTACCATCGCCGCTGGTTATTTCAAGCTCCTTCCTGTATTCATGTTCTTGATTCCAGGTATGGTAGCATACGCTCTTTCCATGAAGACTGGTAGTGGAATTGAAATGGATATTGCCAATACACACGATACTGACGGTGCATTTGCCATGATGGTAAAGAATATTCTTCCCGCTGGTGTGAAGGGTATCGTAACCATTGGTTTCATCTGCGCCCTCGTAGCTTCTCTCGCTGCATTCTTTAACAGTTGTGCAACCCTCTTCACGGAAGACTTCTATAAGCCCATGAAGAAAGGTATGAGCGAAGCCCACTACGTACTCGTTGGTCGTATCGCCACCGTTGTTGTTGTATTGCTCGGTTTGGCTTGGATGCCAGTGATGATGAGCATGGGTAACCTCTACTCATATCTCCAAGACATCCAGTCACTTATCGCTCCTGCAATGGTAGCAGTGTTCACATTGGGTATCTTCTCTAAGAAGATTACGCCAAAGGCTGGTGAGTGGGGTCTGATTGGTGGATTCATCATCGGTATGGTTCGTCTGTTGACCAATGTGTTGACGGAATCTGGCAAAGCCACTATGGAAGGTGCATTCTGGGAGAACACCACTTGGTTCTGGCAGACCAACTGGTTGATTTTCGAGTGCTGGTTGTTGGTATTCATCATCGTGATGATGGTTGTTGTAAGCTGCTTCACTCCAGCTCCTTCTAAAGAGCAAGTGGAAGCCATCACCTTCACTGGTGACTATCGCAAGCAGATTCGCGACAGTTGGGGCATTTGGGATGTTGTAGCAACACTCGGTGTTGTAGTTCTCTGCGCTTGCTTCTACGCATATTTCTGGTAAAACAAATGGTGGATTCACGATGGGGCATACAGAAGCCTCATCGGAATCCACCTTATTATATATAAAGACATTAAAGAATGACTCAGTATTATAGTGAACATTCCAAGGTATGGGTTTCGGTTGATTGCATCATCTTCGGTTTTGAAGGCAACAAGTTGAAACTGCTTATCGGCAAGAGACAAATGGATCCTGGCCGTGGAGAATGGTCACTGTACGGAGGATTTGTCAATGCCAACGAAAACTTGGACGATGCAGCAAATAGAGTACTCTACGATCTCACGGGATTGAAGAAAATCTATATGTTACAGGTTGGAGCCTTTGGAGCTATCGACCGCGACCCAGGTGAACGTGTTATTTCCGTCGCATATTGCGCCTTGATCAACGTTGCCGACTACGATGATTCTATGTTGAAACAATATGGACTTGAATGGTTCAACTTAGAAGAAATGCCAAAGTTGTATTCAGACCACAACGAGATGGTCAAAAAAGCCATCTTCTTGCTCCGTCAAAGAATCAAAACCGAGCCGTTGAGTTTCAATCTCCTTCCAAGTCTCTTCACGTTGACACAATTGCAACGGGTATATGAAGCCATCTTGGGAGACAGTATCGACAAGCGCAATTTCCGCAAACGTATCAAGACATACGACTTTATCGAAAAAACCGAGTTGATTGACAAGTTTCATTCCAAGCGTGGTGCCGCATTATATCGCTTCAATAAAAAAGCTTACCAAGAAGATTCTATATTTAAAATTTAAATAATTCATTATGTTAGAAGAATTAAAAGAAAAAGTATTTCGTGCCAATTTGGATTTGGTCAAACACAATCTGGTAATCTTCACATGGGGAAATGTCTCTGGCATCGACCGTGAAAAAGGATTGGTGGTGATCAAGCCATCGGGCGTTAGCTATGATTCAATGAAAGCATCCGACATGGTTGTGGTTGACTTGCAAACAGGCAAGGTGGTGGAAGGTGACCTGAATCCTTCGTCAGACACACCCACTCATCTCGTTTTATATCGTGAATTTCCCGAGATAGGCGGTATCGTACATACACACTCTACATACGCCACTGCTTGGGCACAGGCTGGCAAGGACATTCCCAATATCGGAACCACTCATGCCGACTATTTCCATGATGCAATTCCTTGCACAGACGACATGACGGAATCAGAGGTTAAGGGAGAATACGAATTGGAGACTGGAAATGTCATCGTAAAACGCATCAAGGCGGGTAACATCAACCCCGTTCACACACCAGGCGTTCTCGTGAAAAACCACGGTCCTTTCTCTTGGGGAAAAGATGCCGACAATGCCGTTTACAATGCCGTAGTGATGGAACAAGTGGCAAAGATGGCATTCGTTTCTTACTCTGTGAATCCCAATACCACGATGAATCCTTTGCTCATCGAGAAGCATTTCAGCAGGAAACACGGTCCTAATGCCTATTACGGACAAAAGAAAAAAGATTGAAAATTGAATATTGAATATTGAATATTGAATATTATCTTAATGGATGAAGATTTTTAGATATATTCAAGACAATAATAATCTGACACTTATTAACATTATCAAGAAAACCAAAGTGAATTAACAATATTATTAACTAACCAAGAAGGCTGTTGATTGAGTTTGTTGATTAGACAAAACTAAATCTTCAATTTTCAATCTTCAATCTTCAATTTAAAAATTAAATTATGGCAAAAGCATTTGAGAATTATGAAATTTGGTGGGTAACTGGCGCACAGTTACTTTACGGTGGTGATGCAGTTATCGCAGTAGATGCTCACTCTAAGGAAATGGTTGCTGGATTGAACGAAAGTGGCAACCTCCCTATCAAAGTTGTATATAAAGGAACTGCCAACAGTTCAAAAGAGGTTGAAGCCGTGATGAAAGCTGCCAACAACGAAGAAAAATGTGTTGGTATTATCACATGGATGCACACCTTCTCACCTGCTAAGATGTGGATTAAAGGTTTGCAAGCATTGCAGAAGCCATTGCTCCACTTCCACACACAATACAATGCCGAAATTCCTTGGGACACCATGGATATGGACTTCATGAACCTGAACCAGAGCGCACACGGTGACATCGAGTTTGGTCACATCTGCACTCGTATGCGTGTTCCTCGCAAGGTGGTTTGCGGTTATTGGAAAGATGAGCAGGCTCAGAAGCAGATTGCAGTATGGGCTCGCGTAGCTGCTGGTGTGGCTGATGCCAAGAACGTGCGTTGCTTGATGTTCGGTATGAACATGAACAACGGGGCTGTTACCGACGGTGACCGCGTAGAGTTTGAGCAACGTTTGGGTTACCACGTTGATTACTATCCCGTTAGCTCATTGATGCAATATTTCAAGCAAGTTACCGACGAAGAGGCTTGCGCACTCGTAGAGGAATACAAGAAGGAATATACCATCAAGATTGACGAGAGCGGTGAGGAAGTGTATTGGGAGAAAGTGAAGAATGCTGCCAAGGCAGAAATTGCACTCCGCCGTGTATTGAAAGACGAGGGCGCAACGGCATTCACAACCAACTTCGACGACTTAGGTGATGCTGACATCGATGATCCTAACTTCGTTGGCTTCGACCAGATTCCTGGTCTTGCTTCACAACGTTTGATGGCTGAAGGAATCGGTTTCGGTGCTGAAGGTGACTGGAAGACTGCATGTCTCTACCGTTCATTGTGGGTAATCTCTCAAGGTCTGCCTACAGGCTGCTCGTTCTTGGAAGACTACACGCTCAACTTTGCTGGCGACCGCAGTTCTTGCTTGCAGAGCCACATGCTCGAAGTTTGTCCACTTATCGCTGTTGACAAACCAAAGTTGGAAGTACACTTCTTGGGCATCGGTATTCGCAAGCAGCAGACAGCCCGTCTCGTATTCACCTCTAAGGTAGGTCGTGGTATCAAGGCTACTGTTGTTGACTTAGGCAATCGCTTCCGTCTCATTTCTCAGGAAGTAGAATGTATCGAACCAAAACCAATGCCAAACTTGCCTGTTGCATCTGCTCTCTGGGTTCCACAACCTACATTCGAGATTGGTGCTGGCGCATGGATCTTGGCTGGAGGTACACACCACAGCGCATTCTCTTACGACATCACCGAAGAGTATTGGGAAGACTTCGCTGAAATGGTGGGCATTGAGTATGTCAAGATTAACAAGGACACCAACACCAGCGACTTCAAGCAGCAACTGCGCAACAACGAGGTTTATTACATGTTGAATAAAGCCCTGAAATAAGATATGGATCTCAAATCAGCAAAACAAACCATAGAGAGCGGAAAAGCCATTCTCGGTATCGAATTTGGCTCTACGCGTATCAAGGCTGTGCTCATCAACGGTGAGAACAAACCTATTGCACAAGGTGCTTACGAGTGGGAAAACCAACTCGTGGACGGTTTGTGGACCTATAGCATTGATGAGATTTGGCACGGATTGCAAGAGTGCTACGCAGACCTTCGCAATAGCGTACAAAACCAGTACGACTGTGACATCCGCGCACTTGCAGCCATCGGTTTCTCTGCCATGATGCATGGTTACATGGCATTCAATGAGCGTGAGGAAATCCTCGTACCTTTCCGTACTTGGCGCAACACCAATACAGGCAAGGCTGCTGCAGAGCTCTCAACCCTCTTCAATTATAACATTCCTCTGCGCTGGAGCATCTCTCACCTCTACCAGTGTATCCTCGATGGCGAAGAGCATGTGAAAGACATCAAGTTCCTGACCACACTTGCCGGTTACATTCATTGGCAAATGACTGGTCAAAAGGTGTTGGGAATCGGCGATGCCTCTGGTATGTTGCCCATCGACCCAGCCACCAAGGACTATGACGCCACGATGGTTGAGAAGTTTGACAAGCTCATTGCACCAAAGGGTTATCCTTGGAAGCTGACAGATATTCTGCCAAAGGTACTTGTAGCTGGTGCTGATGCTGGTACGCTGACGGAAGAAGGCGCACGCAAGCTCGACCCATCTGGAACGTTGAAAGCTGGTTGCCCCATCTGCCCTCCAGAGGGAGATGCTGGTACGGGAATGGTAGCTACCAATGCCGTGAAGCAACGCACAGGTAATGTTTCTGCCGGTACTTCATCCTTCTCGATGATTGTACTTGAGAAACCATTGTCAAAGCCTTACGAGATGATCGACTTGGTAACCACGCCAGATGGTTCACTTGTTGCTATGGTTCACTGTAACAACTGTACCAGCGAGCTCAACGCATGGGTAAAGATGTTCCGTGAGTATGAGCATCTTATCGGCAAGGTACAAGACAAGCACATGGTTTACCGTGTACTTTACAACCATGCTTTGCAAGGAGATCCTGATTGTGGTGGAATGGTTGCTTACAACTATATCTCTGGCGAACCTGTCATGGGTATCAATGAAGGTCGTCCCCTCTTCATGCGTTCTCCTGAAAAAGAGTTCAGCTTGGCTAATTTCATGCGTGCCCAACTCTATTCATCTATTTGCGTGCTGAAGATTGGCAACGACGTATTGTTTGAGCAAGAACACGTAAAAGTTGACAACATCACTGGTCATGGCGGTTTGTTCAAGACACAAGGTGTAGGTCAACGCTTCTTGGCAGCAGCCCTCAACTCTCCCATCACGGTCATGGAGACCGCTGGCGAAGGTGGTGCTTGGGGTATTGCATTGCTGGCAGCATTCCAAATCAACAACAAGGAGAACTTGTCTCTTGCTGACTATCTTGACAAGGTGGTCTTTGCAGGAACCGTTGGCACTGAATTAGCACCAACACCAGAAGACGTGGAAGGCTTCAATAAGTATGTGGAAAATTACAAAGCTGGTTTAGCTGTAGAAAAATGTGCAGTTGAATCCAAATAATAAGTTTCTCATAGCATTTCAAAGGGAGTTTCTTCATGTAAGAAGCTCCTTTTTTCATGTTTTTTGTCAATAAGACACTGATTATATGCCTTGGGCATTAACATAAATCATTTTTTCATAGTTAATTACACGTTTTACAAAAAAAAATTTGAATGTGCATGAAAATGTTTATACCTTTGCATAGGCTTTATTATAATCTACAATAACATGAAGTATTATTCATTATTATTTATTTTATTTACCTTGACACTTACATCGTGCATCAAGGATGAACCGCTAAACTCAGAATGTGACATTCTTAGCGTATGGATTGAGGGTGACCAATACAAAGACTGCTTCTATCAACCAGAAACTGACATGCGCATTAATGAGGTCCTCTATAGCACAAACACGATTACATTTACGGTTAAGTCGATGCTTTCACTGCCTAAGATACCACTCCACTTCACCATCACTCCAGGAGCAACCATAGAACCCGCCAATGGCTCGGAACAAGATTTCTCCAAAGGCTCTGTGACATATACGGTGACATCTGAAGATGGTTCATGGAAACGTCAGTACAATATCATATTCCGCGAACCAGAATTACCTACTAAATATGATTTTGAAAATTACGAACTTTTAAAATCTAACTTAGCTTCTTACAGCTACTATTCATGGTATGAATATGACAGCAAGGGAAATAAGGTAAACCTATGGGCAACGGGTAATCAAGGTTTTGGTTTGGGTAACTCCATGTTCGCTCCTGAAGCATATCCCACTGTACCCGTTGACGAGGGATATGATGGAAAATGCGTTAAGATGCAAACATTGGATGCTGGACCATTGGCTGCTTTCATCAAAAAATACATTGCTGCTGGCAATTTATATATTGGTGACTTTGACCTAAACATGACTATGACTAATTCTTTAGCTTCTACTAAAATGGGTAAAAGTTATACATTTATAGAGAAACCTGTTAAAGTGACAGGATACTATAAGTATCAACCAGGACCAGAGTATAGGGATGAAAACAATAAAATCATAGCTAATAAAACCGACGAGGCTGATGCTTATGCAGTTCTTTATCGAAATAAAGATGAAAATGGAAAGCCTGTAATATTGGACGGCAGTAATATATTAACAAGCAATTATATCGTAAGCAAAGCACGTGTAGCTTCATTACCACCCACCAATGAGTGGAAACCTTTCGAAATGGTTTTTGAAGACATTACTCCTATAGATAATGGTATTTTAAATGAAAGAGGGTACAACCTTGCCCTTGTGTTCTCTTCAAGCAAGGAAGGAGCCAAATTCTGTGGAGCTATCGGAAGTACATTATATATCGATAAAGTAGTAATTTCTCTCGAAAAGGAATAATAATTAATAGATTAGTCACGATGAAAAAGATTATAGCAATAGTTACCCTATTATTTGCCATGCAACTTCAGCATCAGGCAATGGCAAATGGATTCTTGGATGATGCAGAATTGAAAGCCAGAATAGGCTACAGCATCGGAGGAACCGCCCCAATAGGTCTTCCCGCAACCATTCGTAAAATTGACAGTTATACCTTGACACCTTCCTTGATGTTTGGCGCAGATATCATGAAACGTTTTCTGTCTAATTGGGGCTTGATGGTAGGACTCCGCTTTGAAAACAAGGGAATGGATGCAGGGGCAGTAACAAAGAATTACCACATGGAAGTGACAAAAGGCGGAAGCAAGATGGATGGTGTTTACACGGGCCACATCGAGCAGAAAGTGCAAGAATGGATGTTTACATTGCCTATTTTTGCCACCTATCGCCTTGGAAAAAAGACCACGTTAAAAGCAGGACCGTATTTTTCTCTCTTGGTAAGTAAGGATTTTAGCGGTTACGTTTACGATGGTTACCTGCGTCAAGGTGATCCCACAGGACCTAAAGTGTCGATGGGTACAGCAGAAAACGAAAGGGCTACATACGACTTTAGCGATGACATGCGTAATTTCCAAGTGGGTGTAGCCGTGGGAGCAGATTGGCAGATATACAAACAATTTGGTATCTCCGCCGACCTCAACTGGGGACTCAACGGAATCTTCAAGAAAGACTTCAAGACCGTAGAGCAAACCCTCTACCCCATCTACGGTACCATCGGCTTATTCTACAAGTTGAAATAATAAACACATCCATAAGTAAAAGAGCAACGGCAAAATGGCGGTTGCTCTTTTTTATTATAACACCTCGACATGATCAATCAGACAACTTGACATTCTTGATGTAGTTAAATTCATCAAAGTGGGTGATTCCCATATTTTCCAATAACAGACGACTTCTTCTGACATCATCATCGGTATTGAAATCTGGAATATGAGGAAGACGTACCACTATCCTATGAGCAACGCCCTTATTGACGAGCCACTGCAAATGACTTAATGCACGTTCCACCTGTCCTCCCGTGTAACGTCTATAAATATCAGGCGAGGTATCTTTGATATCCACGATGTAATGGTCTATGCACGGAAAGACTTCTTTCAGTTGCTTTTGAGTTACCTGTAGCGATGTCTCCACCGTAATATGCCAACCCTTAGGAGCCAAAGAGCGAAAATCACGGATAAAATCGCTGCGCAATAATGGTTCTCCACCACCGAAACATACTCCACCACCCGTAGCCTGAAAATACAAATCGTCTATCATCAACTCATCACACAATTCATCAGGTGTCATCATGAGACACATAGAATCGGAAACCAGACATTGCGGATTTAAGCAATAACGACAATGAAGCGTACACCCATGAAAAGCAACGAGAGAGGTTATTCCTTTTCCATCCACTCCCAATCGATGACGACTAATCCCAATGATGGGAACTTCCATTATACATTCAGCTGAATTCATGTGGCAAAGTTATCATTAAATCATCAAAATAGCAAAATATCATTCAGTTTTTGTCGTTATAATTGCAGGGAAATGGAATTTTATGTAATTTTGTATCAATAAACCCAATTCAACTAAATAAAGGAGACACACTATGAATCAGGGAAAAAAGATTTGCCAAGCACTCAAGGCAATACGCCAAAAAGTAGCTGATGCCAACGACATCAATTATGCACCTACTCCTTGCTCACACAAAGGCGACTGCACAGGTACATGTCCTGCTTGTGAAGCCGAAGTGAGATACATTGAAAATGAGCTCAACGCTCGCAGATTGCTCGGAAAGGCTGTTGTTGTTGCCGGATTATCTATGAGCTTAACGCCCCTTACATCTTTCAGCCAAGAAGTTTCAACCATTAATACACCTCAAAAAATAACGACTAAAAGCAACAACACTCGAGAATTAGCAGGAGTGGTAGAACAAATGCCAAGTTTTCCTGGAGGTCAACAAGCCTTAATGACTTATTTATCTCAAAACGTAAAATACCCAAAGGAATGCAAAGACTCAGCAATTCAAGGTCGTGTAATATGTAGTTTTGTGGTAGAGAAAGACGGCTCTTTGAGTGAATTCAAGGTCATTAAAAGCGTTCACCCAAAACTCGACGCTGAAGCTTTGCGAGTAATGAAGCAAATGCCTAAATGGTGTCCAGGAAAGATGCTTGGTGAAGCAACACGCGTAAAATACAACATTCCCATCTCGTTTCGTTTGGGTGAGAACAAAGCAATAAAAACAAACTTTTGGAAACATATCAAGTAACCATCGGTCACCATGCAAGAAACCATCGGTTCCTTATATAGTTACCGATGGTTTCTTGGTATGTGAAATATAATTACTGAGCTTGATGCTGGCGCAAAATAAAACAAAAAAGTCTTCCAAATGGAAGGCTTTTCGCGGTGCGTACGGGACTCGAACCCGTGACCTCCTGCGTGACAGGCAGGCATTCTAACCAGGCTGAACTAACGCACCTTGGTGCTAAACTAGAATAAAAAATGCGGTGCGTACGGGACTCGAACCCGTGACCTCCTGCGTGACAGGCAGGCATTCTAACCAGGCTGAACTAACGCACCGTAGATAGCTTATTCGTTAGCGGTTGCAAAGGTAATAAACAATTTAGACTTATCCAAATATTTATCCAACTTTTTTTGAAATAAATGACTCACCAAGCAGAATGATGACAATAATGCTTCATTATTTACGACATTCCATGAAAAAACGTGAGGAAATCACATCTCACGATGGATAATTCCTCACGTTCCTTTGGTAAATGTTATTCGTAACGTTTGAATACTATTCTTTCTTAGCAGCCTTGGTAGCAGTCTTTGATGCAGCCTTCTTGGCTGGAGCTTTCTTAGCTGTATCTTTTGCCTTGTCTATCTTCTCATGCAACTTATCATTGGCAGCCTCGATCTTTTCGATCTTGGTTTGGAGGCGAAGAATTTCCTTCTCCTTCATCTCAATTTCCTCACCTTGGTTACGAATGGTGGTCAACAATGAGTTCAATTCATCATTGTCAATCTCATCTGGATAGAGCGTATGAACTCTGTTCAGGAAGTCGCCGAGAATGTTCATATAATTGGTGAAAGCATCGAAAGGACTGCTATAGATACCTCTATCAAGACCCACATTAGAAGGTTTGGTGGTCATGAAGCGGAAGTTGTTACTTGCCTGTAAGTAATCCCAGTCCTGGTTGATACGTGGGTCATTGGCAATACGTACACGGTCTGCCACACTATAAAGTTTGTTGAAAGCCTCACGCTGCATGGGGTTACCCAACCAACAGCTCACGTCTCTCTCCTCGTCAACCCATGACAACGTATCGGGAACATCAAGTCCACCAACACTCTTCGTCTTCATGCAAATCTCAGTTGGCGTTGCGAAAGTAATGCCTTTTTCCTTGGCACAAGCGGGCAAAGCCTTGATGAAGTCGAGGATATTGCTTGACAATGGTTGAGCGATACCCAAGGCAGAAAGTTCCATGAAGATATTGATAATCTGCTCTTCCTCTGGCAGTGAAGCAATCTTGTCGATATAGGTATCAGCAAAGAGAGGATAACCTTCCCAATCGCTGTTGTTGAAACGCAATGAGATGTCATCACTCAAGTTCACGTCACGAAGCAACAACTTGAGGTTTGGAGCCAATGCGCAATTATACACATAGTGAGGAGACTTCCAGCCCAATACGTGTTTTGCACCTTCTGTAAGCATACCTTTGAATCCCATCTGAGCAGCCTGGAGACCAATCTCATCAGAATAAATCAAAGAAGAGTTGCGGATAACGGTAGGAGTCTGTCCAAAATATTCCTGCATCTTAGCCATCTGCTTCTTCACATCGGCAGCGAAGCACTCTTCGTTAACGAGAGCCGACAAGCCATGTGAGTAAGGTTCGGCAAGAAATTCCACGCAACCCGTGTTGTTCAGTTCTTGCAATTTCTCCAACACTTGTGGAGCATGCATTTCCAATTGCTCAATGCCCACACCAGAGAGTGAGAATGCCACCTTGAAATATTTACCATGCTCCTGAATCATCTGTTGCAATACGTTCAGGGCAGGCATATATGAGCGCTCGGCTATGTCAGAAATGCTGCGCTCGTTCTCAAAATCATCATAGTAATAATGGTCGGTACCGATATCGAAGAAACGGTAACGTTTGAGATGGATGATTTGATGTATCTCAAAATATAAACAAATTGTTTTCATTTTCTTATAAATATTAAATTGATTTCCCGTTTATTATTTCCATCCGAGCGTGCGCTCATAAAGTTCCTTAATCCATGCACCTACTTTTTCCCAAGTGATCTGGTCAACTTCACGTTTGCCTTCTTCTTGCAGATACTTGAAGAGGCTCTCATTGGTACAGATAGAATACATGGCATCAGCCAAAGCATGAATATCCCAATAGTCAACCTTGATACAGTTCTCAAGGATTTCGGCACAACCACTTTGCTTAGAAATGATAGAAGGTGTACCACACTGCATGGCCTCAAGCGGAGAAATTCCAAAAGGCTCACTTACAGAAGGCATGACGTAAACATCAGAGTCTTTCAAGCACTCATACACTTGCTTTCCTCTCATGAATCCTGGGAAGTGGAACCTATCAGCTATACCACGTTCGGCAGCCAAGTAAATCATTTGCTCCATCATGTCACCAGAACCGGCGAAACAGAAACGCACGTTACGAGTACGGTGAAGTACCATGTTGGCAGCCTCAACGAAATACTCTGGTCCTTTCTGCATGGTGATACGTCCGAGGAACGTAACCACCTTTTCCTTGTCCGTATGATCTGGACGTGGAATGGCTTGCAATTCTTCCTTCAATGGATATACGGCATTATGCACCGTGAAGCACTTGCGAGGATCTTGATGATATTGGTTGATCACGGTTTGACGTGTCAACTCCGATACGCACATGATACAATCGGCATTGTCCATACCATCTTTCTCGATAGAATAAACGGTGGGGTTCACCTTACCACGCGAACGGTCGAAATCAGTAGCGTGAACGTGGATACACAGAGGTTTGCCACTCACATTCTTGGCATGAATACCAGCAGGATAAGTCAACCAGTCGTGAGCGTGGATGATGTCAAATTCTTCTGAACGAGCCACCACTCCCGCAATGATAGAATAATTGTTGATTTCCTCATGAAGGTTGCTGGGATAGCCACCGGCAAATTCCATACATCCCAGGTCGTTCACGTTCATGTAACCGAAATCAGCGTAAATATGGTCACGGTATCTGTAATAGTCTTCCGGACTCATCACGTTTCCTACCCTACCATTCACATAGTCATATTGCACGTCGCGCCAAACAATAGGCACGGCATTCATGGCAACAATCTTACATGCAGAGCGATCCTCATCACCCCAAGGTTTTGGCAAACAAAGTATCGTATCAACATCGCCCTGAGCGTGAAGACCTTGTGAGATACCATAGTTAGCTGTGGCAAGACCACCATATACATGAGGAGGATACTCCCATCCAAACATCAATACTTTCATATCAGGCTCCTCCTTTCTTAATATTTATAACGTTCCAATAATTCCAATGTACGCAAGATCTCTGCCACGTTCATGGCGAAAGACATAGCACCACGTCCGTGGAATGGCGGGTTACCATCGAAGAGCTCTGAGATAGTACCCAAGCAGTGGTAAGCCATTTCATCCTCATATCCCACCATCTGACGTTCGATGAAGCTCAGACGTGTACGCTTATAGAGTTTCAGACAAGCTTCCATATAGAATCCACCCAACCACGGCCATGCCGTACCCTGATGGTAAGCATAGTCACGCTGCGTTTGCGGTCCTACATAGATAGGATTGTAACCACCACTCTTTGGAGAAAGAGAACGGAGTCCCTTCGGAGTAAGCAACTCGCGAGTACAAACATCCAATACGCTCTTCTTCTGTTGTTGGTTCAATGGAGAATAGTCGAGTGCCACGGCGAAAATCATATTCGGGCGAACGCTCCAATCCATCATGTTTCCATCTACATAATCCAAGAGATAGCCATATTCGTTGAGAAAGGTGTCTATGAACGACTGTTTGCACTTTTCTGCCAATTCCTCCAAGTGAGTAGCAGCCTCGGTGTCACCATCATCAGCAGCCAGACTTGCCACGAACTTCAAGGCATTGTACCAAAGAGCATTAAACTCAACGATATATCCCGTGCGTGGCACTACGGGACGACCATTAGCGGTAGAGTTCATCCACGTAACAGCCTCTTCCCTACCTTCGGTATGGAGCAATCCATTCTCTTCCAAAGTAAGGTTTGGATGCTGATTTGCCTCAATAAACTCCACGATGTCGCGAAGAAGTTTAGAATACAACTTCTTGCAACGATCCTTGCCACACTTCTTGGCATATTGTTGGATTGCCCAAACAGCCCAAAGAGGAACGTCAGGCTTTTCAATCTCGTAAATCTTCACCGACAGTGGCTTGCCTTCCATAAACTCACGCAATCCACGTTCTGCCGTCTTCATCACCAATTCAAAATAATCATCCTCCTGAATGGAAAGTGTCAGACCAGGCAAGGCAATAAACGTATCGCGAGCACGAGCCTTAAACCAAGGATAACCAGCCAACAAGTAGCGGTCGTCATTCTTCTCACGATTGTGGAACTGGTGTGCAGCATTGACCAAGCAATGAAAGAAATTATCACGAGGAGGACGATAGCTCACTTCCTCTTCAAATAACTTCTTCAAACGACTTGTCTTAATCTCAGAAGTAGAACCAGAGAATACAATGCTCTCTCCCTTCTTGATACTCATCTCGAAATATCCAGGAACATACAAGTCTTCGTTGGAAGCATAACCTCTCTCCTGTTCCTTGGGATATTCTACGCCGCGATACCAATCAGGTTGGAAAATAAACTCGTTTTTCTTGGAGAACTGCATATACAGATCGGGATACCCGGCATACATGCAAGTCTTAATACCATTGTCCACTTCATGATACTCTCGTGAAGCGGTAGAGTTTTCATGCGTAAACTGACGAACGCTTCTGAATGCCAAGAATGGGCGGAAGCGCAACGTGGTTTGCGAATGAGCATCAACCAAGGTGTAGCGAATAAGGATTCTATCCTCATAGGCTTGAAAAAGAAATTCTTTCTTTAGAATAACTCCACCCACTCGGTAAATCGTTGTTGGAATCTTGTCACAATCAAACTCCCGAATGTACTTGTGTCCTTTTGGACTGTAGTTGTTGCCCTGATACTTATGCAGTCCCAAATTGAATTCAGCGCCATGCTGAACAACCGTACAATCCAGCGAAGAAAGCAACACGTGGTTTTCGTCATCCAGTTCAGGAACTGGAACGACGAGCAATCCGTGATACTTGCGGATGTTACAGTCAACAATTGTGGAACACGAATAAGCTCCCGAACGGTTGGTGCGAAGCAACTCTTTCGGCAGAGAATCCTGCAAATTTGTCATCAGAGCTTTTTCGAATCGTAGATAACTCATAGGTGATCTCAATATAGGTTTATAAATGTTTATTAGTTATTTAAGGCGGTCGTATCTAAAAATCGACTGCGTCTAATTGTGTTCAAAGATAATCATTTTTAATATGAATGCCAAAATTATTGTTGTTATTTTTTATAAAAACAATTGAATTTGTCAAATACGGAAAGAAAACCGCCAAATAAATAGCTTTATTACGCTTTTTTAATGGTATAATTTGCCCATAGACATACATCCCAACAAATAAGTTCACCTTTCGGAAACAGATTTGTCGGGATGTTTTTGTTATGCGGGAATCAAGAAATTGATGACTTCCTGCTCCACTGTAACCGTATATTTTCCAACGGGTGTATTCATCAATCTGCCATCTATCCCCACCAAAGCTCTTTGGGCTTCCAACACTTCCACCTGACGGGTACGGTAAGGATGCACACTTCGGTGATTGAGGAACTTTCCCCTGACAAACAAGTAAATGCCTTCAAACAACTGAGTCATCTCTGGATGATAAACCACAGACACATCCAGCAATCCATTGTAAGGGTTGGCATTGGGCGTCTGTCCATATCCACGGGCATTGCCAATGCAGACAGTCATCACCTTGCGTTGTATCTTGTCTGTATTAATCTTCAGGTGCATTTTATATTCCAAACGTTGGAAAATCAACAGGATGAAGGAGAACAAAAACGAGAGTGTACGTGAACCAAGGAAATGTCGTGTTTGACGACGGAGGTTCATGATAGTGGCAATGAGTCCGATATTGATGCAATTCAAAAAATAACGCTTGCAAGCCTCACCGTTTTTATTGGTATAATGAATACATCCGAGGTCTATCTTTCTCACACGTCTTTCCTTGAGCCATTTCACGGTTTGCTCAATATCGTTTTCCTTAAATTCCCAATAAAGGGCAAAATCATTCATCACACCATTGGGAATCACTCCCAAGGCAATCTCGTCACGCTTCGACTTCTCTACCTGCATCAGACAATTCACGGCATCATTCAAGGCAGAGTCTCCCCCTACAATCACGATGGTCTTGTAGCCATTGTTAATCAGCATCTTGACAATTCTGTCAACGCTACCTGCACTTTCGCTCTGCACGAAATCAAAGTCAATCTCGTTAGCTTTCAGGCATTTCTCCACCTTCTCCCATCGTTTAGAGGGAGTCGTCAGATAACTTGATTTTGGGCAGTACAATACGCCCCACCGTTCTTTCTCCATTGCAATTACGTTTATTATAATGAGGCCAAAGCCTTGATTTCACTCAATTTCTCTTCCATCGGGAGCATAGCATCAATCCAATGTATCGTAAAGCCGCGTCGTTCCATTCCCCTAAACCATGTCATCTGCCGTTTCGCAAACTGGTGAATGGCTATTTCCAGTTTGGTGAACATTTCTTCATACGAAGTTTTCCCAATGACATATTCGGTGACATATTTGTATTCCAATCCGTAATAGATTAAATCTTCAGCAGGAATGCCCTTGTCCAGCAAGCCCTTCACCTCGTCTATCATTCCATGCTCCAACCGCTGGCGTAGTCGATGACTAATCTTTTTCCTGCGTTCATCACGGTCAATATTGACACCTATTATCAAAGAGGAGATTGGTGGCAAATCTCTTCTGGGCGTAGGATGCTCTAAATTATAGCTCTCAATCTCTATGGCTCGTATGGCACGCTGTGCTGAATCAACATCTGTGGTATTGTGCATCACCGAACCACTCTTCGCTTTCAAACCTTCAAGCATCTTGGTAAGTTCTCCCAACGTCTTTCCTTCTAATTCTTTCCGCAATGCTGGATTCTGAGGAACTGGAGAAAGTTTATACCCTTTTAATACAGCTTCAATATACAGTCCTGTTCCACCACATAGAATTGGTGTTTTGCCACGGCAAACAATATCTTTATATGCTGTAAAGAATGCCTCTTGATATTGGAAGAGATTGTATTTGGTACCTGGTTCGCAAATATCTATCAGATGGTAAGGAACCACTTGCCCATTCACCACATAGTCATCAAGATCTTTACCCGTTCCGATATCCATCCCCCGATACACCTGACGCGAGTCGGCGGAAATAATTTCCCCGCCAATCATAGCTGCCAATGCCGTTGCCAATTGTGTCTTTCCACTGGCAGTTGGTCCGAGTATGGTAATAATCTTCTGCATATCGTAGGCAAAGATACGATTAAGAGAGTAAAAAACCAAATTTATTTGAAGATTTTTCGGACATTATGAAGTTTGGAAAGATAAAGACAAAAAATTGCCGTTCGATTTTCACCGAACGGCAATGATTCATATCAATGAATGAGTATTACTTCAATTCAGCGAGATACTTAATGGTGCGAACCATCTGAGAGGTATAAGAGTTCTCATTGTCGTACCAAGCAACAACCTGTACGAGAGAGTTGCCATCACCCATGAGAGAAACCATTGTCTGGTTAGCGTCGAAGAGTGAACCAAATCTCATACCGATGATGTCAGAAGAAACGAGCTTCTCCTCTGTGTAACCGAAAGACTCGTTGGTAGCAGCCTTCATAGCAGCGTTGATACCTTCAACGGTAACCTCACCCTTTACAACAGCGTGCAGGATAGTGGTAGAACCTGTTGGAGTTGGAACGCGCTGAGCAGCACCAATCAACTTACCATTCAACTCAGGAATAACGAGACCGATAGCCTTAGCAGCACCAGTAGAGTTAGGAACGATGTTCTGAGCACCGGCACGTGCACGTTGTACATCACCCTTGCGCTGAGGACCGTCGAGAATCATCTGGTCACCTGTGTAAGCGTGTACCGTTGTCATGATACCGCTCTGGATTGGAGCGAAATCATTCAAAGCTTTGGTCATAGGAGCCAAGCAGTTGGTTGTACAAGAAGCTGCAGAAATTACTGTATCTTCAGGAGTCAAGGTCTTGTGGTTTACGTTGTAAACGATAGTAGGAAGATCATTTCCGGCAGGAGCAGAGATAACAACCTTCTTTGCACCAGCTTGAATATGAGCCTCAGCCTTAGCCTTTGATGTATAGAAACCTGTGCACTCCAAAACAACATCTACGTCGAGCTCACCCCAAGGCAACTCAGCAGCGTTAGGAATAGCATAGATAGTAATCTCCTTACCATCAACGATGATAGAGTTGTCTGTGCAGTCAACTGTGTGCTTGTTCTCACCGAACTTGCCAGCGAAACCACCCTGAGCAGTGTCATACTTGAGGAGGTGTGCAAGCATCTTAGGACTTGTCAAGTCGTTGATAGCTACTACTTCATAACCTTCAGCCTCGAACATCTGACGGAATGCGAGACGACCGATACGGCCAAAACCATTAATTGCTACTTTTGTCATTTTTATTACTTTTATATTATAAGGGTTAAAAATATATTATCCTTAACATGATTGGGCTGTGTTAAAATATAATCAAGCACTGTCAGCTTCATGAAAAAACCAGAAATGTCTGAACTAAATCAACTAATTACCCCAAATCAGTAAATTTTTCTTTATTTTCGTGCGCAAAGTTACAAAATATTTTCTATATTTGCATCAGATTTCTCATTTAAATCTTTTAAAAAGATTAAAGAACTGAGATTAAAATATAAAAAACAAAAATAAGAAATAGAGATTGCTAAATATAGATTACAATTTATATACTTATTACATACTTAAATTTTATAGATTATGGGATTTATTAAAGAATTCAAAGAATTTGCCATGCGCGGCAATGTAATGGACATGGCAGTCGGTGTTATCATCGGTGGTGCTTTTGGAAAGATTGTTAGTTCTCTCGTAGACGACGTTCTTATGCCAGTTATCGGTATGTTGACGGGTGGTATTAATGTTGCAGATTGGAAGTATCAAGTGATGATTCCAAACCCTGTTGAAGGTGGTGAGCCCTTAGCTGGTGCTACTTTGGCGTATGGCCAGTTCCTTCAGAACGTGATTGACTTCATCATCATCGCATTCTGTATCTTCCTCATGATTAAGCTCATGAACAAGTTGATGCCAAAGAAAGAAGAGCCAGCTGCTCCTGCAGGACCTACACAAGAAGAATTGCTCACTGAGATTCGTGACTTGCTGAAGAAGAAATAATCATTCTGAATAGCAATAGGAAACTCCTCAGTTACACATGTAGTAATTGAGGAGTTTTTCATTATAGGAACTATCGGTCACTCATTAAGAAACCATCGGTTACTCATTAAGGAACCATCGGTCACTCATTAAGAAACCATCGGTTACTTGTATAGTAACAATTGTGAATTGTGAATTATCAATTGTGAATTGTCAATTGTGAATTATCAATTATGAATCATCATATTTACCAAACAAAAAAACTCTTCGGCGAACAAATCACCGAAGAGCATATATCAATATGATAATTGTTTATCTTTCTTAGAACAACTGGAATCTGTAACCTACGGTCAAAGCCAAACTTGAATTGTGTGCATGGTCCAAGATAATCTTTGCACCTGTTACGCGAGGCAAACGATTGATGTCCCATGTGTAACGAGCATCTACGTAATACTTATTCTTATATAAATACTCCACACCAGCCGTTAAGCCAACATTACCTTTCTTGATGCTATTTCTGATATTTACAGACCTGTCAGTACGTGTGCGGTCTTTTGTCCTTGCTCTGATAAGACGAGACAACGTCAAACCTCCGTACACTCTGAAGTTTTTATTGAGAATGTACTTTCCCATGTAAGAAGTGCTTATATACCACAACTTATAGTCGTATGGTCCATGAGCATAATCCTTGATCTTGTATTCGTCGCTGTCGAAGCGCATGTTTTTAGCACCTTTCTTGACTAACGTCATATCTACGTCAACCATGAACTTCTTTGTTACAAATATCTCAACGTCTGCACCAATCGTCGGACCAACCAAAAAGCTATTGCTTGCAGGTGCACTGGCAAAATGGCTAAAGGCAGCACCTGCCCTTACACCCATCACAACATCGGAAACATCATATTCATCTTGTGCTATTGCTGTGGTCATTCCACACATCAATAGACACGTCATTAAAAGATATTTTTTCATCATTTCAGAAATTTTGTGCAAAGATAATCAATAAAATTGAAACTGAATATGGAAATGGTTATTTTTTTACTTTTCACCCTCATGTTTAGGGTATAAACTCAAACGAATAGGTTTCGTAATGACAGGTTTTCCATGATAAATCAACAGATTTCCTGGCATAATGACCAATTGATCATCTTTATTTAATTCCCTCTTTTTTTCTGGTAATATCAAAAAAACAGATTGGAAAACATGAAGACCAGCCTGAGAATCTATTCCCTTACAAAAAGATTCATAATCATACAATCTTAAATCGGTAGAACTTAATTCAAAACGAAATTGATCTTGAATCATATAGATTACGTCTTTATCCTTCTTTCTCAGTGCTTTCTCTATACTCTCGACTCGCTTAACAGAAATATGTGTATATTCATTTTTGGTAGCTACACCTCTGGCATATAAACGAAACAAATTGGGCTTATGGGTGAATTGCAACGAAATTTCAACAACAGGGTTACCTTCATCATCATTACAGACCACTTTATTTATACGATGATAAGGATTTAAGTACTGTGAACGATTTTGAGATTTATAGATAGCCTTAAACGACAATGTATCTCCTTGGTGTGGGAAATCCGCTTCTGTAATACAAATCTCATCACCATCTTTCATTTTTGATGGTGTTTTCAAATACAAATGTAGAAGATGGTGTTTAGGTAAAATCATCGTGGATTTCACACGTTTCCTCTCCCCCACTTCATTGTATGTTTCCATTTTAAAAGAAACAGGATTACCTTGATGAGTAATCATTACCTTTCTAATATCCAACAATGGTTTTCCCGAAAAGAAATTTAATTGTTCGAGCATAGCACGTTTTGACATATCCATGCCGATACCATAACCACTAAGGTCCAAGACATGATTATGATTTTGATCTCTTAAACGAGGTTGTTCTTCTGTACTGAAGTTTATAAACCAAATTGGAAAGCTGCATGAGCAAAACAGACAACAGGAGAATGCCAAAGTAATAATATGTCGTTTGGGAGTCTTTTTCATGATATACTCTCCAACTCTTCCGACAACTGCATCCAACGTTCATTTTCCTCGTCCAATGCCTTCATGGTTTGCGAATATTCCTCTATGAGTTTCATGTCGGTTGCATAATTGGGATTCATAAGCATCTTATCCAGTTCCTTAATTCTGGCTTCCATCTGTGCAATTTTCTCTTCGCTGGCTTTCACAGACTTCTCCACTTTCTTTACTTTCTTCTGTTGTTCCTTTCTTTCAGCATAATTCTTTTTGTTTTCAGAGACAATGGGAGCAATCGTCTCTGATGTTTCAGTAGTCTTGGGAGCAGCAATCTCTAATTGTTGCAAAGTCTCAATGTTCTTATGACGAAGGAAGTCATAAATGCCGCCAAGATGTTCACGTACTTTTCCACCACCAAACTCATATACCTTTGTGACAAGACCATCCAAAAACTCACGGTCATGACTGACAATGATTGCCGTTCCGTCAAAGGCACGAATGGCTTCCTTCAGCACATCTTTCGATTGCATGTCGAGATGGTTGGTTGGCTCGTCGAGAATCAACAAGTTAACAGGCTCAAGCAGTAACCGAATCATTGCCAAACGACTTCTCTCTCCGCCAGACAGCACTTTCACCTTTTTCTCCGACTCTTCTCCGCCAAACATAAATGCACCTAATATATCGTTGATACGCAAGCGAATTTCGCCCTTTGCCACATAGTCGATGGTTTGGAAGATACTCAAAGATTCGTCTAACAATTGCGCTTGGTTCTGCGCGAAATATCCTATCTGAACATTGTGCCCTATCTTGAGCATTCCCTGATAAGGAATCTCGCTCATGATACATTTCACGAGCGTTGACTTACCTTCACCGTTCTTACCCACGAATGCCACTTTCTCGCCTCGTTTGATAGTGAACGTCACGTCATCAAACACCAAATGCTCTCCATAGCTTTTAGATACGCCATCGCAAATCACAGGATAATCGCCACTACGCAAGCAAGGAGGAAACTTCAAATGCATGGCAGAATTATCCACCTCGTCTATCTCAATGGGAACAATCTTCTCTAATTGCTTGATTTTTTGCTGCACCTGAACGGCTTTCGTAGCTTGATAGCGGAATCTGTCGATGAAAGCCTTCATGTCGGCAATCTCCTTTTGCTGGTTTTCGTATGCTCGCAACTGTTGCTCTCTTCTTTCCTTCCGCAATACCACGTATTCGTCGTACTTTACCTTATAATCTATTACTTGTCCGCATGAGATTTCCAAAGTACGATTGGTTACATTATTAATAAATGCACGGTCGTGAGAAACCAAGACCACAGCCCCGCTGCTCTGCGCCAAAAACTGCTCTAACCATTGGATAGACTCAATGTCAAGATGGTTGGTAGGCTCGTCTAAGAGCAATACGTCTGGGCGTTGCAGCAGAATCTTTGCCAATTCGATACGCATTCGCCAACCGCCAGAAAACTCTTTGGTGGGACGTTCAAAATCTGTCCTCACAAATCCCAAGCCGGTCAGCGTGCGCTCTATCTCTGCCTCATAGCCTTCGCCACCCATCATCAAATACCGCTCATGCTCTTGGGTAAACCGTTCTACAAGTGCCATATATTCTTCGCTTTCATAATCGGAGCGCTCGTTCAATTCACGTTCCATCCTGTCAATACGCTCTTTCATTTGCGTATTGTTGGCAAATGCCTTTCGTGTTTCTTCCCGAACTGTCGTGTCGTCTGTCAACTTCATTACCTGTGGAAGATAGCCTATCGTCGTGTCATTGGGAATAGCCACCACGCCAGAGGTAGGTTGCTGCTTTCCGCAGATGATCTTCAGCAAGGTACTCTTCCCTGCTCCATTCTTTCCGACAAGTGCTATCCTGTCACGGTCGTTAATGACAAAACTTGCATCACTGAACAATGGCTTTACGCCAAACTCCACTTTTAGTCCTTCAATTGAAATCATTTGCTTTACACCTTATTTATATATAGGCACAGTATTTTCACTTGCAAAAGTACTCAAAATCTTCGAGAACATGAAAACGTATGACAAGTATTTGCAAAATTACCACAAAACTAAGCTAACCACGACCTTTACCAGCTATAAACATCATGTTTATCCTACGTAAAGGTGGTGTATATTGTCAATAAACACTACATTAACATCACGTAAACACCACATCTATTATTTGTGGAATTATCGTAAAAATAATTTGTGGATTCAACCGAATAATTGTATTTTTGCAAAAGATAAATCTATAAACAAATGAACGAATATACGACAATCATAGCCAAGGAACTGAATCTCACGGAGAAAGCAGTAGATAACACCTTGGAACTTCTTGACGAGGGATGTACGATTCCTTTCATCGCTCGCTATCGCAAGGAACGGACAGGAGGACTGGACGAAGTGCAAATAGGCAAAATCAACGAATGGAACGAACGACTGAAGGAGTTGTCGAAACGCAAGGAAACCATTCTGAAGACTATCGGCGAACAGGGCAAGCTGACTGATGAATTGCAAAAGAAAATCAATCAGTGTTGGAATGCTACTGAATTGGAAGACATCTATTTGCCATTCAAACCTAAAAGGAGAACCCGTGCCCAAGTGGCAAGGGAACAGGGATTGGAGCCTTTGGCTCAAGTTATCTTGTTGCAACGTGAACGAAACATTGAGAATGTTGCCAAGAAATTCATCAACGGAGATGGGATAAACACCATCGATGAAGCATTGCAAGGTGCCAAAGACATCATTGCCGAAACCGTGAGTGAAGACAGCCAAGCCCGTCAACGACTGAGAAACACCTTCCAGCGTGAGGCTTACATCACGTCTAAAGTGGTGAAATCAAAGGCTGATGACGAGGGAGCGGCAAAATTCCGTGATTATTTCGACTTTGAAGAACCACTGCGACGTTGTACGGGCAATCGTCTTTTGGCAATGCGTCGTGGAGAACGTGAGGGATTCCTGCGAGTAAGTCTTCATGTGGACGAAGAACAAGCCATCGGTAGGTTAAAGAGACAATTCGTGCGTGGCTATGGCTCATGCAGCGACTTGGTGGAAGAAGCCGTTGAAGACGCATATAAACGATTGTTGGAACCATCTATAGAAAACGAAATGGCTGCTCTCTCCAAGCAAAAAGCTGATGAGGAAGCCATAGATGTTTTCTCAGAGAATTTGCGACAATTGCTATTGGCTGCCCCACTCGGTCAAAAACGCGTGATGGGCGTTGACCCCGGCATTCGTACCGGGTGTAAAGTGGTTTGTCTTGACGCACAAGGCAACCTATTGCATCATGAAGTGGTTTATCCCTTCCCGCCAAAAGGTACTCGTTTACAAGCTATGCTGCAATTCAGGGACATAGCTGAGAAATACGACATGCAAGCCATTGCGGTTGGAAACGGAACAGCCAGTAGAGAGACGGCAGACATTATCAAGGAAGTACGCAGCGATGTGTTTGTGGTGAGCGAAGACGGAGCTTCAATCTACTCTGCTTCGCCCATTGCACGTGAGGAATTTCCTGATGAAGACGTAACCGTCAGAGGAGCCGTGAGCATAGGCAGACGACTGATGGACCCTTTGGCAGAATTGGTGAAGATTGACCCGAAGAGTATTGGCGTTGGACAATATCAGCATGATGTTGACCAAGGCAAATTGAAAAAGAGTCTTGACCAAACGGTAGAGAGTTGTGTGAATCTGGTGGGAGTAAATGTCAATACTGCCTCAAAGCACTTGCTCACATACGTCAGCGGATTGGGACCTGTATTGGCGCAAAACATCGTTGACTATCGTCGTAAAAACGGAGCTTTTACCTCTCGTTCACAACTCAAGAAAGTGCCTCGTCTCGGTCCGTCTGCTTTTGAGCAATGTGCCGGATTCCTGCGTATTCCGAATGCCAAGAATCCACTTGACAACAGCGCCGTTCACCCTGAAAGTTATAAGATTGTGGAGCAAATGGCAAAAGACCATCAATGTACGGTAGTTCAGTTGATGACTGACAAGGAAAAGCAAAAGAGCATAGATATTCACCAATATGTTACGAAGGAGATTGGTCTTCCCACACTGACAGACATCATGAAAGAACTGGAAAAGCCAGGAAGAGACCCCCGTGGAGAGGCTGAAACATTTGAGTTTGACAGTCGTGTACACGAAATCGATGATTTGGAAGTGGGAATGGTATTGCCGGGAATAGTCACCAACATCACTAAATTTGGTGCTTTCGTTGACATTGGTGTTCACCAAGATGGTTTGGTTCATGTTTCCAAACTCGCCAACAAATACGTTTCCGATCCCAATGAGGTGGTAAAACTTCACCAACACGTACAAGTGCTTGTAACGGAAGTAGATACTGTGCGTAAACGCATATCTCTTAGCATGAGAGACGTATAAAAGAAAGTCAGCATTTGCCGTTTGGCAAATGCTGACTCCTACAATTCTTATGTAAGAAAACTAAATTACTTTACTTTTTCCACGATAGCCTTGAAAGCTTCAGGATTGTTCATGGCGAGGTCTGCAAGCACCTTACGGTTAATCTCAATACCTGCCTTGCTCAAAGCACCCATCAACTTAGAATAGCTCATACCTTCCAAACGAGCGGCTGCATTGATACGCTGAATCCACAATGCGCGGAAATTACGTTTCTTGGTACGACGATCGCGATAAGCATAGGTCAAACCCTTCTCATAAGTATTCTTGGCTACTGTCCAAACATTCTTACGGGCTCCAAAATATCCTTTGGTAAGTTTCAGGATTCTCGTTCTTCTTGCTTTTGAAGCAACATGATTTACTGATCTTGGCATAGTTTTTCTTCTTTAATGTTTAACTAATTGATGATTAACGGAGGCAGAGTAAGTCACGTACCTGCTTCATGTTGCTTGGATCAACGATAGCTTGATGAACCAAATTTCTCTTTTGTTTCTTTGTTTTCTTCGTCAGAATGTGACTGTGGTAAGCATGATGTCTTTTAATCTTACCTGTACCAGTGAAACGAAATCTCTTCTTTGCACCGGAATTTGTCTTTACTTTTGGCATTGTTTTTAATTTTTATTGTTATTTATTATATGGTGGCAACGCATATACCCGGCGTTACGCACCTTGTTATATTCTTAATCTTCGGTTTCCTCGCTGTTTCTCAACTTGTTGAGGATGTCTTCACCGCCTTTGGCATTGGCAAACAGACCATTGTTAACCATACTTACGGGTTTCTCCATCTTGGCTGTTTCCTTGCTTTCTGCCATTCGCTTCTCGCGGTCTTTCTTTTGTTGGCTCTTCTTTGCCACTCCTGCCTTCTTAGGAGCCATGTAAAGGAACATCTTCTTACCTTCCAATTTCGGCAATTGCTCAACTTTACCATATTCTTCAAGGTCATTGGCAAAACGAAGCAACAACACCTCTCCTTGTTCCTTGAAAAGAATAGAACGGCCACGGAAGAATACGTATGCACGTACCTTATTCCCTTCTTCCAAGAACTCTATGGCGTGCTTTAATTTAAATTGGTAATCGTGCTCATCGGTTTGAGGTCCGAAACGAATCTCCTTGATTTCCACTTTCACCTGCTTAGCCTTCATCTCCTTCTGATGTTTCTTCTGCTGGTAGATGAACTTAGAATAATCGATGAGGCGACATACTGGCGGTTGAGCATTAGGAGAAATCTCAACAAGGTCAACGCCTTGCTCTTGTGCCATGTCAAGTGCTTGACGAATTGGCAACACCATGGAACCATTCTCTCCAACAACACGAACTTCCCGAACATGAATCTGCTCATTCACGCGGTACTGGTTTTTCATTTTGTCATTCTTCATCCAAATATTTTAAGTGTTTTTTGCTAAACGGCTGCAAAGTTAAAGATTTTCAACGAAAAGACAAAATAATTAGATGGTTTATTTTTGAAAAATTGATATTTTGGCTTTTTATGGAAAAAAATCACTATATTTGCACATTGTATAATCATTTATTACACATAAAATCATATACCCATGAAACAAATCCTGTCATTTCTGTTCCTATTCTTATTGTCCTTGGCAACGTGGGGACAAGGAAAATCTGTCATGAACCAACTCAAGGAAGACCCGAGGAAAGCATACGGCAACGATTACCCGTATCCCACTCACGTAAGACCGATTCTTACGAAAGCTCCTAAAGGCTATAAACCTTTCTACATCAGCCACTATGCCCGTCACGGCTCACGTTACTACTGGACAGACCAACTGTATCAAGACTTGGATACATTGCTCACACTCGCACACGAAAAGCATCTTCTAACACCCCAAGGAGAATTGTTTTACGATAAGTTTATGGCTGCGAAGGACGAACTGATGACTGGCGTAAGCGAACTGACCCAATTGGGTTGGGAACAACACCAAAGCATTGCGAGAAACATGTACAACAACTTCCCGGAAGTATTCAAAAAAGGCGGTAACGTGCTTGCCATTTCCTCACTCTCTGGACGTTGTGTCATCAGCATGTCGGCTTTCTGCCAGGAACTTGTACAATGTAACCCGAAAATTGAGATACGTGAACAATCTTCTCGTTTTACACTTGATGGAGTGGTTCCTACTGACAAGCAAAATCCTATCAAGCATCATTTCCCGAAAGTAAAACCTCGCTTTGAGAAAAACCGTTCTCAATTTCACGGCGACAATACGTTGCCTGGCAAAGTGATGTCTCGCGTCTTTACATCCACAGAAGGACTTCCCAAAAAAGCACGTCGTATCGGGAGCGACTTAATCAACCTCTACACTTCCCTGCCAAGCATCAACCACGAAGGAATGATGGGAGACATCATTACCGATGAAGAAATGGTAAATCGTTGGGAAGAATCTAACTTGGGTTCTTATTCTTGGGTGTTCCAACCCCAAAATGACATGATACCTATTCTTCAAGACATCATCAAAAAGGCTGACGCTGTCATCAATGGCAACAGTGACCACATTGCTGACCTACGCTTCGGACACGACACCTGTCTCGGTCCTCTTACTGTCTTGATGGGAATCAATGGTGCCGACCTTGACCCTGAAGACCCGTATGAAGTGAAGAATTGCTATCAGAATTGGGAGACTTGCAAGGCAGCAAATATCCAACTGATTTTCTACCGCAGCAAAAACAAAGCGAAAGACATCCTCGTAAAATGCTTGCTCAATGGTGAAGAAGCTACCTTACCAGTACCCTCCAACGACAAACCTTACTATAAATGGTCCGACTTCTGCAACTTCTATACGGCTCGTTGCAATAAAGCAAAATAAAGGTATGATTCCTGAAGTGGAAATTAAATAGTTCGGTATTTATGTATAATATCTTCTATTATTTCTTGAGCTTGAAGGAGTTTTCAATACTTTGGATCTCTTCCATGAACGACTTATCAATCTTCATACGCTGCTCTACCTGTGAACAACTGTGGATTACAGTGCTGTGATCTCTTCCGCCCACCAACTTACCAATTCTGCTTGCTGGCATCTTGGTATATTTCTGAGTGAGATACATGGAGACTTGACGAGCCACAACTAAATCGCGCTTTCTGCTCTTACTGTTCACTTCTGATGTAGATACATTGAAATGAACACAAACCTTCTCCATAATCTCATCGATGGTAAGTGGCTTATCATCGACCTTAACAGCTCGTTTGATGATACTTTCTGCCAGACGAAGATCTATTCTTTTATTATAAACCACGCTGTATGCCAACAACGAATTAACGACACCTTCCAAATCCCTCACACTGCCATTGGCGGTCTCTGCAATGTATTGCACCACGTCGGCAGGTATATTCAGTCCGTCTCTACGAATGATATTGTTGAGAATATCGATGCAAAGTTGCGTGTTTGGTTTCTCCAATTCTGCAATCAGTCCACAGGCAAACCTTGTCAACAACCGCTCTGGCATTCCCTTCAAGTCAACAGGAGGACGGTCTGAAGCCAGAACAATACGCCTGCCATTGCGGAAGAGATGGTCAAATATGTGGAAAAACGTTTGTTGCGTCTTATCTGACCCTATCCACTCCTGCACATCATCCACGATCAACACATCAATAGTTTGATAAAAATTGATGAAATCGTTTACCGTATTCTGACGTACAGAATCAGTGTATTGAACTTGGAACAACCTTGCACTAACATACAACACACGCATTTGAGGAAACTTCGACTTAATTTGCATACCGATGGCATTAATTAAGTGAGTTTTTCCACAACCAGAAGGTCCATAGATAAACATCGGATTAAACTGGGTGGAATGTGGTTGATTGGCTATAGACAATCCAACAGAACGAGGCAATTTATTGCTGTCCCCCTCAATGAAATTGGCGAAAGTCTGTCGGGGATTCAATTGAGAGTCGATAGCTTGAGGAACAGCAGCATCCAATACCGTTTGAGATTTGTTGCTTCTGGTTTTAGGTTCATTCTTCACACCTAACTCAATAGGCTCTGCCTCTATATCTTGAGTCAACTTATTTTCCTTATCAGTAACTACACGATAGGTGAGCTTGATTCCGCCGCAAAAGGTACGACGCAACACTTTACTAAGCAAGTCAACATAGTTTTCTTCCAAGTACTCATATACAAATGGACTTGGCACTTGTACTAACAATGTCTTCGTCGTCTCGTCGAACGATTCGAAGACGATTGGCTTAAACCAGGTATTATATTGTTGCTCTGAGACGTTGCTGCGTATGAGCGCAAGACTCTTGTCCCATTGAGCATGAGGACTTACTTTCATTTGCGTATTTATTTTGATGTTATTAGACACAAGGTCTTGTATTTCGATTGCAAAATTACAAAAGAAATTCTGAAAAAAAAAATCTCAGCTTAGAGCATTTTCTTGGCAAAGAATCGTAAAACACTCATTTAAAGAGCATTAGAACCATATTCGATAGTTTATAGCAAAAAAGACCTTAAAGTAATTGTAACATATTGGGATTTCAGCATTTAAGGGAGTCTGTTAATGTAATTTACTGAAAGTGAAACATTACACATCAAATTGATAACTCAATGAAATAAAAAGGCTTTTGGAATAACCCAAAAGCCGTGAAACAAAGTACCATTTTATTTGGATGAAATTTAAATAAGCATAAAAAGCATAATTAAATAGCTACCAAATATGGCATCGTTAATCATTCTGATTTTTCTTTTTTCCCGAAGATAGAGAAGTGGACATAACGTTTAGGATGTTCCCTTAAATTATTAAGTAATGTGTCAGCACTCTGGACAGTTTTTGTAAGTTTGTTATAGAGTGATGGATCGTTCATCAACAGTCCCAACGTACCTTGTTTACTATTAAGGGTTTGAGTCAATGTCTGAACATTAGCCAATGTCTGATTAACCTTGTCCATCGTAGCATCAATATCTACCGAAGCAAGGTTTTCTGTCACCTTAGTCGTATTATCCATTACGTTGTTAGCCTTGTTCATCAAGTTAGGCACGTTCTTGTTTAATCCAGCCATCAAGGTATTGAGTTCACGAGTAGATGTAGTCAAATCCTTGGTAATCTGTTGTACATTGTTCATCGACTTACCGATACTTGGGTCAGCCAAAATGGTGTTGATATTGATCAGGATGGAATCAAGTTTTGGCAACATATTTTGCAATGTAGGTATCACTTCCGACACCTTTCCCATGATTCCAGTATCAGTTGAACCAAGAATCGTATCTCCTGGATTTATAATGGCTTTCGAAAGTTTATTCAACTTCAGATGCATCTTTACATTTCCCATCACGTCACTCACAATTTCTGCTGTAGAACCTACTGGAATCCGTAAATCATCATCTACCCTAAAAGCCACGATAATCTCGTTGTTGTTTTCAAAATCATATTGAATTTCTTTCACCACACCCACATGAAAACCATTAGAGAAAATAGGACTCGACGAAGACAGTCCGCTGATATTCTTAAACTTGATGTAATATACTTCGTCATCAGTAAACAAAGCCATTCCTTTCAAAAAATTCATGCCAAAGTACAAGATGACAATACCTGCGATTGCAACTAATGCAACTCTCAATTCTTTTGATATTTTCATACTAATAACCCTTTATGTTTCTTACATTTATCCTCACTTGCCTCTATTTTTCTTGAACTCTGCTATTGCTTCGTTCACGTCCATTTTCTTATCATTGCGAAACGCAATGACAAAGGCATCGGGAAACTTTTCCAGCAAGCTTCTCCTCAGTCTGTTCACCTCATTATAGTTGGTTGATGCGCCTGTCGTATATTTCAGCACCTTCCCTTCCTTATAATAATCCACATCCGTCAAGCCCTTCAAAAGTCTATCATTTCCTTTCAGCACCTTGTCGGAAACAAACAACTGGACTTTAAACAATGGGGCTGACTGTGTGTCTGAAGAATGCTCTTCTACGGATTTGTTATTATCATCTGCCAAATCTTCCTTCACATTCTCCTGTTTTAGCTTGTTCTTACGCTCACCCTTCTTGGAATCCTTAAACTCATCGGGAACGATTTCCGGAATCTCTGGTTCTGTGGTAGCTACAGGTTTATAAGGCACTTGGATGCTATTCCTGTCATATTTCCTCCTATACTCCATAAAAGCCTTGTAAAACCCTAACGAGTACCTGCTAACCGCATCATTGCTGTTCAAGAAAGTCTCCTCGTCTGGCGTAGAGATATATCCCAACTCCAACAAGCAACCAGGCATTGACGTAAGTCTCAGCACGGCAAGGTTGTTTTGGTGCGCTCCCTTATTCAACCGTCCCGTCTGGGCGCATAAATTCTTTTGCATAAATCGCGCCAACTCTACGCTCTGCTCCATGTTCTTGTCTTGTATAAACTCAAACATGATGTTACTTTCAGTTGAGTTGGGATCAAATCCTTGATAAGTCTTCCGATAATTGTTTTCCAGGAAAATAACCGAGTTCTCTCTCTTAGCCACTTCCAAGTTTTCCTGCAAACCCTTCTTGCCCGTTGTTTCTCCCCTACCCAACGTGTAAGTTTGTATTCCCCTGGCAATTCTTTTTCCAGGCATCGCATTGATATGAACAGACACAAATAGGTTTGCCTTGTTTTTGTTGGCAATCTCTGCCCTTTGCCACAATTCAAGGAAGACATCGCTCTTACGAGTATAGATTACCTTTACGTCGGGACAATTACGTTCTACAATCTTGCCAAATGCCAATGCATATTTTAATGTGAGGTTTTTCTCCTTCGACACATTGCCGCACGCACCCGCATCTTTTCCTCCATGTCCGGCATCTATCACCAAGGTAAACCTCTTACTGGCTGCCATGGAGACACACAATGCCAACACAGACATCAAGACTACTGATAAAAAACGTTTTGACATATTTAATATATTACTGTTTCAAATGTAACTCTATCATGGCACCATCTCCATCTGCACCCATCGGTGGGTTTTTCTTCGTCAGATGAATATCGATGCTCTCTATCTGAGGAAAAGTGGTCATCAACCGATTGCCAATGCGGTATGCAACGTGTTCCAACAAACAAGAAGGTATTTGCATCTCCTGACGAATCATCTCATACACCGTAGCATAATTCAGCGTATCGTTGACATCATCAGAAAGCATAGCCTTGCTCAAGTCGTATCTCACACGAACATCCAACAAATAATCATTCCCCACCAGCTGCTCTTGCGCCATCACTCCATGAAAGGCATGAAAACGCAAGCCCAACAAGTTGATATAACTACTTTCCAACTGCATATTTCTTATCCACAACGTGAGGCTCCACAACTCTTACAAATCAGGCACCCTTCCTGGTACACCAATGTTTCTTGTCCACACACGGGGCATTTCACACCTTTTGCCACGGTTCCGTCTTGTACATATTTCTTCAGCGCACGCTCCACGCCATTCTTCCAAGTATTGATGCTCTCACTCTTCAACTGAAGGGAGCTGACCAACTTGATGACATGCTCGATGGGCATACGATAGCGCAACACACCTGAAATCAACTTGGCATAGTTCCAATACTCAGGATTGAATTTCTCGCTCAGTCCTTCCACGGTAGTCTTGTAGCCACGCTTGTTCTCAAACTGGAAGTCATAGCGTTTCGACCCGTCCTCGTTGATATTCTTGATAATCTTTCCCTTGGTAACGGTTTTGGGCAACACGATACCTTCCTCATCGTCTTGCAATCCCGTGAATATCTCATAAGGATAGCCTTCAAGCAATCCTACGAAAGCCACCCATTTCTCTTTATTGTTTTGGAATCTCACCACGTCGCACTCCAATACCTGTGGGCGCACCTCCGTTACCGTAGGATGCTTGCATGGAAATGCCTCCGTTTCTTTTTCAGCCTCGTTGTTCTCCTTATTCTTCTTGTCTTTCTTCGACACGGAGATCATCACGCCCGCACGACTTCCGTCACGGTAGATGGTACATCCCTTACAACCACTGCGCCATGCTTCTACATAAAGGCGATTTACCAAGGCTTCATCTACGTCGTTTGGCAGATTCACGGTTACGCTGATAGAATGATCCACCCATTTCTGGATTGCGCCCTGCATACGTACCTTCATCAACCAATCCACGTCGTTGGCGGTAGCTTTATAATAAGGTGAGCGTTCCACCAACTGGTCTATCTCTTCCTGCGTATATTTCTTTTCGGTATCTAATCCGTTGATGCGCATCCATTCCATAAACTTAGGATGATACACGATATACTCCTCGAAAGAGTCTCCCATCTCATCCGTGAAGTCCACATGAACGTCAGCATCGTTGGGGTTCACCTTCCTGCGCCGCTTATAGACGGGCATAAACACGGGTTCGATACCACTGGTTGTTTGCGTCATCAAACTGGTAGTACCCGTGGGCGCGATGGTCAGACAGGCAATGTTTCTCCTGCCATATTTCATGATGTCGGCATAGAGTTGTGCGTCTGCTTCTTTCATTCTCAGCAAGAACGGATTGTCTTTCTCACGTTTAGCATCGAAGATTTGGAATGCTCCACGTTCCTGAGCCATCACCACACTGCTGCGATAGGCATGAAGGGCAAGCGTACGATGTACGTTTACAGAGAAGTCGGTAGCTTCCTGGGTGCCATAGCGCAAACCCATAGCAGCCAACATATCGCCTTCTGCCGTAATGCCAACGCCCGTGCGTCGTCCCATGCTACTCTTGCGCTTGATTTTCTCCCACAAATGATATTCGGCACCTTTCACCTCATCACTCTGTGGGTCGCTCTTCACCTTCGCCATGATTTGGTCTATCTTCTCCAACTCAAGATCCACGATGTCGTCCATCAATCGTTGAGCCATCGCCACATGCTTCTTAAACAGATCGTAATCGAAGTAAGCATCCTTGGTGAATGGATTGACCACATAACTATATAGATTGACAGACAACAAGCGACAACTGTCATACGGGCATAGTGGAATCTCGCCACATGGATTCGTACTTACCGTACGGAATCCCAAGTCTGCATAGCAGTCGGGAATACTCTCTCTCAAAATCGTATCCCAGAACAGCACACCTGGCTCAGCACTCTTCCAGGCATTATGTACGATTTTCTCCCAAAGGTTCTTGGCGGAAATCTCTTTCCTTACCAAGGGATTGTCACCCTCTATGGGATATTGCTGCACGTAAGGTTTGTCTTCTACAGCGGCTTGCATGAAGTCGTCATCAATCTTCACGCTCACGTTGGCGCCGGTCACCTTACCCTCCGTCATCTTGGCATCAATGAAAGCCTCACTGTCGGGATGCTTGATGCTCACGCTCAGCATCAAGGCACCACGTCGCCCGTCTTGTGCCACCTCACGGGTAGAATTGCTATATCGCTCCATGAATGGAACCAATCCCGTAGAGGTCAGTGCCGAATTGTTCACAGGACTGCCTTTCGGTCGGATATGAGAGAGGTCATGCCCCACTCCGCCACGACGCTTCATCAGTTGCACCTGTTCCTCGTCTATGCGCAGAATGGCACCGTAAGAGTCGGCATCACCATCAAGGCCAATGACAAAGCAATTGCTCAAAGATGCAATCTGATACCCGTTGCCGATTCCTGTCATCGGACTGCCAGCTGGTATGATATAACGGAAATGATCTAACAATTCAAAAATGTCTTTCTCACTCAGTGGGTTGGGATATTTATTTTCTATTCTCGCAATCTCCCTTGCAATGCGCCAATGCATATCCTCCGGACTTTTTTCATAGATATTCCCGAAGCTATCCTTCATGGCATACTTGCTTACCCACACCCTTGCGGCTAATTCATCACCGCCGAAATACGATAACGCGGTCGCATACGCTTCCTCGTAAGTATATGTTTTAATATCTTCCATTGTAACATTTAGATTTCTTTTGCAAAACTACAATTATTTTTTCACATAGTGAAATCATCAATGAGATATTTATCAAAAAATTTTTGTCGTTAAAAATACAAAAAACGGAAAACTTTTTTCTTGCAATGGAAGAAAAAGTTTTCCAAAAAGATAAATCCATGTATAGCATTTCCATTGGTTATGATATATGAATTGATCCTATAGAGTACTGGAAGTACGGCAGAACATAGGCAGGGGTGCTCGCTACGCTCGTACCCTCGGTTAATGAGCGGAGACGCTTTCAGCGTCATTCTGCCAACATTAATATTATTTCTATTGTTTTTGGCTCAGACGAAAAACAATAGGGGAAGAAGATGGTTAATTCACAATTCATAATTTACAAGTGAAGATTAACTGATGAATCAGATGAATGGCCAATGATGAAAGGCTCATGGTCTTCATTGAAGATTTGTCTCGATAGAAATGTCACGATAGAGGGAAATGCCGATAGGCATTTGATGTTAGTAGCCAGCCATGCAGAATCGCCGTTAGGTGATTCGAAATGGCTGGAAAGAAAGAATTGTGGTGGAGAAAGCCTGCCTTTAGGTAGGCGATATGGCTTTTCATGTCCCCTACCTAAAGGCAGGGCATTCCGTTTGCGGCATTCTTCTTCCAGCCATTTGCCGTACTTATCGGAACGGCTGTATGGCTGGCTACTAACATCTGATGCCTATCGGCATCTTTCCGTACTCGACATCGACTACAAACACAATCTTCAATCTTCAATCTTCAATCTTCAATCTTCAATCTTCAATTATCCATTATCCATTATCCATTATGAATTATGAATTATGAATTGTGAATTATAAATTTCAATCTTCTTCCCCTATGAAAAATCGCTTGAGCCGTCATTGTGCCAACATCTATATTATTTCCTGACTTCGGCGGTTTTAACATTTCAGAGGGGTTAACCCACTTGAAACCCCGATAAACAGGGATTCCTTCTTGGTGACTTGGGTGACTCAGGAAAATTGTGTACCTTTGCGGCATGTTCCCGC
>Ga0247610_10000174_pt1 | contig 106717 bp, 56 predicted proteins | sample 174DNAGHGhighgp2_FD_193483 | JGI IMG/M metagenome (GOLD analysis project Ga0247610, IMG submission 193483) | Sheep rumen microbial communities from Palmerston North, Manawatu-Wanganui, New Zealand - 1742 DNA GHGhigh gp2 | ecosystem: Host-associated > Mammals > Digestive system > Stomach >... | reverse complement strand
AGGACGTCGGGTTGGAGAAGCCGCAGGCATAAACCACCTCTGTGATATTCATATTCTGGGTCGTCAACAAGTTGGCGGCCTGTTTTAATCGTAGCGTACGGATAAAGTCGTGTGGGGTCTGACCGGTTAGTTCTTTCATCTTGCGATGCAGGTGAACACGGCTGATGCCTACCTCATCGGCTATCATGTCAACACTTAGGTCGGAATTGTTCAGTTGCTTGTTGATAGTACTCATGATACGCTCCAGCAACTTCTCATCGGGCGATTTCACCTTTACCTCTTCCATCTGTTCTTCCAGTTGCTCTGTGCGACCGAATTTCTGACGCAGCAGGGTACGAGCATTGATGAGGTTAGCAATCGTCCGACGCAGGATGTCCATATTGAACGGCTTGACGATGTATGCATCAGCACCGGTCTCCAAACCTTCCAACTTGTCCTCATCGCGGTTCTTGGCCGTCAACAATATGACAGGGAGGTGATTGGTCTGCGGGTTCAGTTTCAGTTGGGTGCAAAGGGTGTTACCGTCCATCTCGGGCATCATGACGTCGCTGATGACAATATCCGGATGTGTGCGATAGACCTCGGCAAGCGCTTCCCGACCGTTGGTACAGCTATGGATATCATAGTCTTCCGAGAGTTCCTTGGTCAGGTAGTCACGTATCTCGTCATCATCCTCGGCGATAATGATAGTAGTACGTGTCTTGAGATTCTTGTCGGGTTGTAGTTTCACGGGTGGTATGTCCTCCACCTCCATCATGTCTGTCAGGTTGGAGGTGGTGTCCTCTTTCTCCTCAACCATTATCTCCTCTGGTCTCAGGTGGGCATTGCCTAAAGGAATAGTCACGACAAACTCACAACCTTGTTCCAGATTATGGGCTTTGATAGAACCGTAATGAAGTTCTACTAGCGAACGGGTCAGGTCGAGACCGATACCCGTACCGAAATTACGGTCGTTGGTGCTGGAAGGCGTTTGATAGAACCGTTCGAAGATACGGTCCAGCTTATCTTCAGGGATTTTTTCGCCATTGTCGCTGACGGCAATCACGGCATTTTGTTCGTCATGGGTAACCTTGATGTCAATCTTTCCGCCGGCAGGTGTAAACTTGAAGGCGTTAGAGAGTATATTTACAATTACCTTGTCGAAATTCTTCCTATCAATCCATACAGGCAGACGGTCCGTGTCGTGTTCAAAGCTGAGTGTGATCTGCTTCGATTGTGCCTGATGCTCGAACATATTGTGGATGTCTTCAGTAAACGTAATAAGGTTTGTTTCCTGCATACGCATCTGCATCATTCCCTTGTCGATCTTTCGAAGGTCCATCATCTGGTTGATGAGGTTAAGAATACGTTCTGCATTGCGTCTGATGGTAAGGTAGACATTATGGCGCTGGGGGTCAGAGTCTTGTTTCATCAGCGAGAGCAGCGGTGTGATGATGAGGGTCATCGGTGTACGTATCTCATGGCTAATGTTCATGAAGAAACGTAACTTGGCCTCTCCCATTTCCTCGGCATGGATATGTTCCTGAATGCGCAGGCGGTCTTTTTCCTTCCTCCGGCGTCCGATGAAGAATTGGGTGAGTAGGACACCCAGAATCAGTAGATACAGGAAGTAGGCCCAGGCTGAGCGATACCACGGACTATGCACAATGACCGTAAATGCTTTTTCGGGCGTTGTCTGTCCGTTACGCTGGGCTTTAACTCTGAAGCGATAGGTGCCTGGAGGCAGATGGGTGAACGTAATTTCATTCACACCCGGCTGAAGACGGTTGTAGGCCTCGCCATTGATGCTATATAAATAAGATATGTGTTCTGGGGTGTCGTAGGTTAGTGTCGAGAACTGAAGGGTGAACGTATTGTCGTGGGATGCCAACTGAAAACGGTTCGCTGCAATGACAGTCGTATCGCAGATTTGGTAACCGTCCGACTTCGAAGAACTGCTGATGGATACGCCATTGACGAGAAATGACACCAGTCCGACCTTGGCTTCCCATTTGTTCTGTTGGATCAGTTCGGGGTGGAACCAGGTGATGCCGCCAACGCCACCAAAGAGCATCAGGCTTCGCTGAGGCCCGGCCAATGCACAGGAAGCGCCGTCGGAGAACTCATTCGACTGCAGGCCGTTGTCAACAAAAAAACTGCTGGTCTGACCTGTCTTCGGATCCAGACTGCACAGACCGTGATCTGTGGCAATCCAGAGTACACCATGCTTGTCTTGTTCGATAGAGGCAATACCGTTATCGGCCAATCCTTTTTCTGTCGTATATTGCTCTAATTCTTTTCTATTCAGGTCGTAGCTGTAGAGACCATCATTAGTGCCAATCCATAGCTGTCCGCCAAACTCCTTGGCGACACGGGTGGGGGTGCCATAATTGAGGCAGTTCTTTCCGAACGTGTTCGTCCAATTCTCTTTCTCTAAATCCAGACAGCACACTCCCATGGTCGTAGCGACATAAAGGCGTCGCCCATCAGGTGAGAACGATAATGTGGAGATATAGTCGTTGACAAGACAGTCAATGCTACGGTCGTTTTCTGCTTTTACGTCAGTGACATATGCTTTCTCTTGGTTAGTAGTGAGGTTGATGCGTAGCAACCCTTGTCCCATAGTAGCCAGCCAGAGTTCTCCCGTTTTGGAGATAGCGACGCCGAAGACACTGATAGTCGGATGTTTGGGATATTTGTGATAGTTCTTTCCATCGGCATCGATGTAGCCAAAGCCTTCGCCATAACTGCCAATCCACACCCGTCCGTTCTGATCTTCTCCAAGACTTAAAATTGAACCGGGGAAATTCTCTTTGAAATGTCTGAGAAGGTGTTGGTCAGAATCCATACAATACAGTCCGTCTTTGTCGGTACCTACCCAGCAGCGCCCCTTGCTGTCAATAAGGGTGCTAGTGACACAGGCTTGACCAATACGGTTCTGCTTGTCGAGTTTATAGCCCATATAATTGAATTCTGAAATCTGCCGTGGTTGCATGAAAATGCCTTTCTGCAACAGCCCTAACCAGACGTTACCACCTGCGTCTTCCACGATGGAATAGACTTTACTCATATTCAGATCTATTTCGCGACAGAAGTATGGATTGTCGTCAATCTTACCGCTGATGGGATCGTAGATGGCCAGTCCTGTACCATCGTAACCAAACATCATCTTGCCTTCATGGTTACAATAGATGGCAGAAATATGCTTGTGGCCTGTTACCTCGATGTGCTTGAAGTCGCCGCCATTTACAGGACGGACGAACACACCCTGATTCGACGTTCCTAAATAGAGGTTGCCGTCTTTGTCCTTACTGAGCCTGCGCATTGAACTGCGCTCTGTGTCTGAAGCATTGAAATAGCGCTTAACGCTTTTCCCGTCGTATTCCAGCAGTCCATCATTACCAGTCGCCAGCCAAACATGCCCTTGCAGGTCTTCTTCGATAGCGTTAATGGTATGTATGTCCTTTAAGGCCCCCCCCACTTGCTGGGCATGACTGCGGTCTGTCACTTTCAGCAGACCATGTCCGGATGTTCCTGCCAGAATTTCACCATTTTTTCGCAAAAAGAAACATGTCATGTAACATGGGACAACGTTTTTGTCGAGATCTGTAACCTCTATATCATAAAAACGATCGCCGTCATAGGTCTGAAATGCACCATACATACCCATATAGAACAGACCGTTTTTGTCTTGTATCATGCAGTTCACATAGTTGCTGGCCATGCCATTCTCTGTTCCCAGCTCTTTCTTTAGGATATGGAACTTGTAGCCATCGTATTTATTGAGGCCATTTCGTGTGGCGACCCATATGAAACCGTCATGATCCAGATAAACCTGACTTGTAAAGCTGCTCGATAATTGTTTGTCTGCATCGAATAGTTTGCCTGTTTGTGCAAACACAGTTAGCACACATATAGTCAGTAATATAGTAGTATACTTACGTAACATTGTTTTCGAAGAATAACATTTATTGCAAATTCTGTGCAAAGATAGGCTATTTTTTTGTAACATCCAAACAAATGATACATTTTCTTAAGTTTATGATGCATAAAATAGAGTCTGTTCGGGAAAAAAAGCGTAATTTTGCACCGGAATTAATAAATGAGACAGTTTTTTAGGTTAGTTATATAGTTAGTAGTTAGTTTGGAAAAGACCTTGTATAGTTTAATTTCCATGAACCATTTAGAACTTTACATTGTTTTGGTAAAAGCCCGGACTTGTGAAAGCCCGGGTTTTTTATTGTAAACGACAAAGCTAGATGTTTATATTGAAACCGTTTTTAAAACCTCTGAAACAAAAAGCAAAGGTGGTATAGTAATAATGTTGTAACTTTGCAGCCAAATGGAATTAAAACGAAATGAAACGATGAAAAAGAAAACAATTATCTTTGTTTCGCTGCTGATGTTCTTGTTAGTTTCCAATAGCATGATGGCTCAGCAGCGTAGACCTGTTGATTCTCAACATCCCCTCTGGCTGGTACACATTGATGTATGGAATTCGGCTGATCCTCAGAAGATCATTGATCTTATTCCAGATGATATTAAGCCCTATGTCTGTATGAACCTCTCACTGTCGTGCCAGTTTGATACTAAGACAAGTATGTATCGCATGCCGCGTAATGCCGTACGTACTTATAAGTCATGGGCATCAGTCTGTCAGAAGAATGGCATGTGGTTCTCATGTCAGCCGGCATCGGGCGGCCATACGCATATTCAGGACAATGATTTGGAGACTTTTGAATACTTCTTCAAGACCTATCCTAATTTCCTGGGTTGGGACTATGCAGAACAGTTCTGGGCCTTTGGCGATGCTGGTGACTTGAGTTCAATGACGGCGGCCTCACGATGGGCACTGTTTGCAAATCTTGTGGAGATGTCTCACAAATACGGTGGTTTCCTTACTGTCAGTTGGTGTGGTGGCGACTACCACATGAGTACTAACCCCATGGGCGAACTGAAAGCAGACAAGAACTTCCTAGCAGCTTGCAAAAAGTATCCGGAGGCTATCGTGTTCCTCTATAAGTATACCCACTCGAGTAGTTTCTACAACAATGAGAGCATCTGTTGGGGACCGTATTTTTCTGGTCTGGCCAAAAACTACGGTGTGCGTTACGACAATTGTGGTTGGAACGATATGACCAGTAAGTTGATAGGTGAGAATAAGTGTAAGTATCCTGGCAGTGCTGGTATCGGCACAGTGATGGAGCAGATGTGTGTTAATGGTGGTTCTGTATGGGACGGTCCGGAGTTGATTTGGCGTGAAGAGTGCTTCCTGAACCAGAGCGATACCAATGTGGATGGCTATACGCGTCGCAACTGGGCTGCCTCACCTCACTTTAAGGGTATCTGGCTTGAAATGTGGCGCCGTATCATTGATGGTACGATGTATATCCCTACGCGTAAAGAGGTGGTGGATAAGACCAAGATTGTCGTTGTCAACGATCTCGATATCTCTAAAGGCTACGATTCCTATACGTCGTGGGATGATCTCTATAATGGTGTTTATCTGCAGACTGATCCAGGTAATCAGAAGAAGGAAGCCCGCCATAACTACGGACAGTGGTATAACAATCTCTGTTATTTCAAATCAACAGGTCGCTATGGTGCTATCCCCATTGTGATAGATCTTTTTGACGATATTGCCAAGAAAGTACCGGTACAGGTGAAGCGCTCTAACTATACGTCGCGTTGGGGTACGCAAGCCAAGAAACAGGCAGATTTTAATGCGCAGTATCCCGAAGTTTCGAAGGGTGATCTCTATGTGAACCGTTATCGCAATCAGTTGGTTACCTATACCCCTTATACCTATCTGAACGGTAAGAAGTCGGCATCGGCAGATATTCCATTAAAATATAACACCTGCGACACGTTGAAGTTGCAGTATGGCAAGCTTTCCAGCGCTGTCATCCGGGAGTATGCTGACCATATCGATTTCTATTTCAACAACTATCGTAGCGATAGTACCGCAATGCAGAGTGACAAGATTACGATTACTGGTGTAACAATGGAGCCTACATGTTCTTACACTAAGCCTACAATAAATAATCTTGCTGGTTATAACTACAGTATTTCTGGCAAGTCGTATAATGCTGAGAAGCAGACGTTTACTGTCACTATCCAACACATGGGCCCCATTATTGTAAAAATCAATTGTAAGGGTGCAGCCACTGACCGTCAGTCCGATGTGTTACCGGCTGAAAAACTTGAACTGCCCAAGCAACCAGAGCCGTATAGGGGACCTGTCATTATCGAGGCTGAAGATATGGATCGCAAGAGTGTTGACCACAAACTGACCAACTCAGGCTGGTGGGCGCAGGACTATATGGATTTTGCCGGTTTAGGCTTTGTTGAGACACAGGCCAGTACCAATAGCGCCTTGCGCCATCAGCTGAAGAAACTGGCCGAGGGCGGTGAGTATAATATCCGTGTACGCTATTGTAATAGTAGCAAAGCGGGTAAGATGAAGGCTACTGTCAATGGAGTAGCTCAGGAAGTTAGCTTTGAAAAGGTTGCCAAGAACGATTGGCACGAGGCTATCATTCCTGTTACGCTGAAGGCTGGTGACAATGATTTCATACTTCAGAATTCCGGTGCCATCAAGATGACCATCGACCAGATTATATATGAACCTGTTGGCACACCTGTGGAGAAGTTTGATGTAAAGGTGCTCGACGCTGATTTCGGGAAGGTAGAAACTGATGTTAACTCAGCGGCAGCAGGCCAGACGGTGCATCTTACGATCACGCCTAATGAGGGTTATGGTATTAAGGCTTTGCGTATCGTTAACTCTGTTTTCTTCACGCAAGGCAAGACCATTCCTGTCGAAAATGGTGCTACTGAGGCAACATTTGTAATGCCTGATGATAATGTGACCATCCAGCCTGTATTCTATGATATGACAGCTGTTTATGAACTCGACTATACCAATGTTGAGGGTGGTGCCCTGCCCGAGGGCTGGCGTACTACCGATGGTAACGATGTCCGCAACTATCCCACCAGTAACGGCAGTGGTCCTCGCATCTTCGCAGGTCTGACGGGCTATCAGGGCAAGGCACTCTATTGGCGTACTACCAGTGCCGAGTACGGCCGTCAGTCGAACTACGCCCTCAATCTGGAGCCTGGCAACTATGAATTGATCTTTGTTATGGCGGCATGGAAGGGTGCGCCGACCTATCAGGCGAAGATTCTCAATAACAGTGGTACGGTCATTAAGTCGTCAGCAACCTACACGGCCAAACCGAATATCAATGGCAACTTTGCAGGCGACATATCTGCCGCCGAACGTATCACCATGCCGTTCGATATCACGACCAAGGGTAAATATGTTATCCAGTTTAAGGAAGTAGGTAGTGGCATGCAGGAGTTCCTGTTGGCAGAGTGCCGAATCCGTAACCTCACACCGTCTGGTATTTTCCAGGTGAATCGCAACACTCAGTCGACTGAAGGTCTCTATGATCTGCACGGCCGTCGTGTCGGCAACGAGGCCAGGGGTGTGCTGATTCTCCGTCAGGCTGATGGTACCACCCGAAAGATATTTAGATAATAATAAGGTATATATATAATAGTATGAAACGAATCCAAATCGCCATTTTCTTGGCATTATCAATGGTAGTTTGTGGCAGTGCTATGGCTACCGAGAAGCAATTTGCAAGTCCCGACGGTAACTTGGTCGTGATAGTGAATGATGAAGGCGGCAAGCCCGTCTATCAGGTAAGCTTGGGAGGCACAGCTTTCCTGAATCCCTCACCGCTTGGATTGAATACGAACATCGGTGAGCTGTTCCAGAACCTGACCATGAAGGATTGTCAGGTGCGTACGGTCAACGATACCTATACGCTCAAGACCACCAAGCAAAGTCAGGTGACTTACGAGGCTACGGAGGCCGTCTGTCAGTTTGAGCAGAACGGTCGTCAGGTTCTCGATGTCATCTTCCGCGTCAGCAATCGCGATGTAGCCTTCCGATATAAGCTGTACCCGCGTCGTGCCCGTGGAGGCGAGACGTTGGTGGCAGTCATTACCGACGAAGCCTCCGGTTTTGTGCTTCCTGAGGGAACCACGACTTTCCTCTGTCCCCAGTCGAAACCGATGGGCGGTTTTGCACGTACTTCACCTAGCTACGAGACAAGCTATACCCTTGACGATACGATGGGCAAGAACGGCTGGGGCGAGGGCTACAGCTTTCCCTGCCTGTTCAAGAACGGTGAAAAGGGTTGGTTACTTATCTCCGAAACGGGTACCGATGGTTCGTATGTGGCTTGCCGCCTCTTGAATGACGGTGGTGCGAACTACAAGATCGGTTTTCCGCAGCCGGGTGAGCTCAACGGACATGGCAGCACCTCTGCTGCAGTCAGTCTGCCTTACGAGACGCCTTGGCGCACCATTACTTTGGGCACTACGTTGAAGAATATCGTTGAAAGCACCGTCGCCAACGACCTTGTACAGCCTAAATATAAGGCCTCGAAAGACTATACCTACGGCAAGGGCTCTTGGTCGTGGATCATCGGTATGGACTCCAGCTGTAACTTTGAAGAGCAGAAACGCTATATCGACTTCTCCGCCGCTATGGGTTGGCGTTCCGTATTGGTTGATGCCCTCTGGGACAAGCAGATTGGTTATGAGAAGATGGAAGAATTGTCACGCTATGCCCAGTCGAAGGGCGTAGGTCTTTTCCTGTGGTATAATTCTAACGGAGCTTGGAACGATGCCCCCCAGTCGCCCAAGGACAAGATGGACAAGTCATCCGTTCGCCGCAAGGAGATGGCATGGATGCAGAAAACCGGTATTCTTGGAATCAAGGTCGACTTCTTTGGTGGTGACAAGCAGCCCATGATGCAACTTTATGAGGACATCCTCACCGATGCCAACGAGTTCGGCTTGCAGTGTATCTTCCATGGTTGCACGTTGCCGAGAGGGTGGGAGCGTATGTATCCCAACTATGTTGCCTCCGAGGCTGTGCTCGCTTCTGAGAATCTGCATTTTGGACAGGGCGCATGTGATGCAGAGGCCACTAATGCCTGCACCCATACCTTTATCCGTAACGTAGTGGGGTCGATGGATTTCGGCGGCTCCACACTGAATAAGCACTATAATGCCGACAACCAGCATGGTACCACTCGCCGCACCAGTGATGTCTTCGCACTAGCCACAGCTGTGCTCTTCCAATCGAGCGTGCAGCACTTCGCTATGGCACCCAATAACCTCACCGACGCCCCTGCGTGGGCTGTTCAGTTCATGAAAGATGTGCCCACGCTTTGGGATGAGGTGCGCTTTATCGACGGCTATCCCGGCAAATATGCCATTATTGCCCGTCGCGCTGGTCAAAAGTGGTTCGTCGCCGGTATTAATGCTCAGAAGGAACCGTTGAAGACAAAAATCGACCTTAGTCCGTTCTTCGCAAAAGGTTCTACTGTTACCGCCTATACCGACGATGTCGCGCTCAATGGCAGCGCGAAAACGCTGAAGATCGGCAAGAAACCTGTCGCTGTCACTATTCCTGAAAATGGTGGGTTGGTTTTTGTGAATGAATAGGAAAAGAGAATTTCCTTGCCATTTTAGGGAATTTCCTTTGGTTTTTTGCGAAAATAGTCGTTCCTTTGCATGGTGAATCATTAGAAACCATTAACTGACAATACGATTATGGAACAAGCGATGCTTAAAACCAACCGATTGGGGATGACTCTGGTGGCGATTCTGATATTGCTCGTCGGGCTGATGTGTCCGGCGAGTGTTTTTTCGCAATCACGTCTTGATAGTATTCGCCATCGCCTCGAGCAGGCACCGGTTCAGGAAAAAGTTTACCTGCACCTCGATAATAACTGCTATTTTAAGGGCGATACCATCTGGTACAAGTCTTATGTCGTGCGGGCAGATAACCTCGACTATACCGATATGAGTCATATTCTATACGTTGAGTTGCTTTCACCTGACGGCTTGGTGGTCGAACGACAGAGTATCATCGTCTCGCCCGATGGCTACGGCGATGGTAACTTTACATTGAAAGACTCGCTCTATTCAGGCTATTATGAGTTGCGAGCCTATACCCGCTGGATGCTCAACTTTCGAGTGACCGAGCATCCCTATGGCCGTAAGGACCGCGAGTACTTCTACAACAGGCAGATGGCTCGCGACTTTTTCCGCCAGTTCGGAACAATCTATAGCCGCGTCATCCCCGTCTATGAGCGTCCGGATTCTGTCGGTGACTTTGCGCAGAAATATATTGTCAACCGTCCAAAGACACGCATCGAGAAGGAACTGAAAGAAGATCTGAAGGTGAATTTCTACCCCGAGGGTGGCCATCTTATCGCCGGCACTCGTTGCCGCGTTGCCTTTGAGGTGCACGACGAGGAGGGAAAGCAGGTGGATATCGAAGGTGCGGTGCGCATTCCGGGCCGTTCCGATAGCCTGCGCATCCGGACCACTCATCAGGGTCGCGGTGTATTCACGGTTGATGTCCCGAGGGACGGCCGTCTGAATGCCCGTTTCACTTATCACGGCAAAGATTATCGTTTCGACTTGCCTAAGGCTGAGGATGTGGGCTGTGCCTTGTTGCTCGATGCTACCAACGAAACGGTCACCGCTAAAATCACCCCGCGCGGCTTCTTCCCAGGGCGTTCTTTTGCTTTGGCAGTGCTCTGCCGAGGGGTGTTGAAATCTTTCCAGACCATCACTGGTGATGGACGGGTGGAGCTTGACACCTCGCTCCTGCCGACAGGCGTCAACAATCTCATTGTGCTCGACGACGATGGTCATTTGTTGGCAGATCGTTTGTTCTTTGTAAATCATCATGATTATGATGTTAATCCTATCACCGTTACTGGCTTGCTGAGTGAGTATCAGCCTTTCGAGGCTGTTAATCTTCAGTTCCAGGCACCAACAACGATGAAGCATCTCTCTATCTCTGTGCGCGACGGTGCCAACGAGGAACCGACTTACGACACCGGCAACATCACGACCGACCTGCTGCTCTCCAGCGAGCTCAAGGGTTTCATTGCCTATCCTGACTATTACTTCGAGGCCGACGATGCCGAGCATCGCTGTGCCCTCGACCTGCTGATGATGGTGCAGGGCTGGCGCCGCTACGACTTCGCCGAGATCACCAGCGGCGAGCCCCTCCGCTACAAGCCCGAGCAGTACATGACCGTGGAGGGCAGCGTATGGCCCGTGGGCGACAGCGAGGACGTGCGCCCCGATGAGGTGCGCTACTGGGCGATGGGCATCTTCGGCTACAGCCCGAGCGTAGAGGAGGCCAACAATTCTGAGATAGTCAATGAAGAGAGCGGTAGTGAGATGGTCAATGGTATGAACCGGTACGAGGCTACCACGCCCGATGGTCTTGTGGCGCAGCAGCAGGAGGGCACTATACAGGTCGAGCAGGTGGGCACTGCCATCTATGTCCAGGACCCCGAACAGCCCACCAGCGCTTTCGACCCCTTCTTCGGCGTCGACAACAAAGGCCTCCATAAGCCCGTCACCCTTGAGGCAGAGCTCGTCTTCCCCGACGACATCGCCACCATTCGGATGGATACTGACGCCAGTGGCCACTTCGTTTTCGACATCCCTGCCTACTATGGCCAGGCCATCCTCTTCCTCCGCGCCACGAAGAGCGACCTTTCTGAGGAGAAGAGGCAGAAGAAACTCGGCAAGGGCATGCTCGATGAGACCGCTTGGCCCGACTACTACGTGAAGCGTGACCTCTTCTTCCCCGTCTTCGCTAAGAAATACGACTACTACCAGTGCCACATGCCTGAGTTGGCCTCGGGCACCGCCTTCGACGACTACACGCTGCTCGACACGGCCCGCCTCTCGAAGATGGACCAAACACTGCGTGAGGTGAAGGTAAAGGGCAAGCGCCACCGTGGCCGCCACGCCATCGACTACAGCAAGCCCGCCTATGTCTACGACGCTGTTGACCTCTACAACCTCGTTACCGACCGCGGCCTTTCTTTCGGACGCTTCGAGTCCCAGAAATTCCCCATGCAGATAGCCTATGCCCTGTTGGGTAATTATAATAGCGAGCGTGCCCTGCAGGTGGCCGCCCGACTTAACGATCAAGAACTTACTCCCTATGTGTTCTATCGCAATTTCGATCCCGGTCCTACGGTTATGGAGCAGTTCCGCAGTGATATCTGGATCTACGACCGCATCAAACTGAACCGCCAGGACGAGATTCGCCTCTTTACCGACTTCGAACTGCGCAACGAAGACCGACCTGTACCCATGCAGTCTACCGTGGCTGACGTCACGCTCGACTATATGCTGCTGCCCGACGATGCCAAGCGCTACACTTTCCGCGACCGCCGTATCATTCTCGATGGTATGTATGAGCCAGCCGATTTCTACCATCCTGACTACTCGCACAAGCCACTTTCGGATGAAGTGAAGGACTACCGCCGAACCCTCTATTGGAACCCCAATGCTATGCTTGATGAAACAGGCAAGTTTACCGCCACCTTTTATAACAACGGTAAACCCACCCGTATGCGCGTCAGCACTGCTGGTATCAGCAGCGTTATTCGCTAAATGAGAAATCTGTTTTCTCTACGCCAAAGCCGTAGATAGTCTTAAAGTCATCCCGCATTGAGATAACATAATAGCCAGCATCGCGCCACTGCTGTCCTAACGACAGCGCTTTCTCTCTGTTGGCGTGGTCTCTGGCCTCGTCATCGGCTATCAGCATAAAGGCCGCCGAACGGTAAGGACTACTCAGACAGTAATTGTGCATGGCACAGTCGCCGCCACTGTTTCCAAAGGACAATACCGGTATTTTGCCAATCTCTTGGGTAATCTGCAGAACCTTGTTAGTCTTCAGGTTTTTAATGATGAGTTCGTCCGTTCGAATCAGATCCTCTTTCCTGGCCATTGTGTAATTCACACCGGCCTCCTCGCCCTGACTGCTGGAGCGGAGTCTTACGTCCATGCCAATCACGCGGGCCGGATTGATGCCGATAGACTCAACCAGAGCACGGCAGATGAACCTGTCGGAACCTGACACTACGTAATACGTAAAACCATGATCTTCCAAATACTTAAACACTTGCAGCATAGGCTGATAAAAGCTTTGACCGTAAGTCATGCCACGGAATCCGTTAGCCTGCGTGGCAGCATACGTCTTGACGTAGGCATCAAACTCGGCCAGACTCATACCTGCATACGCCTTTGCCGCTGCCTGAGCATGTTTCATGTCAAAATGATCAGGTAGTTTCTTGCCGTTTCTGACAAAGTCCCTGATTTCCTGCGCCGTCTCTTTCACATCATCGGGAGCGATATCCTTATATGAAGGATCATCCAGCACGCGATATTCCAGTAGGTTATACTCAAAATAGGTTGGATAGAGTTCACCGACGAACGTACCGTCCATGTCAAACGTCACAATTCGGTCTTCCTCCTTGATGAAGTTCTTGGAATCTGGGTTCGTCACGTCATCCACGTAGGATTGCAGGGCGTTCAGGGCTTCACATGCATTCCATAAGGTGAAATAATCCTTCGCAGGCGGAGTCGGGTTGTCATTTTCACTACAGCCGCTAATGATTCCGATAAAGGTAATGATAAGTGGGAATAATATCTTTTTCATACATCTAAATTATTAATTCTCTGTAAAGATACTAAATCCCCTTTAGTGTATGCTAAAGGGGTTCAGTACTATGGTAAATAAATGTTTTCTATCAGGGTAGGGGAAGATACCAATTCTTGGGATCCATCAGCCGGGTGTAGATGGTGTTGTCTAACTCACCACTACGGCGAGCGATGGGAGAGGCCAAGTAGCTGGGATCGCCACGGCGCAAGGCTACTCGCATCAGATCGTTGAAGCGGTAACCTTCGAAAGCACCCTCTAAGGCCATCTCTGTGATAATCATATCCTCCACCAATGGAATCTGATAGTTGACGGTATCCTGACGGTTGGCAAGTTCCGTTGTGGGCTGCGGGAGCTCGTAAAACGCATTGGCTTGAGAGTCGCCTGAACCCAAAGAGTGAACGCCAAGGACATCCTCAAGCCTGAAGACATTACGATCGAAAGATACCAGTTCTCCTGCCTGCTTGACTTCAATGGGGTCAACACGGTTCTCCAGGACCTCGTCGCAGATTCCGTATTTTAGGATGGCGAATGCCGACTGAGGATAACCGGCGCGGTTGAGAGCCTCGGCATAGCGCAGGTATATCATAGTGGCACGATAGAGATTGATTCGTGAAGAACTAATCTTAAATACGTATTGGTTATACGAGTTGTACTCGGAATAGTCATTCTGCGTACCATAAGAACTGAGTGAGAAGTTCGACGAATAACGCAGGTCGCCTACGTATTCACTGCGGTTGAAACCAGAACGCGGTACATAGACGGTATCCTTGGTGGTTGCACCGGGCATTTCATTTTCAATGCAGTAGATCTGATCGGCTGAAATCCTAGACATGGCCGGTGAAGAGGTCAACTCATAGTATAAATTGTTCTCGGTAGTAGAATTGAACAGGTTTGGCAAGTTACTAATGGTACCATCGAATACACGCGACTCCATGGGGATATATGTAATGACCTCACTGCCAGTGGGATTGTAGCGGTCGTTGGGCCTGTCAAACTGCGTAGCGTTCGGCCAAGTGATGCGCTGGACACTCATTCTGACGGGCTCGTAACGGTCGGTCAGGTAGTCGTGGTACCAGCGGGCTGCTTCCTGGTATCGTCCTGCCCAAAGGCAGAGGTCGCCGAGGAGCGCCCGCATCGGGATGAAGAAATAGTCGGAACTCATGCCGTTGACCGATCCGAACTCGGGCAGGTTGACACCTACGTATGGCATGAGGTCGTCGATAAACGTGTCGCAGATGGTTTTGATGCCAACACGCGGTTGGTTCATGGCCTCACGTGCTTCCTTCTCTGTCATGAGTGGCGTGAGAATCAGGGGCACCTCGCCGTAAGCCAGTGCCAACTGCAGATAGGTCCATGCACGATATGATTTCACTGCTGCATATTCACGCATGAACAAGTTGCGGCCACGACGCTCCATGGCTGTGTCGACGTGGGCCAGGTAGTAGTTGCAGTTGTTGATAACGGCATAGTAGTCGCTAATCTGGTTGTAACGGTTCGACTCATTGAAGTCGAAGGCGGAGAGATGCTTCAAGTCATTGTTGGCAGCAGCTGTTGGCTTTACCAGATCGCCTCGCACCTCGCCTAAGAGCACGACTCGGTCGGCAATGATCTGCATCTTATTGATAATGCCCATCACGCTATAAACAGAATCGGTGGCATGGTTCAAGGTATGATTCTCTTCATACTCTACCAGGTCTGACTCTGGCTTCAGCATGTCCTCGCAACCCGATATAGTGAATAGACTAAATAATGCTAAAACAAAAATATAGAACTTTTTCATAACTCTATTATTTGTAAATTCCTTCATTTTACAAGTTAATATTCACACCCATTGAGAACGAACGGCCTTTGCCTAACAAGCCACGGTCGATACCTTGCGTCAGGATGCTGCCTGCAATGCCGCAGTCAGGATCGCTACCGAGATACTTAGTAATAGTAAAGAGGTTCGTTACGTTACCAAAGATGGTGATACCCTGCAGATATGTGCTCTGGATGGGCAGATAATAGCTCAATGTAAGATTGCTCATACGCAGATAGGAACCATCTTCAATCCATCGGTCGCTGAATCGCGCATTACCCATGGGGTCCTTGTATTCTACACGGGGGTAGTCTGTCTTCTGACCTTCGGTAGTCCAACGGTTCTTCATGGCAGTAGTCTGATTCAGGAAGTAGGAGCCTCCTTCCAACAGTGAGCGCTGATAGTTGAAGATGTCGTTGCCTAAAGAGTAGTTGAAGACGGCCGATAGCGTCAGGTTCTTATAACTGAGCGTGGTGTGGATATTACCATAGATATCGGGGTTGGGGTCGCCGATAACGGTACGGTCGTTCTCGTCGATGACGTTATTGTCGTCTCTGTCGACGAAGTTCATGTCGCCTGCCTTAAAGAAGACTTTGTCGCCATTATCCTTGACCAGGTATTTGCCATCAGCAGTGGCTTCGGCCGTATTGCTATAAACGCCGTTGGTTTCATAGCCGTAGAACATACCTACGGGCAGACCTACCTTGGTCTGAATGGTGGCGCCATAGAGATCGGTCTCGAAGTTCCGGTCGTTATCGGGCAGAGCGGTCACCTTGTTCTTATAGTGGCCTACAGAGGCGCCGACTTCCCAACGGAAGTCCTTCAAGTTAAGCACCTTGACAACGGCATGAGCATCGAAGCCGTTGTTTTCGAGTTTTCCTTCGTTACTCCAGTTGACATCCAGACCGCTGGTCCATGCCAGTTGTTGTAAAGAAAGCAGGTTGCTAGTCCAGCTCTTGAAGAAGTTGAAACGCAGATTCAGACGGTTGTTGAAGAAATTACCCTCCACGCCTGCCGTGAAACGAGATGTGGACTCCCACTTCAACTCGGTGTTGCCAATGTTACCGATGACAATACCTGTAGCAGTACTGTTCAGCATGCGACGTGATACGAAATAACTTCGTGAAGCTGTGTAATCGATATCATCGTTGCCTGTGACATCGAAGCCAATGTTTAGACGCAGATAGTTAACCGGTTTAATACCTGTGAACCAGTTCTCGTTGCTGATGACCCAGGCGGCTTCGACGCTGGGGAAAAGCCCCCATACGACACCACCGAGTTTCAGACCATCTGCATCCGTACCGAAACGGGAAGAGGCATGGGCAGAGATGCCAGCATTGACATAATAGCGTTGTGCGTAGTTGTAATTGCCTAAAGCATACCAAATGATGTCTGATGTCTTGTCGTTGGCACCGTCGGTATCCTTGAAACTCAGTGAGGAATTCATCTTGGGAGCCTTATCGTTAGGTGTGTTGTAACCTTTCTGCGACGTAAGCTTATAGGCTGAGTTCAGATAGCGGAAACCACCCATTACACCCATTTGATGTGCACCGATCAGGGTCTTCCAGGCCAGACGGGTGTCGCTCTGAATAGCCGTGAGACTTGATGCCTGGCTTTGAACCAGGTTGTTGAGCGTGGTGGTCTCGTCGAGTCCGTCGACGATAAATGTCGGCGTGCCTTGAATGGGAAGGTAGTAGTTCTCGTTGGTATTGACCAAAGTGAGAGCAAAGTGCTCGCTCAGTGTCAGGTGCTTGTTAAACTCATATTTCGGCGTAATAGCAAACACAATCAGACGATTTCCAAGTGAGTTGCGGTTTTTACCGTCACCATATTCCAAGATACTTGCAGGGTTGGCCAAACGACCTCGTCCCTGGAACATACCCTCCAGATAGTCGTCAGCCTCTGCCAGATAATGACTGGGGTTACCGGCATTGTCGTAAGCGTATGGCGAAAGGAATGGCGACTTGGCTAATGCGATAAAACCTGGTGAGGTCATGACACCAGAAAGCACAGTCAAAGGTGCACCATCGTCGAACAAAGAACGATCGACGTCACTATAGGAAGCATCAAAGCGTACATCGAATCCTTTTGCGATATTGATGTCGGAATTCAGACGCATATTGAAACGTGAATAGTCGTTTTTCTTCAGCGTGCTATTGGCCAATGAGTAGCCAACGGAGAGGTTGTAGGATGCAATGTCGTCACCACCTTGTACATTGATACCGTAGTTTTGCGAGAACGCATTCTTGTAGACCTCATCTGTCCAGTCCGTATTGTTGTGGTACTGGTTGTAATAGAAATAGGTGGGGTCGTTGTTTAGAAACTTCATCTGGCTTAATGAAAGCGTCTTGTTTGCCAGAAGTTCTGAGGCATAGAGGCGGTAGTCCTCGGCGCCCATCATTTTTGGCAGGCGTGGAACGAGCTCAAAGCGGCCGTTGATGGTAACATCAATTTTGGTGGCCATGCTCTTGTTACGCTTGGTCTTGATAAGCAGTACGCCATTGGCACCTTTGGCACCGTAAAGGGCTGTACCGTTCTTTAGCACCTGTACACTCTCGATGTCGTTGACATTCAGGTTGGCCAGCATATTAGTGAAATAACCGTCATGAAGAGTGGTGCGGTTGTACTCCATGTCCATGATTACATCATCGACAATCACCAATGGCTGTGCATTGCTGTTCAGCGAGTTGATACCTGCCATCAACATAATGTTACCCAAGCCGACATTACCACTGCGTGAAACGGAACGCACGTCGCCGCCCAACTGCTGGGCAATGAAGGGATCGATACTGATTTCTGAGGTGTTGGAAAAACCACTGGCCTCAGAGGCCTGAATGGCATTGGTCTGGCGTTTGTAGACCTCCGTGAATGAATTGTTGTAGAGGTTACCATTGGCCACACCATCGGCAATGGCACACTGCAGGAAGTTGTAGCCGTCGATGCGCATCTGTACCGAATTGACATAGTCAGGAACTTTCAGCGTATAACGTCCTTCTTCGTCTGTCATGGTCGAGTACTTGTCATTATCATAGGCAGCAACGATGACACCTACCAGCGGTTTTTGGGTGGCTGCATCGACAACTTGTCCTGTTACAGTCTTATTGTTCTCCTGAGCTGCTATTGTCAGTGATATAAGCAGGAGAATTGTAGAAAGGATATATTTCTTCATTGTTCGTCAGATTTAGAGGTTCTGGGTCTGAGATAAATGCAGTCGAGGTACATCTCACGAGAGTAACGTGAGGTTTCACGAGCCAAGATCGAACATTGTAATTTGAGTGTGACCTTTACTTCATTTTGGTCAAAATTACAGGTGGGGAAGTGGAAGGCTTCTGCCACTACGATAGTGTCTACGCGCGAAGGATCACTCTCGAATTGAGTGTTGCCACAGTTGAATGACTGAGGCGTGTTGTTCTCATCAACATAATTGATGGCCGCTTTGAATTTGCAGGGTTTTGTACTGCTCAGACCTGCCACTGACTGGGGCAGTATGACGGCACAGATGTCATAATCGCCAGACAAAGTGTTGCTGATGCGGAAGGTCAGTTCCCAATTGGATGTTCCTGTTCTAGGAATGATCTGCAGGTAGGAGCCTGATGAGATGCTGTCGGCTAACTGACGTCTGGAATTGTAGGAACAATCTCTCTCTTGGGTAATCATCCAAGTGCTTTCTCCTTCAGTTCGAATTTCCTTGAAGAATGTGTCAGTAGGCTTGAATGACCATTCAGGAGTCGTGTACACCCAACCATTGCTACATTGCACTTTCTGAGCGCCATAGAGAATACCGCCTTCCTCATAGGGCTTCTGGAATACATGGTATACCTTCTTCCCCTTTTCGAATGACTGGGTGGTATGGATATACGGCACGGAAATCAGTGAGTCGTTGGGAGACTTCTGATCGGTCATGTTGAAGACTGCATCTTCCAACAAAGCACGCATGGTATAATACTGCTGTAATGAGTCGCGCTTTTCAATACTATTGTCATAGTTGAAATATTGTGCGGTCTCATTATAAACCTTCTTCCAACCATCTGTAGTGGGAACCACCACAAGGTAAGTGGAGTCTTCTGCATCCAGGAGACCGATGTTTTCCAACAGACGGTTACGCTCATAGACCACCGAATCGACATAGATGGGCACACCGTCAATAACACCATTGGAAACTGACGATGTGGGATCGAAGATATCCTCATTAAAGCTGCGGATGTTTGCTCCGATATCCTTTAACTGAGAGTGGTCGCATAATATCTCAAGGATGTTGTGCTTGTAGGGCAGTGCATGTTGCATGACATGGAGTATACCATTGCTTGACTTCGTGTTTGCAACCGTAACAGGTGTGTCATCAACCATGCCGTTAGCCATCATCATGTTCTTCATGTTGAGCATCAACATCTTGGAGGCATCGGGCGTTGACGAGACGAGTGAACGGGTGAGATGGTTCTGAACGAAGCTTTTTTCTACGGCAGAGTCGCCGACAACCGTCTGCACTAATTGCAGCAAAGAATCCTTGTTGAACGTGCCGTCCACAGGTGCCAGCACCGTAAACGACTGACCACCGTTGAGGAGATCGGCATAGCTTACAGGTGTTTTCTTGTGCATGCGGTAAACCTTGGTCTGCTCCAGCACGTCACAGAAGTCGCTCAGTTGAGGGTTGGCCTTGAGTTGCTCCCATAGGGTAGCACCCTCGGCAGCATCTGCAGCACCCTCATAATGATCATTCCAGTCAGAACAGGCGGTGAGAACTGTTGTAGCACAACAGCAGACACAACCTGCCAAGAGGAATTGTTTTATGCTTTTTGTATTCATATTATTTTTTATTTCTTTAAGCGGTAGCAAATTATTCACTTTTCACTTATCACTTTTATCTTTTAATGCGTGTCCTCGCCCTCTGGGCTACCATAGACGCTCTTCGGACAAAGCTCGAGGTAGTCGAAACTCCAATAACAGGTAGGATCTTTCAATACCTGGCGACAGCGCAGATAATACGTTTCGTTTTCGTCGAAATACTGAGTGGCCAAAACGTAACGGAGATTATTGGTCAGATTGCGGAGGGCATTTTCTTTGGCAGCGCCTTGCCAGTAGCAGTCCATACCTTTCATGTAACCGCGGTTATGCATGGCTTTGTCAATGGCCTTGTTGGCATTTCTGGATTCAGCGTCATCGCCTGTTACGTCAGCCACCCAACCAATAGAGGGATCTGGCCCCATAATACGCAGGTCAGCAGGAATTCCACAAGGAACATTGTTCAGATAGAACTGAACGACACCACGTTCTGCATTAGCGGTGTAACCCGTACGTATTTCATAAGTACCTGACGGTACGGGCGGCAGTTTGATTGTCAGATCGAAGATGCCGCTGACGGTAACACCATTGCTCTTATAGTGCTGCCACCAGGGACCTTCACCATGTAAACCGATGACGGCCTTTTCACCCATCACCTTCCAATTCTTGATATAGTCGAGACGATAGCCTCTCAGATGATTTTCGTCATATAAGGGACGGTCGCTGTTAAAGAAATCTGGACTCAACACGGTAGAATCAAAGCGGATACGGCAGTTCAGCACGACATCGCGCACCTCAGTGGAGTATTCCAGAATGTCATCAATATAGTGATACATGCCATTGGGGCAATCCTGCATGGATAAGCCCGACTCCGTGGGTTTTAACACACGTACGCCTTGGACTTCGATGTTGTTTTTAAAGCCCTTACGGTTGATGAAGAGTTTCTCGTTCGGATAGCAGAAACGCATGAGGGTACCCGGGCACATGGTCTCATAGAACTCCTCGGGGTCACATAAGTCTGTATCCCAATGCTTAAAGCATTCTTTTCTCATAATGACTTCGTCGTAAGGCAAGATCCGATCGATAAGGTGATAGCTGATGAAACGGTTAAGCGGGTTCTTGCGATTCTTGAGGTCACCGTCATATTTACCGGCATCAGCGGGATAAACGGCATCATAAACCTTCTTGGCATGTGCAATCAGATCGTCGATAGTATTAATGCCGTATCTTTTGTAGACAGAGTCTGGCTCAACGAAAGCCGTAAACTTGAAGTAACGCTTCTGAACCCATTGAATAGGATCGGCACCTTCTGCCTTACACTTCAGCGAGAGGTTGTAGGTGTAAGCGGAGTCCTGTGAGGCCTTGTCGGCACCCCATTCGGGATAATCATTGTCAATATAGGCCATCAGCGAGTCGGCCATACCAGTGAGAAACAAGGCTTGCGTGAAGAGCGTTGCCGTTGAGTCTGCAGCAATGACGTCGGGCAGCTTGTCACTGGTACGTGGAATGATATTGTTCACAATATGTACCACACCATTTGATACTGAGTCGTCGAACTCCACCATACGTGCCACTTTGTTGGCAAAGTGTACCACAGCATTGTTGTTTTCCGCATCGGTGTTGATAGAGAGGGTGATAAAGGTCTCAGCCATGTTCATACCCAGAGAACCTTCTGATATCTCTGTCGTGAACCAAGCCTTGGTCTTTATGATATGTGTACGTGCCAATGTGTCGCAGACGGCCTGAGGAATATCCTCGATGCTCTTGTAACTGTTGTTCGCCAGATATTTGTCGATGGCCTCGTTGTTAGGGGCAAACACAGTATAGTTTCCGTATGTGGAAAGCATGGCGTAATAGCCAGATCGCTGAAGAATATTAATAAACGATCCTACTCGTTCCTGATTATCTGAGAGGAACTCGGCAGCTGTCATTTTCTCAGCTGAATACCTGCTCATGGGCACATCGTCATCGTTGTCGACACAGGATATGAAGAGGCAAGAGAATACCCCGGCCATCAAAAGCCTCGCCCATTTCTTATTGTTTATCTTGGTAATCATAACTCTTAATTCTTAGTTTTTATTTCTTAATTACTTAAGCGAGCCTTCCTCTGTGTTGCTGAAGGCTGGATTCTGAACCAGCAGAGGATTTGCTTTCAGTTCGCTCTTAGAGTATGGGAAATAGATGTAGTTGGGGTCTGTCAGCTTGATTCTAACCACATTCTGATCCTGGCGATGCTTACGGATAACAGAGGATGTGAGTCTTTCTGTCTTGCCATCGCGACGTGACAGACGTACTAAGTCGAACCAACGTTTACCCTCGAACAGGAACTCGCGGTGACGCTCCTCAAACAACAGGTCTTCCATCTTCTCCTTAGAAGTATTATAGGTCTCATATACCAAGCTACCAGTTGCAGTCTCAGGTGCAATGTTGTTAGCACGCTTGTAGACATCGTTAATCAGCTGGAAAGCCTCGGGCCAGTCGTTCTCACTGCGCTGGATGAGTGCCTCGGCCTTCATGAGCATTATGTCGCTCAGACGGTAGATAATCCAGTTGGCATTATTACTGGAGCGGCGGTTTCCATTGACATTGACTATACCCAGTCTCTGGAGACTGAAACTGGCACTCTCGCGGACGTACTTCGTAATGGATAGGCTGTTTCCGCTGGTCTCCATGGCTTCGTAGGCACGGCAGTCATTCTGTGAGAGCCATACTTGGTTATTGTTCGACGTAAAGCCATCCATCAGGAAATCGGCTGCTCTCAGACGGCCGATGCTGTTGCTGTTGTTGCCGTAGTTATTGCTAATCCAGTTGTTCTCCTGTCCGGTATAGCCATTGTAGTAGATCTCGAAGATGCTTTCAAATGAATTGCCATTGCCGAAGATGGAGGTATAAGCGTTACCCACGTCTTTCGTTCCTTTGACGTTTGCTTCCATAATCATGGGGATGCCGTCGTATAGCTCCACATCGTTGATCTGGTCTATCTGCAACAGCTCTTCATAGATCTGTTTCTTATAGTCGATGACCATGTCGCAGTACTTGATTACGTTATTCCAGTCGCCCTTCCAGAGATAGAGGTCAGCCAACAGAGCGTAGATGGCCCAGCGGGTGATGCGGCTGTTGTTGACGGCAGGTACGTAAATGCTCTTGCCTTGCACCTTTTCCAGATCGAAACGACGCTGGGCATCATCCTTCACACTCTCCAAATCTACAATCAGAGAGTCGACCACTACATCGAATTTGGTGGCAGGGATGACATAATTCTGATCGTCGGCGATACTCGGTTCCGTGGTGTAGGGCACATCGCGGAACGTGCGGATCAGGTAGAAATAGCAGAGCGCGCGGATGGCTTTCATCTCAGCAATCGTCGCCTTCATCTCATTATAGGTGTAGTTCGGGTCAATCTGCTCCACCTCCGGTGCATAATGACAAACGATATTACAACGGTTGATGACATTGTATAGAGATGACCATTTACACATATCGTTGGTTGGCAGCAGATTCTCTCTCAACATCTCATTGAGGTGATTGGGAACGTTTGTACCAGCCACAATGTTATCAGAGCGCAACTCACCCCAGACGCCCATACGAGTGACCACGTCTTCGCTTGCCAGGGCTTCGTAACAGCCGTTGACAGCACCGGTCACATCTGCCTTTTCCTTCCAGTAATTCTCTAATACCGTCGAGTTCATGGGCAGGATATCGAGGAAATCGCTGCAACTCATGAAGAGGCAAGAGGTGAGAGGTAAGAGGTAAGAGAATAATCTTACTAATACCTTATTATATATATAGTTCTTTTTCATAACTTCAATTTTCAATTTTACAATTAGAACTGAATAGTCACGCCAGCGGTGAACGATTTAGAACGCGGTGTCTTGGCACCGTCAGTTACGATACCCATAGAGCCATAGCTAACCTCTGGGTCGGCACCGCTGTACTTGGTCAGAACGAACAGGTTATTAGCCGATACATAGAGACTCAACTGTGAGAGACCCCACTTCTTGATGATTTTCGGGTCGAGTGAGTAGCTGATCTGTGAGTAGTTCAGACGAATGAATGAACCGTCCTCCACAAAGCGGTCTGAACCTAAGAAGTTGTATCCCGTCTGGCGGAGGGCACGTGGCATTTCTGTGATGTCGCCCTCTACACGCCAGCGCCAGTTAACGGCACGACTCTGGTTGTTGTTCGAATACATATTCTCAACATCCATACGGGCCTTGTTGATAATCTTGTTGCCATAGCGGAAGTTGAACTGGTTGTTCCATGACAGACGGCCGAAATTCAGTTTGAAGCCGAAACCACCGGTGAACTTCGGCAGAGAAGAGCCGAGGTAGACGATATCCAACTCGTTAATCTGTCCGTCGTGGTTGATATCCTCATATTTGGCGTCTCCACCACCGAACTCATAGTTCACAGAACCGGCGCAGAACATCATAGGCGTTGTCAGTCCATGCTCGTCGAGGATGACGTTGCCGTCCTTGTCGCGAGCCACAGGTGCATCAGGACCACTGACACCCTTGACCTCTGTCTCAGAATAGTGAGAGTACTGATAGACACCCTTGTAACGGAAACCGTAGATGCTACCCAACGCGCGGTTCAGCTCGACACGGGTCAGATAACTGCCGTTGTCACGGTTGAACTCGCTGTTGAGATTCGACAGACAGGTCTCGTCCATCGCTGTAATCTGGTTCTTGTTGTTGGCAAAGGTGATATTGAAGTCTGCCGAGAACTTACCTGCCTGGATGATGCGGCTACCGTTCAGGTTGAACTCCCAACCGATATTCTTCATGTTACCGGCATTCTGCCAACGAAGATTGGGATAACCGGATGAGGTAGGAATGCCGTAGTTGGCCATCAGCATGTCGCTGGTATATTGCCAGTAGACCTCCACATTACCGTTGATGCGGTCGTTCCAGAAACCGAAGTCCACACCTAAGTTATAGGTCTTCTTCTGTTCCCACTTCAGGTTTTTCAGCTGGATATTCTCAGGATGAACACTACCTTGGTTCATATAGGAATTTCCACTGGTATAGGTGCTGAAGTACAGGTATTCCTGACCAGGCTGACGACCAACGATACCCCAACCAGGACGGAAGGAAAGCATTGATACCCAAGGCAGGGTATTTTGGAACCAAGGCTCTTTGTGGATGTTCCAACGTAAAGAAAGGGCAGGGAAATTACCCCAGCGCTGGTCGCCACCAAACTGTGTGCTACCGTCGCGACGGACTGAGAAGTCGGCCATATAGCGACCTTTATAAGCATAGTGGGCTGAATAGGTGAAATAGATGCTGCGCCATTCACCGCTGTTAGTATCCATACTCTTGATGAGTCCTTGGGCTGCAGGGTTCTGGATGCTTCCAGAGGGCAGACCCCAGGATGACGTGCTTTGGCTACTGTTATGACCGCTGGTCAACTGTCCGCGGAGCATCATCGTCAGCTGGTGGTCCTGATTGCGGAATGCCGGCGTGAAGGTCAGCGTGTGAGTGGTGGTCACTGCGAAGCTCTTCGACGAGTTGGACGTTGTGCTATTTGCTTCACGTCCACCATTGTTGCCAGTATAGTTCCACGGACGTGTGCTTAACGATGAAGGCATATACTGATCAACATAATTGTTAAAGATGTTGAAGACGACCTTTCCCTCATAGTTTAGGTGTGTCTTCTCTTCTTCTGTCGACAGGAGGTTATAGCGTAGCTTGAATTCAGGCTCAATGTTATAACTGGTTTCATTATTCTTAGCCAGGTAAGCCAAGGCGATGGGGTTCTTGTTGTTCAGTTGGTCTTGCAACTGGCTGCTTACCGTCGGGAGCATGGAATAGTATTCGTCGAGGTCGTTACCATTGCGGTCCTGCTCATAGATAGAGAGGTTCGGCATACGCACATAGGCAATACTTAACAGGTCACCGTTATTTTTCTTGTTCTTCGTATATGTCAGTGCAATGTTGGTCTCAATTTTGATTCGGTCGCTGACGAAGTAGTCCAGATTGACACGTGAACTGAAACGGTCGAGCTGCTGCTCGATGATGGAACCTGTCTCACGGTCGTAACCTGCACCAACTCGGAAGTGGGCCTTTTCACCACCACCGCTCAATGCTAAATAGTGATTCTGGCGCCAACCGGTCTTCTTGACTGCCTTGAGCCAATCCGTGTTATTGTTATACATCTGATATTCGGAGAATGTGGGATCGTAGTTCAGTTCCGGAATGTTACTCGATACATCGCTCATTTCGGGATTGAAGTACTCTTCCTTCATCATCATGGTGTACTCGTCACCATTCAGCATCTCATAGCCCTTGGGCTGGTAGGTGCCAGTCAGGCGGAACGAGTAGCTGACACGCGTCTTACCGCGAGTACCACGCTTGGTCTTAATCTCAATCACACCATTAGAACCCTGCGAACCCCAGATGGCTGTTGCGGCTGCATCCTTTAAAACAGAGATGCTTTCAATGTCCTCAGGGTTGATGTTCAGCAGTTGGGCAAACTTCTCTTCGTTCATGTCGCTGTCAATCTGCTGACCGCCGGTCTGCCAGACGTTACCGTCGACGACGATCAGCGGTTCACTGGAACCATTGATGGTCGAAACACCACGCAGACGCATGGAGGTACCAGAACCCAGGTTACCGGAGTTACCTACGATGTCAAGACCTGCGATACGTCCCTGCAGGGCCTCATCAACGGTAGTGAAGGCCAGACCTTCAAACTCCTTCATGCTGATGCTCTGCTGGGCTGTAGAGATTTCGTCGATGGGGATGTTCAGACCAGAACCGCCTGCGCGTTTCTTTGCCACAACGGTTACTTCCTTGATCTGGGTGGCATCTTGCATCTTAATGTTGAACTTAGTCTTGTTAAAGGGCAGCGTGACTGTCTTGTAACCTACAAAGGTGATACGCAGTTTGTCCTTGGGATTCTTGAGCTTGAACGAGAAATTACCGTTCATATCAGTAGTCGTTGATGCCACGATACGGTTGGAGGCATCGATCTCCACTACGTTAGCCATCATCACAGGCCCCATCTCGTCAGTGATAGTACCACTGATGATATCGCCTGCCTGCTGGGCATTCGCGGCAATCAAACAAACTAATGATATTAATATTAATGTCAGTCGTTTCATAATTATTGATTTTTTAATCATCAGTAGAATATGATAATGGTTTGTCAATCAGATGTATCACAGCCGAAGAGGTGGTATACAACTCTGTTGCTGTCGTGGCATCTTTATTATTGTACAAATACTCACGCGCCTGAATATTGTAGAGGTCTTTCTGTATACCGTCATCGTCGACATAAGACAATTTCTTAACGGTATGCATCGTTGTCGGCTCTCCGTTTCTCATATTATTCTGGTCAACAGCGTCCAGCACAATAATCTCATCGTCATTCAACTGCGACTTCACCATATAGAAGCGGCGTGTCTTTTTGTTAATCAGTGAGGTCTCGAAATCACCCGACTCATTTTGGGCACCAATATAAAGCGCATTATCCTGAATATGATATTTCAGGAAGTTGACGATGTTTATTGAGTCGCTCAAGGCCTTGTCATCGTTTCCTGCTTGGTGATCTAAGTCTACCTGCTCCCAAGATGACAGTTTCCCGTCCTTCTGAAGTTGTTCAATGGCATCGTTGCTGGGAACATAAATGGTATAGTGATAGGTGTTGAACACCGATATGTTTGTACCGCCACAGGCTTTATTGTCATTGTCGTTACCAGTTCCTAGATTGTGAATCTTTTCCAACAGGCCACTGCCTTCCAGCAGCTCTAAGAACTTACCGAAATACTTGGGGTGGGCAGCCAACTGATCGTAAACAGTCAGACGGGTACCCATGATAGGCTGGCCTTCCAATACATAACTCTTACCGTTACCGCCAGCGATTTCCTTACGCTGGTCGTAAACACGGGTTACGCGCAAGGGTTGACCTTCATTCATCTGATAACTTCCCTCCACCGTCATATTGCTTTCATTGGTGGGATTGGTGACACGGATGCCTGTACCGTTCTTAGTACGGAAGTAGGTGTTCTTTCCTTCCCATACTCTACCGATAACGATGTGGGTATCGAGGATATCTTGAAGACATTTTGTGATACGGTAATAGTTGTTGACGATACCAACGGAGTCACGTTCGCCAGTTTCCTGGTTATAGTTGTAAAGTACTGCATAAACTCTCTCATCAGCCTTCTTGGTCTCGTCCCAGCGGAAACTGAGCAACTGTAGGTTTTGTTTACCGTAAGAACACGGATCGATATATTCAATCAGTGCGTCATTGGTGGGGATAAAGAAACTGTAGTCTGAACCAAGTGCATTCAGATAGACGTTATATTTACACTGGGTGATGGCCCAGTCGATTATCTTCATGTTGCGGTTGATCAAGGCAGGGAACGATACACTGACATAGGCTGTCGGTGAGTATACCTTGTTGGTCAGATAAACAGCACCGTTGCAGGTCATCCATACTGAGTCGATATCGGCAATATCCACGCCCATCGGGTCATTGGCATCATTCAGGATGGCGCTGAACTTCGAGGGAACAGATGATGTGAATGATGGTAACATATTGACGTTCAGAAGCTTGATTATCACATCGTCGGGAACATCGTTCCACGAAGCGTAATTCTCGCTCAGAGGCTTTCCTGTACCTTCCCAGTATTCTCTCATAGCAGCATCAGTGGGCACCATCATTACGGCCATATCGCGCTGCTCGGCAGCATTTCCCTCACTGGCATCCTTGTTGCTGGTTGAGTAGTAGGAGTTCCATTCTGGGTCGAACATCAGTTGAGCAGGAACACTGCCTCCGTCAGGGGTCTCATCAATTTGCACACCCCTTTTCTCGTTGAAGAAGTGTTTTGTATAGACTGTATCAACATTCGTGTTGTACAGATAGTTGTAATGGTTAGTCTTGGCGAGGTCCTTGCTGTCGGGGTAAGGCGCGCAGAAACGTTCCAACAGACTGTTGAACAGGCTTACCTGAGGCTTCTTGGCAATCAACTCTGCCATATTGGGTAATGGGGTTACCACTTCGCCTGTGCGGTGGATAAAACCATTGGCACATCGGATATTGTCCTCCACTACGTTGATACCATTGACACTGGCGTCACCGGCTTGGCGGTTTGTCGTATTGTTGAACAGGAAGTTGTAATCCTCGTTAGTAATGCGATTGTTTGACATCTGAGCCTCCAAGAACAACAGCATGGGCACTGCAGAACCATCTTCCATGCAGACCATGTCTTTGCCACTCTCACGATGACGCTTCCAATACTTGTTGTCTGGCATGTCCTGAGTCTTCAGCACGGGTATCGTGTCGTATTCACTCAGTGCCGAGAAACGGCGCATGGCCTGTCCCTCTTTCAGCGGCTTACCTTGAATGGTTGACAGACTGTTTAGCTGAATGGAGTTGTCGATCATGTTTCCAAACAGTAACATTTTCTTTTGGGCGAGTGAGAGGTTCTCATAGCGTTTCACGCCCCACGGGTTGTTGCTGAAGAATCGCTCGTAGGCAGCATCATCGGCCACGAAGAGCGTCTTTGAACCCGTCTTGCCCAGCACTTCCTGATAGTTCAGGTCGTTGATCATACGTACTGTGTTGGTGTAGTTGCCTTGTTCATCGAGCCAACTGTAGATGCTGTTACCCCAGCCTTCCGGGGCTTTCTCATCCAGGTCGTACTGCTGACACGACAAGAAGACGAATCCACCAACTAGTAGTGCAATCCAAAATTCTTTTCTGGTTTTCATACGTTTAATTGAGTTTGTTAATATATCGAATTTGGGTGCAAAGTTACTTATTATTTATAATAGAGGTGTTTCTTTTTATTCCCGAGGCTTTTCTGTTTGTAAAGGTGGATTTCCTTTTTGTTTCATTTCTTTTGGATTTTGTGTCGCAAAAAGTAGTTGGTTCAAGTTTTTTGCAAAATACAAATAGCAAAAAAAGAGAAACAAACGTGATAACCTTTTTCCTAAAAACATTGTAACTTTGCAGCCGGAAATGGAAAATCAGTAGTAAACTTCATAAGTAGTATATTAGCATTAGTTATGGTAAAACTAAGTTCCGCGGCCAGCCCATATGTGAATATCGGTGGCCGTTTTTTCGTGTAAATATAAAAAAAGTGCCTATAAATTTGGCGCATTTCACTTTTTTTTGTAACTTTGTGCCGATATAAATAATTAAGGTTGAACCAACATAGTTTTGCCATATAACTAATGAAACGGGTAGCTTCTTATCTCATCGCCCTTTTTACTGTGCTGTTACCGGTACAGGCCCAAATGGGGCATTTCTATTTCTCAGAGCGTTTTACCAGTGGACTTGTCAACAAGGTCTGCCAAGATCAATACGGCTATATTTGGGTTGGAACAGAGTATGGTCTGAACCGTTTCGACGGTTATCGATTTACGCCTTATCTTCATCGTCAGAATGACCAGACTTCACTTGGCAACAATGATATCTCAAGTATATTTTGTGACAAGGAGGGGCGGTTGTGGATTGGAACGGCTAAAGGTTTAGATCGCTATGACTACACAACAGGTCATTTCATACATTATCCTTTCCAAGGAAATGCTTCGCCTCGTGTAACGTACATTACCCAACTGGAATCTGGGGAGTTGTACGTCGCTACAGCTGGATACGGCTTATTTAAAATGAAGGAAGGTCAGCTTACTTATGCCGAAGACAATTTCACGACACCTGGTGAGAACCGCTTTTTCAACCAGTTTATATGTGACAGCCAAGGGCGTTTCTGGAAAAGCGGCTATGGCGATGTCGTGACTATGCGGGAAACGGATGGCAAAATAGTAGAAATGAAATCGCCTCAGGGTAATGTGCTGACGTTTATTGAACGAAATGATGAGATGCTGGTGGTCAGCCTGCATGGTATCTCTGTCTATGATAAGGGTGTCTTGAAACCTGCGTCAATTGATATGTCTGCCCTTGAAGGTAATGTCATTTTGGCTTGTGCTTTCCGAGATCATGAAGGGGATATATATATAGGTACGCGCGGAGACGGGCTTTTTCGCCTTCCCCGAAACAATCAGAAACTAGAACGTGTTGAGTGTGTTGCCTGGGGGATTGACCTGAATACTGCCAAGGTATGGGATATCAACGAGGATCGCAATGGCAACCTTTGGATAGCTTGCTATTCAAAGGGCTTGGTCTTGTTGAGCCATACTCCTCCACAGTTCAGGACAATGAGTTTTAGTGCTCAGGGCATGGATCTGGGTTCGACGGTATCATCGATATGCGAAGGAGATGGCGGCATGCTTTGGGTGACAGTCCAAGGTAATGGCATCTATGGCTTCAACCGTCAGGGGCGTATTGTGGCTAAACCTGCTTGCCCCCAAAATCCGGAGTTTATCTTCCGTGACAAACAAAATCGTTATTGGGTGGGTACCGACAATGCCCTCTATTCTTATGATCCTACTACCGGCCGCAGTCAGAGACAAGTGACTTTTGAGTGTGACAAGTTTAATGACATGACTAGCGACGATGCTGGTAATATCTATTTGTCTACTTATTCAAAAGGCTTTTGTATCTATAATCCGCAGACAGGACAATTGCGGAATTTCCGGTCTGCCGACCGAGATTCCCTGCGTGGGCATATTTGCAATGATTGGGTGTTGGCTATGATGCATGATCATCAAGGGCGCATTTGGTTGGCCACCTCTGATGGTTTATCGTGCTACGATCCCAAGACAGATAGTTTTATGTCACAAGGGTGGCTGCAGCAACTGACGCACATCAAGTGTAATTCTCTCTGCGCTACAAGCCGGGGTGAAATCCTGATTGGAACAGACGAAGGACTGTACGTATATAAGAAAGGGGTAGGAGAACCCCAACCAGTAGAGGCCATGAGCGACAAGGTAATAGGCTATATCGTTGAGGCTGATAATGGTGACATCTGGTGCTCTACACCAATGGGGCTCTGGCAGTATGATGTCAAGGCGAATGAGTATGTTGGTCATGTGAGTGGCTATGGCCTGATAACGAAGGAATATATCAACTGCGTGGGACTCCATACAAATGATGATCTTATTTGTTTTGCGACCAATGACGGCCTGACCACATTCCGTCCTAAGGATGTGAAGAGTGGCAGGACTGATCTGGCGGATGTTCAGTTAACGGGATTCACTATCGCTGGTCGTGAATCTCGGCCTGTTGTTTCCACCGACCATTTTCAGGTTTCCTATATGGAGACAGAACTGACTTTGGAATTCTCGCTGCTCGATTTCGACAATCCACGAGGCATTGTCTATGAATACTGTGTCGGAAACGGAGCATGGGTGCGTAATCCTCAGGGCATTAATATCATTCTGTTGAGTCATCTGCAACCAGGTAGCTATCCTATCCAAGTGCGGGCGCGTGTTGGTGACCTTTGTTCGAACATAAAGACCATCACCATCGAAGTGACACCTCCATGGTATCGTACCATATGGGCATATATCCTCTATTTCATTGCGCTGGCAACTCTTGTCGGGTTCTTTATCTATGCTTATCGTCGCAGGGCGAACCGGCAGATGGATGAAGAGAAGATGAAATTCCTGATTAATGCCACTCACGATATCCGTTCTCCACTGACTATTATCCTTTCAGCCTTGAAGAAAATCAAGAGTGAAAGGCTACGGCCAGGCGACGACCAGTCGGGAATGGGTAATCCGGCTGTCGATACTATCGAGCATAATGCACAGCGAATCCTGAATCTCGTCAATCAGATTCTCGATGTACGTAAGATTGACAAGCAGCAGATGCAACTGCATTGCCAACAGACAGACATTGTGGCTTTTACTGAAGGTGTCTGTAGAATGTTTGATTTCCCTGCTAGGGAGCGTAACATACGTTTCACATTCGACCATGAGGGGTTGGAACATCTCGAGGCTTGGATTGACAAGACACAGTTTGACAAGGTGATTTCCAATTTGCTCTCCAATGCCTTTAAGTATAGTAATGATGGAGGAGAAGTTGCCGTAAGCCTGAAACACATTGCGGATCAAAATGGCGATGGACATCTTGAACTCGCGGTCTCCGATAATGGGGTGGGCATCGATGAAGACAGTCTGAAACATATCTTCGATCGTTTCTATCAGGGTAGCAACTCCCGTCGCATGCATGTTAACGGAACCGGTATAGGCCTGAATCTATGCAAGATGATTGTTGCTATGCACCACGGAACTATCGAGGCTCGGAACCGTACTGACAATCAGGGGGCTGTCTTCACGGTCCGTCTGCCGTTGGGTAAGGCTCATCTCAAACCAGAAGAGTTGGATGACCAGAAGGAAATCGTTCAATTGAACCATGCTAAAACGTCTTCTTCGAAATATCGGGTGCTCATCGTTGATGACGATATGGAAATGGCACGTTATGTCTCAGCAGAGTTGGGACGATACTACCAGTTTGGCATCTGCCTGAATGGAAAGGAGGGCTTGAAGGAACTGTTGACCAATGAATATGATGTCGTGGTGAGTGATGTGATGATGCCCGAAATGGACGGCTTTACCATGCTGAGAATGATTAAGACTAATATCAATATCTCGCATATTCCTGTGATTATGCTCACCTCCAAGGCCGATGTGGCTAACCGCCTGGAGGGTTTGGAGCGTGGCGCCGATTCGTTCCTGGCCAAGCCCTTCGACATGGAGGAACTGCACATGGTCATCGAAAATCTGGTGCAGAGCCGTTTACGCCTGAAAGGTAAGTATTCCGGTGCACAGCAGGCTCAGGCGGAAAAGGTTGACCAGCCGGAGGTGCGCGGCAACGACGAATTGCTGATGGAACGTATCATGAAGGCCATCAACAAGAATATTTCCGACAGCGACTTCAATGTGGAGCGTCTGACCCAGGAGGTGGGTATCAGCCGTGTACAGTTGCATCGGAAGATGAAGGAACTGACGGGTATCTCCACCAGCGAGTTTATCCGTAACATCCGTCTGGAACAGGCTGCAAGGCTCTTGAAAGAGCAGAAAATCAATGTGACGCAGGTGGCTTATACGGTAGGATTCTCTAATCTGGCCCACTTCTCCACCATCTTCCGCAAACATTTCGGTGTTGCTCCCTCTGAATATGCCGAACGTGAGACGTAGTTTTTTATTTGTCTCATTTTGTTTCATAAATCCCGCTTTTTCTCGGCAAAAGCGGGTTTTTTGTAACATGAGCACAAAAATGAAAGCAAATGAAACAATTGGAAAAACGTGTATGTGCGTTATTATTTACCTTTGCAGCCAGAAATTTCTATTTTTTTATTAACTTTCATTTAAAACTTTAACAACATGAGAAAAACTTACCAAATGTTTCTTGCGCTGGTAGCTATGATGCTGCTGGGTGCAATGAATGTAAGTGCAGAGGAGATTTCCTTAGAGGAAGTTCCCTTCTGGCAGCATGAGGCTGGTCTTTGGGGCTTGGATGCTCCCAAAAACACGCAGGCCACTCCCGCATGGGCGGTTGGTGAATCTACCGGTCAGCCTTACGGTGATCCTTCGGTAAACAACTTTGCCGATCTGTCGGGTTTCGACCAATTAGTGATTACCTACACCGAGGGTCAACCTCGCGTGATGCTTAATCGTGATCAGGATGAGGGTCAGTATGATACCAATGAGGCTAATTCTCACTTGATCGAGTATCCTAAAGGTGCTTCTTCATGGGCAGGCAAGTATTTCACCGATAAAGATGGTGTCCTGACCGTTGATCTGAAGCAGATCATGAATGATAAGGGTTTTGTTCATCTGCATGCCATTAAGGGTGCCAACTGGGCAAATACTACTGTTGAGAGCATGATCCTGATTCGCAAAGGTAAGGAGAAGCAGGTTGGTTGGGTCAACATCTTGACCAATGGCGATTTTGAAGGTGATGATTTCAGTTCGTTCGCCCTTGCACTCCGTGCTGATAATGGTGATGGCAATGTGACTTATACTATTAATTCTGATCCAGATGCTATGGTTGAGGAAGGCGTTGGTAAAGGTGATTCCAAAGGCCTTTCCATTAAGACAATGGCTAATGCGCCTCAGTCATGGTCTACCCAGTTGTTCGTCGTTCTCCCGGAAATACTGCCAGCAGGTACTGAGTGGCGCTTCTCAATGGATGCGCTTGCTAATCCTGAGTCCTCAATTGATGTAGGTGCCCATGCTGAACCACGTTCTTATCAAGGTGGTGGTGGTGACATCTCTTCTGATTTTAATGGTATCACTATTACTCCCGAGTGGACAACGATTACCGCAAAGGGTACTATTAGCGAAAGTCTTTTTGGCAAGGGCTTCCAGAGCATTGCCTTCGACTTGAATAAGAATTCAGAATCCACCCAGTTCTATTTCGACAACTTCAAGTTCGAGATTTATAAATATGGTACAGTTGCTGAGTACAAGGATGACGCCCTCTTGATCGACTTCGGTTTCGAGACCAACCTTCCTGAACTTTGCAAAGCTGCTGGTAAGAAACGTATCCAGTTCCCGAAGGAGAATGCCCAGGTTCTGGCCGACGGTCAGGAAGTCGGTATTACCTCTATTGAGGGCTTCGAAGACGGTCGTTTCTTTATCTTCTTGGATGAGGTGCCCGATGGTGAGGTTCGCGTCATCTATAACAATGTTGCTGGTGACTTGCAGCTGAAATACGCTGGTGGCCCTAACGCTGGTCAGGCTATTCCCAATGTCGATGAGATTGCCGAATACAATGATAATCTTCTGGATGGCATGCCTGATGACGTATATCCTTATACGATGCTGGCTCCTACCATCGTTTCAGCATATCCCGAGCAGGGTTCATTCAACATTAAGGCTGATCTGAAGGAGTTCAAGGTGAAGTTCGACAAGAAGGCCGATGCTTCTCAGATTGTTGCAACACTCGATAAGAAGGCCCTGACTGTTAGCCCAGCTGAGGGTATGGTTGAGGAGATCACCATGAAGTATGATGGTGCCGACTTGGCAAATGGTCTGCACTCCATCAGAGTATCTAAGATTTATCCTGAGGAGATGTTGGATGAGTCTATCTATACCGATACCACTTATGTATTCAGCGTGGGTGCTCCCGATCCTAACGACGTGCTTCAGGAGTTGATTCCGCTGAGTTATTTCACAAGCTGTGGCATGAACTCTGTTCCTGAGGGCTTCAAACTCTTTGCCGACGGTATGGAGGAACGTGTTGCTGGCGGTAGCTATGGTAGTGGCAGTCGTTTCTTTAATGACTTCGCTGCAGGTGGTGACTTCACCGGTGCTCTCTACATGCGTAGCAACTATTTGACCTATGGTATGAACGACGATGAGCACAAGCTGACAATGGAGGCTGGTAAGAAATACACGCTTACATTCAACACTGCTCGCTGGAAGTCAAGCGGTGAATTCCTGAAGGTGGTTATCTTGAATGCTGCAGGTGAGGAGCAACTTGTTCAGACTGTGACATGTAATCCTGATGTCAATGGTACGAAAAATGCTGTGAAGGGTTCATCTGCTTATACCATTGAGTTCACTCCTGCCGTTGCTGGTGATTACGAACTGCGCTTCGTGGTAGCTAACAATGCTGACGGTGAGGACGCCGGTGAGACTTGGCACGAGCTCTTGCTCGCTAACGTGAAGTTTGCTTATATCCCCACTTCGTTCGGTGTTGTTGAGACAATCGCTGTCAACGAGGCTCTTGAGAAGGCTAAGAAGACTCAGGAGAACAATGCTGGGGAGCGTTATGACGGTCCTGCTCAGACTGCCCTGAACGAGGCTATTGCCAAGGTTGAGGCTGAGAAGGCTGAGTACACCTCTCCTTCTGAGTGCAATGGTGCTGTTGAATTGCTTGAGAAGAGCAGTGCAAAACTGATTGATCACGTTGCTCTTTGCAACAATTACGATAATGCCATTAAGACTGGTAGTGCTACTGTTGATCAGAACAAGGAAACGAAGTTCAAGGATACAGAGTTGTATGCTCAGTTGGTAGCTATTGTCGCTAAGTACAACGGTAAGTCTTGGATGGAGAATGTTGCTGAGGAAGGTGCAGAGGCACAGTGGGAGAGAAAGTATGAGTTTGACGTACTGAAGGACGATGCTGCTCTGACTGCTGCTGTTGCTGAGTTGAGCGAAATCGCTACAACGACTGCAAATCTGTTTACTGTACACAATGCAAGCAATAGTGAGGCTGATGGCAACCTGAAGCGTGAAACTAGAGGTGTAGCTGCTTTGGTAGAGCGTCTGTACATGGGTGCTCAGACCTTGAAGGCTCTGGGTCGTGCAGAGGATTCTTATCCTGTTGCTCAGGCTCTCAATGCTCTCGACGATGATGACGAACTTGCTGAGGAGGTGAAGAACCACGTTAAGGCCGAGCTCTATGCTAAGCTGAAGGATAATGAGAATATCTTCGAGAAGATCGACAACTCTGATCCTGAGAATCCTGAGGCAAAGGCTGTCGCTATTGATATGTCAGTGTTCGTTAAGAACCCGAACCTCTATGCTCGCGAAAAGACTCAGGTGATTCCTGGTTGGACCAATATTTCTGGTAATGCTCAGGCTTGGAGCAGTTGGGATGGTAATGTTTCTCACAACAGCAAGACCACCTATGTGGAGGATTGCGCTATGCATCCGGGTTGGCATGCTGTTGCTGCTACAGAGCAGACTATCACTGACCTGCCCGCCGGTGTCTACACCGTTAAGTTCAGAGGTTGGGATAATTCAGATACTTCCGATGGTACTTATGCATACGTGAAGACTTCTGAGACACCTGCTGTTGAGGAAGGTGCAGAGCTTGATAGGGACGTTAACTATGCCGCATATCTCGATATGGAGAGCAAGAACATTCCAACTGACGGTATTCAGAATATCGTCGTGACCGATGGTGTCCTGACCCTCGGCTTCGCATGGGGTAGTAACTCTCAGGCATTCTTCGAGTATGTCAACGTGCTGATGACCGCTCCCGCTAATGTCGACTACGCTGCTCTCTATGCAGATGCTGCAGCAGCAGGTATCGAGACACTCGAGGGAACACCTGCCGCTAAGGTTCGTGCCATCCAGCTGTTTGATATCAACGGCCGTCGCGTGATGAAGGCCCAGAAGGGTATCACCATCGTCAAGAAGGTGATGAGCGATGGCTCTATCAAGACGGAAAAGGTGATCGTGAAGTAACTTTTTTAGAAAAAAACGAAAGTGGCGGGCTTCGGTTCGCCACTTTTTTTGTATCTTTGCAGCCGATATAGCAATTAACAAGGAAATGAAAGATAAACTGAAACTATTAAGTCCTGCTTTGGTCGTGGTGGCGCTGTTGGCGATTGCCGGTTGTCTGCTCATCTACGAGCGCGACCTCCTTTGGAAAGTGCAGGAGCTGAATCTCTTTCTGGATACACCGCTGTTTCTGAAACAACAGATGGTGACTTCGGGTTGGCTGCTGATGTGGCTGGGCTGTTATTTCACAGAGTTTTTCTATCACCCGGCCTTGGGGGTCACCATCCTCACATTATGGTGGGCGGTGCTTCTGCTGGTCATCTGGCGCACGTTCCGCATTCCTGTCAGGTGGACGGCCGTACTGCTGATACCGCTCGCAGCCATCGTCCTCATGAATATGGATCTGGGCTATTGGGTCTATTATCTGAAGCTGCGAGGTAATTTCTTCACCGCTGCCATCGGCACAACGCTGGCTGTTGGCGCTGTGTGGATCTTCCGTCTGTTGCCGCAAAAGTATTATTTGCGTCCCGTCTATATGTTTGTCTCTACGGGAGTGCTCTATCCGCTGATAGGTTTCTACGGCCTGTTGGCTACACTGCTGATGGGCATCCTCCTGTGGCGCTTGCAGCATCTGACGCTGACTGATCGTATCATCGGCTTGGTGGTTGCCATCCTGTCGATCGTGTTCTGGCCCTTGTTTTGTTATAATTTTGTGTTCTGTCAGACCAGTCTCCAGAACATCTGGTGGACGGGTTTGCCCTTGTTCTGGGTGGATAAGGAGTTGCCCGTCTTCTATACACCTTATTATATATTAGTTGCCTCTTTGATTTTCCTGGCGGGAATGAATGGAAAGTGGAAAGAGGAAAGTGGAAAGAGAAATGTCTGCAGTAGAGTATTCTCTCTCCTTTTTCCACTTTCCACTTTCCTCTTAACTGCATATGGCGTCTATCATTTCTGGTGTAAGGATCATAACTTCCACAAGGAGCTCCGCATGGAGCGATGCATGGAGAATCAGGACTGGGAGGGTGTGTTGGCTGTTGCCGCTGCCGATGCTGAGGAACCTACGCGAGCCATCGTGATGATGCGTAATCTCGCCCTCTTCCGGGTTGGTCGTCTGGGTGATCAGATGTATCGCTATATTGATGGTTCAAAGCCTTGTCAGGATCCGGTGCCTGTGCGTATGATGCAGGTCTGTGGTTACAGCATGTATTATAACTATGGCCTTGTCAACTATTGTCACCGTTGGTGTCTGGAGCAGGGTGTCGAGTTCGGGTTCCGCGCGGAATACCTGAAATACCTGATGCGTTGTTCGCTTGTCAACGGTGAATATCATGAGGCCCGTAAGTACGCCTCACTACTGAAACATACACGCTATCACAAGGCCTGGGCCGAGAAGTATGAGCGTTTTATCGGTCATGCCAATCTGTTGAAGGCCGAAGCCGAGTTCGCCCCGATCTTCCATCTGATGACCAGTGGTGATTTTTTGGGTACAGACCAGATGATGGCCGAGAAGTTTATCATGGAAAGATTTGCAAAAGGTCATAGCGACGACAAACTCTTCCAGGAGATGTCGCTGGTTGCTGCACTTTGGGAGAAGGATATTCGGATGTTCTGGCCCCGTTTCTTCGAATATGCGCAGAGTCATGCCAAGGAGCGTATGCCTGTCCATTATCAGGAGGCTGCCTATCTGTATGGTAATCTGGAACATGAGGTCGATATCAGCAAGATGCCTTTCGACGATCAGGTGAAGAACGACTATGCGGCGTTTATGGATCTGGCCAATAACGCGCCGAGTTCCGATGAAGAGGTCATGCGCACCATCTTCTTCGAACGCTTCGGTCATACCTTCTATTATAATTATTTCTTTGTCCACGACCTCTACTTGTATTAATGAATAATGAATAATTAATAATGAATAATTATGATTACCAAGATATACAATAAGAATAGGATGAGGTCTTTCATGGTGGGGGTAATCTCTTTCCTCTTTCCTCTTTCCTCTTTCCTCTTTTTCTCCTGCCATAACGCCTCGGTGCCAACACACTTTACTGAAATCAACAAGACACCGCTCATCTATCCTGATTATACCGACGTGACGATACCCGTCAATATCGCCCCGCTGACCTTTGAACTCGACGATTCCTGCGATGAGGTTGTGGCACGTTTCAAGGTGGGCGACCATCAGCTGGTGTGCGGTGGTAAGGCCGTACAGCCGGAGATGGACGATTGGCGTGAGTTGGTTGGCAAGGCCGTCGCTAACAAGCAGACTGTCGATGTCGAGGTCTTTGCCCGGCTCAACGAGAAATGGTGGCGGTACAGGCCCTTCCACATCACGGTCTCTCCCGACAGTATCGACCCCTATCTCAGCTACCGACTCATCTCGCCCAGCTATGTCGCCTATGAGGAGCTGACCTTGAACCAGCGTTGCCTGGAAAATTATGACGAGCAGGTCATGGTCAATAATATGCTCTGTGGTAAGGAGACGACGGGTCAGTGCGTCAACTGTCATAATTACCAGCAATACAACCCCCGCCGTATGCAGTTCCACGCCCGTCAGTTCCATGGGGGCACCGTTATTGCCTACGATGGCAAGCTGAGTAAGATCAACATGCGCAATGATTCCATCCTCTCAGCTGGTGTCTATCCTGCCTGGCACCCTTGGCTTCCGCTGATTGCCTATTCCACCAACAGGACCAGCCAGAGCTTCCATACGCGCAACCTCAATAAAATCGAGGTCTTTGATGCTGTTAGCGACCTGATAGCCTATGATGTGGAAAAGAACGAGGTGACCAATCTCGAGAACGATGTCAATGAGTTTGAAGTCTTCCCCGTCTGGGCTCCTGATGGCAAGACGCTCTATTACTGCAGCGCCCACTTCGAGTTCCGCGATACCGTTAGTCACGATGTGGAGGTCGTCCGTAGGTTTAATGAGGTGAAATACAATATCTATAAAAAATCTTTCGATCCCGATACCTACCAGTTCGGTCCCCGCGAGTTGGTCTTCCAGGCTGACAGTCTCGGTAAGAGCGCCACCATTCCACGCGTGTCGCCCGACGGACGATTCCTGATGTTCACCCTCGGGCATTATGGCGTCTTCCATATATGGCATCGCGAGGCCGACCTCTATCTTCTGGATCTTACCACTGGCGAGGTGCGTGCGATGGACGAGATCAATTCGCCCGAGACGGAGAGCTACCACGCCTGGTCGAGCAATGGTCGATGGGTGGTGTTCAGTAGTCGGCGCGATGATGGCAACTACACCCGGCCGTTCTTTGCGCATGTCGATGCCAATGGTAAGGCCGGCAAACCCTTTGAACTGCCTCAGGCTGATCCCGACTATCACCGTCAGTTCATGAAGTGCTACAATATCCCTGAGTTTATGCTGGGTCCTGTCGAGGTGTCGCCTCAGACGTTCGCCAGTGTGCTGAAGGCCAGCGATGGCGAACCTGTGAAATATGTTCCCAGACTGAGTAAATGATGCGATTTAGATTACTTGTTATTATCTTGGCGGTGCTGATGCCACTGAGCATTAATGCCCAGAAGCTGACATTCAGCCAGCCGCATGGGTTCTGCGAAACACCCTTCTCCCTGACAATCGACGTCACAGGCAATGCGCTGCCCGAGGGAGCCGTCATCCGCTATACCCTCGACGGCAGTGTGCCAACGCTTACCAGCAAGGTTTATACCCAGCCGCTCGACATCAGCACGACCACGATCCTCCGGGCAGCAGCCTTTTCGTCAATTGCCCGCCTGACAACGATCACTACTGCCACGTGGATCTTTGCTGAAGCTGTCCTGAAGCAGAGTGACCATCCCGAAGGCTATCCGGAAGAGTGGGGCAAGTATACGCAGATCAATGGTACGGCAAAAGCCGACTATGGCATGGATCCGGAGATGACCAACGACCCTGTACTGGCACCTAAGATCATTGAGGGCCTGAAATCACTGCCCGTGCTGAGCATTGTGACCGACAAGGATAACCTTTTCAGTCATGAGAACGACGAGGAGACGGGCGGCATTTATATCTTCACTGGACCGCCGGTGGGCGATGCGACGGGACATGGGTGGACGCGTGCTGCCAGCGTCGAACTGATGGGTGGCACGATGCAGCATGATTTGACTATCGACTGCGGTCTGCGCCTGCATGGCGGGCATGGCCGTCTGGCAGAGAAGAATCCCAAACACTCCTTCCGTCTGGTGTTTAAGTCGGAATATGGCCCCAAATCGCTCGATTATCCCTTGTATGGTGCCGATGAACCTAAGAAGTTCGACCAGCTCGTGCTGCGTTGTCATTTCGGCAACTCCTGGCAGCACTGGGATAGTGGCAACCGCCAACGGGCACAGTATACCCGTGATGTCTGGGCGCGTCGCATGCAGCGTAAGATCGGTCATACCAGTGTCAATGCCCTCTATGTCAACCTCTTCCTCAATGGCATGTATTGGGGCATCTACAACATTGCTGAGCGTGTCGACGATCAGTTTGGCAAGGATCATCTGGGGGGCAGCAAGAGCGATATCGACGTGGTGAAGATCGAGGAGGACGGCGGCAATCACCATGAAGCCAGCGAGGGCACCCTCGATGCCTGGAATCAGATGATTGATCTGTCGAAGCAGGCTTCCAAGGCCAAGAACTACCAGCAACTCCAGACCCTGCTCGACATCGACAACTTCATCGACTACATGCTTATCAATCAGTATGCCGGCAATACCGATTGGGCGCATCATAACTGGTATGCCATCCTGCGACGGGGAACAGGCTCTCAGGGCTTCCGTTTCCTCTGCTGGGACTCGGAGGTCATCTTCGAGAATGTCTACGAGAGCGTGTTGGAAAAGAACAATGGCAGCGCTTATCCCACGGGCCTCTTCCAGAACCTGCTGAAGAACGATGACTTTGCCGATCGGTATGGTCGTCGTGCGCGGGAATTGTTGTCCGACAACGGATTATTAGGCCCCGAGTCGGTGGTGGAAACCTGGGACAGCTTGTATCACGTCATCTCTAAGGCCATCTATGCTGAGGCCGCCCGCTGGGGTGACTATCGCCGCTATATCCATCAGTATAAGTCGAAAGGCAAGTATTACACCGTTGATGATTACTATATGGCCGAGCGCAACCGCCTGCTCAACGAATACTTCCCTTATCGCAGTGCTTTCGTTCTGGCTGATATCCAGCGTCTCGTGCCATCAGGCATCCAACCCGTTGCTGCCCCCGAAGCCGACAACCGTCTCTTTAATCTTCAGGGCCAGCAAGTGCAGCATCCTTCGACTGGCATCTACATCCGCGATGGCAAGAAAGTCATCGTAAAGGAATAGTGATGCGGCTGATTGCCGTCGATGGTATATTGGGGTAGGGTGCGCTTGCCCCAGGTATCGGCACCACCTACACCGTGGATGTTCAGGTCGATGTTCAGATTGATGAAGCGTCCGCGGTTGATTTCATTCGGATGCTTTGCGCCCTCAAGATCCTCCTCACCATAGTCCCAGGCGCGGATACAAAGGGGCTGTGCGCCCTCGATTCGCAGGGAACCTATCTCAAACCAGCGGATATCACAGCGGTTGCCGTTGTCCTGCGGATGGATATATTCGGTCTCGTATTCGCTGAGCGGCATCTCATAGATACCAAGGAGGGCAGAGCGTTTGCGGTCGGGATAGTTCTCCCAAGGGCCGCGCCCGTAGTATTTAATCTGCGTGAAGTCCTTCGGCAGACGCATCCGCATACCGAACTTCGGCATCACAGGACGGTCGTTGGCCGTAGGCTGATAGTCCATATCAACGCGGATGCTTCGGTCGTTGATGACGGTATAGGTCACCTTGACATCTCTGACCTCTTTCCACATAGCGACGCGACGGGCAAAGCCGGCCGCATTCTGGTTGTCGTTCTCGGGTTTCCAGAAGTAGGGCTCCAACGGGGCTTTCAGTAGCTCCTTACCGTCGACAATCCACGAGGTGAGCTTGTTCCCGTCGATAGTGAAACAGGGGGACGGTTCTTTTGTTACATCGCTGACGGATGTAACAAAAGAACCGTCCCCCTGTTTCACTGGAAAGACATACGGCGTCAGTACAAACTGCTCGCGGGCTACCACAAAACCTTTCTTGGCCCAAGGCTTATTTTCTTTCAGGTGTGCGGCCACGTTCAAAAGCACCTCGCCGTCATAGCGCAGGGTGTCATAGGTGATGTCATACTCGCTCGGATCTGTGAAATAGTCACGATTGATGATGTCGATACGGCCATTATCCTTGCGTACGAACTGCAGCGGCTGATACACATACTGCACCTCGTAATAATGCGGATGCGGCTTGCGGTCGGGGGCGATGAGGCCGTTGATACAGAAAGGACCGTCATTCGGCTTGTCACCGAAATCGCCACCGTAAGCCCATTGATTATTGACCATTGACCATTGACCATTATTTGCTACCGCCTCGTCATGCGCAGCAGAATGGTCAATGGTCAATGGTAAATGGTCAATGGACAGGCCCTGATCCACCCAGTCCCAGACGGCAGCACCCACGATGCTGGAGTCGGCATAGATCACATCCCAGTACTCCTGCAGATTGCCACAGGAATTACCCATCGCATGGGCATATTCGCGCATCATAAAGGGTTTGTCGCTGACTTTCCGGGCCTCCCGACGCAGATCCTCAGGATAGAGATAACTGTCGTCCCAGATGGCCGAGTAGCGGCGGTCGCTGTCGTAGAAGGGTGGGCGGGTGCTGTCCAATTCGCGTACCTTATTATACATAGCCTCGATGTTCGGTCCTACACCGCCCTCGTTGCCCAGACTCCAAAGGATGATACTCGGATGGTTGAAGTCGCGCTTTACCAGCGACTCAGCCCTGTCCACATGGGCCTTCTGGAATGTCAGGTCTTCGCCCATCACCTTATTGGCATAGCCATAGCCGTGGGTCTCGTGGTTGGCCTCGTCCATCACATAGATGCCCCAACGGTCACAGAGCTCGTAGAGGTATTCGCGGTCGGGATAGTGCGAGGTGCGCAGGAAGTTGATGTTCGCCTGCTTCATCAGTCGGATATCCTCTTCGTAGGTGGCATCATCCACATAGCGGCCCGTCTTCGGATGGTGGTCGTGACGGTTCACACCGCGCAGCTTCACGTTCTTGCCGTTGATCTTGAACACCTCGCCCACAATTTCGACCTTCTTCACACCGAAGTGGTAGGCAAATTCTTCGTCGTTCTTGCTATCCTTCATGCCAAGCAGTTGCAAGGTGAAGGGATAGAGCCAAGGCTTCTCGGCCGTCCACAGATGCGGTGGGGTATTGTACTGATAGGCGAGTTCTACGGTTATGGTATCGCCAGCAGGCAGTTTTGGAAGACGCTGGTTGGTAATATTCCAATGGTTAGGATTGACGTTGACGCCATACAGTTCAGGACAAGCCATCTGCAGCTGCACCAACAGGTCTTTTGCGGTTTTCTTGCCTGTATTGCATACCGCAATCTTAGCATTGACGGTAAACTTCGAGTAGTCGGCATTGGGCACCGCCGTCACCTGATAGTCGGCTATATGCACCAGCGGCCTTACCCACAGTTGTACGCTGCGGAAGATACCGCTCAACCGCCAGTAGTCCTGATCTTCGAGATAACTGCCATCGCTCCAGCGATAGACCTCTACCGCGAGCTTGTTCTTGCCTTTGCGCAGATACTTCGTCACGTCAAATTCCGCAGGCGACATCGAGTTTTGGCTGTAGCCCACCTTCTGACCGTTTACCCAGACGTACATCGCCGAATGCACACCGCCAAAGTGCAGGATCAGATTCTTCTGATTCAGCATTTCCTTCGTCACTTCGACAAACGTCACATACTGTCCCACGGGGTTGCGGTTCTCGTAGGCCGTCCAGTCCTTCGGCGGCTCAGTCGTCACGCGCGGACGGTCCTTCACAAACGGGTAGTTGATATTAATATAGATCGGTGTGCCGTAGCCCTGCGTCTGCCAGTTGCCGGGCACCGCGATCTTCCCCCACTGACTCACATCATAGTCCTCACGATAGAAGTCCACGATCCTCTCTTCCGGATTCCGGCTCCAATGAAACAACCACTGTCCGTCGAGACTCACAATCTCCTTGCAATCCTTCTCCTTCGACGGCAGCTGCAGCGTCGCATGATATGGCAGCTTGTTGATACCCAGTACTGCTGGGTTCTCCCAATCGTTATTTTGTGCCTGCACTTGCAAAGCCAGCAACGAGGCTAAGATGATAAAAAGTCGTTTCATTGTTGTCTGATTTTTGCCACAAAGATACGGATTTTTCCCCACATATACAATATTATTCTACCTCTATTTTGCCAAATACCGACACTTTTCTGCATTATTATCATTTTAGTTTTATGCTTTAACATAAAAGTAGCAGACTTTGCTAAAAAAGTTCAAGGCTAATCATGCAAAAATGTCTAACTTTGCAGCGGTAAAACAAACAATAGTAACTATGAATGATTTTGAAAAGAAAGTTGCAGCCTTGCGCCAGCATCATGAAGAACTGCTGAGTCGAAAGAACGAACCCATCGCGTGGGGGAACGGTATCTACGAGAAGTATCAGAATCCTGTAGTGACAGCTGCTCATATCCCCTTGGAGTGGAAATACGACTTTAACGAGCAGGATAACCCCTACCTGATGCAGCGCATTATGTGTAATGCCGCCCTGAACGCAGGTGCCATCAAGTGGAAAGGCAAGTATTGTCTGATAGTCCGTGTGGAGGGTGCCGACAGAAAGAGCTACTTTGCTGTGGCAGAGTCACCCAATGGCATCGACAACTTCCGTTTCTGGGAGGAGCCTATCACCATGCCCGACGATGTGATTCCCGCCACTAATATCTATGATATGCGTGTCACCCAGCATGAAGACGGCTGGATCTACGGCGTGTTCTGTGCAGAGCGCCACGATGATTCACAGCCGGGCAATCTCTCTGCTGCAACGGCGACAGCAGGCATCGCCCGTACGAAAGACCTGAAGACCTGGGAGCGCCTGCCTGATCTGAGAACCAAGAGCCAGCAGCGTAATGTGGTGCTGCATCCGGAGTTCGTCGACGGCAAATATGCCTTCTATACCCGTCCGCAGGATGGCTTCATCGATACAGGTTCTGGTGGTGGTATCGGCTGGGCACTGGTGGACGACATCACCCACGCAGAGGTGAAGGAAGAGAAGATCATCAACGCCCGTCATTACCATACCATCACTGAGGTAAAGAATGGCGAGGGCCCGCATCCCATTAAGACCGCTAAGGGCTGGCTGCATCTGGCGCATGGTGTGCGTGCTACGGCCGATGGTCTGCGCTACGTATTATATATGTATATGACTGCGCTGGATGATCCCACAAAGGTCATCGCACAGCCCGGCGGCTATTTCCTCGTGCCAGAAGGCTATGAATACTTGGGCGACGTGATGAACGTGGCTTTCGCCAACGGATGGATAGCTGATGAGGACGGCAAGGTGTTTATCTATTACGCTACGGCGGATACCCGTATGCATGTGGCCACCTCGACCATCGACAAACTCATTGACTACTGCATGAACACGCCCGAGGACGGACTGACGACAGCGGCCTCAGTAGAGACCATCAAGCGGCTCATCGCGAAGAATAGAAGGAAGATGTAAGAAGGAAGATGTATGAAGCCATATAAGTTTGAACCGTATCTGAAGACCACCATCTGGGGCGGTTATCAGATTGCACCCTTCAAAGGTATTTTCAACGCTCAGCCTAATGTGGGTGAGAGTTGGGAAATCAGTGGTGTGCCTGGGCATGAGAGCGTAGCCGTGAACCGAGGGCTGATTGACGATGTCGATGAGGGACTGACACTGGTAGATCTGATAGACAAGTACAAGGGATTGCTCGTCGGACAGAAGATATATAAGAAGTTCGGCAACAAGTTTCCCCTGTTGGTGAAATTCATCGACTCCCGTCAGGATTTGTCCGTACAGGTGCATCCTGACGATAAGTTGGCTATGCAGCGTCACGGCTGTGCTGGTAAGACAGAAATGTGGTATATCATCAAGAGCGATGTGGGGTCGAGAATCTATGCAGGCCTTTCAAAGAGCATCACGCCTGATGACTATGAGCGTCTGGCCACTGCCGAACCCCAGAACGGGCGTTCTCCCATGCAGGATGTCATTGCCACCCACGAGGCGCATGAGGGCGATCTCTATTTCCTGCCTGCTGGTCGTCTGCATGCTATTGGAGCTGGCAACTTCCTGGCAGAAATCCAGCAGACCAGCGACATCACTTATCGCGTCTATGACTTCGGACGCAAGGACGAACACGGTAACCCGCGCGAACTGCACATTGAGCAGGCCAAAGATGCCATCGACTATCAGGTGTGGCCTGCTTACCGTACATCTTACGACAGCACCAAACCCGTTTCACAGCTCATCAACTGCCCGCATTTCGTGGTACATCGCGTGGTCGTACAGGTAGCTCAGCAGATAGACTTCCATTGTGATTCGTTCGTCATCGTGGTCTGTCTGTGGGGCAATGCTAACATCAATGGCATCGATATCCGTCAGGGTGAAACCATCCTCGTCCCTGCCAGTGAAAACATCCTCTATATCTTTGGCAACGCGACCTTCCTGACTGCCACAATGCCGTAGTTTCTGCGGGCAGCTAATGACACAAAAAGGGCCGACACCTTTTGATGCCAGCCCCATTTTTCACTCTTCACTATTCACTAGCTCGAAGAGCGCCGCGCCTAGTCTTTGTCAAGGTCTGCGCCGCCGTTGCCACCGCTGCTACCGCCCGTGTTAATCACCAAGCTCGAAGCCTGTCCGGGCATTGCGAAGCTACCGCTATACACACCCTCGCTCTCGGTCAGCTCGATCTCTGATCCGTTGATGGTTGCGGTCGGCACCTGACCCTCAGCCGGCGTGATGCTGATCGCCACCTCGTCGTCCTCGTTGAGGTTGCTACCCGAGGTCACAGCGTTGCCGTCCTTGGTCACACTTGCGCTACCACTACCGCTGGTCGAGATGCTCAGCGCATACCCTTCAGTGGTCTCTGAGCTCGTCGAAGAACCACCCTGATTCTGACCGCTGCCGTTACTGCCCTGACCGGTCTCTGAGCCCGTCGAAGAGCCGTTCTGCGTGCCGCTATTCTCAGTACCGTTGTCGTCGCCCTCAGGGTCCTCCACGGTACCTGCGTCAGCCGAGGTCACACGCTTCACCACTTCGCCGTTGCGGTCGTAGCAGGTGATCTGGATGGCGGTGTTGGCCAGCTCATCCTTCAGTGCTACGGTCGGGGTGAAGATGATGCGACGGGTACGGATGAGCGATGTCTTGACATCGTTGACGTCCGCCACAGCCTTCGCCGACAGACCGAAACGCATGTTGCCCAGTCCGGGCAAGGCCACACTGTGACCCTCGGTCGCCCAGGCCTTGATTACTTCGCCGGCACCTTTCCAACAGGCCGACATTACACCTTCGCTCACGCCTGAGCGGATGGCAGCCTCCTTAATCACTTTGTCCTGATCGAGCGTCGAATACAAATCAGGAACCATCACATAACGGTACACTTCGGGACCGTCCTTGGAGAACTTCAACTTCTTCTCCTTTGCTTTGATCTTTAATGCCATAGTTCTAAAAAAATTTCATGGTATTAAACTATTGTGCAGCCAACTACTCCGGGTGGCCGCTTTCCCGCTTTATTATTATGGTACAAAGATACTAAAAATATCTGAATTATGCAAGTATTTCCGTAAATATTTTTAGTGAATATTTGCTAAAAAACACGAAGCCATGCAACACTTTTTCCATGGCTTTTGAAAAAGTGTTGGAAAGCTTCGTAGCAAGAAATGCATAGGCATGATTTGTGTTACACATTGAGGTGGTAATACAATCTGTAACAGATGTGTAGCAGGATGTGTATCAGACTTTGGAAGAATGTACAAGACTGATTATCTTGGAGTTAGATACTCTATTCAGACTTCTGTGACACTTTTACACTTAAAAGTAGAAAAATCAAGGGTCTAAAAGAATAAAGAAGAATTGGGCGAACGGGAATAGGCGTGAAGTGTAACAAGTGTATCTGTAACAGAACGGAAAAGCCCGCTCCAAGTGCAATCACCAGGGGCGGGCTATGAAAAGAGGTTATGCTTTAGAAGGTCTCGACCTCTTCGTCATCGAATGACAGTGCGGTCTGTTCCGGTTCTGTCTTGTCGGCCTCTGCGGCAGCTTTGGCCGATTGCACATAGTAGTAGGCCTTCTGCTGGCCGTTCTCATCACGCTTGATCCAGCGGTCACCATCATTGTTTTTATGCGTAACGCTGATGGGGTTCAGGCAATGGATGTGGTCGGCAAACTGGCAGTAGGCGTTCAGATGCTGTGTCATCGTCTTGGGCGCCCAACCGAATTTCGTTTCCTGATTGAAGTCGGAAAGAACCGTTTCGGCCTTCAGTTCGCAGTCCAAATGTCCGCTGTCCTCAGCAAAGAACTCATCGGCCCACTGTTTGAAGTCCTTACCTACGGCAGCCAACTGTTCGCGACGTTCGATACGGCTCAATGGCGGCATGATGCGACGGCTGCCCGGTTCCAGCGAGAGGTAGAAACGCACGCACTGGGTCATCAGTGCCAGGTCGAGTTGCCAGTCCTGCTCGCTGTACTCGGTGCCCATCAGGTTCTGACCGAAATCGTCGCGGATGGAGCGCGTCTCTCGGTAGTCGTTCAGAGGTGTCTGCACGTGATAGAAGTCCGAGAAGGGCTGTGGCCAGATACGTCCCTCAGTCGAAGGGTCGTGGCGTGAGAGTGTGAAGTTGGTGCCAAGACCAAATTTCGGACTCTGGCTGAAAGGGATGACGTAGGCGTGGCGGTTTTTCTCTTCCACACGGAAGTCGCCCGTCACCATGCCATAAATGAAGTTGTAATTGAACTTGCGTGAGCATTCGTCGATGAGCACAAGGTCTGTGTCTGGCGTCACGCCGTCGAAGATGAAGCGTGGATCCTTGAACGACGTTGTGGCGGCATCGATAATGAAGGTGTTCACCATCTTGGCCACGGCATGGTAGTAGAACGATTTGCCCGAGCGGCCGTTGCACTCGTCAACGTTCTCAGCCATCGTACTGTCCTGACAGATCGTGGCCCAGGCCTCCGACTCCGATTTGTTGCTCGTCAGCAGGTAGCCCATGTTGGCCAGGCGGCTGGCCAGGGAGAGATGTTCCTCGGCCTGTTCTTCGGGAGTCAGTTCCAGACCACCCTCATCGACTTTGCGCCAGTAGAGACGACAGGTGTTGACCAGGAAACGGAGCAGGTTGCACTGTTCGGCACCTTCGGAGAGCTCTACGATGTAGCGGCCATCCTCGTCGGTAGTGACAGTGAACATGTCAGGCACAACGTAATAGTCGTGCTGGATGATGTTCTCTTCCCATATGTAATGGTCGGCGGGCTCATTGTAGCGGTGTGTCTTGGTGCCATTGGCCGAAATCTCGACCCAGCAGTTCTTGAAGTGGAAGTACTGTGTCGTGGCGGTGCCCTTACGGAAGTCGAGATCATCACGCTCACGTAAAGTGCTGGTAGAGTTGGTGGGCAGGTCGTGGCTGCGCAGTACCTTGTCTTGCAACGGTTTGGGCAGTCCCTGCTGTTCCATCCACTGCTTCAGGAAAGAGACAATGGCCTTGGCTGTCACTGTTCGTACCACGATACCGTCGATGCGGATGTACTGAGGCTCCTTGCGTGACTCGTCTTTGAGCGTGTAGAAACCGTTCAGCTCTAAGAAGTAGTTCAGTGAGGTGAGTGACAGCGTGTACTCCTTATGTCCGCTCTTAGTCGTGAACTCCGTCCAGAACTGTGCGCTGACGGCGCGGTCGATAAGCTGGTCCATGGCCTTCTTCGACGGGTTCAGACGACGGTAGTCGCGCAAGTCCTTGCACTGTCGGCCGCGGTTGTCATGAAGTCCGCCCATGTCACTGGGATTGAGCCAGGCCGTGTGGATGCTGAGGATGCCGAGTGCCAGTCGACGGCCGCATTTCACGCCCGTGTCGTCGATGTCGGGGATGCTGACCAGACGGTGGCAGTACTTCCTCAGCATCCAATAGTCTGCCTCGGAGAGTCCCTTCACCTCGCTGTCGAGCCATACGGCCAGATAGCCCATTGCCAAGGCACTGACGGCATCGGAGCCACCACTGACGAGCAGCAACACGTCAAGCTTCTCTTCGCCACGATCTTCGAATGCTTTGCGGACAGCCTGCATACCATAAATATAATTATGTATGCGAGGCTTCTGACCGGCAATGAGGAAACGATGGGCCTTGTCGTAGTTCTTCGGTTCATAGACCTTGTAGAACGTCTGTTGGCGGCCTTGCTCATCGGTGTAGTCACAACGCTGGGCAAAGATGGGGTAGGAGGGTGTGGGTCTGCGTACGTACAGCTTGTCACCCTTGGGAATACGTACCTCACTGACGGCACTCCAACCGTAAGTCGTCAGGTGCTCAGGCTTGGTTCCCTCACCCCAACAACTGAGATCAATGCCCCTGAAACCATCAACAAGCGTGACGCTGGGCAGAGCACCGATTTCCTCGGGACGTGCCGCACGCTCTTCCTTTTCGGGCTTGTTGACACTCTGTTTCAACTCCTCCTGGACACCGTAACGCTCGGCCAGTTCCTCCAAAGCCATGCGGAACTTGTCCTGACCATAGCCACGTTCCCAAAGGAAGAGGTCGACGGGTGAGAAAAATCCACCACCTTCGCCCATGCCGTAGTCCTTCACGTGCCAATAAGGCCGCTTCTGGTCTGGTGGATAGACGAATGCCGACGGCGTCTTCTCGTCAGGTCGAAGGCGAAACGCCTTCTTGTTGTTAATCACTCCATCATCGACTGCCGGTAGCAGGTCTGTGATGATGTCGAGTCCCGAATGAGTCACATCGTAGACTCGCTGTAAAAGATCAATACTTTGCATGATGCTATAAGTATTAATGTCCACCTCGCTTGCACGCTGCCTGGTCGCTTAGTGAGGGGCAATTGGATTAAAGCGCCGACAGTCCGACGGCCCGTGCTCGGTTTGGTATGCCGCCGATATGTTATAACGGCACAAAGATACAATTTTCCTACGAAATAATAAAAGATACAATGGAATATGGGTTTATGGCTAAAGTGTTGAAAAACAGCGATTTGTGTGATTACGTAAAATGATTTTTACGATTATTGTCAATATCCCTACTGATTCACAATGAATTTTTTTACGATAATCGTCCGATCTGTAAAAACTATGAAGAAATAGATGACAAAAGTAACGTGATAACTGTAAAAAAAAGACAGATTTCCGAAGAAGCCTGTCAAAAGAGTTTTAGATAGAAATGCCGATTAGGCAGCATCTGATTGGGATAGATGTGCGGCAAAATTATTGGCCATCTCCTGCATGGAAATCTTTTCCTTATAGCAAAACCTCCTTTCACGACAAACTGCTTGCCACGAAGGAAGTTGGTATTCGCCCTTGTATTGCTCTTTTAGGTAGTTTTCGTAGAATTGTCTTTCACTGGCCTCGTCGATGACAGTCTTTCCATCTTCACTCATACTGCTGACACCACTCCATTTTAAAAAGTAAGCCATTTCTCGGGCATCATAAGTCCCTTTCTTACCTGCTTTCTCAGCTTTCTTGCTGTGCTTATATGGGATGTGCAGAGTGTCGAGCTTAGGTATTAAGTCGCATACCTTTCGGCCCCATTTTGGGTTCTTTGCCCATAAAACAGAAGCCTTATCATCGAGACCGAATTGTTGGCCAGATACAAGTCTGCGAATATAGCCCTCGCGCTTAAGCCATTTTTTGTCGTGAGCGTGATAATCTTTTGCTAACCACTCTTTCATCGGACGAGCGTTCTTGCGTCGCTCAGCTAACTCTTCTTCTGAAATCAGCTTTACTTGCCCGAAAGTATCGAAAACATCGTTGACACAATGAAGTACCTCGTCACAACTTTTCTCGAAAATATGCTTGAGTCGTTCATAGTCTCCCATAACCTCTTCTTCTTGACGAATCATATCTTTGCAAATTTTTAAGACTGTCACCAAATGGTAAAAGAAGGTTGATAGTTCATATAATAGAGTTTGCACCAATTCGATGTATACTTCAACTCCAAATAATTGACCACTGAACTGACGGAATGTAAGGCGGGTGTAGTCAAGCGTTGGGACAATATTACCTGCACCGTCTAGTTTACGACGTACAACGGGGCAAAACTTGCGAAATATCTTCATACTTCCTGTAATAGTTGAACCAATGCGCCGAACTAGTTTCTCCGTTAACCGGAAACATTCGTTATGATCTGTAGCATACTCTTCAATAAAGTTTTCTGAGAAAGCTACCAACTCCATCGATTCATTGTTTAGTCGTAACTGATACATGCGGACAAGGTTTAGTGTTTGTTCAACTTTCTTCTTGTCAAATTTACATGCAATGATGGCTTCAAGAACATTCAGTTCTTCAAACTCTCGAGCAGCTTCGTATATCATATTAAAGCCAGTCTCGTCTCTTTGTACTATTGTTGAATATAACATTATCCTGATAATTTAATTAAAATATAAACTTTTGCCTACAAAGTTATAAATTTCAATCGACTATGCCAAGGATTTCTCGATAATAGTTATTCGTTTTTGGTAACTTTTAACATTTGTACGATTGAAAAGTTATCCCAAACCGGAAATTATTCCATTCCATATCGAACTGGAATTGTCGATAATAAAGAAAAAGGCATCCGAGTTGGATGCCTAATTATTTCCGTTGCTCCCTAGCCAGACGTTGTTCCCGCAAGAGCTTTAATTCGTTATAGTCTTTATCCAACTACTGCCGCCTCAACTTTTTCTTCGAGCGCATCCTTAATATATGCATTGATTGTGAGGCCTGCCTGACGAGCAAGCATTGCAATCTGACGGTGAATGGCAGGAGTCAGGCGTACGTTCAATACACCAGTATAACTCTTATCGGGCTCTATACCCTCATCTTGACAATAGGCCAGATAATCGTCTACTGCCTCATGAAAAGCATCTGTGAGTTCCTTTACACTCTCACCTTCGAAATTAACCAAACCATTAATGCCCTCGATCTTTCCGAAGAACACCTGATCCTTTTCGCTATAAGCTACAGATCCTAAATAGCCTTTGTAAGTCATTGTATTCATACTCTTTCCCTCCTTAGTCTTTTATTAATCCAGCTTCTTTCAAATCGTCATATACTTGCTTCATTGCGTAGCCTTTAACAATATTGCCCGGATGTGGCTTATGTAGCATAATGGGACGTTTATTCCCGTTCTTAAAGATTATCCTGGAGCCTGAAGTTCTTCCTTTATTTCCTTTCTCATAACCATAACCCTCAAGTAGCCGTTGCATCTCATCGAACGTGAAGTCCGATGGCATTTTCAGGAATCTTTCTCTGAGTTTCTCTTTTGTTCCCATGTTTTATACTACTTTTTCGGTGCAAATGTAACTAAATAATAGTTACCATCCAAATTTTTCTGCAACTATTTTCAATTTTTCATTCAAAAGATATGAAAAATAAAAAGCCACCCGTAGGTGACTTTTAAATGGAGCAGTATCGATAAAGCCTTGCTCCCCGCACTCAGCGGCGTAGTCAAAACATACATTCTGACGCTGCAAAGATAGGCATTTTTCGCTTCTCTTCCAACTAATTCTTCATTTATTTATAGTTTTTCGGCCAAAACATAATAACTTTCCAAAATATTTAGTATCTTTGCCCTCGAACACCGGCTGATTGTCCTAATGGGACAGAAAAGCTGCGAGCTTCTTATATGTCTTTATGGCTTCAGCGGAAGCCCGCCGGTGTGACTTTTGAGGGTAAACAATAACAGCATTTTTTTATCAAATATTCTAAATCAATTATCGATGAGATTGACAAAGTCCTTGCTAAATATTACAATTTTACAGAAGAGGAACTTGACTTTATTATCAACTACGACATCAAATATCGTATGGGCGATGAGTTGAATGAGAATGAGTAATAATGGGGTGAGAATGATCTCATAAGAACTATTTTAGCCCCCAAACATAAAATAATTGCGTAAATATTTGGAAGTTTGAAATAAACTTCCTATCTTTGCAGCAGAAATCCCCCTTGTATGCAAATTACTTGGGTCAGTTGTGAAAGAGCAACTTAAAGATTAACCCCGCTCGGATGAGATATGCCGAAGCTCAAGCCTCCGAAAGGAGGCTTTATTTAAATGTAATATTATGGAAAAGAAGAAACAGGTTATTGTTTATGTTGACGGCTATAATTTCTATTATGGCCTGAAGAATGGTGGCCCCAAATGGAAGCGCCTTTACTGGCTTGACATCGTTAAGTTCTTTGAACGCATGATGCTGGAAGACCAGGAACTATTAGAAGTGAACTACTATTCTGCAGTACCTCTCGATGACCAACAAGCTGCCGATAATCAGGATGAGCTTTTCAGCGCCAATCTGCTTAATCCTAAGTTCAAGTTGCATCTGGGACGATATAAGAAAAAGAAGTTCAAATGTCAGAATTGTGGGTTCAAGAATAAAACCTATGAAGAAAAGGAATCTGATGTGAGGGTGGCTACTGGAATGTTAACCGATATGTTTACTAAGCGTTGTGATATCACCATTATCGTATCTGCTGACAGCGATATGATTCCTTCTGTGGAGATTATCAAAGGATTTGCTCCTGAACATCCTGTTCACATATTTGTTCCGCCATCTCAGACTTCTTATGCATTAGCAAGCAAATGTGACCATGTAGTTTGGCTGGAGCGTTATCGAGCCAGATTTGTGCAATCCATGCTGCCAGACAATGTAACGCTTGCGAACGGGCATATTCTTCATAGACCGGAAAATTGGAAATAAAAAAAGGTAATAAGATGAAAGACATAACATATTATGGCAACAAGGAGTTGCTGAAGCTTCACAAAACGGCTTTCTTGGCAGCAAGTAACATTCCACCAGAGATGGTGCTGAGATGCTATGACTGGGCGGTGAGAATGGCAGAAGAGGGACAATGTGTGATCAGCGGTTTCAGTTCACACCTGGAACGGGAAGTACTGCACTTTCTGATGAAAGGTCGTCAGCCAATAATCGTGGTCTTGGCACGAGCAATGTATAAGGATATCCCTCCAGAGTTCCAAAAACTACTGAATGAAAAACGATTATTGGTTATTTCTGTCTCTAAGGCTGTCAGGCAATCAAAGGCCACAGCACATATCCGTAATAAGTACATCTGTGATCAGGCAGACCGTCTCGTCTTTGTCGGCGTAACAGAATCCAGCAGCCTGTATCCACTATTCCAAGCCTATCATGAAAAAACCGAAGTGGGTCAGGTGGGTCAGGGGACGGCTCTGATCTGTTCCCCAAAGCTAAAAATAGATAGTCACCGGGACACCTGGGGTGAGTTATGGCTAAAATGATCTCTTAGCCTGTGGGGGGCATTTCAAAAAACTCACCCCAAAATTTGGATGTATCAGATAATCTTCCTAAATTTGCACCAATAAATAAGACAGACAATGAAGCAAATTAAATAATACTATTGGGTATCTTTTAAATTATAATAGATTATATGAATATTACAACAGAACGTGTGTTCCAGATTTTTAAGGAACTGAACCAGATTCCACGCCCTTCGCACCATGAAGAGCGAGTGGCCGACTACCTGTGCCAGTTTGCAGAGCGGCTGAATCTGACCTATAAGCGCGATAAGGAGAACTGCGTCGTCATCAGCAAGCCTGCCACACCGGGCTATGAGGGTGCAGAGCCTGTCGCACTGCTCAACCACATGGATATGGTTTGCGTGGGCATGAGCGATCCGCTTAACACGCCTATCGATGCCTATATAGAGAATGGATGGATGAAGGCACGAGGCACGTCGCTGGGTGCTGACAACGGCATCGGACTGTCAATGGCACTTGCTGTGCTGGAGAGCAAAGAGATTGTGCACGGTCCGCTGGAGGTCATTACCACCACCAACGAGGAGGACGGCATGTCGGGAGCCTCACAGCTAAGCAGCGACTTCCTGAAGGGGCGAAAGGTCATCAACCTTGATTCGGAAGACTACGACACCATCACGACGGGTGCAGCCGGTGCCTGCCTGCAGTTTCATCGCATACCCATGGAGCGTGTGCCGGCCCCTGAAGACTGGAATTGGTACCGCATCCGCATAGATGGTGGATTGGGCGGGCACTCTGGTGTTGACATCAATAAAGGACGATGTTCGGCCGTTAAGGCAGCAGCTGCTATTTTGTTGTCTCTTTCGGAGAAACATGACTTCAGCTTGGCAACTATTAATATCGGTGAGGCCAATGCTTCGATTGCCTCAAAGGGAGAGATGGTGATAGCATGTCCATCGGCAGAATCTCAAGCCTTGATTCTTGATTTTAAGCATACAAGCGATTGGTTGCATGATGAATACCCTCAAGACCCTGATGTGAAGTGTCTCATCGAAGCCTATGAACCCCAGGAAACCGTTATCTCGCCAAAAACTTTTCAGGCACTGATGACCTGCTTGTGTGAGGTGCCTCAAGGGGTAGTGAGATTAAAGTGGGCGATGCCGGACACAGTGGAAACGTCGAATAATATCGGGCGTGTTGTGACGGAAGAGGAACACATTTTTGTCTCTACCCACACACGCAGTTTCATCGATGATGATATGGATGCACTAAGCAAGGCTATTGCCAAAACGTTTAAGGATAGCGGTGCCCATTCAGAAGTTGTGATGTCGGCTCCTGCCTGGCAGGAAGACCAACAGTCGGCATTCCTGCAGCTGACCTCCGACACGTTCCAGGATGTGTTGGGCTGGCGTCCACGAATGGTGGCCATGCACTTCGTACTTGAAGCAGGATTCTTCGTCGAGCACTATCCAGACATTCAGATTGCCAGCATCGGCCCACGTATCGTTGAACCGCATTCAACAAGCGAACGTGTGGAACTGTCCACCATCGAGGACATCTGGCGCGTACTCATCGAGCTCCTGAGAAGGCTTGCCAGTGAGAAGTGTTGAATCATCTACAATAAAAATCCCCTCAAACGAGGGGACTTTTTTATTGATAGAGGTAACATAGTCATGGGGTCAGGCACCTGGGTATGGGTGCCAGTTCCCCAAAGATGAGAATAGAGAAACGGAAGTCAGCGGCTTCCGTTTCTTTGTGTCTGGGCTTTTGAAATAAGTCGCCTAATCATTTGACCCATTGGGCGAATTTTAACTGTGTTGACCTCTGTCGCGACGCGGCCAAACATGCAAGCATGATGGCTCTTGCTGCTCCATCGGTTCTCACGACTCAGCAATAAAAATGCAAGCATTTATTGCGTTCGCTGCTCGAAAATTTGGAAGTTTCGGAAAATAATCCCTATCTCTGGCTTCGCCGAAGATACTCACGCTCGAAAAAACTCAAATAAAATTTGGTTTTTTACTCACTTAATCGTATCTTTGCAGCGTCAAACAAAAGTGTTAAGATTGTGACAGCATTACAACTGAATGCGGAACTATACCGCGCCATGGGTGAGATTGCCGACAACGAGAAGCTGCTGGCCAAGGTCTTGGCGTATGTGAAGGAACTCACTCCAGCGAAGAAGACAAAGGAAGATGCAGGATGGGCTACCCGATTTGTGGGCGCCTGGGAGGATGATCGTACTGCTGACGAGATTGTCGATGATATACTCAGTGCCAGGACAACAAACAATATTGATATCGAGTTATGTCCTGATCATGGGTACCTGAGTCATAACAGCCGTCATACCCAAGCACCTGTCCCTGTGACTACACAAATAGAGTCAAATGGGCGCAGAAGTTCCATGGGCGCAGAAGTTCCAGACCCCTCTGCGCCTGTTATATGCCAATAACCTATCATCCGGAGATTAAGAAATACGAGAAGAAAGACTAGGCGATGAAGGCAGCGGAGAAATAGCAAAGTGGAGGAGGGTTTAATAATATTTGCTCGGAGAATTTGTATTTTACGATTTTTTTGTTTATCTTTGCACTAGAAATAAGAAAGAAACTTAAAACGGATAAATATGAATAAACAATTCTTTGCCTGTTTGATACTTTGTATGGCATGGTGCTTTTCAGCCAATGCTGAGGTGGTTACCCGTCAACAAGCGTTACAGAAAGCCCAGCAGTTTATGGGTGGTAAACAATTCAGTGAACCTGCTCAACGGCGCGGACAGATGCTGTCATCTTCGTCTGCAGCCTATTATGTTTTTAATGCAGAGTCGGAAGGTGGCTTCGTCATCGTTGCTGGCGACGACCGCATGCCAGAGATACTGGGCTATTCTGAACACGGAAAGTTGGATATTGAAACAGCCGCTTGCGGACTGAAATGGCTGCTTGGTGCTTATGAGCAAATGGCTAAGGGCATAGAGCGTGGAGACATTCAGCCCGCAAACCGCAGAGCCAGAGCAGCAAAGGATCCTGTAGCACCGTTTGTTTCTACCACCTGGGGACAGAGCACGCCCTATAACACCATGTGCCCTAAGGCGAATGGCGCAAGATGTGTTACAGGTTGCGTAGCTACAGCGATGGCACAGATTATGAACTACTACCGCTGGCCCAATGAGACGTCAGTGCCAATCCCGGCATATACGACACAAACAAATAAGATATCCATGCCCCAGTTGGCCACCACCACCTTCACCTGGGGACACCTGAACAAGAACCAGCTCTCTAAACTGATGCTCTACTGTGGACAGTCAGTGCAGATGGACTATGGGCCAAAAGAATCTGGCGCAGGAGAACCTCACGAAGCTCTAAAAGATTATTTCGGATATGATGAAGGCATCAATCTTGTCATGCGGGAAGAGTTCTCTGATGATCAATGGGATGGGAAATTATATGACGAATTAGCATCACAGAGGCCCATTTATTATTTTGGATATGACGGACAGAGTGGTCATGCCTTTATTCTCTCTGGATATAAAGATGATCATTATTATATCAACTGGGGATGGGATGGTGAAGCTGATGGTTATTTTATTCTTGACGGAATAAGCCCTGCAGTGGGTGCATATAATTTTGGTCAAGGTGCCGTTATAGGTATTAAGCCTAAAGGAGAACCTTCTCCAGTTACTTGTTATCCGCGCCGAATAGTAGTGGAAAATGCAGGTAGTATTATTATGGGAGAGTCCGTTAGAGGAGAAGAAACTATAAGGCGTCTTACTGCAGAATATCCAGAAAACTTTATTGGCATCCAAACCTATTCAGGAGGTTACAATGCATTGGAAGGGGCGGAGCATTACGCCTATATGGGTCAAAAATTCCGTGGAGTTTGTGGATCTAGTTATATTAATCGAACCACATTACTTGAATCTTACTATAAAGAGATAAAGGATTTGGTAGAAATGCTGAAGGATGGTGCCTGTGCTGATGTAAGTGCCACTGCAACCTACGCAAAACCAGATAAATCAGCCATTAGAGTAACTGCTGAGAGTACTTTCGGTTTTGACGCATCTGATGAGGATTTCCGCCTTGCATTTGTCTTATTGGAAGATAAAGTAGGTCCATATACACAGGACAATAGCTTCTATTCTAATCCTAGTGCACCTGATGATTCTAATGATTGGTTGAATGAATGGAGACACAATGACTCCCAGGTAACGATGATGTATGACAATGTGTTAAGGGGCGTATATAGTGATGATCAAGGCATTGCGGGAAGTTTACCTTCTACAGTAGAGAAAGGTAAAACATACCATTATGAGTTTACATTCAGCGTTCCTATTCCACAATATTCTAATATTACATACAATAAGGATAATTACCGTGTTGTTGCCTTACTGATAGATAAGAGTACTGGCGAAATCATGAATGCCTGTAAGGCAAAGATTGACTATGATGAAAGTGTAAAGAATCTGGGATTTGAATTCGTGAACGTAAGCAAAAAACTGGCGAATGCAGAGACGGTAATTCGGAAATCGAGAGGAATGGCCGAAGAAAACCTTGAGATGAGTACAGACCATAAATCCGGTGGACTGAAGTTGCGTACTTTCGACGGCAAGAAGGTTTCTGGCACAGCCAAGTTGGATATTCTGACAAATACATTGGGCACTCCAGTTATCACTTGGAATATGGGTGGCGAACCAGAGACTGTCAGTGGAAACACAAAGGAAATATCATTTTCTACAGATGCTAATGGAATAGCTGACGTTCTACTAAAAGCCAGTGGAATCAGTCAGTTTGGACTGTTGGAAGCTCGAATTACTGCTACTGTCAACGGGGCTTCACAGTCGGTAATCGTCAAGTTTATACACCGTCAGACGGATGGCGATATTGGTGAAAACATTCAACTTGTCAATGGGGAATCTTGGTGGAACAATGCGCCAGGATACAGTACTTGGATGCAAGGAACGAAAAAAGAGGAACGCTATTCTGCTGCTACCTATATTCCTGCCAATCTGTTTGAGGATAAAGTACCCACTATTAACGGTATAGGCTTTAAAGGCAGTACCTCTGGAATGGCCAATGTTACATTGTGGATATCAAGTCATCTTCCTGCCACAGGAGAAAAGCCAGACATTGCAAGTTTCAACTTCCCTGATGATGAAATTAATTTGGATTTTGAGAGCTGGAATTATATGGCATTCCGCCAGCATTACCAGATACCAGAAAAGGGAGTCTATGTCGGATACTCTTTTGATATCGTTGATATGAACACATTCAGGTCAAATACACCAGTCATTTTTAGTGAAAAGACCCGTGATAACGCCCTGTTCTTTAAGACAGAGAGTATGCCTGAATGGATTGACCGATTTGACGATACGCAAGGAAATTTGGCTCTTCAAATCCTTTTCGGTGGGAGTGTGTTAATGAAGAATGCTGTAAGGATTATGAAAGTGGAGCCAACGTATGCCTTGGCGAATACGATAGGTAAACTTCATTTCCAAGTTAGGAATGAAGGATCAGAACCTCTTTCATACATCGAGTTTGATGGGGATTTTGGCCATCATAGAATAGATATGTATCTTCCGCCATATGAGTCATCAAACCCCGAATTTTTCCCAGGCCTTGAAGTTAATGTAGGCAGTGAGGCTACATACACAGAAAAGGTGCTTACTTTATCCAAAGTTAATGGTAAACCTAACGAATATTCTGAAGGGTCAGTAATGATACCATTATTTATAAGCAGAAAGGAGAGCGCCTCTGTTGCTGTGCTGGAGGAGTTTACTGCCACGTGGTGTGGATATAGTCCTGCCGCTAGTCTAGATATAGAAAACTATCAGCAAACATTTGGCGATAAACTCATCACCATCTGTGCCCACGCGAAATGCGAGAAAAGTAACGACCCCATGGATCTGGCAGCATATAGCGATGTCCGGGAATTGTCTGGAGGTGAATATCCAACGTTTGTCATCAATCGCACTGGAACGCCAGCAGGTCCTGCATGGACTATGGGCAACGATTTGGCCAAATATATTAACCTGGCTTTGGCAGAAAAAGTTCCCTGCTCTGTCGAATTGGGGGCGGCATGGGATAATGAAGCCCGCGATGCCATTAAGATTCAAACTCGGACTACCTTTGAGTTGAATGCTCAAAAATTGCCTTTCGAAATAGGTTATGTAATATTGGAAGATGGAATGAGTGGCGAAGGTGCTGAATGGGCACAACGGAACGATTATTCCGGTATTGAGGATATTTACGACAAAAGATTAGAAGAACTGACAAAACTACCAGTACTTATATATGGTCAGAAATATGACCATGTGCCAGTTGCTGCATGGGGCGCCTACAAGGGCGTGGATGGTTCTCTGCCAAGTTCTGTTTCTGCAGGTGTACCAATTGAAGGATCGTTCGTGGCTGATATTGGCAGCAATAAGCTTATCCAAAACAAGGAAAATCTAAGTGTGGTCGCACTCGTCGTCAACAAAGAGAGTGGAAAGATTATCAATGCCGCCAAATGTAAGGTCGGTGATACATTGTCACCCTCATCAATTACCTCAACATCTGCAGAGAACAGTCTGTTTGATGTCTATGACATGCTAGGTCGCAAAGTACGCCACACTGCTACTTCACTCAACGGACTGTCTCGAGGTATCTACATCATCAATGGTCGTAAGGTTGTGAAATAATGAGCTATGAGACATCGGATTAAATCAGGCAAGATTGGATCCTTCAATCCGAAGAGGGTAGAGGTGCCAGAGGAGCTGCCTAGTCATGGGGACTGGCACCTGGGGTGAGATCATGAGTCATTGATCTGTTCCCAAAAGATGAGAATAGAGAAACGGAAGTCAGTCGCGGCTTCCGTTTCTTCGTGTCTGGATGGGGGGGAAACGAAAAAAATCACATAAAATTTGTTTTTTTGCTCACTTAATCGTATCTTTGCAGCAGAAACGTATAAACAACGACGATTATGGCAGCAAGAACGACACAATTACCCGCAGAAGGTCAGCTATTGGTAAGCATCAGCGACCTGTCGATGCTGAACGACATCAAGAAAGCCATCAGCATGTTGAAAGGTGTGACGGCCGTAAAGAAGCAGAAGACTAAGCCCCGTCTCTATGACCCTGAGACAGGCGAGTCCCTCAACGACAAGACCATGCAGGCCATCGAGGACGTGCGTAGTGGCAAGGATAAGGGAACGACTTACGAGTCATTCGAAGACTTCAAAAAAGCAATGATGGCTCTATGAAGCAGTTCTACGCGATTAAGACCAATGGGTCAGGGGACGGTCATGAAGTGAACCCCAAAACTTTTCCACCCCATAATCTCTGAAGGAATTGTGTGACTGGCCACACCTCAATTCCATTAAGCATTCTTGGCCTTTCCTCCATTGACAACAAAAATTGTTTTGTATCAGGATGATCCTCGCTAAAGGCTTTCAGCCCCTTAGTATCACCCGACACCACATGGTCGGCCGATTTCACCTCAATTGCCACTTCCACATTGTTAGTCAAGGCATCACAAATCAAAACATCCACCTCATATTTATTATCAAGCGTACGCCAATAACTCATGGTTTTATCCTCACCGTAAGTATATGATATAAATGCCCTCAACTCTTGGATGACAAAATGCTCTAATGCATGCCCATATATGTCAGTACCTGGCTGGAGTATTCTGCGATGCAAAAGATGGTTAGGGATTGCCACATCAAAATAATAGAATTTCGGTGATTGTATCAGTTTCCGCTTAATCACCTTAGTATATGCTGGCAGATAGAAACCAAGCATCGTTTCTTCAAGGATGGAAAAATATTCTTTCACCGTCTTACCAGAAACACCGCAATCCTGCGCTATGTTGGTATAGTTCACAATCTCTGTATTGCTTAATGCTGCCACCTGTAAAAAACGGGTAAATGCATCCAACTGACGGACAATTGCCTCCTCGACTATCTCCTGTTGCAGATAGTCGCCAATATATGATTGAATACGCTTGGACGGATCAGCCACCAGATAATGGCGGGGCAACATGCCATTGTTTAATGCACGATGAAGGTCAAAATCGGGTATCTCTGCACTTACAAATGGGAACAACGTAAATCTTAATGCTCGCCCACCCAATAGATTTGCACCGCTACGACGAAGTTTACGGGCACTTGAACCACTAAGTATAAACCGTAAGCCGCGATTCTCCATCAACCAATGCACCTCGTCAAGTAGTGCAGGAACCTTCTGAACCTCGTCTATAATAACCAATTCCCCTTCATCAAGCAATTTGCACTCTTCACGAAGAAGAGCAGGGCGAATTTGAAATGCCATACGGACATCGGTTTTTAATAGGTCGTAAAGACGGGCTTTAGGGAATAGAGTTTTCAAAAGCGTACTCTTTCCCGTCTGACGACTACCCCACAGAAACAGGCTGTCATCCTCAACTTCTCGCAGTTTCAGTATTCTCTCTAACATATATAGATGTATTTATGCCGCAAAGATAATAAAAAACTGTCAATCATGCAAGAAAAATGCAGAAAATCTGAAGTACAACTCCTAAAATTCGTCAAAAATCCGAAGTACCGGTATCATTTTTTTGGTCAGGGGACGGTTCCGTCCGCAGGATCCTGCCCAGTTCCATCGCCTCGTCGACTTCCTCAAGGCCAACGCCCTCACCGACCAGCTTCTCACCGGTTCCACCTGGCTGCACCTCTCCTGGAACCCCTTCACTTCGCCCCGCCACTACATCCGCCTCGGCTATTACAAGTAAAAGGACACACTGTAGTCAGAGGAGGCACCTGGGCTACGGATTTGATGGCGGGATGCTTTGTACTGTTACAAATGCTGTCATGCCTGGCGCCAGATGCGGGTGTGGCTTCAGCGTGGCTTCCACGTGTACCATACCATTGTCATCAACCGCACCGACGGCTGAAATCGTAGCAGGATGCTGCTCTGAAGGGAATGCAACGGTAGAGACGGTGAGAATGGCTCCATCCCAATATCTCGGCACTTCATTTTCGAGTACGTCAAAACTTACCTTCAGATGATCTACATCCACTATATAGAAAAGGGCTTCGCCCGGCTGGGCCATACCATAGAGCGTGTTCTGGATTTTTATGACATATCCAGAAATGGGGGCGGTAATGGTACAATAGGACAGTTCATGTTCCAGTTCGTGCAATTCGGCCCTCACTTCGTTGTATCCACTGCTGATACGGGCCATTTTCTTGATGTTTTCCGGTGCTGCATCCAGGTTGTCGTGCTTATAGCCCTGCCCCATCAGAATGGCCTGATACTGGAATTCGGCTTTCTCCAGTTTAGCACGGCTGTGGGCTATCTTCTCACGCAAGGCAGCGTCGCTAAGTCGTGCAACGACCTGACCTTTCCTGACTTCCTGTCCGATATTCTCTATGGCGAACATGACAATCTGTTCTGAGATACGACTATAAACAGGAACTTCGCGCACTGTTTCTATCTTACCCTTGATAGCTGTTGAATAATTCGGAGCCTCTTGGGGTGAAGGGGCTTTTGTCGATTGCACAGCAGTCGTATCACTCTGCTGCAGAACAGATTTCTCGTTGCTTTTCGACTGACAAGCAGTGAGAAGTGAAAAGAGCGTGACGAATAGTGAAATACTGATATACTTATTCATAATTGATGAGAGTTTGCAGATGATAGTGGCTCACCCAGAATTCTTCCAAGGCAGTCAGGTAATTAGTGTAGGCAGTAGCCCATCGCGACTCTGCCAGCGTGAAAGTATTGATGTCACAAAGACCGTTGGCATAGTTGTCGGCCGTTTCATTGTACGTCTCTTCAGCCAATTTGATGGTCTTTTCGGTGCTGGTAAGCCTGTCTCTGCTGGATTGCAGCTTCTGCAGCGTCACAGCGGCATCTTCTGCCAACAGACGCTCAACCTCCTGGGATGCCAGCTCCTGTCGATTCGCCCAGGCCGTAGCTTTCTCATGACGTTTTTTGGCTGCACCATGATCCATCAGCGGTATCGAAAACTGCACGGAGCCTAAAGCATACAAATGCTGGTTCTTGTAGGCACTGCCGAATGTATTATTGACTTGTTGCATTCCCAGATTGATGTCAAGCCCGACATTGATGCCCTGCTCTTTGCGCGTCTTGTATTCCTGATGGCGCGCTTCAGTGAGTTCTGCCAGCTGGTGCTGGTATGCCGGACTGTTGGACAAGGCAAGCTTTACAACCTCCTCCGATGTATAGCTGACAGGAGGGAGCATATCAGGTATGCTCAACAGAGCCAGGTCGGCAGGTAATTGTTCCAAGCGCAACAAGGATGCCAGCTCTGTCCTTGCATTCCGCTCATCTTTTCGCGCCACTTCCACCTGGTTGGCGGCATTCTGCTGCTGCACCTCTATAGAGTGTAGTTCTGCAAGAGTGACGATAGCAATTGTTGCTTTCTCGCGGGCAATGGCCAGAAGTGTGTCGTTCAAATACATTTCCTCCAAACGCATCTGCAACACCCGTTGCTTACACGCTAAGCGGAAGTAGCGCACGGCTGCTTCTTCGGCAAGAAGTCGCAGATCGTACTCATGTTGACAACGTGCTGCCTTCAGACGCTGGTCTTCCACTTTTTTCTCCCAACCGAAGGGGTTGTAGCCCAACAGGTCATGACTATAGCCTACCAACAGCGGACTGGCCACGAACTGTCGTGGGTATCCAGAGGCTTCCTTGCGAAAGTACTCACTCCAGATGGCCTGCGTGCCAACATAGGCTTCACCGCCGAAGGGCAGCACCTTCTGACTGAGTCTCAACTGGGCCGAAGTGGAGAAGATATCGTAGTTGCGCAAATAGACATAGTCGCGGCTCGGATCACTGACGATGCGTGAGTAATTAGGCACGACTCGCAACGACAGTTGTGGCTTGCGCAATGCCTCGAAAGCCTCGTAGGATGCCTGTTGACTACTGAATTCCTGCTGGCTCTGGAAAGCAGTGATGGCACTGTCTTGGGCCAGCCGTATCACCTCGTCCAAGGTCATCGGTGCCTGCCCCATACTGCCCAGAGGAAGCAGGCTAAGGAATATTAAGCCGGACAAATGGCGTATATCTATTCTATTTTTCATCGCTTTCTAATTTTTAAAATCCGAGAAATAGCCGCGCGCCTGGAGTTCCTTGAAGTTTCCGTCATCGGCTACGCGACCGTCCTTCAGCACAATGATGCGGTTACATTGCTGGATAGTGCTCAGGCGGTGAGCAATGACGATACGCGTACATTTCAGTTTAGCGAGGTTCTCAACAACGATGTGCTGGCTAATGTTGTCGAGAGCCGATGTGGCCTCGTCAAGAAAGAGCACCTTGGGTTTTCTCACCAATGCACGGGCAATCAGTATTCGCTGCCGTTGTCCGCCCGACACGCCTTTGCCGTCGACGGTGATGGGGGTATCCATGCCTAAGGGGAACTTGCGGATGTCCTTGTCGAGAGCGGCCATGCGAGCGGCTTCCCAGGCATCATCGTTGGTTAGCTGCGGGTCGCTGAAGATGATGTTATCGCGGATGGTGCCCTCAATGAGCTGGCCGTCCTGCATACAAATGCCGATGCAGTAATGTCGCAGGCTGCGCAGGTTGACGTCGCTGACGTCGTACTGGTCATAGAAGATGGAACCCGCAAGGGGCTTCTCCAAGCCCATCATCAGCCGCATCAGGGTGCTCTTGCCGCAGCCTGAACTGCCGACAAGTGCCACATAGTCGCCGCTGTTGATGTCCAGATTAAGTCCGTCGAAGAGCAGCGGCATGTCGTCGGCATAGCGGAACTTCAAGCCGCGAATCTGCATCTGCCCTGATATATCCTTTATCACTTCGAAGCCTTCCTTGACTTCCGGCTGGGCGGCAAAGATAGGAAGGCAGAGTTTTGCCTCTGGCAACATGCGTGACACCAGCTTTGCAATACGCTGTACCTGGGCTACGGCCTGAGTGACAATCGCAAGAACAGAACAATAGGCAATATAGTCGGAGAGCCCCAGTCCATAGTACCAGGCCGCCCCCATGGTCACAATCATGGGCAGGAATCTGACGCAATAGCTGACGCTGGACGCATACATACTGGCCAGAGGCTGGCGGCTGCCGAACATTTCTGAGGGTTCGTAAGCCTTTGCCCACTGATAGAGGGCCCGGAACTCTGCTCCGCTGGTCTTGATCTTCTGAATGCCTGAAAACAGGGAGAACAGCATGCCTATTAGCCTTGAAGAGTTGGGATTCACATTCTTTTGTACCTTATTGGCATTGTAACACTCCACTGAAATAGCTCCGATCAATATCGCGATGACTAAGACTCCTGTGTAGAACAGCGGACCGCCATAGATGAAGAACTGCACGAACATGATGCCGGAGAACAAGAAGGTCAGAATGGCCGACAGGAAGTCGGCTGTCAGGGTGGAGCTGATGCGCGACAATGTCAGCAGCCGGTTGGAGAGGTCGCCTGGTGAGAATTGCTTGGCAAACGATGTCGGCAACAGCAGCAACCGCGACATCAGGGCCGTCTGCAGCCCGTATTCCACCTTGTCCTTGATACGCACCACCACTAAGTTGCGTGCAATCTGCACCATCGCGAGACCGACGGCAGCACTGGCGAGCAGGGTGGCAATGGGCACAAGCTGAGTGGCTTCGCCCGAAGGGATGACTTCCGAAAAGATCAACTTGCAGACGTAAGGCATGAACATGGTCAGCAGAATGATGCTCACACAGGCCACCAAACTGTAGATGAAGTCATACTTGCAGAGGCGGCTCACGCCATAGCGCAAAAATTCCTTGACGGTCAGTTCGCCGTCTGAGAATGGTTGACAGGCAATCACAGCTTCCTTCTTGAGCAGGTGGGCATTTTTGCTCGCCCTCATGCTCTCGCCGGTCTTCGGGTGGATGAACGTATAGTCCGTGAAGCCGGGTATGAGCAGGACAGGGGTGTCATCACCGGGCAAGAATCCTAACATATGGCCTGTACAGCGCGACCACCAGCCGTCGCTCAGGGTGATGTGGCGGAAGAAGATGTTGTTCTTCTCGAATAGTGCCTCTATTTGCTTAAAGTCCGATGGTAACTCCACGTTCTGCTCCATCTGCTTCCATAGTTTTCTGTCGATCATGGCATGCAGGATGTCGAGCGTTTTCCTCATAGCCTTGCGGTCACCGTCTATGCGCCGGGCTAACTGCTGAAGATATGGATCCGTTATCATCGTGTCAGGCGTATTTTAAGAGGTTACTGTACAGGCCGTCCATCTGCCGCAGTTCGTCGTGTGTACCGTGCTGGGTGATGCGTCCCTGTTCTACCACGTATATCTGGTCGCACTCGCGGATGGTCTCCAGCCGGTGGGCTATCATGATCATCGTCATCCCCTTCTCATAGATATGCTTCATCACCTTGCCTTCCGTCCCGGGGTCTAATGCCGAGGTGCCCTCGTCTATGAGCAGGATGGTGGGTTCCTTGGCCAGTGCTGTGGCTATCTCTATGCGCTGCCGCTGGCCGCCGCTGAAGTTCTTTCCGCGCTCAGCGACAGTTCCCTGATAGGCACCTGGGCGTTCCATGATTTCGTAATGAATCTGTGCATCGTTGCAGGCCTGCATCATGGTAGTATCTTCTATCGACTCGTCCCACATCTTTACATTGTCGCAAATAGTGCCCTCGAAGAGCGTAACATCCTGGTTAACCACAGAGACAGAATTGACAAAGGTCATGCGGTCGATGGCCTTGAGCGGCTTGCCGTCAAACAGCACCTCACCCTCCCAGGGTTCATACAGTCCTGACACCAGGCTCAGTACCGTACTCTTGCCACAGCCGGAAGGCCCGACCAGGGCTATGCGCTCACCAGCCCTGATCTTCAGCGAGAAGTGCGAGAGGATAGGGGGCAGCTTGCGGTCGTAGCCGAAGGTGACGTCGCGCAGTTCTATCTCGCCCGTCAGTTTCGCTATATCAGGCAAGTCATCACCTTCAGGCAGGCGCAGGTCAGGACTTTCCTCACCGCAATCGGTCACGTCCTTGATGCGCTGGATGCTCGAATTAAGCCTCATAATGATCTGCATGCCGTCGATGGCTGCATTAACAGGAAAGACCGAACTGTTGATCAATCCTTGGGAGGCCAGGAGCATACCGGGTGTCATTTCGCCTTGAAGGATAAACCATGTACCCAAGCACAGGATGGCGCTGTTAGTAAGCTGAAGGACCACAACTGGCAGAGCACTGAGATATACGGAGGTGGTAGTCGTGGTGGCGCGGGCATTCATGGCTTGTGCATAGACTCTCTCCCATTGCGCATAAAAATACTGTTCGCTTCCCAGTGACTTGATGGTCTCCAGGTTGCTCATGCCCGTCATCGTAACGTTCTGTAGCCGTGCCTCCGTTACCTCCAAATCCATGGAGATCTTCTTCTGTATCTTGGTGGTAGAGCGCATCACATAGACGAGTAACACGATAGAGAAGAGGCCCAACGCCCCCAGCTTCCAGTTGAAGAGCATGACAAGGGAGCAGCAGAGAATAGGGGCGAAAACGGCACTTATGTTGGGCAACGTGTAATCTATCTTAGCGACGGTTTTGGGAATCGTCGTATAGCGGGCCACCAGTTCGCCCGGACTAAACCGGCTGATGAGCGTCATCGGTAGCCGCAGTACTGTCCACAGATAGTTTGTCGAAGAGGTGGCGATGATTTTCACCTGGTTTTTCCGGCGTAATATGGAGAATGCTATCCAGACCGACGCTTCTATCAAGAACAACGTGATATAGATTACCATCAGTGGGGTAAACCATTCCGGGTTCTTGTGGGTGATGATATTGTCGGTATAAACTTGCTGGAACAGCGGCGGGAACAATTGGAAAACGGTATCGATGATATAAAGCACAAGACCATTAAAGGCAAATATCATGTTGCCCTTCAGGAAATAGCGGAAAGCTGCTATCAGCGACAGCTTCGCTTTATGTTTCATCTCTTCCTTTTTCACCTTTTTACTCCTTACTCCTTCTCTCCTTTATTCAAACTTCTGTTTGATATTTCGGAAACGCGTGCGAGTTGCTTCGAAGAGATATTCGAACATGCTCAGACGGCGGGTCTCAACAAGCACAGAGCTGTAGGTGCCGAAGTCCATGCTCACACCGTCTGGTTCTCCGAACGACCAGTCATAGCGCGTGGGGTCTGCCGGGTCTCGCTGTAAGTCGATGATCACTTCATAGACCGCTTCGCCGCCATCGCCTAACAGCTGCTGGACCAGAATGTCGGATTTCAGTGTCTGTCGCACTTCAGCAGCATTGGCAGGATAGCGTACCACCTGGGTGATACGGCCTCTCACATAGCCAATCTCATCACGCTTCTCATCGGCAGGCCACACCTGAGCCTCCATGCCTATGCGCAAATCGCGCTGGGCATCATTGTCAGCGTATGCGATGAGCTGGACGCGTTGCGACTCCTGGTTGCCAGTACCGGCGTCAACGACGCTGATGATAGGATCGAAAGCCTCGAATGGCTCATTGTCGGTCTTAGAATGAATCACCAGACCGCTGACCGTACTGGTCAGGAAACTATAGCTGTTTCCAATGGATACCATCGCTATGGTCTGCCCCTCATGCACGCTGTCGCCATTGTGTACAAGTATGCTGCGCACAATGCCTTTATTGGGCAGTGTGACATCGGAAGTGCCCTCCACAGGAAATACCACTCCGGAGAAATAAACCTTGTCACTCACACTGCCCAAGATGCCCCATACGATGAATGCCGCCAGCAACAACCCTCCAGCCGTAGCCAATAGATAGGTGGGAACATAAGTCACGCGCAGATGGTCGGCAATCTGATCAGGCGATTGAATAGTTTTCTCGGAATCTTCTTTCATATTTTGCATATTTTGAAAGTCGGGCTTAATAGTTCGCCGTCATCCACTCGATGAGTTTCATTGTTTTTATATTATATTAGTTTCTAAGACCTTTCATTTAATTGTTTTGGTAAGCGAACAAATCACTATCCGATGGCAAAGATAGGAATAAATCTCCAAACTTCCAAGAATTTGTGAGAAAAACTGCGAAAAATGCTTGGAACTTTCAGAAATACATCGTATCTTTGCACGCAGAAGCGTGCGATACTCGGCTGCACCTCTTCTACTGCCCATGGCGCAATATCAACATCGCTGGGCATCACCATGCTACCGTCGGACAAACGCATGGGCATGAGTACACGCAATGGCGGTGCAGCAAAAGTCTCTATAGTAAGAGCTAATTGCAAACAACAAATAGCCATTAAAAACAGCTTCTTCATATGTTATTTCACCTTGATCTTCTTTCGGAGAATACCTTTGTTGAGGTCGAAATAGTTGGCGGGGTTACGGGTCTTGCCGTTGACGCGCACTTCGAAGTGCAGATGGGGCGTGGTGGCTCGGCCCGTCTGACCTGTGAGGGCTATCACCTGACCAGCCTTGACATAATCGCCCTTCTTCACTAGATTCTTCGAGTTATGGGAATAGCAGGTTTCCAAGCCGTTGGGATGCTTGATGCGGATGTAATTGCCATAACCATGATAGAAGTCGGAGAATATCACCTCACCTTCGAAGGCGGTATAGATGTTGTCGTTGGGCTTTGTCTTGAGGTCAACGCCCGAGTGCGACCGTTTGCCACGTTTGCCGTAAGGGCTGATGACCTTTGCGCCCGGCAACGGAAAATGCCACCCGACGGAATCTGGTGCCTCTTCGGCACAGATCCCGTTCGGACAACCCATGAGCAGTATCGCTATGAGCGATAGAGACAGTAATCTGTGATATAATGGTGTCATTCTTTACTTGTTATACCCGCTCTCGGGGTTCTCGTACATGCCGATGGGAATGCGGAAACGCATCATTTCGTCGAGGTTGTGGACGGGATGCTCCACGTCCTGTGGGATAGGACGCTTGGAGAACGTCTGGAAATAGAGCAGGCATGCATCGCGCCACCACTCGCTGTCGCGGGCCTGGATGCGGAGCTTGCGCTGCACTTCCTCGAAACGCTGAGCGTCGACGTAGGGTTGCATGGCATCCCAGATGGCGAGGAAACGACGTGCCTCGTGGACGCCTTCGTCATACTTGTGACAGAGTTCGTCCCAGAAGGTGCGGCCGCTCTTCATCTTATGGTCCCAGGGCACATGGTGGAACCAGGCCAGCAGGTTCTCAGGACAGGTGTTGATGTCGTTGTAGAGGCGGCAGAGCTCGTCGGGATACTGCTTGACGTTGGCTGAGCCAGTGAGGGTGCGGTCGAAGCCCAGACCGATGCTGTCGGCTTTGTGATAGTAGGGCGGTGTCCAGTCGGCACGAACGCCACGCGGTGCATACCAGGGTTCCGGGCCGTAGTGATGGGTGCCGGCAAAGATGTGATGGATACCTAATGGCATCATATAGCTGACACAGGCCTCGCGGCTGTCGAGCATAAGGTTCAGAAGAGGTGAGAGGTGAGAGGTAAGAGGTGAGAGAATACCTTGCTGGTTGAACGTCTGCGCCAGCCATTCCTTTGCAATTTGCTCCGATGACAGCGAGGGGTTCCAGGCCAGACGCCCAAAGGCGTACCAGTTGGCCTGTGCGAAATGATGGCCGCACCAATTGGTATTGTCGCCGATGTTGGCAACACCTGCCATTGCCTTCAGACTATTTGGTTTCACAAACGAGAAGAATTCCTGCCACATCGGGGCGAGATACACCAAGTGATTGGCGGCACCGAGATACTCCTGTGTAATCTGGAACTCGACCATCATTGGCGTCTTCTGCATGGCCGTGAACAACGGACTGTAAGGCTCGCGGGGTTGGAAGTCTATGGGGCCGTTCTTGATCTGGATGATGACATTGTCGCGGAATTGGCCGTCGAGCGGCATAAACTCCAGATAGGCCTGATTGGCGCGGTCGGGACTTTGGGGCGCATAGACGAAGGCACGCCACATCACGATGCCCTTGTGAGGCTTGAGTACGTCGGCCAACATGTTGGCGCCGTCGGCATGGGTGCGTCCGAAGTCCTGCGGACCGGGTTCACCCTCGGAATTGGCCTTCACGAGGAAGCCGCCGAAGTCGGGAATCAGTTTGTAGATTTCGTTCACCTTCTCCTTCCACCATTTCACGACCTCCGCATTGAGCGGGTCGGCAGTTTCCAGTCCGCCTACCTTGATGGGCGAAGCGAAATTAATAGATAGGTACACGCGTATGCCATAGGGGCGCAGCTGGTCGGCGATGCTCTTGGCTTTCTGCAGACTCTCTGTCGTGAGTGCCTCTGGCTTGGCATTCACGTTGTTCAGCACGGTACCGTTGATGCCGACAGAGGCATTGGCGCGCGCATATATCTTCATGCGTTCGGGATCGGGATTGAGGAAGATGCTCTTACCTGCAAAGCCGCGCTCGACGGTTCCGTTGGGGTTGTCCCAGTGGTTCAGAATGCGTAGGTCGTAGGCCGGCTGCTCGCTGATGTTGAGTTGGTCGCACGACTGGCCTGTCTGTTGCAGGCGCAGCAGGTGGTAGGCACCATAGAGAAGACCTGCATCGTTGGCTGCGGAGATCACGGTCTTGCCGCCCTGACTCTTGATGGAATAGCCGTCCTTGGCTATGCCCTTCTGCTTTTTCAGCACCACAGGACCGCCCTGCCAGTAGGTTTGCAACTCGGTCATAGCCGTACCTTTTACACCCGTAATCGTGGCTGGTGTATTAACTGCGTCGAAGCGGAGCCACAAGCGGCTGCCGTCCTCGGCGTAAGCGGTGCTCCATCCTGTCAACAGCAGGAGAAGAGCTGAGATAAGAATTTGCTTTTTCATATGATGATGTATTTTTTCTGATTTCCGCCACAAAGATACGGATTTTTCCCCACATATACAATACTATTCTACAAATTGAAACAATTTTGGGGTAAAAATGAAACAAGTTAAATCCCAAAAAATCTGCAAAAGTGTAACAAGTTATGCGGAATTTTTGTATCTTTGCAGCGGTATATGAACGTAATCGAACAACTATACTGATATAAAATGAAGGAAGATTATGAAAGATATGCGCGTGCAGACATTGAAGTACATCATGCTTGTTATTGGCGTTAGCTTCTGCGGGCAGATAATGGCACAATCCCTTCTCAAGAAAGTGGGAACATTCATCGACTCCATGTCGGTCCGTGGTGTTGACCGTAATTATATCGATGCGCCGGAGAAACCTTGGCAGCTGATTGTGAAAGGCAATGTGAGCCAGACCATCGTGAGTATGAGAACCGAGGGTAGTATAATCGGTCATGATTATAGCGCAAAACCGTCGCTGAAGACCACGCCTGCACAGTATGTAGGTCTGTGGGCAGGTTATAGAGGCTATGGCTTTGGCTACACGGTGAACGTTGGCGGCGACAAGGGTAGCTATCTGACCGTCGGTGCCACGGGAGGCGCCTTCGGCGTCAATGTGCGCATCCATTCGTTCGACAACAGCAACCCTGATTTTAATCTGAACAGCAGCCTGCTTTCTGAGGATCAGACGGAATCATGGAATGACGTACATCTGACGGATCCCATCCGCGTGAAGACAATCATCGCCGACGGATATTATATGTTCAATGGCAAGAAGTTCTCCTATGCCGCCGCCTACGACCAGTCGGTCTTCCAGAAACGTTCGGCGGGGTCGCTGATGGCCGGACTGATGTACAACTATACGCGTATCGATTATTCCTCCGACCTTAATGGCGACCTGATCTATCTGATGGAGGGACTGGGTAAGGTGAAACTGTGGCAAGGTAGTGCGGGTGTGGGCTATGCCTACAACTGGGTACCCGCCCGCGGCCTGCTCGTCAACGTCATGTTCATGCCCATGCTGACCTTTGTCAACAAACTCAAGGCCTTCGGTTACGCCACCAACGTAGAACTACTGATGGAAGACCCGTTCTTCTGGGATCCGAACACTTCCGACGAGGAGTGGGATGAGTGGTTCTATGACAATGTGCGTGTCACGTCTGTGGGCGATAAGACCTACAACAGCGGTCTGAGCCTGGGTTTCGATGGCCGTGTGTCGCTGACTTACAATTTCGGGAGATGTTTCATCAATGCCTACGGGCAATTCAACAATATCCGTTATCATCACAACAACAGCAACGGTTATCTGAACGACTGGTTCATCAACACCGCGATTGGCATAAGATTATAACTTCGTCTCGAACAGTTAGTCCTCGACAATCTTGATGCGGCCTTGGGGCTTGGCATAGGCTTTGCTGATGTTGCCGTTGAGCACGTTGCGCAGATAGTTTGACAAGGCTTCGTAGTAGCGCATCGCGCTCTCCTCAAGCACCGCACACTTCTTGAAACAGTCGAAGAAGCCGCCAGCATCGTGATTATAGTTCGTCAGGGCGACGCTGTAGGTGCGCTGCATGTCGATGGGCTTGTATCTGCCGTCGGCCTGCAGGACCTCAATGTCGCTGACGCGATGACTCTTGCTGTGGATGGTGAAACGCAGGCCGGAAACTTGCGGGAAGTTACCGTCGAGCACGGGTACGAGAGCCGTGCAGCGGGTGAGCATCTCCTGCAGTTGTCCGGCGGTCACCGAGATGCGGCGCAAGGTATTGTCGTAGGGCAGCATGCCGATGATGTCGCCGTAGGTAATGTCGCCGTCGTCTATATCGTTGCGGATGCCACCGCCATTCTCCAGTCCGATGTCGGCCTTCATGGCATAGCGGTAGGCATCGGCCACGAGGTCGCCGGCATTCGTCTCCTGGCCGCGCACAAGAAACGTGTCGTTCTCGTCTTTCGCCACCAGATCGTAGTCGCTATGGGCTACCACCTCCGAGGTGACAGCCTCTACCATCTTGTGGATGCTGTCGACGGTAGCTGTAATCTTCTTGTTCTCGTAGGGAATGTCCTTGCTCTTGATGAGATGGGTGGTGACATGTCCGTCGGGGGTGATGACCAGTTTACCCACGTTGGCAAATTGCGTACCTGTCTGTGTGACGGTGATCTCCTTACCGTCGAGGTTCTTTACCTTCACACCCTCGAAAATCTCGTGCGAATGACCATCGAGCACGACATCGATGCCCCGGGTGCGGTTTACCAGATTATACGAGCTGATGCCTAACGACTGCGGGGTCTCGCCAACATGCGAGAGCAGAACCACATAGTCGGCACCCTCGGAACGGGCCTTGTCGACGGCCTGTTGGATGAGTTGGTAGAAGGCTTTGGGCTTCAGATCGTAGAGCAGCACGCCGTTGGTATCGTAGAACGAATAGCCCTCGAGGATCATTGTCTCGGGGGTGCAGGCTCCGACGTAGGCCACCTTCTTATGACCATATTCACGAATGACATAGGGGGCAAACATGGGGTTGTGCTCCCCGGCCTCGTAGAGATTGGCACAGACCACGGGGATACCCGTCTGCTCCAGCAGCTGCAACATGCGGGGTACGCCATAGTCGAACTCGTGGTTGCCTAAGGTCAGCGCATGATAGTCCATATTTCGTAAGATATCCGCGATATACTGTCCCTTCGAGATGGCGCCCGTGGTGTTGCCCTGCAGGAAGTCGCCACAACAGACGGCAGCGGCGTAGGCTGTGTCGGAGCGGTTGATGGCGTCGCGCAGCCCGGCAATCTTCGTATAGCCGTCAATACCGCAATGGGCATCGTTCTCATAGAGAATCACAATGCTTTTTATTCCCGTTTGTGCACAAGCTAAGTTAAGGCCCATCATCAAGGCCATCATAGTCAGGTAAAAAATCTTTTTCATCATGCTGCAAAGGTACGAAATATTTCAAAAACAAAAAACAATGAAACAAAAAAAAGCAGGTAATTGTTATTTTTTTCGTAATTTTGCAGCCAAATCAACAAAAACCAATGAAATGAAAAGACTTGTTATCAGTTTGATGACCGCGATGTTTGCGGTTGTTGTTTTAGCGCAAGATGTAAAGGTGGAGTTCATCACACCGAGTATCGTACACATTGTGAAGGGTCAGCCTACGAAGACGCTGGTGATTACGGCCAAACCGCAGGAGACAGGAATCAGGAGTCAGGAGACTGGAGGAATCTGGAAGAGCAGCGATCTGACGGTGAAGCAGGATGCAAAGACAGGTGCGCTGACTTTCCTGACGGCTAAGGGCAAGGTGCTGCTGAAGGAGAAAAACTGCAATGTGGCCGAGGTGCGCCAAACGTTTGTTTTGGATAAGGATGAGGCTGTCTACGGCTTGGGTACGATTCAGAACGGTAAGATGAACCGTCGCGGCGAGAAGAAACGCATGGAGCAGTCGAACTTGGAGGACTTCCAGAATGTGTTGCAGAGCATCAAGGGCTGGGGACTCTATTGGGAGAACTATTCACCGACGCTCTTTGAGGACAATGCCCAAGGTATGACCTTTGATGCCGAAGTAGGCGAGGGGATCGACTATTATTTCATGTATGGCGGCTCGGCTGACGGTGTGATTGCCCAGATGCGCTATCTGACGGGTGATGTGCCGATGTTCCCGCTATGGACTTACGGCTATTGGCAGTCGAAGGAGCGCTATAAGACAGCTGCTGAGACCGAGGGTGTCGTTGATCAGTATCGTAGTCTGAATGTGCCCCTCGACGGTATCATTCAGGACTGGCAGTACTGGGGCTCGAATTATCTGTGGAACGCAATGGACTTCCTGGCAGAGGACTTTTCGAACGGCAAGCAGATGATTGACAATGTACATAAGAAACATGCGCACTTCATGATCTCCATCTGGGCCAGCTTCGGACCGATGACCAAGCAGTTCCGCGAGTTGGAAAAGATCGGTTGCCTGTTGCCCTTTGAGACCTGGCCGCAGAGTGGCATCTCCCATGTATGGCCCCCGATGCGCGACTATCCCTCGGGCGTGAAGGTCTATGATGCCTTCCATCCTGAGGCCCGCAATATCTACTGGAAATATCTGAAGAAACTCTACGACTACGGTTGTGATGCCTGGTGGATGGATTCGACCGATCCCGATTTCTTCAACCCCCGCGAGAGCGACTATGAGCATAAGGTTTATGGCGGCACGTGGCGTTCGCAGCGGAATGCCTTCCCGTTGGAGACGGTGCGTGGTATCTATCAGGCGCAAAGGAAAGAAGGAGAGAAGGAGTCTGGAGTCAGGAGCCAGGAGAAACGCGTCTTCATCATGACGCGAAGTTCGTTTGCCGGCCAACAGCACTATGGCTCAAACATGTGGAGCGGCGATGTGAACTCCTCGTGGGACATGCTGCGCAAGCAGGTGCCTGCTGGTTTGAGCTTCACGTTGACGGGCAATCCCAACTTCAATACCGATATCGGCGGTTTCTTCTGTAGCAGCTACAATACGAAGGGCAGCGGCTCAGCACCCAAGAATCCGCAGTTCCAGGAGTTGTATGTCCGATGGATGCAATATGGCCTGTTCTGTCCTGTGTTCCGTAGCCACGGTGCCGATGCACCCCGCGAGATCTGGCAGTTCGGAAAGAAAGGCGAACCGGTCTATGATGCCATCGAAAAGCAGATCCGCCTGCGCTATCGCCTCATACCTTATTTATATAGTACCGCCTGGCAGGTGACATCAGCCAACGACAGTTATATGCGTCCGCTGTTTGCTGATTTTGCGGCTGACAAGAAAGTCTGGAATCTGACTGACGAGTTTATGTTCGGCCACAACATTCTGGCTTGTCCGATTGTCGATCCGCAGTATACCGAAGAGAAGGTGATCCGCACAAATGCTATGACGGGCTGGGACCGGAATGATGTAAGAGGGCAGAAGGAAGAAGGAAGAAGTGTTGACTGGACGGCCAAGAAGAGTGCTGTGAAGTATCTTCCGAAGGGTACTGTGTGGTACGACTTCTGGACGAACAAATCCTTTAAGGGCGGACAGAACGTGACGCTGACGACCAGCTTCGATTGTGTGCCGATGTTCGTGCGTGCAGGCAGCATCCTGCCCCTCGGCCCCGAGATGCAGTATGTAGGCGAGAAGGCGTGGGATAACCTTGAAGTTCGCGTCTATCCGGGAGCAAATGGCAGCTTCACTCTCTATGAGGACGAGGGCGACAGCTATAACTACGAGAAAGGCGTTTACAGCACCATTACATTCTGCTGGAACGACAAGGCTCGCAAACTGACAATCGGTGCCCGAAAGGGTGAGTTCCCGGGCATGTTGAAGTCGCGTCAGTTCACCATCATTCTGCCTGACGGCCGCCAGCAGCAGGTCAGTTACAATGGTGCAGAATGTATTATTTCGCTCTGATAACCAGAGTTTGTTACATTTCCGAAGATATGTGTTACAAAAGAAGAGTCTGATGTGGCTCTTCTTTTGTAATTTTGCACCATTCTTGCTATGCAAGCTTACAAATGAAACGATGTGCTAATAAACTATTCATTATTATTCAAAAACATGAAGAAGAAAATCTTATTGTTAATGGCCTTGGCTGGTTGTATGTCAGTCCAAGCGCAAGGATTGAAGGATGTCTATAAGGACTACTTCATGATTGGTGTCGCTGTAAACCAGCGTAATGTGTCGAATCCCGAGCAGGCGGCTCTGGTGAAGAAGGAGTTCAATAGCATGACAGCTGAGAACGATATGAAGCCCGAACCCACCGAACCCCGTGAGGGCGAGTTCAACTGGGAGAATGCTGACCGTATCGCCAACTTTGCCCGTGCCAACGGTATCAAACTGCGTGGTCACACCTTGATGTGGCACTCTCAGATTGGTCGTTGGATGACTGCCGAGGGTACGACTAAGGAGCAGTTCTATGCTCGTATGAAGAACCATATCCAGGCTATTGTCTCCCGTTACAAGGACGTGGTTTATTGCTGGGACGTGGTGAACGAGGCTATGGAGGACAACCCCAATGCTACCGATCCCTATCGTCAGAGCGCCATGTACCGTCTGTGTGGTGACGAGTTCATTGAGAAAGCTTTCCAGTATGCACATGAGGCTGACCCCAAGGCACTGTTGTTCTACAACGACTACAGCACCGTAGATCCTCACAAGCGTGACCGTATCTATAATATGGTGAAGAAGATGAAAGCCAAGGGAGTGCCCATCGATGGTATCGGTATGCAGGCTCACTACAATATCTATTACCCCTCTGAGGCTCGTCTCGACTCAGCTATTACGCTGTTCAAGACTGTTGTGAAGCACATCCACATCACCGAGTTCGATATCCGTGTCAACGAGGAGATGGGTGGTGGTCTTTCATTCAGTCGTGAGGGCGCAACCGTCACAGACTCTGTGAAACAGCATCTGGCCGACCAGTATGCCCGTTGCTTCCGTGTGTTCCGCAAGCATAAGGATGTCATCGACTGTGTGACCTTCTGGAACCTCGGCGACCGCGATTCTTGGCTCGGTGCCCGCAACTATCCGCTGCCTTGGGATGAGAACTACCAGCCTAAGTTGGCTTATGAGTATATCCGTGATATGAAGGCTCCGAAGTGGGATCTGCCCGCTCGTCCTCCCCGTCAGCCGCGTCCACAGGGCGGTTTCGGACAAGGTGGTCCCCGTCAGGGTGGTTTCGGTCAGGGCGGTCCTGGACAGGGACAGCGTCGTCGTGGTCAGGGAGGCCCTGGTGGCTTCGGGGGTTTCGGCCAGCAGCGTCCTCAGTTTGATGCAAGTCGCGCCTTCCCCCAGCAGGAGGGAATCAAGGAGGACTTCGTGCCTTCTGAGCTGAACCAGCCTGGACAGCAGTATCCGCAGGTGAACTCTCAGGGTTATGCCCGCTTCCGTATCGAGGCTCCCGATGCTCAGGCAGTGACTGTTGGTCTCGGTCTGGGAGGCCAGGGTGGCACCAAGTTGAGCAAGACTTACGACGGTTCATGGGTAGGCACTACAGCAGGCCCGATGGACGAAGGTTTCCACTATTATCATCTTACCATCGACGGCGGTACGTTTAATGACCCCGGTACAGGCAACTACTACGGTTCTACCCGTTGGGAGAGTGGTATCGAGATTCCCGCCAAGGATAAGGACTTCTACGCTATGAAGAATGTGCCTCACGGCAAGGTTTCGCAGATTCTCTTCTGGAGTGAGAGCACCAAGCAGTGCCGTCGTGCCTTCGTTTATACACCTCCTACCTATGATAAGGATGCCAAGACCAACTATCCCGTGCTCTATCTGCAGCATGGCTGGGGTGAGGATGAGACAGCCTGGATGACACAGGGTCACGCCAACCTCATCATGGACAACCTCATTGCCGAGGGTAAGATCAAGCCCTTCATCGTGGTTTGCACCTACGGTATGACGAACGAGATGGGCTTTGGTGGTGGCGGTCGTGGCGCTGCTGCCCAGAACTTCGAGAAAGTGCTCTGCGACGAACTTATTCCTTATGTCGATGCCAACTTCCGCACTATCTCCAAGAAAGAGAGCCGCGCGATGGCAGGTCTGTCGATGGGTGGCATGGAGACGCACTCCATTACACTGGCTCGTCCTGAACTGTTCAATTACTATGGACTGCTCAGCGGTGGCGTCTATACCCCTGAGGAGATCAAGGACAAGAAGCAGGTGAAGTATATCTTCCTGAGTTGTGGTTCCAAGGAAGGTCCCGACCGCATCAAGTCAGCAGTGGATACACTGAAGGCTGCTGGTTTCAACGCTGAGAGTCATATCTCTGAGGGTACCGCCCACGAGTTCCTGACTTGGCGCCGCGCGCTCCGTCAGATGGCGCTGAGCCTGTTTAAGTAATATTTCTACGTAAGAAAATAAAATTATTCCAATGATAAGAAAAATTTTTCTCGGACTAATTTTGGCTACGGCCGGAAGCTCGTCCGTATTTGCACAGTTTCGTCAGGTTGATCCCAGGGAAAATGTTGGTCTGAAAGATGCCTACAAGGGTTATTTCACCATCGGTGTGGCGTTGAACCAGCGCAATGTAACCGACGATGCCCAGAAGGCCCTCGTCATCAAGCAGTTCAACAGTGTGACTGCCGAGAACGACTGGAAGCCCGGAGAGATTCATCCTAAGGAGGGTGTGTGGAATTTCGAGCGTGCCGACAAGATTGCCGACTTCTGCCGTCAGAATGGTATCAAGATGCGCGGTCATTGTCTGTGCTGGCACTCACAGTTTGCCGACTGGATGTTCACTGACAAGAATGGTAAACCCGTCAAGAAAGAGGTGTTCTATCAGCGTCTGCGCGAGCACATCCATACGGTGGTAAACCGTTATAAGGATGTGGTCTATGCCTGGGACGTGGTGAACGAGGCTATGGCCGACGATGGTGGCTTCCGCTTCGGACGTCCGGGTCAGGAGCCGAGTCCTTATCGTCAGAGCCGTCATTTCCAGCTCTGCGGCGATGAGTTCATTGCCAAGGCTTTCCAGTTTGCCCGTGAGGCCGACCCCAATACGCTGTTGTTCTACAACGACTACAGTTGCGTAGACGAGGGTAAGCGTGAGCGTATCTACAATATGGTGAAGAAGATGAAGGATGCTGGTGTTCCCATCGACGGTATCGGTATGCAGGGCCACTACAACATCTACTTCCCCAGCGAAGAGCAGCTTGAGAAGGCCATCGTCCGTTTCAAGGAGATTGTGAAGCATATCAATATCACCGAGCTCGACCTGCGTATGAACAATGAGAGCGGTGGTCAGCTGATGTTCTCCCGTGGTGAGGCAAAGCCCATGCCCGCTTACATGTCAACCCTGCAGACCGACCAGTATGCCCGTCTGTTCAAGGTGTTCCGTAAGCATGCCGATGTCATCGACAACGTGACCTTCTGGAACCTCGGCGACCAGGATTCCTGGCTCGGTGTGAACAACCATCCGCTGCCCTTCGACGAGAATTACCGTCCGAAGGCTTGCTTCCGTGCCATCCGCGATTTCGATCCCGCCCTCGACAAGCGTGTGCCGAAGGAGGACTTCGTCAGCAACGAGTGGAACCAGCCCGGTCAGGAGTGGCCGAAGGTGAACAGCGAGGGCTATGCCCGTTTCCGCATCGAGGCTCCCGATGCCAAGTCGGTGATTGTCAGTCTCGGTCTTGGTGGTCGTGGCGGTACGGTGCTGAAGAAGGATAACGACGGTGTCTGGACAGGAACGACTGAGGGTCCGATGGATCCTGGTTTCCACTACTATCACCTGACCATCGACGGTGCGACTGTCAATGACCCGGGTACAGGCAACTACTTCGGTTCGTGCCGTTGGGAGAGTGGTATCGAGATTCCCGCTCCCGATCAGGACTTCTATGCTGAGCGCACCGATATTCCTCATGGCAGCATGCAGACGGTGAAGTTCTACTCACCCAGTCTGGGTAAGATGCAGGAGGCTACGGTTTATCTGCCTTATGGCTATGGCAAACTTGTTGACAAAAAGGGTAATCCTGTGAAGGAAGGTGCCAAGGGTATTCAGGAGCGTTATCCTGTGCTCTACCTGCAGCATGGCTGGGGAGAGAATGAGACCAGTTGGCCCATTCAGGGTAAGGCAGGTCTGATTATGGACAACCTGATTGCCGACGGTAAGATCAAGCCCTTCATCATTGTGATGGCCTACGGTCTGACCAACGACTTCAAGTTCGGAACGATCGGTCAGTTCACTGCTGAAGAATTTGAGAAGGTGCTCATCGATGAACTCATTCCGTATATCGACAAGAACTACCTGACCAAGTCCGACAAGTGGAACCGCGCTATGGCAGGTCTGTCAATGGGTGGTATGACCACCAAACTCATCACCCTGCGTCGTCCTGAGGTGTTCGGATACTGGGGCCTGCTCTCTGGCGGTCAGTATGCGCCTGAGGAGATCAAGGATCCTACGGCTGTGAAATATATCTTCGAGGGATGCGGCTCTAAGGAGAATCCTGATGGCATCAACAAGAGCGTTGCGGATTTGAAGGCTGCCGGATTCAATGCCGAAGGCCTGATTTCCGAGGGTACTGCTCATGAGTTCCTCACATGGCGTCGTTGCCTCCGTCAGATGGCTCTGAGTTTGTTCAAATAAATCTATCTGATAAGTCAATAAAAAAGTCTGTACCTTTGTGAGTACGGACTTTTTTTTGTATCTTTGCACCCAGAAATCCCAGTCATTAATTGCAATGAAGAAAATTCTATTAATGGTCGTAGCCGCCATGATGGCTACAGTGAATGTAAATGCACAGGATGAGTTGAAGAACGAGTTAGGTGTGTTCTATGGTTTTTCATCAGCATCTAACATCCTTTCTTTCGTTACAAGTTCAATTTCAGCTGCCGCAGGTGATCAGAGTTCCTTCTGGGGGCCTGTAGGCTTGGAGTACTATTACCGTACCTCGCCAGTTGTGGCTGTTGGTGCAGTGGCTGCGTATGCCGGTTGTAAGGCAGAGGACGAGAAAACCCGCCAGAATGACTTGACTGAGACCTTTATCACGGTAATGCCTTCGGTGAAGTTCAATTGGCTGAGAAAAAAGCATTTCGGCATGTATTCAGCACTCTCTGCCGGTATGATGTTCATTTCTGTTTCTTGTAATGACAACGCAAAGGCAGTTGATAAAGATGCCAAAGACGAGACGTTGAGTACATTTATTTTCCAGGCTACTGCCCTGGGCATGGATTTCGGTGGTGAGCAGTTCCGTGGATTCGTCGAGGCCGGTCTTGGCGAGAAGGGTGTGCTTTGTGCTGGTTTGCGCTATAAGTTCTGATTTTATCCATTGTGATGCCAATGATACAATAATGATATGATGATTAAAAGACTGACTTTTTGTCTGTTTGCAGCCTATTCATTACAGACAAGTGCTCAGTATCTTGAGCACATTTATGATTACATCGAGAATACCGCTGTATTCGAGGAAAACCAGGAGGAGGGGCATGCCTACTATCTGGCCTCAGACCACCTGAGTCTGAATGGCGACTGGCGGTTCATGTTTGCCAACACGCCTGAAGAGGTGCCTCAGAACTTCTTTGCGACGAACTTCAAAGACAGTAAGTGGCGCACCATCCATGTGCCGAGCAATTGGGAAATGCAGGGGTATGGCGACCCTCAGTTCCGCAATGTGCCAGCACCGTTCAAGGCCAATCCGCCTCACGTGCCCAGAGAATACAACCCCACGGGTGCGTATCGGAAGACCTTCAACCTGCCCTCTAAGTGGCAAGGACAACAAATCTTCCTGCGATTGGAAAAGACACAGAGTGCCTCGTTCGTATGGATGAATGGTCAGCAGGTGGGCTATAACGAGGGCGGACAGGAGCCTGCGGAATATGATGTGACGCCTTATGTCAAGCCGGGCAAGAACGTGCTGGCGGTATGTGTGTTGAAATATTCCGACGGCTACTATCTGGAAGGCCAGGACTACTGGCGACTGGCGGGTATCTTCGACGATGTGACGCTTTATGCCACACCCAAGACCCGGCTGTTCGACTGGTTTGTCACCACTGATCTTGATGACCAATACCGTGACGCCACGCTCAAAGTGGCTGTGGATGTGAAGAAATATGAGGACGCTCAGGCTTCCTACACGGTCCGCGCCACCCTCAAGGACGCGAAAGGCAATCAAGTGAAGGAGATGCGCTCCGACCGTTTTACGATGAATGGCAAAGGAAAAAAATCTGTCGAGTTGTCATCGCTGGTATCTAACCCAGACAAGTGGACCTGCGAGACCCCCGTGCTTTACAATCTGACACTCGAACTGCTGAATGAGTCGGGTGACGTCATGCAGCAGATCAGCAGCAAGATGGGATTCAAGGAGACGGAGATTCGGCATCAGACATTCTTCCTGAACGGACAACCCATCAAGGTGAATGCCACCAACACCCACATGCAGCATCCCGAACTGGGACATGCCATGAACGAAGAAACCATCCGCAAGGACATGGAGATACTGAAGCAACACAACTTCAATGCCGTGCGCACCTCGCACTATCCACCTGTGAACAAATATCTGGAACTGGCCGACGAATACGGCTTGTATATTATCGACGAGACAGGCGACGAGGCACATGCCAGCGAATACATATCCAACGACCAGAGATTCCGTGAAATGTATCTGGAACGTGTACAGAAGCTGGTGCTACGCGACCGCAACCACGCCTGCGTCCTGTTCTGGAGTGCGGGCAATGAGAGCGGCGAAGGACCGTTGATCACAGAGGTCGTCAAAGAGGGCAAACGACTCGATCCCACACGCTACTTTATGTATGGCGGCAACGCCTACGCCCATCCTGCCGAAGATATCATCGGTCCGCGCTATCCCACGCCTTATGAGCTGGAGATGAATACGGCGATGGTGCCAGAGGAGGAAGATCCGCGCCCGTCGTTCATGGATGAATACCTGTCGGTAGCAGGCAATGCCGGCGGTGGCATGGACGAATTCTGGGCAGCCATCCGTCGGCATCCGCGACTGATGGGTGGTGCCATCTGGGACTTTGTCAGCCCTGGTCTCACCGAACGTATCCGACCGCTTAAAGACAGTTCGCCGTACAATACGCCCGTCCACCTTATGAGCAATGCAAAAGTGGAAAAGGGCACGTTGCACCTCAGTGGCCACGACGAATGGGTAGAAGTGTATCGCAGCAACAATGTAGAACTCTCGAGTAAGGCGCTGACCATCAGTTTCGACGTGAAGCCCGGTAAACTCAGTGGCATGTACGAGGGTGCACCCTACGTGACGAAAGGCAACACACAGTTCGGCGTGGTACAGAAGGGCGGCGAAAAACTGCAGTTCTATCTGCACTCCGGCGTGAAGCATACACTCGATGTCGACCTGCCCACCAACTGGGTTGGCAACTGGCATCATGTGACAGCCTCGTGGGACGGCAAGGAAATGAAACTCTTCATCGACGGAGAATTGAAAGGCACAGAAAAGACCACAACCCCCGAGCCAGTAAACAACCGTCGTGGAAACAGAGGCGGCGGTGGCGGTGAACGTGGCATACTGAGCAACTTTCCCTATCCCATCAACATCGGTCGTATTGCCGGTAATCATGCCATCGATCCGATGACGACATTCACAGCTGATGCTGAGATGGACAATGTAGCCATTTACGACAAGTGTCTGGCTGATGGTAAGGGATGTGCCGAAGACGCCGTGCTCTACCTCACTTTTGATGGCAATGGCGACACCGGTACTTTCTATACTATCGGCGGCAATATGCGTACTTACGGTAGCATCTGGCCCGACCGTACGCCGCAGCCGGAGATGAAACAGATGAAATGGACCACGCAGCCTTTGAGTATCCGTCTGCTCAATGCAGAGACCGGCGAGGTGGAAGTAACCAACCGTCTGTTTTTCACCGACCTCTCGCAATACATTTCTCATTGGGCCTTGATGGCCGATGGCGACGTACTGGAAGAGGGCGATGTTCAGTTCTCCGCAGCGCCGCAACAGCAGCAGGTTGTCAGGATTCCCTATCATAAGCCAGCTATCGTGGCAGGCAAGGAATACCGTGTCACGGTAACCACCAAACTGAAAAAAGATGAAGTGTGGGCAAAGGCTGGCCATGAAGTAGCCTGGGACCAGCTGGAACTCTCGGCTTGGAATCTTCCAGCCGCAACCCCACAATTGTCTTCTGACGATATCAGCGCTCAGGAGGACGACAAGCAAATCAACATCAGTGGCAAGGGTTTCTGCTATGTCATCAGCAAGGAGACAGGCAATCTCGAGCAAATTGAGGTCTATGGCAAACCTGTACTGAAGTCACCCATCACGTTTAACCTTTGGCGCGCTCCTATTGCCAATGAGTTCGACTCGTGGGATGCTTTCCGTGTCAACGGCGGCTATGCCGAAGGCTACGGTAATCAGGTGGCCACACTTTGGTATTCGAAGGGGGTACAGCAACTGCGCATCCGTCCTGCAGAGGTGCGGTTGAACCGCAACCAGCAGGAGACGACGGTCACCGTCAGCCAGTTGGTACAGGTAGGTGCTTCATCCTACGGTGCACTCGACCTCTATATCTCTGGTGTGCAGTTGTGTGGATTCACACTCGACTATACCTATCATTTCTATAATGACGGAACAGTCAAGATTGAGAATCACCTGAGTCCGCAGGGCCGTCTGCCGGAAGTTCTCCCACGTATCGGCTTTACCACTTCGGTAGCCAATGAGTTCGACCACATCACATGGTACGGCCGCGGCCCGGAGGAGAACTATCCCGACCGCAAGACGGGTTATCAGGTAGGTATCTGGAACAAGACGGTTAAAGACATGTATGAGCCCTACCTTTTCCCTCAGGATCACGCCCTGCGCACCGACAACCGCTATGTGGAGTTGACGAACAAGGAGGGACAAGGCGTACAGATTGCCATGAACGAGCATTTCAACTTCAATGCTTATCAGTTCACAACCGATAATCTCACAAAGAGTCAGTTTACCTATCAGTTACAGCCACAGGCCGACTGCTACACCCTCAATCTCGACTACGCCACCACAGGTGTAGGCTGCACTTGCGTCTATGTGCTCGATGAATACAGAGTAAAGCCTGCCGCCTTCGACAGAGTGATTACCATCAAGCCCAAGAAATAGAAAAGTACGACACGCGGGTGGCCCGTTGTGTCAGTAACAATAAAAAAACAGCCCTCTCAGATCCGAGAGGGCTATTTTTATGATGGAATCATTGTCTATTACTTGCTTGTTTTCACTGAATTGAGGAAGTTCACCATCTTCTGGAGGTTCTCCTCAGAGTACATGCCCATGCCGTGACCGCCCTCTGGGACGAATGTCGCCTCGGTCTTCACACCGGCCTCCACCAGTTTCTCATAGAACATCTTACCCTGACAGCAGGGAACGACATTGTCCTTCTCACCGTGGAAGATGATGATCGGCGGATTCTTCTTGCTGACATAGTAGGTGGCACTCAGACTGCGATACTTGTCGGGCTCCTTGTCGAGCTTAGAATTGAGCAGCACATCCTCGGGGCTGTTGGCACCCATGCTCATGCCAGGGCCGCAGTCCATCTTCGTGAGATCCACAGGACCAGACCAGTCGCAGGCGGCATTCACAGCGCTGCTCTCTTTTGTATAATTGCCGAGCGTACCCTCGAGGTCGATGTCGTAAGTACCCACCTTCGTCTGCTTGATGCCACTGGTAGTAGCAGCAGTTGAAGCGAGGTGACCACCGGAAGAGAAGCCGCTGGTGGCGACAAACGAGGGATCGAACTTATACTTCTTAGCCTCACCGCGCACGAAACGGATGACGGCACGGATGTCATGGATCTGAGCCGGCCACTTGGCATCGCCACTGCTACGGTGATTCGGACAAACCACGGCATAACCGGCATCGAGCAGGGCCTTCACGATGGTACCGAGGTCGGCAGCACCCTTACTGTTGTTGCTGAACCACGCAGAGCCGTAGATGTGGATGACGACGGGATAGCTGGCAGCCTCCTTCTTAGGCAGATAGATGTCGCAGGTATGGTAGGCCTGGTCATCGCCTGCATAGTTCACGTCCTTCCATTCCTGGGAGGTCTCGAGTTTCACCTGTGGTCTCTGGAAACCGCCAAAGCCTCCGAAACCACCCTGAGGCTGTGCAGAAGCAAAAGCTGCAAAGCCCATCAGAATGACTGATAATAATACTTTCTTCATAAGTCGTTGATATTAGAAAATGTTGATAAAAAAATAAGATTATTGTTTGAATGTCCACCAGTCGAGACGCACGTCGCCAGAAGCCTTACTGAAACAGAGGTAGAGGTCGTGAACGCCCGTAGCACCCTTCACTTTCGCAGAGAAGGAGCGGTATTTCTCAACAGAGCCCGTAGACTTGACATCGACGGTACCGATGGCATCGCCACTCTTGCTGTCGAGGCGCAGGGTAATGGTGCATCCTGCCTGAGCTGCAGCTGCAGCTACGATAGAGAATTGCTTGGCACCCTTCTCACCGAAGTCCACACCACGCAGACGGATATACTCGTCGTTGTTGATATCAAAGATATACATATTCTTCTTGCCCGTAGATTCCGGCATATCCTTCACCACACCAGTATTCTCAATGCCCATCTTGGCACTCTTCAGCCCGAAGCCCCAAGCCATGGTCTCAGCCTCCACGCGTTTATAAGGATTCAGCCAGTGCAGCTGCTTCATGGGCGCGAGATCCAGCCAATAAGGAGAGGTCTGAATCGTACCGTCGGCATTGTAGGTGATCTCCGTGCCGTTGACACTGCGACGCTCATGGTGCTGGAAGGTCTCCAGATGCATCAGGTCGTAGTCCTGTCCGAAGAGATATGAATGTCCCTTGAAGTCGGCAATACCGGGGTGATTGCCACGATCGCGCTGGGTGGGCGCCATCAGGTAGTTCTGCTCCTTCCAAGGTCCAAGAGGTGAATTGCTCATGGCATAGCCCAGGCCCTCAGGACAGCAGGTGGATGCAAAGCCCATGTAGTAATGGCCGTTGCGCTTGTAGAACCACGGGCCTTCCTGATAGTGCTGGATGGCCCAGGTAGCCTTCTCTCTGCCCGGCACCCTGAGGTTGATCTTGGCACCTTCCTCCTTCACAGGACGCATCAGGCCGTCCTTGGGATTGAGCACGTAGATATCGCCTTTAGTGGATATCATGTCGTCGTTGAGTTTGACACAATAGGTCTGCGGATTGCCCCAGAACATCCAGGCCTGACCATCGTCGTCGATAAAGACAGATGGGTCGATATCGTCCCAGTGCTCCTTCTGCCACACCAGCGGCTGACCAAGGGGATCCTTGAAGGGACCATATGGCGAATCAGCCACCAGCACACCGATGCCATGACCGTGCAGCGGGGCATAGAGGTAATACTTGCCGTTGCGCTCGACGGTCTGGATGGCCCAGGCACCGTTTTCACGACTGCGCCAGGAGAACTCCTTGAGCGAGGCACATGCCCCGTGCTCCGTCCAGTTCACCATATCGGTGGTCGACCACAGAAGCCAGTCGTACATGAAGAAACCGGCAGAACTCTTCTCGTTCGGATCGGGGATATCCTCAGGCGAGGCATCGTGTGACGTATATAAGAATAAGGTGTCACCAACGACCATCGGTGAGGGGTCGGCTGTATATTTCGTCTGGAAGAGCGGCATATTCACCTGCTCCAGTCCACGCATCTCCCACCAGTCGAAGTTGAAAAGCTTCGGACCCTTGCGGCCTGTGAACACGAAGTAGAGGTCGGCTGTCTCTGGCAGCGCTATACCGGATAGGGTGCGGGTAGGCGCATCAATATCCTTCAGGGTGGAGTAGTCCAGGTCGAGGGTGATGGTCTGCCACTTCTCCCAGCCACCGGTACCAGGCACATTGACCTTACCAAGACATCTTCCGCGGACACTGTCGAGGCGTATCTCAATCTGTCCGCCACGCAGGCCGCTGGCCACGCGAGCCTTAAACACACGTGGGTATTTATTATCGAATGCCACATTCTGCAGTTTGATATAGTCGCCATTGTGGATATCAGTCACGTAGACACCCACCTCGTCGTTCTGTTCGGTCTTGATGCCCTTAGAGAACGCCATCGTCTCGGCCTCCACCTTGCGATAGGGATCAAATTTACCCACGGGCTGCACACCCTCGTCGGTAGGCATAATCGTGGGGAAGCTGCCGTCGGCATTGTATTTGAACTCCTCGACTGCCACACTACGCCCGAAACCACCGCCATTGGGCAGTTTGCCCGTATGGTAGAAGAAATAGCTATGGCCCTTGTAATCAGCCACACCGCAGTGGTTAGTGAATGACTTGGTATCGCAGAGCGGCATGATCGGACCAACATAGGTCCAGGGGCCTGTGGGCGAGGGTGCCGTGCTGTAAGAAATATGCTCAGGTACACCACCGGCTGCATACAACAGCTGATAGGCTTTTGCGGGATCCACCTTGTATTTCGAGGCATCGACCTTGCGGAGCCAAGGGCCTTCGGTATAGTTATCCTTATATTTCTTGTCCTTCTCACGCTTGTCCATCGAGGGCGCACCGAAGCCCTCCTCCGTCATGTCGATCATACCGAGCTCGCCAGAATAGGAAATCATATCTTTGTTGAGCTTCAGATAATAGATGCGAGGGTTGCCCCACATGAGCCAGGCCTGACCATCATCGTCGATCATCACCGTGGGGTCGATATGGTCCCAAGAGCCGTTTTCGAACAACGGTTTACCAATCGCATCGCGGAAAGGTCCTGTGGGTGAATCAGAGACAGCCACACCGATGGCCATACCTCTCGACAGTCGGGAGTGGGCGCAGATGTACCAGTAGAACTTGCCGTTGCGCTCGATGGTCTGCGAGGCCCAGGCGCGGTCGTCGGCCCATGAGAAACTTTCCAAAGCCAAGGGCGAACCGTGATCCTGCCAGTTTACCATGTCCTGTGAGGAATAGACGCGCCACTCCTGCATCCAGAAAAAGTCGGCACCATCCTCATCATGGCCGGTATATACATACATGGTCCCGTTGTGCACCATCGGGGCGGGATCACTCGTAAACCAGGTCTGAACAAACGGATTCTGGGCCTGAAGTGGCAGAACGGCCATGGCGGCTAAGCTTAGAATTGTTTTCTTTAGTTTCATTGTTTCTTTATTATCTGTAATGCGGTTGCAAAATTACAAAAGAATCTGAAATCTTGGTTATGCTTTTTGTTTCTTTATCTTTTTTTATTGTATCATTGTTACAATTATTGGAGTATTTTTATTATCTTTGCGCCAAAATTACTTAACTTCAGTATAAAAAGCAATGAAAAAACGAATGACAATCTGCGTTGCCTTCCTGGCAGCCACGTTGGGTCTCTACGCCCAGAAATCGATGACCGCTCCCAAAGGAGGGAAGGCCATCAGCGACGAATTAATCGGTATCTTCTTCGAGGATATCAGTTCCAGTGCCGACGGTGGACTCTACGCCGAACTGATTCAGAATGGCTCGTTCGAGTACAACCCCTCTGAGCGTGACGGCTGGGGTCCTGCCACAGCCTGGAAGGTGGTACGTCCCGGACACTCGCTTGGACGTTTGGACATCCGCATGACCGACGGTCTCAACGCCAACAATCCCACCTACATGCGTCTGCACACAGAGCGTGCCAAGGAGTATTATGACTACAGAGGCTGGACTGGCTATGGTATTCAGAACGACGGTTTCGATGGCATCAGCGTGAAGGCTGGCGAGAAATACGACTTCTCCGTATTCCTGCGCAACATCGGTGCTGCCAAGAAGGTGCGTGTGGCCTTGATAGCACAGCCACAGGGCCGAGGCGGCTTTGGTTTCGGCCCAAGAGACCCCAAACTCCTGGCAGAGGCTAAGTTCGATGTCAGCAACACCTCCTGGCAGAAGTTCAATGCTGTATTGACACCCGACAGCACCTGTCAGAATGCATCGCTCCAGATTCTCGTGCTCACCCCTGGCGACCTCGATGTCGACATGGTGTCGCTCATGCCTCAGGACACTTACAAGGGTCACGGTCTGCGTAAAGACCTGGCTCAGGCACTGGCCGATCTGCAGCCGAAGTTCATGCGCTTCCCCGGCGGTTGCGTGGTACACGGTGGCGGTGACGGATTCTGGGACACCTACCGTTGGAAGACCACCATCGGTCCGAAGGAGCAGCGCAAGGGTCTGAAGAATACCTGGGGTTACCACCAGAGCATGGGACTGGGCTTCTTCGAGTATTTCCAGTTCTGCGAAGACACCGGTATGGAGCCGCTGCCGATTCTGCCTTGTGGTGTAAGTTGTCAGGGTACCAACGGCGGTTGGGGCATGCGTGATCAGGCACAGGATGTGGTGCCCATGAGCGAGATGGACGAATGGGTAGCCGAGGCCATCGACCTCATCGAATGGGCCAATGGCGATCCCGCCACCAACAAATGGGCGAAGATGCGTGCCGATGCCGGTCATCCGAAACCCTTCAATCTGAAGTATCTCGGTCTGGGCAACGAGGAGCGTATCTCTCCGGAGTTCTGCGAGCGCTTTAAATATATATATGAACGCGTGATAAAGGCTCATCCCGAGATTATCATCGTGGGTACAGCCGGACCTGGTTCACATCCCGGTAACCGTGACCTCGAGAACGGCTGGAAACTCGCTGAGGAACTGGGTATGCCTATCATCGACGAACACTATTATGAGCCCAATGGCTATTTCCTCTCTTCACGCCAATACAACTACTATCCCCGTGACCGTAAGACCAAGGTTTATCTGGGTGAGTATGCTGCTAAGGACAAGAAACTCATCGATGCCCTCGCAGAAGGTCTGTATCTGTTGCATGTCGAGGCCAATGGCGATATCGTAGCCATGACCTCTTACGCACCCCTCTTCGCCAAGAAGACCAATACCAACTGGAATCCCGATCTGATCTACTTCGATAACGAGCGTCCGTTCCTGACCTGCAGCTATTATGTGCAGCAAATGTTCGGTCAGTCTTCAGGCCAGTATTACTATGGTGACTGTGTGACCATCGACAATCCCGATGCAGCACCCCGTTGGCGGGGACTGCCCCAAGATCAGGAAAGCGGTACTCTCCAGGGCCAGAGCGTCGTCCTGAATGTCAAGACGCGCAAGCTCTATGTCAAGCTTTGCAACGCTGGTGCTGAGGCCAAGACCGCCAATATCAACCTGAGTCGTTTTGGTATCAAGAAGATGGCCACGAAAACCACCATCAGCGGACAGCCTGATCAGGAGAATAACTACGAGGTTCAGCCCATCGTTCCTCAGAAGGAGCAGATCAAGGCACAGAAGAAATTCAAATACGGACTGCCACCTTATACGATGGTTATGTTTGAATACAGCTTGTAATAAAAAAGCCCCCTCAGATGCAAGGGGGCCTTTTTTTATAATTGCATGACCTTTCGGCCGTTGCGGATGACGATGCCCTTATAGGTCTCGTCGACGCGTTGGCCTGCAAGATTGTAAGTGGCGTTGTCAGTGTTGACAGGTGTGGTCCTGACACCCTGGATAGTCGTGGCATTGGGTTGCTCCACGACGGTGAGATAGCTTGTCTTGATGTTTGCCTTGGCGATGGTGGGGATGTTCATCATATAGACCTCGGCAGCACCGTCGGGATAGCGGCCTACGGTCTGGTCTCCATTATGTCGGGTGTAGGTGAACTGGTCACTCCACGACTCGTCGGCAGCTGTCAGCACGAGGTCGCCTTTGTTGTTGTCCAGTTTGAAGTTGGCATGCAACTGTGATACGGTTTCCAGACCGTCACACCAAATGACGAGATAGCCGTGGGCGGGGATGATTGTTCCGGCTTGGCTGTCGCCTTTGGTAATCTTGTATTTCTTGGGATTCTTCGGACTATTCGTCAGATACATGCCTTCTACGTCGATGGGGTTGCCGGTGGTGTTGTAGAGCTCCAACCAGTCGTTACGCTTGAATTGCTCATTCACGTAGATGCCGTTCTGTGCACTCACCTCGTTGATACGTACGGGTGTCTGCCCTTGTGCGGCTTTCTCTGCATCGGAGATCGGGGCGAAACAGGCAATAAGTGATACGGTGTTGTCGGAAGAAGACAGGTTGATGACAGGATCTGTAGAGACAAAATCCCCAGAGGTGGAGCCCATGGTGGTAAATACCTCAGCAGCCCAGAAAATATCGCGGGAGTCTGCCTTGTTGTTGTGTATCTCAACGGCAATGACGTTGTCACCGCTCTTGAACAGCGATGATGATATCTCGATGGTGCCTGTCAGCGGCTCATCGCCAGCATAGCTGGATGCGAAACTGTTGAATGTGATGTTGCCGCTGGGCATCTGGAAACGTCCGGCTTCACGCCCGTTGACATATACCACAAAACCGTCGTCAATCTGGTAGTTCAGCAGGAAGATATCGCTACGTGTGGGCGTGGATTCCAGTTTGATGGTCTTGCGGAAATAGGTGGTGGGATACTTGCTGCTGACATTGGGACCATAGCTGACGGTGGTTTTAACACCTGTCATGCCATATCCCAGAGGTGCCTGGCCTGAAGCCCAGCCATTGTCATTGAAACTGGTGGCGGTCCAATTTGATGGTGCAGCACCTTTATCGTAGTATTTCCACGTATCGTTGAGTTTTACAATCTGGTTAGTGGCGGTGGCTTTTTGTTTCCAACCTGCGAAGGTATAGCCCACTGGTGCCTTGGCCTCTATTTTCACGGGTGCAAAGAGCTGGCCGTTGAAATAGGCATAGGGCACTTGCAGACCGTTGATATAGACATTGGCGCCTTCGATGTCGGCTGCCAGTTGTACATTATGTTTCTTTACACCGGAGAGTTTCATGGCACTGGCTTGTTGCAGACTGGCTATTAATCTCGACAGACGGCCATTCAGTTCTTGCTTGATCTTATTGGCCGAATTTTCCGTGTTGTGACCATCGCGCAACCCTTTTTGCTGCATCAGATCAGTCATAGGCTTGACATGAGCCACTAACTCATCGACGATACTATAAGCACGTTGCACTTCAAAGACACTGCCTCCCATGAGACAGAACGTATCGATAAACTGTTTACGGAAACCGTCGTGCTTGAGCAGATTCAAGAAGAGGATGACGGTATTCACCGGTTTCTCCGGGGCATTAGGGCCATAGTCTCTGAGTGATGATGAAATGGTGCGCCCCCAAGGGTTAAAAGCATAGTCGAGATCGAAGCTCACAAAGCGGAAGCGACCATCTATCGTGCTGCGATAGGCCTTGATATTGTTGTCTGGCCAGTCATCGTTGCCAAGATAGAATTCCGCTGCCATGTAGTTGGCAAACTCATCGACATCGAGCAAAGTCCTGATCTCTTCGTAAACACCGGGACCATTGACGTCCACGCTTAATTGGCAGAGGCGCTTGAAGGCCTCGTCGTTGCCGTTCTTGAATTCATTATTCTCAAAGGCATCGAGTTCTTCGTCGTCGTATCCGAAGTTGGCATAGGCGTATTTGTCGTTGTTGGGCTCGCGCAAATTCAGCACACCACGGAGTTCACCGTTTACGTATTCGATGATGGGTACGTACGACTGACAGTCGAGGTCGATGCCCGAGCGCTGGATGATGGTCTCAAGGGCGGCATCCAAGAAACGGGCATTGCTCACCCATCTGTCATTACCACCATTGCGCAAAACTAATTGCTTGTTACGGGTATAAGGCTTCTGAGGGAAGAAAGAAAAATCGAAACGGTTCTGACCGTCGAAGATCTTGTTCGACTTCAGCTTCATCGAACGGGGATAGATACTCCTTGTCCAGCCTCCGGAAACGGCGATATTCACATCCTGATTGAAGAGCATCTGCCCGTCAGGACTCAGATAACTGAAATTTACCGGACGGTCCCAGTCACAATTATAGTTTTTCGGCTGGTCCTGTCCGTTACCGGTCTTACCATTCGTACCGTCACCATCGCAGTCGATACCGATCTTTGGGTCTGTGAAATATCTTTTGTCACCAACGATACTGATGATAGGAATGGTATAGTTGTCATCTGTCTTGATATAGCTGCGGGTCACAGGCACACTGGGCAGATAACCGTCCTGGAACAGACGGAACACGTAGTTCCTCGTCTGCGAGACGGTGAACGAGCCGCTCTTGCTTTCCGCACTCTTTGCCGTCGGCACGCTGCCATCGGTGGTATATCTGAGCGTTGTACCTTCAGGAATGTCCACCTTGATGCTGATCGAGGTCTTAAACAACTGACTGCCTTGATCAACAACCGGTGCTTTCAGGCGTTCTTTGGCAAATACGGCAGTGGTATTTGTGGCTTCGGGGGTTGGTATGGCCGTCCATCCCCATTCGTCACCCCCATCGGTCTTACGGGCGTAAGCCGTGCGACTCATGGCCTCGGGATAATTCTGTTTGGTGATTACCTCACCGTTTTTGTCGCTCAGAACAATCGTACCGCCATCGCAATCGAGCTTGAAGGGTGCCTGATTGCTCTTGATGTCGTTGGAGCCGAGCCAGATGACCTTGAAGCCTTTGGCTGGGACGGATCCCATATTACTGGGCATCTGCCATGCCAGCGGGTTGCTGGGATCGACGCTTAGGTACATTCCGCCCAGGTTGACAGTTGCCTCTCCGGGGTTATAGACTTCAATCCAACTGTCGAAATTAATGGCAGGACTCATCACCTCGCCTGTATTGGAGGCCATCACCTCATTGATGACCAGAATAGCTGATAGTAAAGTTGACCACATATTTTATATATTATTCGGGTGCAAAGATACAAAAAATTGATAAATGATAAATGATAAATGATAAATATTTCGTATCTTTGTCGCCGAATAGACTTATATTATTAACTATTAGCATTATGAAGAGAGTAAAATTGTTTATGAGTATGGCTGCAGTGGCCTTGTTAGGTCTGGTCTGCACGAGTTTTACAACTGAAGAGAAATCGCGCGTTGTTGAGGAAGGTGGTACGGGTCCTTACAAGGCCATCATGAAGGAAGATGCCAGTCTGAAGGAGCACACCATCCTGGTGCCGCAGGATCTCTCTGTCTTTGGCAAGAACCAGAAACTGCCCGTTTTGGTATGGGGTAACGGTGCCTGCACCAACTCGCCTTGGGAGCATTATAAGTTCCTGAATGAGATTGCCAGCCACGGCTTTATTGTCCTGGCTACCGGTTTTATCCCTATGGACGAAGAGGGCTACCGTGGTCCGATGTCGAGAACGGAGCAGCAGATAGAGTCCATCGACTGGATAATTGCCCAGAATGCCGACAAGAACTCACCCTATTATAACAAGATCGACACGAAGAATATCTGTGTAGCTGGTATGTCGTGTGGTGGTTTGCAGACACTCTTCAACTGTGCCGATCCCCGTATCAGCCTGCTGATGATCTGCAATAGCGGACTCTTCAATCAGCAGAATGCCAATCAGGCCGTTGGTGGCATGCCTATGCCTCCGAAGGAGAAATTGAAGGAGATCCACACCCCGATTATGTACCTGCTCGGTGGTGAGACCGATATCGCCTACGGCAATGGTATGGACGACTTCCATCGTATCAGCCATGTGCCTGCCCTCGCTGTCAACTTCCCCGTAGGTCATGGCGGTACCTATCGTCAGCCTCATGGTGGCGAATTCACTGTAGCGGCTCTGGCTTGGTTGCAGTGGCAGCTGAAGGGCGACAAGGAGGCTGCGAAGATGTTCAAAGGCAGCGCCCCCGGACTCCTGAAGCGCGAGAAGTGGACATTGGAGAAAAACCAGAAGTTCGATGAACTGAAATAAATCCTGATTTTGTGATGCGGAAAATAATGATATTGCTCGCTATGGCAGGATTGATGATGTCTGCCATGGCGCAGCGTCCTTCCTCACCGAATGGCAAGCTCGCCATCGAGGCGGCAGGTAATGGACTCCGGCTCTATTATCAGAACCAGCCCGTGCTCGATATCCCTGAAGTGGGCTACGAGGGACAGACGGCCAAACCAGCACTTCGTTTTGTGCAGAAGGTAAAGGCTGATTACCAGATGTTGGCAGGCAAATGCCTGCACGCCACAAACGAGGCAAACGAATATGCCACACCCCTTGGGGAGAACACGAAGTTGGTGGTCAGGCTGTATAACGATGGCCTGGCCTTCCGCTATGAACTCTCACAGTTGTCGGAATCTACGCTACCCAAGGAAAAGACCACCTATCGCATTCCGGAAGGTGTGAACCGATGGTTCCAGCAGTGGACGGATGCCTATGAGAGTTTCTTCCCTCTGACGACTTCCTATAAGACGCTACCCGTACGCAGTTTCAGCGGTACGTTCAAATCGGCTGATGGCTGGAACATCCGTTGGGGTTATCCTTCGCTCTTCAAACCCGCAGAGAATGTGTTTGCATTGATTTCTGAGGCGAATATCGAGCGCCGACAGAGTGCTTCGTGCCTTTATAACGAAGGCGAACTCTATCGGGTGACCCCTGATCAGAATGAGTTGAAGATCAGTGGCGGCTGGCACAGCCCCTGGCGTGTGGTGATTGTTGGAGAATTGGCCGATATTGTAGAGTCTACACTGATTACCGATGTTTCCGAGCCATGCAAGCTGAAGGATACCAGTTGGATTCATCCGGGTGTGGTATCGTGGATCTATTGGGCCTATAATCATGGTTCTGACGATTACAACATCATCTGCAAGTATATCGACATGGCAGCCACGCTCCATCTGCCCTATATGCTCATCGATGCAGAATGGGACCGTATGAAGGACGGTAAGACTGTGGAAGATGCGGTGAACTATGCCAAGGAGAAGGGCGTGAAGCCGATGATATGGTATAACTCCAGCGTAGGCTGGGTGGATGGTGCCCCGACACCCAAATACCGTCTGAACAAGCCCGAAGACCGTGAGAAGGAATTTGCCTGGTGTGAGAAGATCGGTGTGGCGGGCGTGAAGATCGACTTCTTCTCCGGCGACAACCAGATGAACATGGACTATTGTCTCGACCTGCTCGAATGTGCCGCCAAGCATCATCTGCTGGTGAATTTCCATGGTGCCACCATTCCGAGAGGTTGGCAGCGTACCTATCCGAATCTGCTGAGTACAGAGGCTGTCTATGGTGCGGAGTGGTATAACAATGTGCCCACGTTCACCAAACAAGCTGCGTCGCACAATGCCACACTACCCTTTACGCGTAATGTCATCGGACCGATGGACTATACCCCCTGTGCTTTCAGCGACTCGCAGCACTCGCATATCACCACGCATGCCCATGAACTGGCGTTGACGGTGCTTTTTGAGAGTGGTTTGCAGCATCTGGCTGACAAGCCCGAAAGTTTCCTGGCACAGCCAAAGGAGGTACAGGACTTCCTGTCGTCGCTTCCCAGTGTATGGGATGAGACACGTTTTGTGAGTGGCTATCCTGGTGAGAGTGCCGTCATCGCCCGTCGTTCAGGTAAGACGTGGTATGTGGCTGGTATCAATGGTACGGATGAAGTCAAAAGGGTGAAAACGTCACTGAATATCAAAGACATCAAGTCGGGCCAGGCTTTTTACGACAGTGGTGACAAGGATAAGCCTTGGGATATCCGTATGATGAATGCCCGCGTGCAGCCCGATCTGCTGACCCTCCAGCCCCGTGGAGGATTCGTATGGGTTATCACACTTAAATGATTTCTTTCATAAACAAATAAGCCCCGCCAACCGGCGGGGCTTATTATTTATTAGTGGTTGCGGAAGTTCCACTTGGAATTGTCGCTGTTGAAGTCGTACTTGGCAAGGGTAGGTGTGGAGTCACCTGCAGAGTAGAGGCAGATGCTTGTGTTGATACCCTCCTGTCCGGGAATCACCTTCGGCATGATGCGGAAGGTACCGTCGGTGAGCTGCTCAATGCGCCAGAGCTGCTCGTCAGCACCGGTATAGGCAGGAACGGTCTTCACTTCGCAGTCAGCTGTAGCAGCCAGTGCGCGCTCGGTGCCCTCGATGGTAATCTTGAAATAGGTATTACCGAGGTAGGCACCCTTACCCTCTACGGGCGTCACAGTCCAACGCTGGTGGGGACGGAACATATAGTCGCCGATACGGGCGGGGATATCACCCTCGGGCCATGTGCTCTTCACCTGATCCAATGTCTGGTTAGCCACGGGCTGTGGGGGAGCGGCGTTTGCCTGAGGACGGCCACCGAAGCCACCGAAACCACCGCCACGGGCCACGTTCATACGAACGAAGTCGACAGCCAGCTCGAGGGCATAGCCACGACGCTCGCTCTCAATCTCGAAGGTACCGCCCTTGAACTGCTCACCGCAATAGGGCCAGTCGTTCTTCCAGAGCAGCGGACGGATAGCCAGTGTAGAACGGCCACCCATGTCGAAATCAGCCTCCCAGTGGAAGGATGCGACCTCAACGCCTTCGTCGATGATGGTACGTCCGAAGTGTCCGGCACCGGCCTTGCGGTCGCCAGCGGCCACGACCATTCTACCACCACCATGATACATGTCACGGCCTACATTATCAATATAGGGACCCTCGGGACTCTTAGAACGTCCTACAACAATATTATAGGTAGAGTTCACGCCATCGCAGCAGGTACCGTGGGTACCGAGCAGGTAATACCAGCCATTGCGGCAGATGAGGTCAGAGGCCTCACAATCGATGGCGATGTCTTTCTCCACGTTGCCGCTCTTGCGGAAACCTGTTGTTGGATCGAGCTCAATCAGACGGATGGTGCCGAAATAGGTACCGTAGCTCACCCACAGACGACCAGTCGAGGGATCGAGCATGATACCCGGGTCGATGGCGTCCTGATCCTCCATACCGTCGGAGAAACAGACCTCTACAGCCTCAGACCACTTGAAGTCGGGTGACTTCGGGTCGAGGGTCTTGTTCCACATGGTGAGGATACGACCAGCGTGACCGCCGCCGAGACCACCACCCGTTGCACCATAGATGCAGAGGTAACGGTCACCGATCTTGATCACATCGGGGGCAGCACCGCCTCCGGGACGCTCTGCACCGCTGTTCCAGGTCCAGCCGTCTTCTGAGATCAGACCGCCGCCGCCAGTGCCGAAAGTATAATATTTGCCTTCACACTCGGCAATTGTCGAGGGGTCGTGGATAAAGGGTGCGCCAATCTGCGCGTTTGCGGCTGTTGCCAATGTCATAGCCGCCAGAATGCTATATAGTCTTTTCATCTTTATTTCTGATTTAAATTGATCTTGTAGTTCTTAACAGGGTTGCCTTTCTCGTCGAGGAAGCGGACGCAGAAGTCGCTCATGCCTGGGCCGTTGATGACAGCACCACGCAGGATGTTGCGGCCCTTCTTCAGGGTGATACGCTTCGACATGGCGTCATCCTTCACCATACGACGGTCGCCGGAGAGCAACAGTGTCTCCTTGCCGTTCAGCCACCACATGGAGGCGGAGTTGGAACCAACGGCCAGACGGACGTTCTCGATATCCTCATCGCAGTCGATGATGGTCACGGCCCAGAAGAGCACACCGTAGATCTGCTCACCGTATTTCTCGGCGAAGCGGAAGAGCTTCACGTTCAGGTTCTCGCTGTCGAGGGCGTGCCAGGTGAGCGTCTGCTTCACGGTCTTCACCTCAGGCTGTGCGGGAGCCTGCTGACCACCGAAACCACGGCCGAAGCCTGCGGGGGCCTGCTCCTGCTTGAACACAGCCTGTACCTTCTGACCGTCCTTCGGGATAATGGTCTGCTGACCCTTGAAATACTCTCTGTTGAAGTGCTCGCGCAGATAACTGTCGGTGAAGACGGTGTTACCGCTATTGGGCTTGGTAATAGGCTCTAAGAGCAGCCAACGGTGGATGAAGCCTTCTGCATCAGGCTGTGCCGTCGGGGTGGTGATTGCATTGAAGTATTTCGGACGGTTCTTGAAGCGGACATAGTCCACGCTCAAGGCACCTTCGCCTTCGTTGGTGATCACGAGGTCGGTCACACCCTGAGGAACGTAGTCGAGCGTAGCGGTCTGTGTGAGCCACTGGTTGCGCTGGTCACGACGGAAGCGACCCATCATCGGATTAGCCTGGGCACCACCTGCGGGTTCCTCGGGCTTCACGGTCAGCTTGATGCGGGCCAGCACCTTGCCTGTAGCACTCTTTTCGCGGATAGCAAACTCAGTGTTGTCTGCGGCTTTGACGCTCATGATGAGGTAGCCGTCGGTAATCACGCTGAAGTCCACATCATTATATTTAAGCCAGCTGCCCTTTGTTGGCAGAGTAGCCATATAGCTGCGGAAGGTGTTGACGGTATCAATCAGTTCGCTGGTCACACCATCGCTGGCGCTGCTGTAGCGGTCGATTTCGATCTTCTCAGTAGCCTTGTTGATACCCACACCACGCATGGTCTGCTTCACCTCCTGAATGGTTCCGTCGGGATTGAAGTAGAGCTTCTCGATACAAGCTGAACGGCGTTTGTCGTCATTGGGTGAGAAATAGTTGTGGTGATAGAAGAGGTACCACTGACCTTTGTAGTTGACGATGCTGTGGTGGTTCGTCCAGCAACCGTTGGGTTGCTCGGCCATGATCAGGCCCTTGTACTCGTAGGGACCCATCGGGTTCTTACTCATGGCATAGCCGAGAACCTCGGTATTCTCCCTTACGTATGGATAGGTCAGGTAATACCAGCCGTTAGCTTCGAAAGCGAACGGACCTTCAGCCTGACGGTTGGGAAGGCCTTCGAGACAGTTCACACCGATGATCTCCATCTCGCGGTTGCCGAACTTCATGGTCGACTTGGGGTTGTCGTCAGCCAGTTCTTTCATGTTGGGCTTCAGCTTGGCGCAGCGGCCGTTGCCCCAGAAGAGATAAGCGTTGCCGTCGGATGCCTGGAGCACGCACGGGTCGATGCCACCGACACCCTTGATGGGTTCCGGTTCGGGAATGTACGGACCTTCAGGACGGTCTGCGATGGCTACACCGACGCCGAAGCCGCCTCTGCCCTCCTTAGGAGCTGAGGGGAAATAGAAATAGTACTTTCCATTCTTTTCAACGCAGTCGGGTGCCCACATTGAGTAGGAGTTAGGACGCACCCAGGGCACTTTGTTCTGGGTGACAATCACACCGTGGTCTGTCCAGTCGGTCAGATTTTCGGATGAGAACACGTGGTAGTCTTCCATGCAGAACCAGTCCTGTCGCT
>Ga0247610_10000172_pt1 | contig 107810 bp, 69 predicted proteins | sample 174DNAGHGhighgp2_FD_193483 | JGI IMG/M metagenome (GOLD analysis project Ga0247610, IMG submission 193483) | Sheep rumen microbial communities from Palmerston North, Manawatu-Wanganui, New Zealand - 1742 DNA GHGhigh gp2 | ecosystem: Host-associated > Mammals > Digestive system > Stomach >... | reverse complement strand
TGTAGGGCAGTCACACTGTGGCAACACGTACAATATTTTGGTTGCAAAGTTAAGAAGTTTTTGTGTCGGTTTGCAAATAATCCATTATTTTTGCAGCGCAATTTTGCAAGAAATCCATGCCGCAGTACCCCGACATATTCTATAACCCTTTTGCGGAACACGCACAAGCTGTTGACACAGTGCAAGCTGTCGACACCATTGCCTGCGATAGCGTGGTGCCAAGCTTCATCACATCCGGTTTTGAGGGTACGCTCACGCCTTTGGTGCGCATGAGTTACGAGATCCTGCAAGGCTGGAATTTGGCCCTTTTAGGGCTCATGTTGTTGCTCATCGTGCTCAACAAGCAGCTGTATCCTCGCCAGTTCCGTCAGGTGTTGTCTGTACCGGGGGGAGTGGCTCATACCAACCAGTTGCTGAGGGAATGGAACCCTATGCGCAGCTTCCTATGCGTTTCGTTCACAATGGGATACATCTTGCTTATTGCGCTCTTCGTACAGAAGAGTTGTGTGGTGCTTTCGCACGATGTGGGTAAATACAACAATTGGTCAGTATTTTGGACCATCTGTGGTTGTATGATAGGTTGGGTTTTGCTTCGTTACCTGATGCTTCATTTCGTCAATTGGATCTTTGATGCCCACGACACCGTCGACCGCCAAATGTCTGTCCAATTTTCCATCTCCATTTTTACCCTCATGGTGATGATGCCTATCGTATTGCTTTTGATTTATAATCCAACAAAATTTTTTGTTTGGATTGGCATTGGTTTATTGGGATTGGCGGCATTGGTAAGATTCATATTGGAAATAATTGAGTCTAGAGTGACAACAAAAATATCCGTGTTTTATATTTTTTTGTATCTTTGCGCCCTCGAAATCGCGCCCGTTGCAACGCTTGTGACCGCAGGTTGGCGATACTTTAGTTATGGTACTGTATTTTAGTGAGTTACGCAACGTGTTTGTGGTTTAAAACGAGGATATTTTACGTTCTTAAAAGAGAAGAAAAAGATGAAGATTAAGTCGATTTTGGTGTCACAACCCAAGCCTGCCGACATTTCGAAAACGCCTTTTGCCGACATGATGAAGAAGTATGGCGTGAATATTACTTTCGAAAAGTTCATCAAACTTGACGCGGTCTCCGCAAGCGAGCTTCGCCAAGAACATATCAAGCTTCCAGAATACACTGCCATCATCCTGACCAGCCGCAATGCTATCGACCATTTCTTCAGAGTGGCCAAGGAGATGCGCTATACGGTGCCTGAAACGCTGAAGTATTTTTGCATCAACGAGTCGACGGCCTTTTATTTGCAACGCTATGTACAATACCGCAAGCGTAAGGTGTTCTATGGAAATCAGACCTTGAACGACCTTATCGACATCATGAAAAAGCATAAGGACGAGAAATACCTCTATTGTTGCTCTGACATCAGTTCCGACTCGACCATCGATCTATTGACGGCTGCCAAGTTGAATTTCACCAAGGCTGTGATGTTTCGCACGGTGCCTGCCGACCTGAAGGATGTGGTGAAAATCAATGATTACGACATGTTGGTCTTCTTCAGTCCTGCTGGAATCCATTCACTGAAAGAGAACTTCCCCGATTTTGAACAGAAAGAAGTCGCTATCGGTGGCTTTGGCGAGGCAACCTGCCAAGCCATCATTGACGCTGGCTTTGAGCTCAATTTCCGTGCGCCCACACAAACGGCCCCTTCCATGACTATGGCCATGGAGGAATACATCGCCGCCGAGTACAAGAAGAGCAAGAAGAAATAAACACCTGTCTTCCAAAGCGTTTTAACCAATGACGGCTACGGAGGGACTCCCCAAATACGAGAGGATTTGTAAAGAAAACGACATCCAGGCGCTTTTCGATAAGGGTCATGGCTTCAGCGTGTATCCTTATCGTGTCATTTTTCTGTTTCGACATGACGAGAGCCGTCCAGTCACCGTCAGGCTGCTGGTATCGGTCTCCAAGAAACGCTTCCACCATGCCGTCAAGCGGAACCGAGTGAAACGGTTAATCCGCGAGTCGTGGCGCCGCAACAAGGCTGCGCTTTACGAAATCTGTGAAAAAGATAATATTTCCTTGGATGTAGCGTTAGTCTATACGGCTACGGTCATCCACAGCTACGAAGAGATGTTAGCCAAGACGAAGAAAGCTGTTAACGAGCTGATTATCAAATATAATTCAACTAAGCTCAACAACCATGAGACGCATCGCCCAACTGCCAGCTAAGTTCCTGATCCTCTTGATTCGGATCTATCAGGTGACGCTGTCGCCCTTCATTGGCAAGAGCTGCCGCTACATACCCACCTGTTCCAACTACGGCATTGAGGCGATTCAGAAATATGGCTTCTTCAAAGGTGGCTGGCTCACCTTCAAGCGTGTCCTCTCCTGCAACCCGTGGGGCGGCAGTGGCTATGACCCAGTGCCATAGCAGGGGATTCCCCTTCGGGAATGGAGGGGAGTCTATTAGTTTATGGCGGCGGTTGTAATTGTTGTGTTTGGGTAAGTGGTTTTCACCGCCGCAGTTTAAAAAGAAAATACTCCATTCCCCGAAGGGGAAACTAAACATAGTAATTGAATAATAGAATAAAATGAAGAAAATATCATTTGTCGCTTTAATCCTCACCCTGTGCCTCTCATGGAGCCTCGTCGCCCAAGAGAAACAGAACAACTTCGAAATTGCCAAGAGCCTCGACATCTATAACAGCCTCCTGCGCGAGCTCAACCTCAATTATGTCGACGAAATCAATCCGGGCGAACTCAATGAGGCTGCCATCAAAGCCATGCTCGATGGCCTTGACCCATATACGGTCTTCATCCCCGAGTCTGACATCGAAAACGCCAAGTTCATGACCACAGGCGAGTACGGTGGCATCGGTGCTGTCATCCAATATGACGGGGAGTTTACGAGAATCTCCGAACCTTACTACGGCTGGCCGGCTCAAAAAGCAGGCATCATCGCTGGCGATATCATCCTTGAGGTGAACGGCGTGGACTGCAAAAAGAAGAACACCCAGGAAGTTAGTGACCTGCTGAAGGGACAGCCTGGCACCGAAGTGACAATGAAACTTAAGCGTTACGGTCAAGATAAACCGTTGGAAATCAAGCTAAAGCGCGAGAAAGTGAAAATCGATAATATACCTTATTATAAGGTGTTCGACAACGGTGTAGCTTATCTCTCACTGAGTGGTTTTACTCGCGATGCTGCCAGAGAGTTGAAGGAGAAGTTCATGGAAATGCGCAAAGATCGCCAGCTGAAAGGTTTTGTCCTCGACTTGCGCGGCAACGGTGGCGGTCTGATGAATGAGGCTGTCGACATCGTCAACTTATTCATCCCCAAAGGCAAAGCTGTTGTCTCGATGAAGGGTAAGGCTGCCAATGCCAACAGCATGCACCCCACTACCAACGATCCTGTTGATTTGGAAATTCCCTTGGCCATCCTTGTCGATGGCAACAGTGCCTCGGCCAGTGAGATTGTGGCAGGTGCTATCCAGGATTATGACCGTGGTGTCATCATCGGTCAAAGGACATTCGGTAAAGGATTGGTGCAGAATATCTTGCCTCTGAGCTACAATACGCAGATGAAAGTCACGGTGGCGCATTATTACATCCCGAGTGGGCGCTGCATTCAGGAAATCGACTATTCGCACAAGAAAGACACCACCCAAATGAAGAAAGACACCCTTGGCAAAGCTTTCAAGACCATGGGCGGCCGGACTGTTTACGAAGGACATGGCATCACCCCCGATGTGAAGGTCAGTCGTGACCCTTACGCCACGGTGACGGCCTATCTCTTTGGCAAGAACTATATCTTCGACTATGCCAACAAGTTCTACAGCGAGCATAAGAGTATAGCATCAGCCGAACGCTTCCAAATTGACGAGGCCACTTATCAAGACTTTATGAAGTTTGTGAAGGACAAGAAGTTCAGCTACACCACAGAGAGTGAGAAAGCCATCGAGAAGCTGAAGAAAACCGCCAAGGACGAAGGTTATCTCGACAAGATAAAACCACAAATCGAAGCGTTGGAGAAAAACCTTGCTGCCGAGAAGGACAATGATTTGCTCAGCAATCGCAAGGACATAGAGGAATTGCTGCGTTCTGAGATCGTGGGACGTTACTATTATCAGAAAGGTCGAATTATCGCATCTTTGAACGATGACCCTGACTTGAAACGCGCCTTTGAAATACTGCTTAACACCAACGGCAAGGACGAATATCACAGCATCTTGAGTGGCAAGTGATGAAGGCGCAGGCTTCCATACGACCCTACCTGAACCAAGCCTACTTATTGGGTTTGCTGATGGTGGCCGTTGGCCTGACACTCTCGCCGTTCTTGATGGGCATGTCGCAATTTTGGCTTGTCCTCGTATGGCTTGTGGATGGCATTGTCGCCAGAAACTTCAAGCAAAAGCTATCACGGTTTTGGCACAACAAAGCTGCCGTGTTACTGGTCGCATTATACCTTATGCACGTTGTCGGCCTGCTATGGACCTCTGATTTCGAGTATGCGATGAAAGACCTTCGTGTCAAGCTGCCCATTTTGGTCATGCCTTTCGTACTGTCGAGCATGGAGCCGCTCGACCGTAAGCGTTTCGATTTTGTGCTGCTCGTTTATGTGCTTTCGGTCTTCATCGCCACGCAGTTCAGCTTCTTCCGATATATTAGACACGATTACGAGGACGTCCGCGAGATTTCCCGTTTCATTAGCCATATCCGTTTCTGTTTGAATATTGTATTTTGCATTGCCATTATTGGGTGGTACCTTTATAATCGTGGCGTTTCGACATGCTCAACGACTCTTACAAAGCAGGCTCCTGAGTCCCTCGAAGGGCCATCTGCAGTAAAGTATCCAGTTCCAGCTTTTGGTGTTAAAAGAGCCATTGACCGTTTCTTGCAATGGTTCTTTCTGCTATGGTTCATCTATCAAATCTACATCTTCGAGTCGCTATCAGGTTATGTGATACTTGCAGGAGTCGTTGTGGTTTCGGTTCTATATCTTTTCCTGCGATGGAAAAAGGGTAGAGGCTGGCGTGTTGCCCTTGGCGTTTCGGCTTTGATGATTATAGCTGCCGTTGTGGTGGTGGTTTGGGTAGTCGTCAAACCCATGGTGGAGGTGAAGCCCGTTGATTTCAGTACTTTGGAGAAGACGACGGCACAAGGCAATCCCTATTGGCACGACACGATCCATAATCCTGTAGAAGACGGCAAATACGTAGGCCTATATTACAACCGAACAGAGTTGCGAGAGGCTTGGTCACAGCGCAGCGAGCTGCCTTTTGACGGCACTACCGCCGATGGCGAGAACCTTGAAGCCACCTTGGCCCGTTACCTTACTTCAAAAGACCTTCGTAAGGACGCCCAAGGTGTGATGGCCTTGACGGACGAGGACATTCACAACATCGAGCAGGGGGTGGCCAACTACAACAACTGGAAACATCCCGGCCTTCGAGCGCGACTTTCTTCTACGCTGTTTGAATACAATCTCTACCGCCGATACAACAATCCCAATGGTGGCTCGCTTTCGCAACGCATTGAGTACACGAGGGCTTCATTCCATATTATAGGACGCCATCCTTGGTTTGGTGTGGGTACGGGCGATGTGCCGCAAACCTTTGCCCGGACCTACGATAAGATCCATTCTCCGCTGAAAGAGGAGTTTCGATTCCGTGCCCATAACCAGTACCTTGCGATCGCAGTGGCGTTCGGTTTGGTGGGCTTAGCTTTCTTCCTTTTCGTCTTGCTTTATCCTTGGTTTGCGTCAAAACGAAATCACACTTATTTGTATATAGTGTTCCTTTGCATCATGCTGCTCTCTATGTTCCCCGAAGACACCCTTGAGACCCAAGCGGGTGCCACCCTGTTTGCCTTCTTTATGTCTTTGTTGCTGTTTGCCAAGCCTCAAAGAAGTGTGGATGTCAATCAATAAGGATTTTTTCCTTATCTTTGCGGCATCATGAATGAAAAATGATGCCATCATGAAAAAAGAACGTTTTATTTGCCCTTACACTGTTTACGATCATCTTGAGGAACTCGACCCGAGCGATGCTGAATTGCTGCGGCATGCCCACGAGGCGGCTCGTAATGCATACGCACCTTATTCCAAGTTCAATGTGGGCGCTGCCGTGCGTTTGGCCAATGGCGCTGTTGTATTGGGCAACAATATCGAAAATGCTGCCTATCCCAGCGGTTTGTGTGCCGAAAGAGTGGCGATGTTTGCTGCCATGGCTCAATATCCTGGTGTGCCTTTCGAGGCCTTGGCGGTGACGGCATGGTCGGCCACAAAAGCCATCAATGAGCCTGTCGCCCCTTGCGGGGCTTGCCGTCAGGTGATGGTGGAGGTGGAACAGGTTTCGAAAAAGCCTTTACGCGTGCTATGCCAAGGCGACACTGGCCCTGTCATGGTCTTCGACGGCGTTGAGTCGCTGATGCCGTTTATCTTCTTGGATAAGTTCCTTTAATTGTTTTCCGCAGGCGGAGTTAAGGGGGTGGTCTCGGCTTGTTTCTTGGGCTGCGCCTTGATCCAACTCCAAGTGATGAGCCCGATGGTCACCACTGCACTGGCGATGATGAGCCATACGCTTTGTGTGGCACCAAAGTGGTCGACATCGACATTGATGATTCCTATGTTATTGAGGTAATAAATCAAAACAGCGCTTCCGTTGTTGAGGAAGTGCATAAGGATGCTTGTCCACAGCGAGCCAGTGATGTAGAACATGTAGCCTAAGAGCATGCCGAGGAACATACGCGTCAGGAAACCGTAGAACTGGAAGTGGATGAAGGAGAAGATGGCCGCCGAAAGGATAATGGCGACATGTGGGTTCATTCTTCGTGTCAGCCCTTGTTGTACCACACCACGGAAGGTCAGTTCCTCGCCCACGGCAGGTATCAATGCGATGATGATTAGGTTGAGCAGCAAACCTCCGATGGTGTCGACGTTGAGCATGCGCTCGGTAAGGTCTGTTGCGGTTTGCTCCAGAGTTTTCATCATGTCTTCCAACATCTGGAACGCTCCTCCTAGTTTCATGCCTTCGTTCCATTCGGTTAACAAGTTGGAGACCGGCAATGAGATGAACATCAAAACGGCGCCTATGAAGATGAGCCACCAAGGAGGGGTGAGTTTGCGAAGCCCTAAATCTTTCATTTGGCGTTCCTTGCGCGTGATGATATAGTACAAAATGGGTGGTACAACAAACATGAAGATGGAACTGATGCCTTGTCCGAGTTTCATGCCCGTGTCACCAGCAAACATAAAGATAGCGGAAGCCGCAACACCTATCAGGCCGCTGATCAATAAAATGACCAAAAAGATAAGGATTCTGATTCCGGAGGATTGTTTCAGATTGTCGTTCATAGTTGGTTTAATTTTGCGGCAAAGATACACTTTTTGTAATTTTGCAGTTGAAATAATAGCAAACTACAGATTATACAGATTAAACGAATGAGCAATAATAATGGTTTTAAGGCGCAGGCGCCAGATGTTTACAGATTCATGCCAACGATGGTCTATCTGTATCCATCCGCAACAAAGTTGCCAAATTCTGGTTGCGTCAATCAGTGAAATCTGTGCCAACTGTAGTTAAATAAGACATGTAGCCATGTATAAACTTGCCCACCTCGAATTCGAGCATTATCCCCTGCTCCTCGCGCCGATGGAAGACGTGTCGGACCCGCCGTTCCGTTATGTCTGCAAACTCTTTGGCGCCGATGTGGTGTACTCGGAATTCATCTCCGCCGACGGCCTCATTCGCGATTCGGTGAAAAGCATCAAGAAACTCGATTTTGAGGAGTTTGAGCGACCTGTAGGCATACAGATCTTTGGTAATGCCGTCGATCCTATGGTGGAGGCGGCGCGTTATGCCGAGACAGCCCATCCCGACATCATCGACATCAACTTCGGTTGCCCAGTGAAAAAGGTAGCTTCGAAAGGTGCAGGTTCGGGTATCATGAACGACATCCCTAAGATGGTTGCCATTACCAAGGCTGTGGTGGAGGCGGTAAAGACACCTGTGACGGTAAAGACACGCCTCGGTTACGATGACGCACACCGCGAAATCGTCGACATCGCCGAACGCTTGCAAGACGTGGGCATTGCCGCCTTGACCATCCACGGCCGCCTGCGCACCACCAAATACAGCGATCCCGCTGATTGGACTTTAATAGGTGCGGTAAAAAACAATCCCCGCATGCACATCCCTATCATCGGCAACGGTGACGTGGTGGATGGTCCTTCTGCAAAGTATTATAAGGATACATTTGGTGTAGATGGACTGATGATTGGCCGCGCTTCATACGGCAATCCTTGGATTTTCAGCCAGATAAGACGTTATTTGGAAACAGGGGAGGAGTTGCCCTTGCCAGATGTGGCAGAACGTGTGCGTGTTAGTAAGATTCATTTGCAGCGTTCCATCGAGTGGAAGGGTGAGCATATCGCTTTATTGGAAATCCGCAAGCATTGGTCAGCCTATTTTAAAGGTTTACCGAATTTCAAGCCGTTCAAAATGAGGTTGATGGAGACGCTTTCAGTTGAAGAGGTTTTTGGAATTCTTGACGAGATTGCCCATTATTATTTGTCACAAAACCCACAAAACAATCAAAACTTGTAATTATTGAACTGGCAATGTCACCCAACTGGGTTCCATTGCAACGCAACCTTACGGTTGCATGTGAGTCAAAACACATATCAAAAAGTCAAAACTGCATCCTTTAGGATGCTTAGGAAAGGAGCCGGTTGGCGACTTTCCTGTTGAAACAATGGTTTTGTGAGTTTTGAAGGTTTTGTGATTATACGACCACCCCTTCCTTCAAAACTCCATTCTCAAACAAATTCCTCACCAGTTCCTCGCGGCTAATATGATACGTCTTGATGCCCAATGACTTGGCAACCTCAATATTTGCTGCTGTGTCATCGATGAAAAGTGTTTCCTCAGGCAACAAGCCTTCATGGTCAAGAATCAGCTCGAAGAAGCGCGGGTCGGGTTTTTCCAGGTGTTCGGCAAAAGAAAAATAGGATTTGTTGAACAGTTCGTCAAACTCGTGGTAGCCGAAACGTAGCTGCAAATCTCTAACGTACAAATCGTAATGAATTACGTTGGAATTGCTCATCAAGAAGATCTTGTAGTGTTTCTTCACCTTCTCAATGGCCTCTATGCGTTCGCGGGGGATGTCCAGGAGCATGGCGTTCCAAATGGCGTCGAATCTCTGGTCTGTCATTTTTTCCTGACCGAGAAGGGCTTTGGTTTTTTTGCGGAAGGTGGGGGCGGTGTAGATGCCAGTGTCGAATTTGCTCATAATGTCTATAAACTCCTTTGATTGAGCCAATTCCGAAGTGCTGATGCCCATTTTTTCGAGTTCTTTATAAACAATGCTTTCGTCGATGTCCAGGATAACGCCGCCAAGGTCGAAGATGATATTCTTGATTTTTGCGCTCATTTTTGAGAAAATTTCAGTCTATTTCGGTGCAAAATTGTAAATTTGCAGCGCAAAAAGCAAGAAAAAAGGCGGAAATCTTCGTTTTGGCCTTGTTTTTTTGCGGTCCCATAGCGCAGTTGGTTAGAGCAACTGACTCATAATCAGTAGGTCCTAGGTTCAAGCCCTAGTGGGACCACAACAAAAAAGCCACTTACGAGTGGCTTTTTTGTTTCTTAGCTCATCTGTGTATAATCCCTTGCCAAACCGCCCTGCGAGGTCTCCTTATAGAGCGATGGCAAATCCTTGCCGGTTTCTTTCATCGTTTCCACGACCTTGTCGAACGACACACGATGGTGGCCGTCGGAAAAAGTAGAGTAGATGTTGGAGTCCAAGGCTCGGGCAGCGGCGTAGGCGTTACGCTCGATACAAGGAATCTGGACAAGACCGCAAACGGGGTCGCAGGTCATGCCCAAGTGGTGCTCAAGAGCCATCTCTGCGGCATATTCAATCTGGGCCGGACTTCCCCCAAACAGTTGGTTGGCAGCAGCGGCAGCCATGGCGCAAGCCACCCCCACCTCGCCTTGACAGCCCACCTCGGCACCCGAGATGGAGGCGTTGGTGCGAACGATGTTGCCCACCAAACCTGCAGTCACCAAAGCGCGGACGATGCGTTGGTCGGTGAACTCGTAACTCTTTGAGAGATGATATAATACAGCAGGCATCACGCCGCACGACCCGCAGGTCGGTGCCGTGACGATGACACCGCCCGAAGCGTTTTCTTCCGAGACAGCCAAGGCGTAGGAATACACCAGGCCGCGGCTTTTCAGGGTGTGGGTGTAACCCGATGCCTTGATGTGATAAGTGGCGGCTTTGCGGCTCAAGTTGAGTGGTCCGGGGAGGACACCTTCGGCTTGAAGGCCACGCTCAACGGCAGCCTTCATCACCTGCCAAACCTTCAGCATGTAGTCTTCAATCTCCTTTTGGTTTTCGTATTCGTACACATATTCCCAATAGGTGCGGCCGGTGCGCTCGCACCAGTTAAGGATGTCGGTCATCTTCGAGAGTGGGTAGACCTCGGGCGACTCATCCAATTTGCCCTCTTCGGCCAGATTACCACCGCCTATGCTAAACACCTGCCAATCGCCAAGAAGGTTTTTCTCCGCATCGAAAGCCTTGAACAACATGCCGTTAGGGTGAAATGGAAGGATGACATCAGGTTTCCAAACGATTTCTGTGGGTGCCTGAAGGGTATTGAGGATGGCCTTGTCGGTCATGTGACCTTTGCCCGTGGCAGCGAGACTGCCATATAGTGTCACTTCAAACGAGGAAGCATTGGGAAAACGTTCGTTGAAAATATGTGCGGCCTTCTGCGGGCCCATGGTGTGGCTACTCGAAGGGCCTACACCAATCTTATAGATGTCTTTGATGGTTTTCATGGCGCAAAGTTAGGAAAAAAACTTACCTTTGCAGCCAATAATAATGAAGATTATGGCAGAAGAAAACAAACCCTTGACCGAACTCGACGAACTTGGTGAATTCGGCCTCATCGACCAACTGACGCAGGACTTCCCCTTGCGCAATGCCTCCTCGCTGAAAGGCGTCGGCGACGATGCCGCTGTCATCAACCATGAAGGGTATCGCACCCTCGTCTCAGTCGACATGCTCATCGAAGGCATCCATTTCGACATGACCTATTGTCCGCTGAAGCATCTTGGCTATAAGGCGGCTGTCAGCAATTTCTCCGACATTTATGCCATGAACGGCACCCCGACCCAGATTGTGGTCGGCTTGGGCGTGTCGAGCCGCTATACCGCTGAGGCCTTGGATGAGCTGTATGCTGGCATCCGCTTGGCTTGCGAGCGTTATAATGTTGATATGGTGGGTGGCGACACCACGAGCAGCAAGACAGGCCTTGTCATCTCCATCACGGTTATCGGCATGGCGAAGGAGGAGGACATCGTCTACCGCAGCGGTGCCAAGAAGAACGACCTGCTCTGCGTTTCGGGCGATTTGGGTGGTGCATACATCGGCCTGCTCATCCTCGAACGCGAGAAGGTGGAGTTCCTTTCCAATCCCAACATGCAGCCCCAACTGAAAGGCATGGAGTATGTGCTGGAACGCCAACTGAAGCCCGAAGCCCGTAAGGACATTGTGGAGCAATTCAAGACCTTGGGCATCAAACCCACTTCGATGATCGACATCTCCGACGGCTTGGCCTCCGAAATCTTGCATCTCTGCAAGGAATCGGGCGTGGGCTGTCAACTCTATGAAAACAAGATCCCGATTGACCCGACTACCGACAAGATGGCCAAGGAGTTCCAAATCGTGCCTTCGGTGGCGGCTTTGAGTGGGGGCGAGGACTACGAACTGCTCTTCACCATCGACCAGAAGGACTACGAGAAGATACAGACCCTGTCGGCAGACGTTACAGTCATCGGCTATATGACCGACGACAAGGGCGTGGCCGAGATGATCACCCCCGACAACCATGTCATCCCCATCAAAGCCCAAGGTTGGGACCACATGAAAAAGAATCGAGAATAGTATATTTATCACAAAACCAACAAAACTGTCAAAACAACAAAAAAGTCCAAAGAGAAGCGTGCGGCGGCGCGCAACCGCTTGCCGCCGGGAAGCAGCCGGTTGGCGTGCTTCCCCCAACTAAAAAAGTTTTGTGGGTTTTGCAGGTTTTGTGGGAAAGAAAACACAATTATGCTGGAATTGCCCGAAATAGTGAAACAAAAGCTCGCTGCGTTGCCCAACAAGCCTGGCGTGTACCGCTATTTCGACAAAAACGGCACTCTTATTTACGTGGGTAAGGCCAAGAACCTGAAACGCCGTGTTAGCAGTTATTTTAATAAGGAGCAAGTCGGCAAGACGCGTGTCTTGGTGAGCAAAATCGCCGACCTTGAATACAGCATTGTCGATTCGGAGTCGGAAGCATTGTTGCTGGAGAACACGATGATCAAGCAGTACAAGCCGCGCTACAACATCATGCTTAAGGACGACAAGACCTATCCTTGGATCTGCATCAAGAAGGAGGCCTTCCCGCGTGTGTTCCTCACTCGGCGCAAGGTGAATGACGGCTCGGAGTATTTCGGTCCTTATCCTTCGGTGCGTACCGCACATATCTTGTTGGATCTGCTCAGTCAGGTTTATAAGGTGCGGTCATGTCGTACGCCGCTAACGGAAGCGAGTGTCGAAAAAGGCAAGTATAAGGTCTGCCTTGATTACCACATTCACAAATGCAACGGTCCCTGTGAAGGTTTGATTTCGAAGGAGGACTACAATGCCATGATTGCCGAGATTCGTGAAGTTATTAAGGGTAACTTGGGATGGGTGCTTCGAGGCTTAAAATCGGCCATGATGGACTATGCCTCCCGCATGGAGTTTGAGGAAGCACAAATCATCAAGGAGAAATATGACCTGTTGGAAGAATATCGTAGTCGTTCTACTGTGGTCAGCGCGACAATTCACAATGTGGAGGTGTTTTCATATGTTGACGAGGGAGAATCTTTCTATGTCAACTATATGAAGGTGAAAGATGGTGCCGTGGTACAGAGCCATTCCTTCGAGATGAAGCGTCGTTTGGAAGAGACAGCGGAAGAACTTTTACTCTTGGCTGTAACCGACTTGCGACAGCAATTCGACGATCATGCCCCTGAAATCATTGTGCCTGTGAAATTGGATTATCCGATTGATGAGGTGCAAGTGACTATTCCCCAGCGTGGTGATAAACTGAAACTCCTCGACCTTTCGCGCCGCAATGCCATGCAATACAAGATTGACTTGGAGAAACAGCTTACCTTGGTTGATCCTGAAAGGCATCAAAAACGCGTGCTCAACAGTCTCAAAGAGGCTTTACAATTGGAAGTGGTACCTGAAGTCATTGAATGTTTCGACAATTCCAATTTCCAGGGTGACTACGCAGTGGCGGGCATGGTGCAGTTTGTGAACGGCAAGCCTAACAAGGCGGGCTACCGACATTTCAACATCAAGACGGTGGAAGGTCCCGACGACTACGCCTCGATGAAAGAGGTGGTGCGTCGCCGCTATTCGAGGCTGATTGAGGAGGACAAGCCTTTGCCCAACCTCATCATTACTGATGGCGGCAAGGGACAGATGGAGGTAGTGCGTCAGGTGATACAAGACGAGTTGCATGTCGACATCCCCATTGCGGGTTTAGCCAAGGACGACCGTCACCGTACGAATGAATTGCTGTTCGGTTTTCCGCCGCGCGTGGTGGGTTTGAAGCCCAATTCAGAGGTGTTCCGTCTGCTGGCGCATATCCAAGATGAGGTGCACCGTTTTGCCATCACCTTCCATAGGAAGAAGTTTGAGAAAGGTTTCATGCATTCCGAGTTGGCCGACATCAAGGGGATAGGGAAAAAGACGGCAGAAAAGCTTTTGTTGGAACTGAAGTCCGTGAAAGGCATCAGGGAGGCTTCGTTGGAACGCCTCACCGAGATTGTTGGTCCCGCCAAGGCAGAGATTGTTCACAATTATTTTGCTGTAGAGACGCATTGAATGCGTCTCGCTAGGAAATAAGAGAGACGCATTCAATGCGTCTCTACAGAACGAAAAAAATCCGGCGCAATGCGTCGGATTTTTTTCGTTCTTGGTTTTTTCAACTGCTTACTGCAGTTTGAAGAACACAGGGATTTGGTAGGACACACGCACGGCCTTACCACGCTGTTTGCCGGGTTTCCATCTCGGCATCGACTTGACGACGCGCATGGCTTCTTCGTCGCAGCCACCGCCGATGCCACGGAGCAGTTTCACATTGGAGACGGAACCGTCAGGTTCGACAACGAAACCGATGAACACGCGGCCTTGGATGCCAGTCTCACGAGCAATCTGAGGATACTTGATGTTTTTGCCCACATACTCCATCAGTTTGGCTTCGCCTCCAGGGAAAGCAGGCATCTCTTCCACGATTTGGAAGATCTCCTGTTCCACAACTTCTTCTTCCACGACCTCAGGGGCAACATACTCTTCGATGACTTCGTTCTGTTCCACTTCGGCGTTGATTTCGATGTCCTTGGTCTCTACATTGTCATCCACAATTTCGAGCTGAGTGGTTTGCTGAGGCACTTCCACGGGCTGTGGCTTTTGCTCTTCTTGCTTGGTGATTTCCACCAAATCTTCTTCGATGTTTTCCGCTTGACGTTTGAAGCTTTCGTCAAGTTGGCGCTTGTCGTAGCTCTTGTACTCGAAGGCCGCCCAAGCGATGAGCAAGCTGATAATCATACCTATCTGTATGAACATCAGTTTCTTGTTCTCAAGATTAGCCTTAGGTGATTTTTTCTCTTCCATGGTTGTATGTTTTAAATTCTACTTTCCAATTGACGTTGCGAAAGTAGTAATAATTTGCTTATAAAACGCAACAGAAATGAATTTTATTTTTTTCGACGAAAAAAAAGATAAAAAACAAGTACTCCTAAACCTGTACCGATGCTGTCAGCAATGAGGTCGCGCCAGTCGCCAGTGCGATGGAGAAAGGGTATTGTTTCCTGCATCAATTCAGTGAGGCATCCGTAGGCGATGCTGATGATAATAGTTAGGATGATAGCCTTTCTTTTGTATGCTAATCCGTTGGAAACAAATTGCTTGCGATAGCCCCAAAGGCAGGCAAAGGCGAAACCTGCATACATGATAGCATGTGCCACCTTGTCGAGACCGATGGCAGGTTTGACGCGGGGAAACAAAGAACCCGGGATTCCAGTCAGAATCAGAATGACAATTCCGCAAAGGATTCCCGGGATACTATTTCTGGTCAGTCGTTCCAAGGGATTAACCGATCTTGGCTTCGTAAGCGGCGGCATCGAGGAGACCGTCGAGTTCGGCGACGTCGTTCACTTTGATCTTGATGATCCAAGCTTCGCCGTAGGGATCGGTGTTGACGAGTTTGGCGTTCTCTTCGTCAGCGAGGGCTTCGTTGACTTCAAGGATTTCGCCAGCCACGGGCATGAGCAGCTCGGCGGTGGTTTTCACGGCTTCGATGGCGCCGAATTCTTCTTGGGCGTCAAGGGTCTCGCCGACGATGTCGGGGTCAACATCAACGAAAGTGATGTCGCCAAGTTCGTGTTGTGCGTAATCGGTGATGCCGACGTAGGCTTCTTCGCCTTCGAGGCGGATCCATTCGTCGTCGTTCGTGTACTTCAGATTTGCTGGAATATTCATTTGATAAATGTTTTAAAGTGTTTCTATTTAGGCTGCGAAATTACATATTTTAGTGGCTCACTTCACACTTTGTTGAAAATTTTATTGTGCTAGGCTGAGCCTGAGCGTGATGCCACCGTAAGTGGTGGAGTTTCGGAAGGTATTGGCCACCTCGGGTATGGAAAGGTCGTACTTGAAGAAGGCCTGGGCCGCCAAACGTTGGCTGAAGTTGTAGTCGGCGGTGAGATAGAAGTTGATTTTGTTGTTTCCTGCCGACACTTGGTTGTTGTTCTCGTCGATGCGGCGAAGGATAGTGATGTCTCTCTTGAAGCCGATGTCGAGTTTTAACACGAGGTCATTTTTGACGGTTTGCGCCTTGCCACCGCTGCCTATAGGCGTGAAGTTGAACGACAGGTTCTTGATACGGTAGCCACCTCCAATTACGATTTCACGTCCGTTCACCTCTGTGAGTTGGTTGTTGGCAAAACTCAGCGTCAAAGTCCTCGATTTCTTGAATTGCATGTTAAGGGTCATGGAGTTTTGCAGGCCGAGGTCGACACCCAACAATGGAGTGTATTGTTCGTTGAGTACGATTTGGGACATGTCGTATTTGGGTATAATGAGATCGGAGTTCTCAAAGGTCTGAATGCTATTGTTCTCATCATAATATACGTTGCTTGCCCAAGCGTTGATGGAATAGTTCGACTTGTAACCGTGGGTGATGCTGACAGTCTTGAAGATCTTGCTGATTGACGGAATGTTAGTCAAGCCGTTGTAGGTGAGGTTCCAGTTGGGCAAGGGGAAACGTGGGAAGGGGGTGAGGCTGATGGTGTTGGGATCCTTGCCAGTATAAGCAGCGATGAAGGAGTAGAGCAACACATCCATGGAGCTAGATCCATAGCCCTTCGGGAAGTAGTCACCTGCAATGCTGTCGAAGGTGTATTCGTTCACTTCGTCAATCCATTGTGGGTTGTTGCGTGCGATACGTTCGGCAATAATCTTTCTATTCTCCAACAGGTTGTCGAACAATCGTGACGAGGTGGAATCGGAAGGAACGAAGGACGTGCCGGCCATGAAGTAACTCATACTGAAACTGCCATTGTTGGTCGGAGTGAACACATCGTAGCTATTGGTCATCTCGTTGTATCGGAAGTAATGCTGCTCGTTTTCGGCGTAGCTACGGTTTCCAGTGAAGTCGATCTTGATGCCGGGTAAAGGCTCAGCATTGACACGGAAATTGATGTTTTCCGTCATGCGACGTACGTAGGGATCGCTGAGGATGGAATCGGTAGTGAGCCAACGTTTTGCATCTTCCACATCAATACTGTTCAGCACGGCTTTGTCGTAAATGTTGGCATCGCTGCCAAAGTTGCTGCCTAAGACGAAGCCGAGACCAGGTGACCATCCTAAGGTGTTCATGCCAAGGTATTCAGTCTTGGGCATGAATCCAGGCAGCGATTGGCCTTGGTTGAGCGAATAGGTGCCCGACACTTTTTTGACTAAGGTGAGTATGCGCAAGGAGTTGTCGAGGACAATTTTGCCATAGTTTGTCTTGGTTGTGGTCTTGGTGGAGTCGGCAAGTTGAGTGTCTTCCTTTCCTCCTTTTTCCTTGGCATCTTTTTTGTCTGTCTCTTTCTTGTCTTTCTCTTTATCTTTTTCTGTCGCTTCCTTTTTGCCTTTGCCTTTTTGGTCTTTTTCTGTCTTGCTGTCGCTGCGGCGTTGGGGCGAGTTGACCTGTTTCAGGTAAGGCACCTTGTTGTAAAGTTTGGTGAAGTCGAGTGCGGCATTGCCTTGGATGTTGCCAGAGTTGTCGATGGTGTTGCCCAAGCGATGCTGTATGGATTTGGCAGGGGCCGTCCAGTTGTATGTGCCTTGGTAGGTGGCGCTGGCGGTGATCCAGTTGAAGATTGGGATCTTGTTGATGGGCAGGGTGTAGCTTGCGTTGAAGTTTTGCGTGTAGCGCGACACGGAGCCCAAGTTCTTCAGCTCGTTCTTGATGGTGTCCTGTACCTTTTGCCATTTTTCGGGGTCGACGTTGCGGTCAACGAAGCCCGCCGGCTCGTAGATGTATGCCTGAGCTTGTGCTGAATAGTCGAAGGTGAGTGCTTTGGTGAGGTCATAACGCACCTGATAGTTACGTGTCCAGTCCCATTGTTTTGAATAGGTCGGGATGATGTTGATGACTCCGCCACTCTTGTTGCGCATCTCACGTTCCGAGTAGTAGCGATACATCTCGGTGTTGAAGACGATGCTCTTGGGTGCGTAGTAGAAGTTGATGTCCTTGATGATTTGTAAGGCTGGCTTTGAGGCCCACTTGGCTTTGGCGAAAGGCTCAACAGGCTTGGGATTGCCGGCATAGTTGTAGCCTAATCCTCCGCGATAGGTCTTCACCATGTATGACTTGATGTCGGTGTTCTCTTGGAAGGTCTCGCTATAGGCAAAGGAGAGGTTGAAGTTCTCTATGTCATAGAAATGCACCTTGGGCATGTTACCACGTCCACTGAGGCTTCTGTTTGGATCTCTTGTATTCTCTTTTGGCTTCTCTTTCTCTTTTTTGTCTTTTTCACCGCTTTCATCATTGCGTTTTTTGTTGACACGTTCCTTCCTGACGTTCATGAAGTTGATGTTCTTCTGTCGGGTGTAGTCGTGGATCGTGGAGGTGAATTCAGCCCGTTCTTCATCACTATTCATGGCGTCAAGAGCGTCTTTCAGCTTGATGTCAGGGTCGTAGGGGTTATAGAGCGGCGTGACTTTGTTCTGCCCGTAGTCGATGTGCATCGGGATTTTAAGGCCAGTGTTTTCGAAGAACTTGCCCAACTCGAGGTCGGTGGCAACATTAAATACAGATCTCGCCTCAAAGGTATTGTTGGTGATGCGGCTGTCCAAGGCGCCGAAACCAGCTGAGCTATAGGAACCGTTGACGCTCACACGACCCAAATCGGCAAGGGTGGCTTCCACACGTCCCGTAGCTGCCAAACCTCCGTTGCTGTTCAAGTCGGTGAGGCGCAATTCGTTGACCCAAATCACAGCACTCTTGGGCTGTCCGTCGTCGATGTCGGCAAGGTTTTGACGCTTCGGGTTGCGGATACCGATCATCATGGCTTCCACGTCGCTGATGCTTGGGTTACCAATCACCTTGATGGTATGGTAGTAGTCTTTGTTGTCGACGGTGCCTTTCTTGGTTTTCTCCGAATAGATGTAGTTGAGTCGTACGTTGCTGTTGGGTTGGTTCATGGCTTCGTTGCGCCGTTGCTTCACTTCAACAAGGTCTTCCAATCGGATGTCCAGGTTGTTGATTTCGGGCCAAATGGCCTCGTCATTAGTGTATGGCGTTCCCCAAGCCGTCACTTTCAGAGGCACTTCGTATTCGTAATAGTTCTCTGTGAAGTCGGTACCGATACGCATGAATACAGTGAGGTCTTGGTCGTCGAGTGGCATGTCTTCATGGGCCGCCTCGGCGTGTACGAACATTTTCAGGTATTTGTATTGTCGCAGGTCGAAATCAGCGGTCTTGTAAATGGCGCGACCATCGCCGTCAACGAGGTTCTGGACGGTCATTTGCAGTGACTGCTCGTTGATGCGGGTGGTTTGTGTCATACCAATGACACGTTCTTGTTGGATGCCCGGTGGAATTACGTATGGCACTGGTTGACGACGGCTGTTTTCGTCAACACTGACGGCTGAGATGTCGAAAGTGGTCTCGTTGCTGATGTCGTTGGGTTCATATTCGCCTGGGGCTTGGATGCTCTGCGAATAGGTGCGCCATTCGCCTTTCACGAGGTCGAGAGTGGCAAAACGCAGCACGATAGGCTTCTGGAACTCGGTCAGGAACATACGCATGAAGCGGATGCTGGAATAATCGTCGATGCGGCCAATGACGCGGTCGGGTTGCCTGATGGGGATGCGGAATTGGTACCATGTCACGCCGCTGATTTGTCCGTTGGGCAGTGCCACACCGCCGGATTGGAAGATGTCGGCGATATGGTTTTGGCCGACGACCATCTTGGCGGGGTTGAGGTCGATTTCATATTGGTAGTAGCGTTCCGACTCGCTCAGGGTGTTGTCGCCGTTGATGTCCTCGGCATTGGGCAAGGTGGAGTTGCTGCTCATATAGCCTTCGGTCTGTTGGTAGTCGGCAGGTGAGTTGCCGTCGGGGCCATTAAATTCTTTGTATCGCGCCAAAATACTTCTGTGGACTTCATCGTCAGGCGAATCCCAATCGTTGGAGCGGAAGTAGTGGTAGTTGTCGCCCGAAGGGTCATCATAAGCTTTGGTGTAGGCTGTTGAGCCTTCGCCAAAACGATCCCTGACGATATTTAAGTATGTGTTTTCGAAGAAGTTACGTTCGTCCTCGTCACGCAATCCGTCGTAACCCACGTCTTGGTATTGTCGGGCTTCAGATGAATTGTTGAAGGTACCTACAAGGTCCTGCAAGGTGGGCACGCGACCCCAAATGGTAGTGTCGACGTTTTCCACCGTCGAAGTGGCGGGCAAGCCATTTTCGTAGAACTTGCGTCCGTCGCGAAGAATGTCTTCCGATACATCACCCAGGTTGATGTAGAGCTTACCTGGATTGTCGGCAAATTCCTCATCGGCGAAGGGGTCCATCAACCAGAATTCTATGTATTCGATGTTGGTCGCTTCAAAGTCGGTCGACTCCATCTTGCGCATGATGCCGCCCCAACGGCTCTTCGGGTCTTTCAGTTTTCCGTCTTCGGTGATACCGGCAGAGTAGGGTGTAGGATCGACATCGAAGTTGTAGGGACCACGTTCTTCGGGATAGTACGCTAGGTTAAGTACAGAGATATTGGTCTGTGTGCCGGTCTCGATGTCTTTGTTGGGGAAGAGCTCGGTCTCAAGCACCTGACGGACTGAGTTTTTCGAGAGTTCTTCGTTGTCTACATTGGCAGGACGGTAATTAGAGTTACGGTCGTAGAAGATGGAGTTGTCGATGACGTACCACGATAGCTTTGCACGGTTTTTGCCGTAGTTAAGGCCGGTGTTGGCCGCCGCCTCAGGGAAGAGGTCGGTCTGATTCTGTGGTGTGCTGGCCATGTACCATAAGGTGGGCAGGCGCAGGTCGATGGTCGACTTGGCACCTTCGAAGTCGTCGATGTAAGAGGTGCCAGGTTCACTGGCTGACTTGGAGAGGCCTGGGATGAAACGAGCAAATTCACCGTCAACGTTGATGCGTGAAGGAGCCTTGGTGCTGATTCCCGGCAGTGCGTTGATGAAGCTTGTCAGCCAACGGGCTTGGGTGTGGTAGCTGAGGTCGGCACCATAGATGGTGTTGGCAATGGCTTCCTCGCCGTAGTTGATTTTTTGGGTGTATGATTTCTCGCCCAAATAGAGTATGGTGGCTCCCGCATGGAAGTCTTGGCTGAACTCCTGCTCCACACGGGTACCAAGGAAGGTCTTTCGTATGGCACTGAAACTGGAGTTTGACTCCAAGGAGATGTTGATGGGCGTGCCCGAGTTGAGGATGCCTTCGTTGAGGATGGTGACACGGCCTAAAGTATAGTCGACGGTGTAGTCGACATTCTCTACGAGTTGCACGCCACCAGCAGTGACGGTTACCGAGCCTTGTGCCACATTCATGGCATTGAGGCTGATTTCACTGCCCGACTGCGACGAGTAATAGCCCTTCAAGCTGAACTTGTTCTTTTCCGAATACTGTTCAGCAGATGTTTTCGTCATGGTATAAAGCGAGTCAAAGGCGTATTTGTTGGCCAAGTTAGGCTCGTTGGGAAAGATCTTTTCGTGGATATGCTTGCCAAAAGGCTCCAACACGGGGAAGAAGATACGTCCATTCGACGAGTTGATGGTACCGCCTTGCGTTGCGGCACGGTCCAAGAAGTCGAACACACCATCACCGCCCGCGATGGGGTTGTTTTGCGTGGTGAGGTTATCCAAACCCATCAGGTTGAGCAGCGAGACACCTTTGACTGAGCCTTCGGTGAAATAGCCATAAGGTGTGCTGTTGGAGTTGCCGTTGTAGAAAATGTTCAGCATAAAATCCTGCGAACCAATCTGGTAGGCCCTGATGTTGTAGACGTTCTTCATCATCAGGTTCCAAATGGGCATCTTGGTGTTCACCGTGGTGCCTTTCAGCAGTTTGGCCACCAATACCTTGGGGGTGTTGATGCCTTGGTCGGAGAATTCACCAACTTGATAGACCTCGTCGGAGCCCACAATGGTATATTGATAAGCCACTGCCAAGGTCTGGTTGGCGTTGAGGCTGACGTTCAAGGAGATGAAACCTAATTTTGAGTTGAGGGAGTATTCGGTGTTGCTCAGGCGGCGGGCGTTCTCCACTTTCTCGAAGTCACGCCCAGAGACCATATAACCCGACCGTCCAATGCGCATGGGGTCGTTGCTCATGTAGTTGGTCACCGAGCTGATGCTGCGAATTTGCGTCGTGTCCATGCGGGTGAGCAGGTTGTTGGCCGCATTGCGTGGAAACACCTTGCTGTTGGTCGGGGTGATTTCCGAATTGTAGATCCAATTGTCTTTGCCTTCGCCCAAGTCGTTCAATGCAAGGATATTACGTGTGTTTTGTGTCGAAGTGTTGGTGTTGGTGATCCAGACTTCAATTTTGGTGATGTTGACGCTTGAGGTGACGGTAGGCAGGGTGGAGAGGGCGGTCTCGTATTGGTCGCGGAAGTACTGGCTGAGGAAGAAGTGGCGGTTTTCTTCGTATTCCAAACAGCTAAGCTCAAATTGGTTGGTTTGTGCACCACCTTGCACGGTGATGTTTTGTGACTCACTCTCTTGGTAGGAGACGATGGACGACACGGTGGTCTTGCCGAATTTGAGTTTCGACTTCACACCAAACAGCTGTTGTGTACCCGTGATAAGGGTGCTATTGAGCGGGAAGCTGACGTTACCGGCTTCTAGAAGTTGAATGATTTCATCTTCCTTGCCTTGGTATTTCAGGGCGAGCTTGTCCTGGTAGTTGAATGTCGCCTTTGTGTTCTTGTTGATGTTGAAGTTGATCTTGTCACCGATTTTGGCAATCACGTTGAGTTGGATGTCTTGCTCGAAGACGAAGTCATTGTGGCGTTTGCGGCGCTCGGTCATCGATGGGTCGTCGCGGAAGCTGTGCTTGAAGCCGAAGGTGAGGTCGACGGAGCCTTGGGGGCGGATGTCGATGGTGTTGCTTCCGAAGATGGTTTCAAAGGCCTTGCCGCCGATGTAGAGCGGGGGGATGATGGAGCTACCGTTGGTGGTTGACCGAGCGTTTTGGCTGCGGCGTTCCTTCCAGTATTCTTGTATGCCTTTTTTGTTCTGATACTCAAAGTATTCGCTTTGCGAAAGGGTGGTGGGGGTGTCGTAGTAGAACTGGCCGATACGGCGCTTGAAGGTGTATTGTCCGGTCAGCGGGTCGTAGATGATTTCGGTGTTGAAGTTGTCGGGGTCGTTGAGGTAGAGAGGCGACTTGTTGTTGAGGTCTTCAATGGGATTGCCTGTGTTGGCAGGGATGGGGTAGATGACCTTGGTCGTGTCGGGCTCTACAAGGTATGGGTTGGGATAGAAAATATCATAACTGACCGCAGCTTTCAAACTAAGGGCAGGAGATATGAATAAAGCAAGAAGGAAAAGAATGAGGAATGCTGAATGCTGAAAGCTGAAATACGAAGTATTCGACGAAGTCAATACTGGATGAGAATCCACATTCCTCATTCCGCATTCCTCATTCCGCATTGGTGATATATGGGTATTCATTTAATTTACAATATTTTAAGTGCTTCTTTGATCAGCGTTTCGACGTTTGCGTCGGGCATTTGTTTCAGCAGTTTGTCGAGTGCTTTATCGACGGTGCCTTTGCTGAAGCCCAATATCGTCAATGCTGATAACGCTTCTGCTTTGATAGTATTGTTTTGAACGGCGAAAATTTCCGTTGGGAAGTCGTTTTTCTTGAGTTTGTCCTTCAGGTCGATGACGATGCGCTGTGCAGTCTTGGCACCGATGCCTTTCACGGCTTGAATGGTCTTCACATCGTCGTTGGCGATGGCATTGCTCAATTCGTTGACGGTCAGTGAGCTGAGGATGAGTCTGGCCGTGTTGCAGCCTACGCCCGACACGGAGATGAGCAGTTCGAAGAGGTCGCGCTCCTTGGCGGAATAGAAGCCAAAGAGGTTGTGGGCATCTTCGAGGATTTGCTCATGTGTGTAGAGCCGCACTTCTTCCTTCTCGCCGATGGCGGTGAAGGTGTTGAGCGTGATGTTGATGAGATAGCCGATGCCCTGGTTGTCCAAGACGACGTAGGTGGGCGATTTTTCGACTACTTTGCCAGTGATAAAGGCGTACATTTGGGCGCAGTTTGGATTAAACTGCAAAAATACGAAAAAAAGGATTATGAGGAACAATTGTTGCGAAAAACTATCGCAAAATGTGGACAACCGCCCCTGTTGTTATTCCCTTATCACTTTTTTAATGTATTTCCTGCCACTCTCGTCGGTGATGCCGACGAAGTAGATGCCTGCAGGCAGCGGGCTCATGTCGATGCGTAGCTCGTCGCTTTTGCCTTGCACGCAGAGCATCCTTTGTCCAAGCATATTGGTCACCTCGGCATGACGTAGGCCTTCACCCCTGATGGTGAGCAGCCCCGAAGTGGGGTTGGGATGGAGCGTGGCTGGGGCGGCGTCATGCGCGCCGATGCCAAGGAAGGAGGGCTTAAGGTAGATTCGGCGCGTATCGTAGCCGCAATCGTTGCTCATGGTGGCGGTGAGGATGACGGATCCTTCATCATGTTCCGAGACAAAGACCTTGCATTCGCTGCCATATCCTTCGGGCGACGACAGCGGTATGGGGTCGAACTCGACTTCCCATGAAGGCTTGCTGATGGTCCACTCGCACCTGTCCCAGACACAATCGGCGTGTCCGGATTCCTCCACCTTGAAGGTGTATTGGAAGGAGAAGAATTCTGTGTTGGTGACCACGGCCACGGTGTCGTGGGCCGGGCCGAACACGACCGCATCGGGGGTGGTGCAATGTATCTCACTGGGGTCGGGCGAGTAGGTCAGCATGAGGTCGAGGTGCACGAGGGTGTCGCAACCCGACGGCGAGGCGATGGCATAGTCGTAGCCGCCTGGTGCTGTGTATTCCACCCCATGCCACGTGAACGAGTCGCAGGCCGAACGGGCGACGGTGTCGCCTGCCACGGCGCCTTCCACCAGCAGGTGGCAGGTGACGATGCTGTCGCAGCCGTTGGATGCAGGAAAGGTGAGGGTGTAGTCACCGGTTTCAGTGTAGGAATTGCCGTCCCACAGGAAAGTGCCACAGGTGACCGTGTCGAATGCGTAAGCTTGAAGGGGTTTTGTGGTGATGTAGACCAGCACCGAGTCCTGGCATTCGGGGTGGATGGGGTTGTCGTGCAGGCAGGCCAGCATGGTGTCGTTGGTGATGGGAATGTCGTTGAACCCGAAGCCGCTGTAGAGCTCGCCTTCGCAAATCTCTACGCTTTGGACGTTGTAGTGCCGTGTGGCGTCGATTTGGAAGAGTGTGGTGTCGCTTGCCGGACTGAAGCAGCCACTGTCGGTGGTGGCGACGCGTAGCGAAGCGTTGTAGATGCGTTCGTCCCTGTAGACATGGGTAGCCGGGTTCTCGCTACTAGAAGCGCCGTCGCCAAAGTCCCAAAACAGTTCGTAGTTGTCGTGACTGACGTCGGCGAAGAAAGTCAGCTCGCGGTTGGCGCAGAAAGGAAAGGTTTCGTGGGGTAACACTATCTCGTCGTTGAGCGATAGCTGAGAGCTGAGACTGGTGGCGTTGGAGCCTGCCAGGTAGGCGTAGCCCTTGGCGTGTCCGAAGCCGTAGACGTGGGCGTTGAACCCGTTGTCGCAGGTGATTCGATGCACACCATGGGTGATGTCTATGCTCGTGTAACTGTATGCGCCGTTGCCGTCGACGTGGTGAAAGCTTGAGGGAGCGAGCAAGGTGTTGTCGAGATACACGTTTCCGATATCATCGGTCTTGACTATGATGTTGACGCTGTGCGTTTGGATGTTGATGTCGGGATGGTCGAAGGTGGAGAAGGTCACATCCCTGATGCGCTGCTCCACGGGGGCTATCCACACCATCGAGGGGTCGCCTTCAGTGGCGTCGTGGCTTGTTTGGTAGAGGTAGACGGCGCTGGGCTTTGTGGTCTGCAGATAGCACGAGCCTTCGCTCTCGAGCATGGGGAAGTAGTGGGACTGGCCGGTCGCCAACGTGTCGAGTGGCTGGCCGTTCATGGTGACGATGTTGTCGTCGGCGCTTGAGGTGACCTTGACAAAGTCGCGGACGCGGTTCTTGGAGCTGGTCACCACGAAATTCTTACCCCACGAACGCAGGGGCATAGCCTGTTCGAACACATGGTCGTAGCCGTTGCCCGCGTCGGAGGGGACGCACGTCACGGTGTTGCCGTTGAAGACGGCGATGCGCTTGCAGCCGCGGGCGTGGATGCGGGTGCCGCTGAGGTCGATGGGGTCGCCCGTCAGGCGGTTCGACCTCATGGGGTAGGTCTCACCTGCATGCATCGTGACGGAGAAGGTCTGGTTGGCCGCATGACCGCCCAAGGTCCTCACCGTGGGCGTGATGTCGACCACCGTGTTGTCCTCGACGGCAACGACCACGAAGGCCGTTGTCTCGTTGTTCCAGACGTAGGGGTTGTAGCCCGGGCGCGACTGCTCGCAGCATTGGACGATGTACTCGTCGCCCAGGCTCTCGACGGGCAGCACGAAGGAGGCGTCGAACGACACGTGGGCGATGTTGGTGCAGTACACTGAGACCGTATCGGAGGCTAGAACCCTGATGCCCTTCTCGTAGATGCGCTCGTATTGGCTCCCGTCGTGGTAGCCCTGCCCCTCGGGGATCTCGACGACGGTGATGTCGTTGGCGCTGACGCTGAAACCGCGGCTCCAGCCTGTCAGGGGATTCGACACCGTGCCCGTGCAGTCGCGCTTGGCGCTGACGAGCACCTGGGTAGTGACCCAGCCGCCGGAGGTGTGGTCCTTGAAGCCGTTGTGCATGAACGAGAGCCAGAACTCCTTGCCTTGCGTGGAGGTGCTTTGGGAAAATGTCTGGGGCAAGGCCAACAGGCAGGCGAAAACGATGGATAATAGGGTTCGGTTGGGTCTCATGGCTTTATGTTTTTAGTTGTTTTTGTCACTCCTTCACCACCTTGTCCGAGTAGCTGTTCCCGTCCTCCAGGGTGACGCGCAGCGTGTAGGTGCCGGCGGGCAGCTTGCCAACGTCGATGTCCTCGAAGTTGCTGCGTTGCGTGCCCACCAGGCGGCCTTGCAGGTCGTAGAGCTCCACTTTTGCGGGCTGCACGTCGGGCGAGTACTCGAAATGCAGCCGTTCCTTCGCGGGGTTGGGGTAGAAGGCGTAGGGGCGCACCTCTATGCCGTAATTTTCCAGGCCCACCGGGCCGTCGTGGTTGAGGAGGAAGAGAACTAAATTGTCTCCATAGTTGCTGCCTGTCGTTTTGCCTCCCCCCATCCATGCTATGCCTTGCTCTTCCCCTTGCTCGTCTTTGTACAAGATGGAATGTCCGCCCATAGGGAAAATGTCAATATTGTCGGTCTTGCAGAAGCGTTTCCAATCCATATTCAAGTCAGTATCCATTTTTACGATTTGGACACTTTCAGCAGGATACCCGTTTTCCTTGTAGATAAAGTATACGGTGCCATCCGACATCTTTTTGATGTCCATGCATTGCGCTTGGCCGTTGTGTCCCCCCGTATGGTCGTCGAACAAGACATAGCCTTTCTGCTGCATGGTACGCAGATCATATTTTACAACGGCCACACCATACTCTGCCGCACCATGAAAGTTCGTGTCGCTTACATATTCTGCTGCAACCAGTATTTCATCTTCTCCAATTGGAATTACTTGGGTGTCGCCATTAAGACAGAAATATTTGTATGCAATTTGATTTGAATTGATGACCTCTTCGCTAAATACATAGTTGATAACCACCACATTGGTATTGAAAAGTGAATCTATCACACAAATGGCGAGGTCATTATTGTCGGGGTCGTGATCGGGACTGCCCCACTGATAGTATTGTAGGGGTGATTCCTTTAGTGTCCTTAGACTAGGATTTATAGGATAAAAATCGCCGGTGAATAACGTATCTTGATATTTCAAGGTGCCATCTGGACTGATGCGGGCCATGTAACTGTCGTAACAGTCTAAGCATAGGTCAGAGCGATCCTTGTAATATCTCATAATCAGGTCGCCCCAACAGTCAACCACACTGTTCAGACCTCCGTAAGCGTAACCATCGCACAAGGGAGTCAAAATATCTTCTTCATGATTGATGTTGAGGTCGTCATCGGGGAAGTGGCAGATGCGAATAAAGGTGCTGTCGCAATTTTCATGGTATTCGAAGCTGGCTCGTATATTGCCTTCGCCCTGAGGATTTGGGGTAATAAAGTCTATGAAATAGGCGCAAGAAGAGCTGGTGTCTGCAATGAATAGTGAGTCGGTAATGGTAAGTGATATGGGTGATGTCTTGTATAAGGCTTTTCCCAAAAGTATGCTTTGCCAGCTTTCTGTCCTTTGAAAAATATAATTATTCAAGATTATGCTACCATCATGTTGATGCATGAGCCCTATTCGGTTAAAGAAATGCCCTGGTATTTCATGATACAGGATCGAGTAAAAATCTGCCTTTTCTTGTGCGTGGAGATTTGTTGCTGCAATGGCAAATACAAAGAGTAATAGAATCTTTTTCATGGTTGTTTTGTTTTTATGTTTGTTGCAAAGATACAAAACAATTCGTTTCAAGCAAATATTTTCTGCTTTATCTTTGTTTTTACTCCTTCACCACCTTGTCCGAGTAGCTGTTCCCGTCCTCCATCGTGACGCGCATCATGTAGGTGCCGGCAGGCAAACGGCTCATGTCGATGCGCTCAAGACCGCTGCGTTGCGTGCGCACCAGGCGGCCTTGCAGGTCGTAGAGCTCCACTTGGATGGGCTGCACGTCGGGCGAGAACTCAAAACACAGCTGCTCCTTGGCGGGGTTGGGGTAGAAGGCGTAGGGGCGCACTTCCATGACGGTTTCGTTTGCGACGTTCACTGGGCCATCGTGGTTGAGGAAAAGGCAAAGAAAACCTTCATTGTCATCGCCAGTCTCCTTGCCGTACCCAGTCCATGCAATACCTTGCTCCACTCCATTCTCGTTTTCGAATAAGATTGGTGGATTGATTGAATTGAGAGACGCCCACACGTTGATTCTGCCAGTCTTGCAGAAGCGTTTCCAATCCACGTTAAGGTTGGCATCCATTTTCACGGCCATGAAGCTCTCGTTGGGGTATCCGTCTTCCTTATAAAGGAGGTAGACCGTGCCGTCTGTCATCATCTTGATTCCTAAGCATTCCGCACGTTTGTAATAACCAGGGTGGTCATTAAACACAACATAATCTTTCAACTGCATAGTGCGAAGGTCATATTTTGCCACTGCCACGCCATATTCTTTTGTCGTCGGATGACCTGTCGTGTCGTAGACATACTGTGCGGCCACCAATATGTCGTCTCCGCCGACAGGAATCACTTTGGTATCCCCATTGATTGATAGATACTCGTTCACAGTAAAATATGGGTAATCTGGATTGAAGACTTCCTCACTCAATATTGAATTGAGAGTTACTGGATTTTTATGGAAAAGTGAATCTATAGTGTATATAATAATGTTAGGATGGAAATCGTTAGTACGCTTCCAAACATAGTATTGAAGAGGCGATTCCTTTAAAATTCTCAGTGGACTTACACCCGTGTTGTTCTCAAACAGCAATTCCTGGTGTTTCAGCGTGCCATCGGGATCAAATCTTGCCAAATACACGTCATATATATAGCCAGGCTTTTCCTTGAAATACATAAAAATTAGGTCGCCTCTACAGTCAACCATTCCGCCGGCATCGCAAGCAAAACCTTCGCATATTGGAGATATTATATCCTCGTCATGATTGATGTTTAGGTCGTCGTTGGTGAAATGGCAGATGCGCAGGAAGGTGCTGTCGCAGTCTTCGTGGTACTCAAGGCAGGCTGTGATGTTGCCTTCGCCTCGTGGGTCGCGGGCAATGAGGATAAATGGAACCGTATCTGCCACAAAAAGCGAATCTGTAATGGAAAAAGAGGCATGGGAGATCTTGTAAAACATAGTCCCCAAGGGGATATAATTGTCGCCCTCAAGTTCCTCCAGAAAATTGTTCATCACGAAGTCGCCATCGCTTTGCTGCATGAAATCGAAAATCAAGTCTTCTTCTTCCGTTTCACGATAAATAAGCGAGTACATCTCACTGTTTTGGGCCTGCATGGCGGATGCCGCGAAGGCAAGAATAAATAATAAAAAGTACTTTTTCATGGTATTTTTTTCTTTTCGGCAAAAATAGAAATATAATTCGAACAAAGGAACTTATGATATTGCTTATTATTTTACTCAGGACTATTTCGACTATAACCATTGACAATGACTATGACAGCTTTTGCTGAAAGGTAAGCTTTTACTATAAATTAAAGCTGTCATAGTCACAAGTCATGGTCATATAGTCTCACAATGTCGTGTATATAGAATGCAAACAAAACATGAGCAGTATTTTTATTCTGGTTCAGGCCCTGGCGGATAAGGGGTGATAAGCTGGCCGTATTCAACTTTAAGTTCGTGATAATGTGTCCACCACACTAAATTATCCTGTTCTCTTTTAGGATAAATTATCCAACAAACTGGGTGCTCGTTTAGGTATAGATTATCACTAATGAAGTCGTAACCTAAATTAAGATATGAATCGAGGCAATAACACATTTCATGGAAGTTCATATCATATTCCATGTTTTCGCTCTTCCGTCTTTTAGCAAATACTCTTGAATTGTTTAAAAAATCAGAACCATATATATCAATGCAAGTATAACCAAATGCATGGTTTCGTGTGGGAAAATAGCACATCACATAAGTTCCATTTGACCAAAAATTCTCATAATGCTCAAAAACATTGAGTGCGTATTCAAGCTTGATTACTGCCAGAGAATCCCAAGGGTAGGTCGAATAATAATCAAATAATGTATCACATGCATCCAATGCTTCAAATACATCTGAAAAATACCATGTATGATCATACCAGTATTTTGAAGCATTGGTAAACGAGTTCATCAATGCGACTTTTGCATTGCCATCAGTGTCTATGGCCACATTGACATAATACAGGTTCTGGTCGCAGTGGTTGAAGCCCTTCCTGAACTGCTGTATCTCCGTGCACATCTGCTCGTAGGCTGCGCGCAGGTCGCCCAACAGGATGACGCCATCCGTTACATTGACCTGCATCTCCAATGTATCAAATTGGAAATCATCGTATTCCACGTTGACGTTGCAGAAATCGAGGTTGGCCAGGCAGGCGAGGTGCCATGCGGCATCGTCAAGGTTGAAGGCTTCATTGTCCTTGCTCTCCGTCAGCTTCTTCTTGAAGTCCTTCATGTAGGCCAACGGATCTTCCATCTGGCGGATGTCGGCGGCTTGTTGGACGGTGTAGGCCTTTGTGTTTGGAGCGTTTTCATTGTCCTTCTTGCAGGACACGATGGCCACTGCTGTGGCCAGGATTGCCATGGCGATGATGGCAAAAAATAATCTGTTTTTTTTCATGTTATTGAGTTTTGGATTGTTGATAATTTAATTGATAATGAAGTGTTTAGTTTTTCTCGAAATCGCCATCGGCGTAACCGTTGGCGTTGTTGAGTTCCACGGTGTAGGTGCCGCTTGCGGCAGTGGAGAAGGGGATAATAACCACGGACTGCATGCTGGAATTCACAACAGTGTTGTAGACAATACCACCTGTGCTGTTGTAGATTGAAATGTTTACGTTGCCAAAATCTTGATTGAACTCGATATAGACAGCATCATCACTGACTCCTGCTAAGGTGCCGTTTGGGCCAGTATTAGTTGCCAAAGTACCACGCAACTCGATTTCTTCGTACCCATATGGAATACTGCTCTCCACATTATCTATAGGTGTTGGCTCAATGTTCATAGCTTGAGTTTTCCATGTCAGAAGACTAATAATACATAGGCTTGTTAGAATTAATACTTTTCTTTTCATTTGTTCGTGTTTTTTGGGGTTTGATACTTGTTTTGTTGGTTTTGTGAATTCACAAGGCGAAAGTAGGATTTGAAGCAAGGATTCCGAACCTTGTTTCAAATAATAATTTTTAATTAATTTTCATATTATTGGTAATGAATGGAATAAGAACACTTCATTCCAAACTCCATTCCGAACTTTTGAATGCTTTTCGGGGAAAGAAAGGGAGGAAAAGGAAGCCAAAAATCACATTATTTTGGGCGTATTGTTTCCTTTTGAAGCTGATTGTATCTTTTTTCTGCTTCTGTTTCTGATTTTGTCCACCATGTCGGTAGTCTTGTCAAGCAACAAGGCTTCGTCTTGCCGTGAGATGTTGAAATACGACATGATGACGTCCAATTGTTCGTTTTCATCCAGTCCCAAATTCTCTTGCTTGACGATTTCTCGCAGTTGGGGATAGATACAGTCCACGTTTTCCATCATCGCATCCAAGTGCGATTTTTTGCCAAAGACCGTTTTTTCCAGTTTTTTCAGAAGTTCTTCGTCTCCTTGGTTTTGCAAAAACAGATGAAGTCGGAGCATAGTGGATTGTTCTTTCTTAAGTGCAAGTGAGAGTTTTTCGCCATATTCGGCAGAGGTTTGTTCCTGTTTTGTTTTTTCTTTTAGCAAATCCTCGTAGGCTTGTTCGCTTTCCTTATGTTTTTGAGCCAGATAGATTTGGTTTTGCTTTTGCTCCTCGCTTTTTTGTGTCAGTTCCTTGTTCTGTTGTATGAAGTGGAACAGATTGGCTTTTGTTTCTGATTCTTCTTTGCGTATCTTTGCCAAACGGAATTGCGAAACCGATAGCACAATTAATCCAATGATGATAAGTATGCTAAACAAGGTGATGATGCGTTGCTTTTGAATAAGCTTTCGATTCATCTCGTTTTGTAAACTTTCGTAGTCGTATTGCTGTTGGATGCGGAACACAGATCTCTTTTCAATATTTGAAAGTACTTTAGACAATGATTCTTTTTGCGTTTTAAAGTGTTGTAGCGCAACGGCGGCATTACCTTGACTCTCAGCAAATCGAGCTAGAGCTCCATAGGCTGAGACTTTAGTATCGTCTTTAATGTCGGCCATTGGCAGGAATTCTTCCATATATTGATAATACACTGCGGCTGAATCTGATGCTCCAAAAGTAGCAAATGTATTTCCAAGATTTAGATAAAGTAATGTTTTTTCGGCATCTGTCAAGCTGGTTTCATTGGCAATTTGTCTGAGACAAATGATGGCTTGGGAAAAGTTCCCTTTAAGTCGATAATAAACAGCATAGTTGTTCAAAGCCTTCCGTTTAGCTTTTTGGGATTGGCTTTGTTCGGCATAGGCTAAGCTTTTCTTTAGACAGAAATCGGCACTATCAAGCTCTTTCAAAACCATATATGCTACGGCTTCCAAATTTTGTACAAATGCACGCTCGCCGTATTGTGTTCCAAAATATTTGTCAGCTGTATTTAATATAGTTATAGCCTTGGCCTCCATATAATCATCATACAGCATCTTCCCAATCCAATACTCCGCCTGCGCCACGGTAAGGCTGTCAACGGCAAGCCTGCCATATTGCTCCGCTTCCTTGAACGAACGCATGGCGGCCTCCTTTTCGTTGTAATGCTGCTGCACAAAGCCGCTGTATAGGGCGGCGTGGGCGGCCTTATCATACAGTTTTTTCTTCGCGTAATAGGCGGCGGCACGCTCCAGCTCGGGGCTGGTGGAGAGGGTGGCATGGTCGTCGAAGAAATCGTCGTCCATCACGGGCGAGATTTCCTGTCCACGGTCACCAAACAAGGCCTCGGCCTGCAACAAGGCCATGTCCATGCGCTCGCGCTCGCTGAAGCTGGCAGGCATACGCAACACGCTGTCGATCAAGCGCGCGGTGCTGTCGGGCAGGGTGTCGGCCAACAGCTCGGCACGCTTCACCATACGCCGCGCCTCACGCGTGGTCGAGTCGCAGCCCACCAAGGCCAACAATACCAATAACCCTATCCAGCCATATCTCTTCATGCCTGCAAAGGTAGGAAAAATACCGTTTTGTAAGATGGTATGGGCACAAAAAAAGAGGACTTTTCAGCCCTCTTTTTTGATGAGTTGTAAATGAAACTTACTTGGCTTCGTTCTGGCACTGATGGCCTTCTTCACCTTCGTGCTTGCAGCAGGCCTTTTCTTCGCCACCGCAGCCATTGAGGCGCTCCATGATGAGGTCCTTCTGCTCGTCGACGGTCAGGTTGGCAAAATTGTCCCACTTGGCCTTCATCTCGGCGCACTTCTTCTCGCATTCAGCCTTGGCTTCTTCAGTCATTTCGGCCATTTCCTTGCAGACTTGCTCGCCTTTGGCTTCCATCTCAGCCTTCTTGGCTTCCATTTCGGCGTCCATGGCGGTGAAAACGTCAGCGGCCTTCTTGTTCAGTTCGGCCTTGGCTTCGTCGGTCATCTCGTCCCACTTGGCAAACTCTTCCTTCAGGGCGTGCATGGGGCATTCGTGCTTTTCTTCAACGACTTCGGTCTTCTCTTCTTGAACGGGTTCAGCAGGCTGGACGGGTTCCTTGGGAGTGTTGTTGCAGGCCACCATGAAGAGGCTGGCCAGTCCGAGTGTAAGAACTAATTTCTTCATTTTCAATAAGTTTTAAATGTTGTTTAATGATGTTTTCTGTTTTTGAGCGCGCAAAAGTACAAATAATTTCAATAGCCTCTAAAAAAATGTTGTTTTTTGTGAAAAAGAATTCTTTGATATGTAGTTGTTTATTTGATGGGGAATGCCTAATTTTGCAGTCAAATTTTGCAATTGAATTTTTTAACTGCAAAATAGATAATTGATGTTTAATCAACTAATTATAAATTCATTCTAAATTAAAAGAAATGGCAGAAAAGAAATTTTTGACATGCGATGGTAACCAGGCTGCGGCCCATGTTGCCTACATGTTCAGTGAAGTGGCCGCCATTTATCCTATCACTCCGTCGTCGCCGATGGCCGAGTATATCGATGAATGGGCCGCTAAAGGTCAGAAGAACATCTTTGGCGAGACCGTCAAAGTGGTTGAGATGCAATCGGAAGCCGGTGCAGCCGGTGCCGTCCACGGCTCGCTGCAGGCTGGTGCCCTCACCACCACCTACACCGCCTCGCAAGGCCTCTTGCTGATGATTCCCAATATGTACAAGATCGCCGGTGAACTGCTTCCTGGCGTGTTCCACGTCTCGGCCCGCGCTCTTGCCGCCCAGGCCCTGTCCATCTTCGGCGACCACGCCGACGTGATGGCCTGCCGTCAGACGGGCTTCGCCATGCTGGCCACCAGCAGCGTCCAAGAGATCATGGACCTCGCCCCTGTGGCACACCTCGCCGCCATCGAAGGCCGCGTGCCGTTTGTGCACTTCTTCGACGGTTTCCGTACCTCTCACGAAATCCAGAAGGTCGAGGCTGCCGACATGGAGAAACTCCGCAAGCTCGTCAACCAAAAGGCCCTCAAGGAATACCGCGAACGCGCCCTCAATCCTGAGCACCCCGTAACCCGTGGTACCGCCCAGAACCCCGACATCTACTTCCAAACCCGTGAGTTGCAGAACAAGTACTACGACGCTCTGCCCGACATCGTGGCCAAGTACATGAAGCAGATGAGCCGCATCACTGGTCGTCAATATGCTCCGTTCGTTTACTACGGTGCCAAGGATGCCACCGACATCATCATCGCCATGGGCTCCATCAACGACGTCATCAAGACTGTCATCGACAAGGAGAACAAGGCTGGTAAGAAGCTCGGCCTCATCACCGTGCACCTCTATCGTCCCTTCAGCGTGAAGTACCTCATGGACGTCATGCCGAAGACCGTGAAGCGCATCTGCGTCCTCGACCGTACCAAGGAACCCGGCGCCAATGGCGATCCGCTCTACCTCGACGTCGTCGAAGCCTTCAAGGATGCCAAGAAGCAACCTATGATTATCGGCGGCCGTTATGGTCTGTCTTCAAAGGACACCACTCCGGCTCAGGTGCTTGCCGTCTACAAGAACCTTGCTGCCGACAAACCGATGAACCAGTTCACCGTGGGTATCAAGGACGACGTCACCCATCGTTCGCTCAAGGTCGGTAAGGAAATCTCCATCCTGCCGAAGGGCACGTTCGAAGCCAAGTTCTACGGCCTCGGCGCTGACGGTACTGTGGGTGCCAACAAGAACTCCATCAAGATCATCGGCGACAACACCAACAAGTACAGCCAAGCCTACTTCGACTACGACTCCAAGAAGTCCGGTGGTTACACCTGCTCGCACCTGCGTTTCGGTGACCAGCCCATCCTGGCTCCTTACCTCGTTGGCACACCCGACTTCGTGGCTGTCCACGTCCCTAGCTACCTCCGCAAGTATGACTGCCTCCGCGGCCTGAAGAAGAACGGCACGTTCCTCTACAACTCGCCTTGGAGCGTTGAAGAGACCAAGAAACATCTTCCCGACTATGTGAAGAAGTATCTGGCCCTCAACAATATTAATATGTATATCATCGACGCCACGAAGATCGCAGCCGAGATTGGTCTGGGCAACCGCACCAACACCATCCTCCAAAGCGCTTTCTTCAAGATTTCGGGCGTCATTCCTTACGACCTGGCCGTCGAGCAGATGAAGAAGTTCATCGTGAAGAGCTACGGCAAGAAGGGTGAGGATGTGGTCAATATGAACTACGCTGCCGTTGACCGTGGTGGCGAGATCACCAAGGTTGAGATCCCCGCTGAATGGGCCAAGCTCGACTGCACCACCGACTTCGTCTTCGAGCACAATGATGCCGATCCCGAGTTTATTAATAAGGTGATGCGCCCGATGGTCGCCCAGTGTGGTAACGACCTGCCCGTGAGCGCCTTCAAGGACATCGTTGACGGTACCTTCCCGGCTGGCACCACCGCTTACGAGAAGCGTGGCGTCGCCACCGTCGTTCCTGAGTGGAACTCCAAGAATTGTATCCAGTGCAACCAGTGCTCGCTGGTGTGCCCGCACGCTGCCATCCGTCCTGTCGTCATGACCGATGCCGAGCTGAAGAAGGCTCCTAAGGGCATGACCACCGTCGACATGAAGATGCCGAAGGAAATGGCTGGCATGCACTTCCGCATGCAAGTCTCCGTCTTGGACTGCACCGGTTGCGGCAACTGCGCCGACGTGTGCCCCGCCAAGGAGAAGGCTCTGGTGATGAAACCGCTTGAAAGCCAACTCGACGAAGCCAAGAACTGGGAGTACGGTCAGAAGAAGGTCACCTATAAGGACGAACTCATCGACAAGTTCGCCAACGTGAAGAACAGCCAGTTTGCACAGCCGCTGTTCGAGTTCTCGGGTGCCTGCGCTGGTTGCGGTGAGACACCTTACATTAAGACCATCACCCAACTCTTTGGTGAGAGCATGATGGTGGCCAACGCCACGGGTTGCTCGTCCATCTATGGCGGTTCCGCTCCTGCAACGCCTTACTGCAAGAACTACCGCAGTGGCAAGGGTGTGGCATGGGCCAACTCCCTGTTTGAGGACAACGCCGAGTACGGTCTCGGTATGGCCACGGGTGCCCGCAAGATTCGCGAAGGCCTCCGCAAGAAGGCTGAAGAGCTGGTCAACACCACCGTGTACGACTGGATGAAGGAAGCCACGCAGAAGTGGTTAGATACCTACAACGACACGGTCGCCAACCGCAAGGCTACTGACGAATTCGTTGCCGCCCTCGAGAAGGCCATCCTTTCCATCGACGGTTGCATCGACTTCTTCGGTTCCAAGAAAGCCCAAGACATCTACGGCAAGGAAGTTGCCGCACAGAAGCTGGAAGAAGCCAAGAAGGCCAAGAAAGCCGGCCGCAAGATCTGCATCTGCCACGGTTGTGAGCTTGAACAAGAACTGTTGGACAACAAGGACTTCCTCGCCAAGAAGAGCCAGTGGATCTTCGGTGGTGACGGTTGGGCATACGACATCGGTTTCGGTGGCCTCGACCACGTGCTGGCCAGCGGCGAAGACGTCAACGTCCTCGTCCTCGACACCGAGGTTTACTCGAACACGGGTGGTCAGTCTTCGAAGGCTACGCCTGCCGGTGCTGTCGCCAAGTTTGCTGCCTCTGGTAAGAAGGTCCGCAAGAAAGACCTCGGCATGATCGCCAAGAGCTATGGCTACGTCTATGTGGCTCAGGTGGCCATGGGTGCTTCGCAAGCCCAGTACTTCAAGGCCATCAAGGAAGCTGAGGCTTATCCGGGCCCGTCGCTGGTGATTTGCTACGCTCCGTGTATCAACCACGGCATCAAGATCGGCATGGGTCACTCCCAGATGGAAGAGAAGCTCGCCGTCGACTGCGGTTACTGGCACCTCTGGCGCTTCAACCCCGCCGAGGAAGAGGAAGGCAAGAACGGCTTCCACTTGGATTCGAAGGAACCCAACTGGGCCGACTTCCAGAAGTTCATCATGGGTGAGGTGCGTTATAACTCGCTCGTGAAGACCTTCCCCGAGGAGGCCAAGGAACTGTTCGCCAAGACTGAACAATTCGCCAAGCTCCGCTATGAAGGCTATAAGAAGCTGAGCGAAGGGAAATAATTCCTAATAGTTCGAATGAAAATAGCGCATCCCAAAGGGGTGCGCTATTTTGTTTTGTATTAAAAAATGTGTAGTTTTGCAAAGTAAATCATTCGAAATTTGGTTATTATGGAGTATAAGTTGAATGAATATCATAGAGACGTTTCAGACGAAGAATTTTTAGATGATCTTCGGAGAGTTGCTGAATTATTAAGTAAGGAAAACCTTACAATGTCAGAATATCAAAAAAATGGGAAATACCATCCTTCAACTATAGCAAATAGATTTGGCGGTTGGAGAAACTCCCTTAAAAAGGCAGGTCTTTCATTAACAAAAACCTGGGCTAAACATGAATATTGTGAGGATGAGACTTTGTTTTATGAAGATATGCGTTTTGTAGCAAGTAAGTTGAATAAAGATCATATCACGATAGGAGATTACATAAAACATGGCAAATACGACAGAAACGCGATGTGTCATAAATATGGCAGTTGGAATATTATACTTCAAAAGGCTGGATTGAAACCTACTCCATATAGGTTGGGTAAAGGCAAAGAGATTTCTGATGAGGAACTATTTCAAGATATTGAACGAGTATGGATGAAACTGGGAAGACAGCCTACCATAACTGATGTAAAAAATGGAGAGTTTAGTTTTGGGCAAAACACATTCGCTCGTCATTTTGGCGGTTGGCGAGGTGCGTTAGAGGCTTTTGTGAAATACATAAATTCAGATTCAGAAGACGGTGCTGAAGTCTCGAATGAAGATGTTTCAGGTTCCATGTCGGATGATGAATTAATTGTAACTGATTCGAGTTGTCAAAAACCGAAATCATCAAATTCTACAACTCATAAGACTAGAAGAGACATCAATCTTCGTTTGCGTTTTAAAGTAATGGCGAGGGACAATTTCAAATGTTGTAAATGTGGCAGATCTCCAGCTACAGATCCTACCGTTGTCCTTCATGTGGATCACAAGTACCCTTGGGTAAAAGGGGGAGAGACTACGATGGAGAATTTGGAAACGACATGTAAGGAATGTAATTTAGGGAAAGGTGATTTGGTTTTTGAAGAATAGCAAATGATGGGATGGTGTTGCGGCTGCCACGATGTGACAGCCCTACAGACCCGCGGAAATAAATTGCCGTTGGACTGTAGGGCTGTCGTACCACGGCAGCCGCAAATTTGTTTATTGCCATATTATTCTGTTTTGCGAAAAAACAATACCTTTGCGCAAAATTGAATATCAATGCCATACAATCTACCACAACGTAAATCGCCGCGTGCCACATGGCACGATTACAATGGCGGAAGGTATTTCGTGACCTTTTGCACGAAAAACCATGAATTGTATTTTGGCGATGTGGTTGATGGTCGGGTGGAATTGTCGGAAATCGGGGAATATGCGTTAAAATGCATTAGTAAAATCCCGGAAATCAATGATAATATCGCGGTTCCTGAATTTGTGGTGATGCCAAATCATGTTCACATGATTGTTATTATTGACAATCCAATTGAATGGCCTGACGATGAGCGGCTGCCGCAATGCGACAGCCCTACAGCCCAAAACGGAAACATGATGCATGATTCAGGGTCTGTAGGGCTGTCCTATCAGGGCAGCCGCAATCAGGACAACCGCTGGGAAGAATCAATCATAGATGATTCACAATTGTACAAAAACGAAGAAATGCAACGCCGTTCCATTTGTTGCGGGCGGCTGTCGCGTATCATTGGACAATACAAATCAGCAGTTGCCAAATATGCCAACGAACACGATATTTCATTCGTGTGGCAACCACGATTCCATGACCATATCATTCGGAATTGGACGGAAATGAACCACATTGCCCAATATATCCAACATAATCCGATGAAATGGGAATTGGATCGGTTTTATAAAAAACGGTGATTTTTGTTTTCGGCTGCCACAATGTGACAGCCCTACAGTCCCAACGGTAATGTTATGCCCGATGGTTGGGCTGTAGGGCTGCCGTATTACGACAGCCGCATTGATGTTTGCGTTTTTTGTTTTTCGGCTGCCACGGTGTGACAGCTCTACAGTCCGGCGGGTAATGTTATGCCCGATGGTTGGACGGTAGGGCTGTCGTACCACGGCAGCCGCGATCATATTAGCCGCAAAATTATTCAATGGAATTGGTAAAAACAAAAAAATAGGATGACCATTTGGCCATCCTATATCATTTGTGCGATTGTCTGTCTGAATTATTCAGCAGGGGTCTCAGCGGGAGCCTCAGTGGCTTCAGCGGGAGCCTCGCTAGCGGCAGGCATCGTCGTCGTGGCTGCAGGAGTTTCCACTGCGGGAAGCGGAGCGACCACGTTCTCCAGTTCGCTCTTGGGAGCGCCTTCTTTGGAGTTTTTGGGAAGTGTTATGCTCGAGATGAGGCAGAGCACAACCAAGATGCCGCCTATCGTCCATGTGGCTTTTTCAAGGAAATCGGTCGTCTGACGAACGCCCATCATCTGATTGGCACCTCCAAAATTGGAGACCAAACCACCGCCTTTTGAGTTCTGAACCAGAACGATCAACCCTAATAACACGCTGACAATCAGGATTAAAATTACTACTACTGTGTACATTTTTATAGATTTAATGATTAATTTTCTGTACCCTTTCAATTTGGGCTGCAAAATAACGACTTTTTTCTGGATATTTCAAGCATAATTTTTCATAAATTGATATAGCCTTCTCAAAATACCCCTGTTTTTCATAGATTTTGGCCAAAGTTTCGCTCACGATGTTCTCTTGGTCGATGATGCTGTTCTGCGCCACCGAGATGGGGTTGTAGAACTCGGCCTTTGGCCTTGAGATGCTTGGGTTCTCAAGTATGAATTTGTCTATCAGTTCTTTGCGAGAGAGTTTCTTCGGCTTGTCTTCTTCGGTTTCTTTGCGTTGTTTTTCAGCCTCTATTTCTTTCAGACGATTGGCGATGATGGCTTTCAACTCGTCCAACGATTTACGCTTCTCATCAAGCAAAGCCATCTCGGCTGAGAGTTCTTCATGGCTACCGCTGAGGTCGATCTCAGGGATGATGAACACTTTCTCGCGGATGATGCCCGTGTTCTGCTCTTCCGTTGTTTCGATGGGCTCGATATTGGAGAAGACATTGTCGGTGGGCACCGTTTCTTCTTCGGGGGTGAACTCATCGGGCAAGGCAGGCACCTCGGGTTCGCTCTCCCAACGGTGGCGGGCAATCAAGGTGAAGAGACGTAGTTTGTCTCGGTTGGGCATGAGAGCGGCCGTGCGTCTCAGTTGGCCGTCGTAACGCTCGTCGCCATTGTTCTGGTAGGCTATGGCCAACAGGGTCTGACCGATACCGAAATAGGGATAATCGGCCACCAGCTGTTCCATCTTTTTCACAGCCTCGCCTTTCAGCCGCTCGGGCCGCGTCATGTATCCTATCAGTTGCTTGCTGTCCATCTATTCAGTTTAGAGTTTAGAGTTTAGAGTTTAGAGTTGAGAGTTTAGAGTTGAGAGTAGTTGTAAGTTTAGAGTTGTTCATCATTCATCATTCAGCATTCCACATTATTAATTACCAGTTTACCAATGCCTTATTAAAAATGTCCTCCACCAATTGATCCACTATCGTAGCGGTCAGCGACTCCTGTACCGAGTTCAGGTCTTGGTCGCTGGGGTAGTCCTCGTAGCGTGAGAAGGTTTGTTCAAAGTCTTTCGTATCATCTAAACGGTTGCTGAACCTCACTTTCACGGTAACCGTTAGTCGGTTCATGGCGGCGGTCTGTCCCGAGGTGATGGCGACGGGATTGGTCCTGTAGTCGGTGATTTCGCCTTCGAAGGCCAAGTCGCCACCCGTTTCCACCATGTCCAAGGTGGTTTGGTTGGTCATGGCATCGCGTAAGGCATTGGTGAGGTTGTTGCTGAGCATCGGGTTGACCAACTGAGCGTGGTTGGGGAAGTAATCCACCGAGACGGTCTTGGCCTCTGCGGGTATCGAAGCGCCCGAGAAGGAATAGATGCCACAGCCTTGGCAAACGAATGCCAACGTCAACACCAAAATCGCTATTCTCGCCTTCATCCTCATAGGTTGATGCCGTATTCGTTGATTTTTCTGTACAAGGTGCGTTCGCTGATGCCCAAAGCCTTGGCTGCATCTTTGCGTTTGCCGCGATGTGCTTCCAATGCCTTGATAATCATCTCTTTCTCGTGATGTTCGAGAGAGAGCGTCTCGGGGTTTGATGAACTAGCATAGTGTGTCTCTTCAGCGGGGACAAACTCCGCAAACTCCTGGTCGTTGGTTTCGGGCTCGGTTTGGTTAACGCGGGTCACAACAGTGTCGCCGATTTGGGTCACGGGGGTGGCTTGCGCGTAGTTGGTCTCCATTGGATGTCCGCTGCTGATGTTGTTGACCTGGGCGCGCAGCTCTGCGATGTCTTTCTTCATGTCGAAGAGCACGCGGTAGAGAAGGTCGCGTTCCGACATGCCGTCGGGCGTGTCCTCGCGCGGTAGTAATATAGGTAGATTGCTCTGTACCCTCTCGGGCAGATATTTCACCAAGGCTTCCGCCGTGATGTTGCGGTCGGTCTCCATGATGGAGATCTGCTCGGTGACGTTTTTCAGCTGGCGCACGTTGCCGTCCCAACGGTAGTTTTCCAACATCTTCATCGCTTCAGGCGTCATTGTGATGGGAGGAATGTGGTTGCGCTCGGCGAAGTCGGTGGCGAACTTTCTGAATAACAACGGGATGTCGCCTTTTCTCTCGCGCAGTGCTGGAATATGAATTGGTATGGTGTTCAACCTATAATACAAGTCCTCGCGGAAACGGCCTTTTTCGATGGCTAAGGGCAGGTCTACGTTGGTGGCAGCCACGATCCTGACGTCGGTCTTCATCACCTTGGAGCCGCCTACGCGGATGAACTCGCCATTTTCGAGCACACGCAGCAGGCGCGCTTGGGTGGAAAGCGGCAGCTCGCCGACTTCATCCAGGAACAAAGTGCCTTTGTCGGCGATCTCGAAGTAGCCCTTACGCTCGCCAACGGCACCAGTGAAAGCGCCTTTCTCGTGGCCGAAGAGTTCCGAGTCGATGGTGCCTTCGGGGATGGCACCGCAGTTCACGGCAAAGTATTGGCCGTGCTTGCGGGCACTGTTTTGGTGGATGATCTTCGGAAACACGTCCTTACCCGTGCCGCTCTCGCCCGTGATGAGCACGGTGAGGTCGGTGGCGGCCACCTGTGCTGCGATGCCGATGGCACGGTCCAACTCAGGGTCGGTGCCGATGATGCCGAAGGTCCGTTTTATTGCTTGTACATCCATATTTTTCTAATTCGGAATGCGGAATGATGAATGCGGAATGTCGCAATGCGACGCGGGGCTTCGCCCTCATTCAGCATTCAGCATTCTACATTCAGCATTATCTAAGAACTCCTCCCAACTGCTGTTCAAATGCGCCTTGAATCTTACCCATCGTCTTCTCAATCACCTTGTCGGTGAGGGTGGTGGTGGGCGACATCAGCACGAAGCTCATGGCATATTGTTTCTTGCCTGCCGGAATCTTCTCGCCTTCGTAGACGTCGAAGAGGCTCATCGATTGCAGGAGCTTGCTCTCGGCGGCCATGGCCACTTTCTTGACCTCGGCGAAGGTGACGTTCTTGTCGAAGATCATGGCAAGGTCGCGGCGCACGGCGGGGAACTTCGACAGCGGCTCGAAGTGCACTTCCTTGGCCTTGGCCAGGCATTGCATCATCAGCGTCCAGTTGAAGGTGGCGTAGTAGACGTCCTTCTTCAGGTCGAAGTGCTTCATGGTCTTCTTGCTGAGCTTGCCGAGGGTGACGATCTCCTTGCCATCGACGCAATAGGTGGTGGCATAATCGAAATGCGGCAGGTTGGCTTCCTTGGCTTCCAAGGCGTTGAAGTCGAACTTGAAGTGGTTGAGCACGCCCATGACGTATTCCTTCAGGTCGAAGTAATCGAGGGCCTTGCTCGGGGCGTTCCACAGCTCGGCTTGCTTGTTGCCGGTGAGGAAGAGGTCGAGGCAGGTGTGCTCGTTATAGGGCTTGAGCGGCTTGGTCTCGTCGCCGACTTTGCTTGCATCGAAGAAATACACGCTGCCGAACTCGAAGAACTTCATGTCGCTGACCTTGCGGTTTTGGTTGAAGGCGATGCTCTCCAAGCCGCCCCACATCAGGGTCTGACGCATCACGTTGAGGTCGCTGCTGAGCGGGTTCAAAATCTTCACGTTCTGGGCCGGGTCGAAAGCAGGGAAGGCCTCGCTGTAGGCAGCCTTGGTGAGCGAATTGTTCATGATTTCGTAGAAGCCGTTGGCGACGAGCATGTCGCTGATCTTCTGCTGCATCTTGTCGGCGTCGGGCTTGGTGGCACGGCTGATGGAGGCGTGGATACGGCTCGGGATCTCGATGTTGTCGTAGCCGTAGATGCGGAGGATTTCCTCGACCACGTCGGCAGGACGGGTCACGTCGACCTTGCTGGTGTGCACATCGACGACCACGTGCTTGTCGTCTTGCTCAACGACTTGGCACTCAAGGCTCTTCAGTATGTTGACGGCTTGTGTCGGGTCGATGACCTTGCCAGCCATTTTGTTCAGGTAGTCAAACTTCAAATCCACGCGGGCGGGGGCGAAGTCGCCGTTTTTCACGTCCTTGATCTCGGAAGAAATCGTTCCTCCGGCCAGCTCCTTTATTAATAAAGCAGCACGTTTTAGGGCGAAGAGGGTGATGTTGGGGTCGGCGCCACGCTCGTAGCGGAACGAGGCGTCGGTCTGCAGGCCGTGGAACTTCGAGGTCTTACGGATACTGGTGGGGTTGAAGTAGGCGCTTTCGAGGAAGACGTTGGTGGTCTCCATGGTCACACCCGATTTCTGTCCGCCAAACACGCCGGCGATGCACATGGGCTCTTCGGCATTGCAGATCATAAGATTACGGCTGTTGAGCTTGCGTTCCACGCCGTCGAGGGTAACGAAAGGCGTGCCTTCAGGCATGCATTTCACCACGACCTTCTTGCCAGTGATTTTATCAGCATCGAAGGCGTGCATGGGCTGACCGACTTCCATCAGCACGTAGTTGGTGATGTCGACGATGTTGTTGATGCTGCGGATGCCGACGGCGGCAAGGCGGTTCTTCAGCCAAGCCGGCGACTCGCCGACTTTCACGCCACTGACGGTCACGCCAGAGTAGCGTGGACAGGCCTGCGTGTCTTCCACGACCACGTCGATGTCGAGGTTGTGGTTCTCCACCTTGAAGTCGTCCACCGAGGGACGGATGAGGTGGTATTTGGTGGTGTTCTCGCGCTGGTTGAGGGCGGCCACGAGGTCGCGGGCCGAGCCGATGTGCGAGGTGGCGTCGCTGCGGTTGGCGGTGAGGCCGATTTCAATGGTATAGTCCTCTTCCACAGGGAAATAGAACGAGGCAGGCTTGCCCACTTCGTAGTCGTCGGGCAGCACCATGATACCTTCGTGAGAGGTGCCGAGTTGCAGTTCGTCCTCGGCGCAAATCATGCCTTCCGAGACCTCGCCACGGATCTTGCCTTTCTTGATGGTGATATGTTCGTCGCCAATCCAAAGTTCGGTGTTGATGGTGGCCACGAGCACCTTTTGGCCAGCTGCCACGTTTGGCGCGCCGCACACGATGTGGAGCGGTTCTTCGCCGCCCACGTCGACGGTGGTGATATGCAGGTGGTCGGAGTTGGGGTGGTCGATGCAGGTGAGCACCTTGCCCACGACGACGCCTTTCAGGGCGCCCTTCACCGACTCAAAACGCTCGAGGTCTTCCACTTCAAGGCCCGTTGAGGTGAGCAATTCACTGACTTTCTCGGCCGGATAATCGCAGTTGACGTATTGTTTCAACCAGTTATAAGAGATTTTCATTTTATGTAATTATTTGATTTTCAATTTACAATGTCGCAAACTGCGGGACGCAGTTTGCTTATATTTCGCTTTTTCGAAACGGCAAAAATACAAAAAACTGACAAAATGGCACATGAATTATTGAAATCAAAGAGAGATTTTCAAAACTGTGGAATTATTTCCTCGTTTTTTCAAAAATTTGCGGAATTTTTTCCGCGATTTTTATTAAGCCGTACAATTATTCATAATTTCAATAAAAAATTATTGTAATTCGATAATCATTTGTAGTTTTGCAGTATCATGACACAAGAAAAGTAACTTACCCCAAGGCGTCTATCTTCTACGCGTCATAAGTCTCAATTCAGAATACAATAATTTTCAAAAGATTGTGCTGTTATGAAAAAATCAGTTACCCTTATCATCATTCTACTTATTGGCTTCTCTTGCATCGGCCAAGAGAGACGACTTTTCGTTCCTACGTTTGAAGTTGTAGCGGGCCCTCGTTTTGCGGTTTATCCAAAAGAAGAGGTACTTGCGAAGTCTTTGCTGATGTATCAAACTGGTGCATTGTTTGGGGTTGAGATGGGGCAATCGCATGGTGTTACTTTCCTGAATGCAGGCGCGTTTCTTGAAAACTATCGATACACACGGGGTGAAGTTCAACATATAACCGCATCCTTTGTTGACTTTCCAATTCATTTTGGATACCGATACTGTTTCAACGACAGGTTTTCGGCCTCGGCCTCAGCTGGCCTGAGTTTCTTGTATTGCTATCATTATAGAAACAATGGGTTTGAAATAGTCGGTAAAGACATGGATTTCAGTCATGTAATGGGGGCATCAGCCGATTTGTCCGCAGAATGCGCGCTTTCGGACCAATTCTCCTTATGTGCATCTGTTTTGACAAATTTCTATTTTCAACAAACTTTGTGGGTTAAATATGACTATAACTATAGTTCTATTGAATTTCCGACTTTCATCAATGTTCTGTTGGGTGTCAAATATCGTCTATGACGGCGACTTTAAGATGGGTAAGGGTATTGATTATTTGCCTTTGTATATGGTCTCATTGTTATGAGTATCCAGATACCCGATCCGTAACCCCGAGATGTTAGGCATGATGGAACAAGTATTTGTCGACAAGATGTTTTTTAAAAATTTCAACAAAAAATTATTGTAATTAGATAAAATTTTATAATTTTGTGGCGTCATGACACTAAAAAGTAGGCATAAAAGCCTAAAGAATGTTTAAATCAATTTAGTTATCAACAAGTTAAATGAAAGGAACAGCAAAAATGATAAAAACTAGAATTGTTGTGGGAGTGTTAGCTCTTGCAGTGGTGGCAGCAATTGTGATTGCTTGCACAAAAGAAGAAAAGACAATGGTTGATCAGAGTAGTAACCAAATGACTACTGTTTCAAAAGAGGACGACATGAGTGCTTATTTGAAACACTTTAAGGAGAAAATGCAATCAGCCGAAAAAGGAAATGAGACTCTCTCTTTGGAAGATGCCCGTTGGCATCTTGAAGCGGTACTTAACTATACATATGGGGATGCAGAATGGCCATTCTCTGCTATCCACTGTGATACTTTTTACTACGAATTGCCAACCATGGGAGGAGTTGTGAACCTTGTCCAACTCAACGAGGCTTTCAATTCCTTTTCAAACAATGTGGAAAAAGTCTACGAGGAATGTACGTTACCCGAAAAAAGGATCCTTGCGATTCAAACAAGGTTTAATACTGATAGTAAAGACGGAGACGTTTCTGCCCAAATCATTATTAATACGTGTGGTATTATGCCTGTATATCCTAGATTCGACTATACGGATTATTGGCATGATTATTATGATGAGGATTGGCATTATGGTTATGGAAAGTGCGGTCCCTATTCTGGACAATGCGAAGGAAGTGGAGCGCCTCATGAGTTGACCAATAAAGCAAATCTAAGAATACCTGAATATGGTTGCCTTCAGGGTTATAGGAAATATGTCACAGATGTGTCACCTGTTGAGATACATGCTATAGATGATGTCTTTTTGAGAGATAGCAACAGTCCTTGTGGATATAAAATTTACTATAACTCCAATGATCCTTATGATCCTAGCCATAATCCTTCACATTGTATTCCGCCCGAGGACATGAATTACTATCTAGACAAATTCATCGAAATTATGATGTATTTCAAACCCAATGGTAAGGAACCAATTAGTGCGCTGTACTTATACGATATATTGACTAGTATTCCTGGCGCTGTATTGTTCCGCCTGGACATTGATTATGCTATTATTCATTGTGAATATGTGGGATTAGACGAATGAAAACAAGCTGCTGCATATTGGCTTTTCTTCTTTTCTCAAAAATGGTCTCAATTTGTGGTAATGCCCAGGAAAAAGGCTTCCTGACCACATTTTCCGAGGCGGACCATTCATGGTTTGTAACCGATGCCATAGAGACGTCGAATGGTGGTTTCCTGATCTGTGCGTATGACTATTGGGGACCAAGTAGTTTGTTGTTGAAACTGTCTACCGAAGGAGAGATTCTTGTTAAGAGAAATATTGTTGCTGAAGATACGACCATCTATGCCTATAGGTTCCTGCAAATGCCTGAAGATAATGGAGATGTGTATAAGGTCTTATGCCCCAGTCACCCCGCCGATGGCAGTACGGCAGCGCTTATGCTCCTGCATGTTGATGAAAATTTGAACATTGTATCAAGGAGAACGATACCTTGCTCATTCCTCGATGAAGGAAACAAGTTCTTTGATGCAAAGTTTCTTTTGTCCGACTCGAGTATCTATGCTGCCTTGACATCAAGGCTTGGAGTCATGCCGAATTCCATTTTTCTCACAAAGTTTGATTTTGAGGGAAACCTGCTCACCAGTCAAAGGTGGGAAAGGGATTCTCTGAAATTTGTGTGCAGTCTGTTTCATGACGAAGAGGATAGAATAGGATTGTTTGGCAACTTTGGCTCTTCTTACATGGGCATTTTGACCTTCGACGCATCTTTAGATCTTGTCAGCCGAGACAGTGTTTTCCAATGGTCATCTCCCGAGGGAGTTGGTGGTGACTTTTGCCATTATTTTATTCATGATATGATTAACAGTCAAGCCGCTAAGCTTCCGAATGGTTCCTACTTGGTTTCGGCGAGATTGTCAGAGAGTTTGTACCATGCCAACGGCTATCCTTATGCCAACGACCGTTCTGTTATCTTGGCCAAATACGAGAACGATTTTCATCAGCCTGAAAACATGCTTGTCACCGAACACATGAACGATAGCCTTGAATACCCTGCTTTTTTCAGGTCTATGGATTTCAAAGAAAGCGTCAATGAGGGATGCAATGTGTTTCAATGCTCGATTCTTAATGAGCTACCTCAACATGGCTTTTTGCAACAACCTTATCCCACTGGAATTGTGGTTACTAAAACCGACCAAGACCTCAATATTGAATGGAAGAAGCATTTTTTGAGGGATGGAAATTATCAGGCCATGGTCATTAATGCCACCAGTGACGGTGGTTGCCTTGTGGTTGGTTCCCTAGGGGATTTTCAAGCGCAAAGGCTTGATGTTTTCGCCTTGAAAATCAATGCCGATGGCACTGTGGGTCTTGACGAAATCCAAGAAGAGAACATGGCGTTCGTCTATCCCAATCCAGCCAAGGGAGCCATTAACATTGGAGGGGTGGAAGCTGAAGAAACGGAGGTGTACAATGCATTGGGTCAGCGCGTAATGAACTTCCACGGCAACGAGGCGAATGTGGAGGCTTTGGCTGATGGGGTTTATCTGTTAAGGGTAACAGATGGCAAAGGCCTGACTCATACAATACGAATTGTTGTAAACAAGTAAATACAAAACTGACAAACAAGAAAGGAAAACATTATGAACAAATTCAAAATCGCATTGGGCGCCACAGCGCTCGCAGTGGCTGCTGTCGCCATCGTTGCTTGCAACAAAGAAAAGGCATCACAACAAGAAACAACAATTGAACAACAACCCCAAAATCCGAATGACTACACCCTCGCCGAAATGGCTGAGGCGATGAGTTGGGAAGAAGGCAAGGCCTTCTTCGAGAACCAACCTGTGAAGGACTATACCTCAGTTTGCGAGAAAGTGATGAATGAATGTGGGTTTGCCGAGAAGGAGGCGGGGCTGCCTTATATTATATCATGGGTGTTTAGGCAGCCTAACGAACAATGTAATGTTAATGTACCAGGATCATGTTTGGTGATTCGGAAGAAAGAGAATTCTTCCTTGCAGGCTAATGCATTGGGCTATTTTGAGGATGGTAAATTGGTGATTATTCCAACCACTGAAGAGGATGGTTTTACTGTTGACGGATTCTTGGCAATCGGTGCGCCCATAGAAGTGCAATATGATTCTATTGTTATTCAGGAGGGAGTTTATTCTGCCTATTTTGACGAAGGGCTGGGCAGATATGTTGCTGTTGCTGTGGATTATAGTATAGTAGAGTAATCAAATATCGATGAATTGTCCGAGGATGTTGGCGAAAGTCAGCATCCTTTTTACTTTGAAAATGCTTTTTTTATACTTTTGCATGAGCGTTCAATGATTAAAATTGTTTGTTATGACTAAAAAAACCGAGAAACGTATTAATGCCTGTTGTATCCTCGCCTTGATGTTGAGCATTCTATGGGCTATGTATGAACTTCTATATATAATAGGCCTTTTCACTGGTTGGGGTGTCGTGAAAGAGAAAGTGGATTGGATGACAAATAGCATAGTTAAATGGGCAATCTTTATTATATTTCTGCTCAGTATAGTGTCGCTTATTGGTTTGTGTATTAAGATTGTTGTGAATATCCATGCGGGTGTGCGAGAGCATGTTGCGTTTCCTCAGGATAACGTCAAGTTGCTGTTTTGGTTCGCATTGGCGGATTTCATTTACAGGTTGTCTTGGGCAAATATCCCCGTGTTGTTTCAAGATGATTTTACTTTATTTTTCACGGGGGCAAATCTCATTATGCCTTTCTTGTTGCTCTTTTTCGCCTTCATGTACAAAGTGGCAGCCGATGCAGTGGAGGAAAACAATTTAACCGTCTGAGCCATGATTATCTTGAACCTTGATGTAATGTTGGCGAAACGTAAGATGCGCTCCAACGAGTTGGCCGAGCGCATCGGCATCACCCAAGCCAACCTCTCCATCCTCAAGACGGGCAAGGCCAAGGCCATCCGCCTCAGCACCCTCAACGCCATCTGCCGCGAGTTGCAATGCACGCCTGGGGATATTCTGGAGTATAGAAACGATGAAAATGTATGAGTCATGAGAAGATACAGATTGGTTTTGTTGTTAGTGCTTTTACTAACTTTTACGGGCTGCAACACCTTGGTTCCCATGCTTTTCGGTTTCCGCGAAATCCATGGCTACGACGCAGAACAATGCGAGAAATTCTACAAGAAACTGCCCAAGGATTTTGAATTTACGCCCCTGGCCTGCAACGAAAAACAATTCATGCAGGTGAGCGAACTCGGTGCGGACTCCATGCAGATGAAGAACCTCTATCAGCCCTTGAAAATCATGTACTTCCATGGCGATGAACTTGTCTCCTTCCATATCAATTGCTACTGTCCGCCCACGTTAGGCTTCAACCTGAATTGGAACTATAACCATCAATTCGATGAGTTTCCGCCTACCACTTCCGTGCCTTTGGAGGGCTATACTGTCAAGTTAAGCCAAATGCAGGCCATTTTCCCAAAAATCAAAGGGGAGAAGGACTATACGGTGCTCGTGTTTTGGACGAACATGCTGCACAAGATTTCCAAATCGGAAATCAAGACGGTGTATAATAATCTGAAACGGTTCGGCCCTTCGACGGGCTCAGGGACCTTGGATGATTCGAAAATTGAGGTGTATCTCGTCAACGACGACATCCTCATGTCAAAGAGTCTCGAAGAGGTGGAGTAGGAGCGCGCTTTTTGTCCAAATAATTAATTTCCGTGCCACTTTTGCCATCGGTTCGGAAAAATGCGTTATCTTTGCGCCCAAATCGAAGATTCAACGGAGTTAAACTATTAGGTTTAACGGAGTTAAATATTTAATAGGAATGTCAGAGAATAACTTTTCAAACGACTACACCAACCTCCGGCTTCTCCATACTTCGCGCTATGGAAACAGCCGCGTCTTTACGGCCAATAACAATGGCAAGAAGGTCATTGTAAAGGCTTTGAAACAGGAATTGGCCAACGATGCCGCCTGCAAGGCTTCGCTGCGTCAGGAGTATGAAACCACCTCGATGCTCGACAATAAATATATTCGCAAAGCCTTGGATTTCGTCCAAATCGAAGGCTTGGGCGATTGCATCATCTTTGAATACATCGAAGGCAAATCGCTAGCCGAGCATGTGCGCGTAGGCACTTTATCCGAAAAACAGGTGAAGAGCGTACTGTCAGAGGTGTGTGAAGCACTGTATTACCTCCACCGTAATGGCATTGTGCATTGCAACCTCAATCCCGACAATATCATGGTGACTGCTGCTGACTGTCGCGTTAAACTCATCGATTTGGGCATTCCCGAAACAAAGCAAGATGCCGACCGTGAGTTGCTCATCAAGGAGATGGAGTTTGTGGCCCCCGAAATTATCAAAGGCGAGGACATCGACTCAAGAGCCGACATCTATTCCATTGGCAAGATCATGGAGTTTATCGGGGAACGTAATATTTCCAAGCAATTTGGTGCTGTGGCTACCCATTGTACGCAGTTTTCCAAGGAACAACGTTTTGACAGCATCAGCGATGTGCGTTCAGCCATCACGAAAGGGCATTCCTTCGTGAAGTTGATTATCGTTGCTGTAGTGCTTGCCATCTTAGCAGGTCTAGCAGTCATCTATTTGCCGAAGATCAAAGCCAATGTGGAAAAAGAGAGGTCAGAGCGCTTGGCAGTCGATTTCGGTCGCGAGGTGGAAAAGATGCAGGGACAACTGCCTGAGCTCTGCAAGAAATATGAATTGAAGTCGCTTGGCGAAAACATAGGCTTCGATTGGTCGACCGACAGTTTGCAGATGGTGGAAGCCCTGATGCCATATCTCGCCTTGGATGAATATAAGGACAAGGTCATGCAAGTCCTGCAACAAGAACGTGATGGCATTGCCAAAAGCCGCCAAAACGACTTCGACCGACTGCTTCTGGAAGAGTTTAAGACTACGACTGACAGCATTGCCGACAAGATGCGCTCGGCCTTGACTGATCCTACCGAGGAAATCCTCCTCAATGAGGCAAAAAAATGGTACGGACAACGCCAATGATTTTCGGTCTCGCTTGAAATATTCAAGCCAAATTGGAGTTATCCTTTTATAAAACGACAACGAAGTGCAAAGAAGAACCAATATAATCGTGACGATGGGCTGCCTGCTGGCGCTGCTGCTCATGAGTGGCTGCTCCACAAAGAAAAACACGCTCACCCGCCGCATGTACCATAATCTGACCAGCCATTATAATATCTATTTCAACGGTGAAGCGAGCATCAAAGATGGTGAGAAGCAGCTCCGCACCACAGTGAAAGACGACTATAGCAAGGTGCTTCGTGTCTATAACTACGGAACCCAGCAGAATGGCATGGCCATGAACTCCACGATGGATCGCGCTTTGGAGAAAACCTCCATCTGTGTACAAAAACACTCCATGAACTTTGGCAGCCGCGAAAGAGTGAAATGGATAGACGATGCTTATCTTGTCATGGGCAAGGCCCACTTCTACAAGCACGACTACATCCCCGCCAAACGTACTTTCGACTACGTGGCTAACGAATATAACTATAACGACATTGCCCATGTGGCCAACCTGTGGCTCATCAAGACCTATATCCAAACGGAAGAATACCCAAAAGCCGTGGCCATGATCGAGCAGTTGCAAGCCAAGACGGCTGGTCTAAACAAGCCTCCAAAGGAGTTGATGCGCAACATGGATTTCACCATCGCTGACTATTATATAGCAGTCAAGGAATACAACAATGCCGTCAAATACTTGAAGAGCGGCATCTTGCTTAACCGTGATCGCGACCTTCGTACTCGTGCCATGTTCATTTTGGGACAAATCTATATGCTCCAAGGCGACTCGAACCGTGCCACGGCACAGTTCAAGAAAGTCATCAAGCGCAATCCCGATTATGAAATGGTGTTTGAGTCGAGGATGAATATGGCGAAGATGGGTACGTCGGACAATGCGGCCGAACTCTATAAGATGATGAACAAGATGCTGCGCGACTCCAACAATGAGGACTACCGCGATCGCATCTATTATGCCATGGCTGAGCTTGCCCTTCGCGAGGGCGATGAAACCAAAGCCCTCGACTACCTGCGCAAATCGGTGGCCGCTTTTAAGGACAATAGGATCCAAAGGTCACAGTCGTCGCTGAAAGCGGCTTCGCTGTTTTTCGAGAAGAGCCAATATGAGCTTGCCCAAGCCTACTACGACACTGCTGTCACCAGCATGGAACGCGGGCAGGAGGGCTACGACAGCATCATGAACATCTCGCAGACTTTGAACGAGCTGGTGATGTATGCTGGCGTGGTGCATGACCAGGACAGCCTGCTTCGCGTTGTCGCCATGGATTCGGTGGCGCGCAATGCGCTTATCGACCGTATCATTGCTCAAGTCATCGAAAAAGAACAAATCGAGAAGGAACGCCGTGAGTATGAGGAACAACTGGCACTGATGGGTTCAACCGTTGGCAATGAAACAAAAAAATCTGAAGAGGCCTCCAATACTACGGGCGGCTCATGGTATTTCTACAACCCTACTTCTGTCTCGAAGGGCATGACCGAATTCACCCGCAAGTGGGGCATGCGTAAGAACGCAGACAATTGGCGCATTAGTGACCAAAAGAGTTTGGCAGCAGCCATGAAGGGAGAAAGTGTTGGTGAGGATTTGTCAGGCGAAAAGGATGCTAAAGAGGACTCGCCGAGTGCCAGTTATACCAATCACGACCGAGGTTATTATCTCCAAGACTTGCCCTTCACTCCCAAGCAAAAGGAAGTGGCCGATTCCCTTATCGCCGATGGCCTCTATCATCTGGGCTTCATCTATATGGACCGCTTGTCAGACTTGCCGCGCTCCATCGAATCATACGAGGAACTTGACAGACGCTACCCCAATGGCAAGCAAGAGCTGCCCACGTGGTACGCGTTATACAAAATGCACAAAGACCTCAACCATGAAGAGCAGTCCTTGGTTTACAAAGGCAAGATCTTCGACAAATACCCCAGCTCGAGCTATGCTGAGTTCATCAACGATCCGTCTTATTTCGAGAAGCTGCAAGCCCAGGAACGCGAAGCTTCCGACTTCTATTCAAAGACATACGAAGCTTTCCAAGAGGGCCAATACTATCGCGTGAAAATGAACACCGAGCGCGCCATGCAGCTTTACGAAACCGACACGGCGTTTATGCCACGTTTTGCATTCCTCCATGCCGTTGCTGAAGGTCGTTTGGTCTCTGTCGACTCCATGGCTTTCGCCTTGTACGACCTGGTGCGCAACTATCCGCGTAGCAGCGTTACACCCTATGCCCGTCGTGTCTTGGAAAATGTCAATGAAGAATACCATCTCGGCTTGGTGCTGACCGACCTTGGCAAAAAGGAAGCTGGCGAAAAGCCAGAGGTGAAGAAGGAAACCCTTTACATCAAAGATCCCAATGCCGAACACTTCGTCATGATCGTATGCGAAACAAAGACGGTGCGTGTCGACCCGCTGTTGGTGCGCATCAGCGACTTTAACAAAAAAGAACACCGCACGCGCACGTTCAACGTCAAGAGCGTCGTGCTCGACAATGCACGTACCCTTATCACTATTGGCAACTTTGAGGGACAACAGAAAGCCGCCGACTACATCACATCGATGCAGCTTTCCGATTATGTCTTTGGCGGCATCGACAAGGCAAGATATAAGATTGTACCTATCTCGGTCAAAAACTATCCTCTCTTCTATCAAGTGAAGGACATCGACGAATACACTACTTTCTACGAATCTAACAACAACAATAAAAACACCAAAAAATAAAGCGTTATGGCACTAATGGAATCACAAGTACGCAATCTCCTTGGTACCGGCACAACCATCAAGGGTGACATCGAGTCGAACGGCGACATCCGCATCGACGGGCATTTGATTGGCTCGTTGAAGTCGAACGGCAAGGTCGTAATTGGCCAAACCGGCGTCATGGAAGGCGACCTCAACTGCAAGCAAGCCGAAATTTCCGGCGTTGTGAAAGGCAACATCAACACTGAAGAGTTGACCGCCCTGAAATCGACCTCAAAAGTGGAAGTCGACCTGACCACCAAACAACTGCTCATCGAAGTAGGCGCGCAGTTTACAGGCAAGTGCTCCATGGGACAGCAGTCAACGGTGGCCATGCCTAAGCAAAAAATCGGTTGATAATGGACGAAATACTTAGGAAACGTCTCGGTTACGAAGCCGTTGAACACTACGATCCCGAGCGTTTGGCCAAACTTCAGGAGCATTATGCCGCCATTCTGGAGCTTTTGGGTGAAGACCCCGATCGAGAGGGCCTTCAAAAGACGCCTTTGCGGGTGGCCAAGTCGATGCAGTTCCTGACCCACGGCTATGAACAGGACCCGATGGAGATTCTGCTGTCGGCCAAGTTTAAGGAAGACTATCGTCAGATGGTCATCGTCAAGGATATCGAAGTGTACTCCTTGTGTGAACACCATTTGATTCCTTTTATTGGCAAGGCACATGTTGGCTACATTCCCAATGGCTACATCACGGGACTGAGTAAGATCGCTCGTGTGGTAGAGGCTTATTCACGCCGCCTTCAGGTACAGGAACGCTTGACCACACAGATCAAGAACGCCATCAACGAGGCTTTGCATCCTTTGGGTGTGGCTGTTGTTATCGAAGCCCGACATTTGTGCATGTCGATGCGAGGCGTACAGAAACAAGGTGCTGTGACCACCACGAGTGACTTCATCGGTGCTTTTGAACGCGAATCCACCCGAGAAGAGTTTTTCCAACTGATTGGTAGTAATCTCCACTGAATCTTTGAATTTTAAATTTTAAATCAAACAATGATAAAAGCATACGTTTTTCCCGGCCAAGGGGCACAATTTGTAGGGATGGGCAAGGACTTGTTTGACAAGTCATCGAAAGCCAAGGATATGTTCAAGAAGGCGAATAACATCTTGAAATTCAAGATTACGGATGTCATGTTTGAAGGCACCGAAGAAGACTTGCGCCAGACCAAGGTGACCCAACCCGCTATTTTCTTACATTCTGTTATTTTAGCCTCCATGTTGGAGGATTTCGACCCCACCATGGTGGCAGGTCATTCCTTGGGTGAGTTTTCGGCTCTTGTCGCCAACAAGGTGCTGAGCTTTGAAGACGGTTTGCGTCTCGTAAGCAAGCGCGCCCTGGCCATGCAGAAGGCCTGTGAAGCCCAACCAGGCACCATGGCCGCTGTCATCGGCATGGAAGATGCCGCCATCGAGAAGATTTGCGCTTCGGTGAAGGACATGGTAGTGGTACCCGCCAACTATAACTGCCCAGGACAACTTGTTATATCGGGCTCGTTGGAGGGCGTGGCCGCTGCTTCCGAGAAACTGAAGGAGGCAGGTGCCAAGCGTGTGGTGCCATTGAGCGTGGGTGGAGCTTTCCATAGCCCGCTGATGGAACCGGCCCGCGTTGAATTGGCCGAAGCCATCAAGGAGACTGCCTTCAACCAAGGCATTTGCCCGATCTACCAGAATGTCACCGGCCAATCGGTCAACGATCCCGAAATCATCAAGAAGAACCTCATTGCCCAACTGACTTCGCCCGTGCTTTGGACGCAGACCATGAGCAACATCCTCGCCACAGGCGTGCGTTCCGTCGTCGAGGTGGGTCCTGGCACCGTGCTGCAAGGCCTCTTCCGTAAAATGGACCGCAATTTGGAACTTTCAAGCGCAACATTTTAATGCTGAATGCTGAATGTGGAATGCTGAAATCGCAGATTCAGCGAAGCTAATGTGAAATGGTCTTTTCCATTCACAATTCAGCATTCATAATTCAGCATTCATAATTTAATTGATCCAATGGAAAACAGAATTCGTCCTCTTTGGGTTGTCATCATCTTGCTCTCGGGCATCCTCATTGGCCTATATATTAATAAAGGTGTAGCCAAGAAGATTCAAGTCGAAGGCGGAAGCAAGTTCGACGAGGTGATGTGGTATGTGGGCAACGACTATGTCGAGAAGCCTGATGCGCAAAAGCTGCAGGACGGAGCCATCGCTGCCATGATGGAGGAGCTCGACCCGCATAGTGCCTACATCTCCCTGGACGAATTCAATGAGGTGAACGATCCACTCTTGGGTAGCTTTGATGGTATTGGTGTGCAGTTCCGCTTGGAGAGAGACACCATCGCCATTGTTAATGTCATCAAGGGTGGACCCTCCGAGAAGGTGGGCCTTCTTGCAGGCGACCGCATTGTCTATGTCGACGACACCCTAGTGGCCAGTAAGAAGCTGAAGAACGAGGACGTGATGCGCAAGCTGAAAGGCCCGAAGGGAACCAAGGTGCGTGTGCGTGTGTTACGCCGGGGGGTGGATGGACTGCTTGATTATACCATTACGCGTGATGCTATTCCAACCTATAGCGTCGACATTGCTTATATGCTTGATGAGAAGACAGGTTATCTCAAACTGAGCAAGTTTTCGGCCACTACCGTTAGTGAGTTCAAGAATGCGGTAGTTAACCTAGGTGCTCAAGGTATGGAGCAACTCGTGTTTGATCTTCGCGGCAACTCGGGAGGCTACCTTGCTGCTGCAGTCGACATCGCCGACGAGTTTTTGCCCAAAGGCAGTCTCATCGTCTACACGGAAGGCCGTAACCGTCCGCGCAACTACATGAAAGCTCGTCGTCGAGGCATGTTGGAACAGATGCCTGTGGTAGTGCTCATTGATGGCGAGTCGGCCAGCGCGAGCGAGATTGTGGCAGGTGCTTTGCAGGACAACGACCGCGGCACCATCATCGGACGCCGTTCCTTCGGTAAGGGTCTTGTGCAGGAGCAGATTATGCTCAGCGACCAGTCGGCCATCCGCCTCACCGTGGCGCGGTATTACACGCCTACAGGGCGGTGCATCCAGAAACCTTATAGCGGTAACAAGGAGGAATATTTGCTTGAATCCTACGACCGCTACCAAAACGGTGAACTTTTCCATCCTGACAGTATCCACTTTGCCGATTCGTTGAAGTTCACCACTCCGAAGGGGAAGATCGTCTATGGCGGCGGCGGCATCATGCCCGACGTATATGTGCCGCTCGTCGACGACAGTACCGAGTATTACTTCAACCGTATCGTTAATACGGGTTTGCTCTACCAATATGCCTTTGACTATACTGACAAGCATCGCTCACAATTGAAGCGATACCAGACGGTTGAGGCTTTCGACCGTTCGTTTGCGGTGAGTGATGTCATGTTTGAAGAATTGGTAAAGATGGCAGGGGAGAAGGGCATCAAGTGCACTGACGAACAGAAGCAAGTTGCCCGTCGCGAGGCCAACACCTTGTTGAAAGCCTACATTGCCCGCAACCTCTTCGACGACGAGGGCTTCTATCCCATCTACGCCCCGATGGATGAGATCTTGCAGCGGGCATTGGAAGAGATTAGGGGCGAATAAAGAGATTCCCTTCGGGAAATCGAAGTTTCAACGGAGTTAATGGCGCTCGTTTCTAGTTACCATCCGGCGGCTTGTACTGTTTGCGTTATGTAAGCACTACAGGCCGCCGCTTGTTAACTCATTGTTATCAATGCCCTTCCCGAAGGGAATCTTTATCAGAGTTGAAAAACAAAAAACCCCGCTGAAGTGGCGGGGTTCCTTTTGTGGAGCATAACGGAGTCGAACCGATGACCTCTTGCATGCCATGCAAGCGCTCTAGCCAACTGAGCTAATGCCCCTCGTTTTGCTACGCTTTATCTTTTCGCGTTTGCGGCTGCAAAGATACAACTTTTTTCAATCCACCAAACATTTTTGGAGAAATTTTTCTTTTTTTTCGAAAAAAACGTCTTTTTTCAAAAAAATGCATTTCCGACTAAGGGTAAAATCCGAGTTGTTAGTCATGTTAGTGTCTAGACAACAAAACAACGCGTTTACTATGCATTCGAATGTCCTTTTCATGCTTAGGAAAGATGTTGCCACCATGCCTTTATGCAGCGGTGGAATTCGTATTTTTGCGGCACTGTGTTACGCTCCATGCGTTGCTCGGTCCCGCCTCTTTGCGGATCTGCGCCTTGCGTTTTGCGTCCCGCAGTCCCGCGTCCTTTTCTGTTTGAACAACCTATTATTAATTCACCTATTTATTAATCAATTCAATTCATTATGAAAAAGAAAGTATTTTCTTTGATGATGACGCTTGTGCTAGCCTTCATGGGCATGGCACAGGCTCAGGTCTCGTTGCCTTACACTGAAGGCTTCGAGAGTGGAATTGGAAGCTGGACACTGAGTAACTGTTACAGTAGCACTGGTGTCCAAACTAGCTCTTCCTATGCTCATACAGGCTCTGCTAGTTTTGACTTCTATTTTTCCACTAACCCACCCCAATACCTTATCTCTCCCGAATTTACGGGCACAGGTAGTGGTTTGGACGTGGAATTCTACTATCGTGCTAGAGGAACCTCCTATACGGAGACGTTCCAAGTGGGTCATTCCACCACGACAAATGCTATTAGCGCATTTGAGTTTGGTCCGGTGATTTCCACTAACAGCACTTCTTGGTCGACCTACACTAACTCGTTCCCTGCTGGAACCAAGTATGTCGCCATTAAGTACACGGCCAATGACCAATGGCACTTGTACCTCGACGACTTCAGCTTCACCACTTCTGGTGGCGGCAGTGGCACCGGCAGCATGGAAGACCAGCTGCACGTGAAGTACATGGACGGTGACACCGAGGTCATCGACAGCCTGAACCTGGGCGTTCGCCCTGCCGGCTGCTGGATGGCTCCCTTCGAGTTCACCATGTACAGCGAAGGCCCGAACTACACTGTGAACGTGCTCGACTTCACTCCTAGCGATGGCATGTTCGCCGTCGAGGGTGAGGAACTGCCCTTCCAGGTGGCTCCCTCTGCCGATGTCAATCTGATCATGAGCACCACCGACAATGCCCAAGCCGGTGTCATCGAACGCCAGTTCGTTGCCATCACTGAAGGCATCCGTGCCGCCCATATCTGGCCGGTCGTGGTTGAGCTCTACGATCCTCAAGTTCCGGATGTGGTGGAATTCCCTTGTGAAGAGGCCACCACTTTCCCCTTCGTTGAGGTTCCCGCAGAAGATCACGAGGTCACTCTGCACAACGACTACACCCTGCCCTTCCCCGAGATTCCGGAAGGCTACGATGCAGTCTACAAGCTCGTGTTTGCAAACGACATGATGCTGAACGCCTCTGTTACCGAAGGTGAGAACGGCAAGGTCGCCCTGTATTTGCAGGAAGGCGACGAGCTGCCGCACCCCATGGCCGACAACAACTACAACGGCCCCATCGCCGGTGCTGGCGGCGGCGCTGCTGGCGCTCCGTTTGAGGCCCAGATCGGTGAAGGTACCAACAGCTCGTTTGGTTACTTCCCCTTCTATACCCTTTACAACTACAGCATCGCCGAGAACCTCTTCCTCGCTTCCGAGCTTGAGGCCGCCGGCGTGACCACCGCCCCGATGACGAGCCTGAGCTGGTATGCCACCAACACGACCGGTTATGCCCAGCAAGGCATCAGCATCTGGATGGCCAATGTCCCGGATACCGAACTGACGACCACTTCACACGTCGTCTCTGGCATGACCTTGGTCTACACGGGCACCATGACTCCTCTGGTTGGCTGGAACGAGTTCGTCTTCAACGAGGGCAACTTCGCATGGGACGGTTCGAGCAACGTGCTGATCTTCTGCCAGCGCAACAACGGTGCATGGAACAGCACAGTGTACTGGGAATCCACTCCCAGCATGCCTTTCAATGCCACTAGCTACCGCTACCAAGACAGCGGCGCCTACGATGTGACGGTTGCCAACCCGATGTACACGAGCACCACTCGCCCGAACATCATCATGAAGGCTGAAGGCACTCACGGCAGAGACGTTCGCGACGGCATGGCCTACGGTCCCGTCATCACTGACGCCGCCGTGGCTGCCGGTACCTACTACCTGGTTGCTTCCTCGACCGACGAGAACTTCGAGGTTACCATCAATGCCGATCTTATGCCTTGCCCGGAAGTTGACGGCTTTGCCTTCAACCCGATTCCGGCTGACGATGCCGACGAGATCGAACCCGCCAGCGTGACGCTGACGTGGAGCATCCCGGACTATGCCACTGGTTGGAGACTGGTCTTCGGTAGCACCTACTACCCGGAACCCAACCACCCGCAAACCATCATCTATCCTGAGGATGGTAGCTTCAGCACTGAGCTGGCCAACAGCTACACTGTGCGCAACCTGTGGAACAACACCAACTACTTCTGGCACGTTGAGTTCAACAACAACGGCGCTTGCCCGGAAGGCGTGAGCAGCCCGATCTGGGGCTTCACCACCCACCTCAATGTTCCCCAGAACCTGACTGTGGCTGATGAGACCGTGTTCAACGACGAACAGGTCGTCCTCAGCTGGAACCCCGTTGTCGACCGTACCTATCGTATGTATTTCATCTATCGTGATGGCGTGAAGATCGGTGAGACCCAAGTCAACAACATCGGTGCCACCACTTACACCGACGGTCCTTTGACCTACAACATGGATGGCTACAACTACTATGTCACTGCCGTTTATGATGAAGGTGAAAGCGCTCCTTCGAACACTGTGAACGTGAAGGTCTCCGGCTACGGCGACGTGAACGGCCACGTGTACGAGCAAGACAGCATTACCGGCATCGCCGGCGCCACCGTCACCATGGTTGGTCAGGACGAATTTGGTGTGAGCCACACCTACAACTTCCTGACTGATGGCAACGGCTACTACAGCGGCCACATCTATGCAGGTGCTGCCTACGACGGCCAAGCCGCTTGCAATGGTTACCAAACTGCAAACGCCCCTGTCCAGGGTGAACCTATCGTTGTTAACTACAATGAGACGGCTAGCCCGTACGACTATATCCTTGACGAGAACTTCGATCCCGTCTGTGGCGTGATTGCCGAGTACTATCCCGACAGCCTGGATCCTCAAAGCCCGTATGTAAAGGTTTACTGGGGCTGCGGTCTGCCTGGCAGCGAAATCATCGAGGACTTCGAGACTGGCGACTTCAGCATGTTTGATTGGCAGCTCGATGGCAACTATCCTTGGAGCGTGACCACCACTAACCCGTACGAAGGCACCTACTGCATGAAGAGCGGTGGCGCTGGCGTGGCTAACGTGGTGAGCAACATGACTGTGACGGTTGAAATCCCCGCCGACGGTGAAATGAGTTTCTACGGCAAGATCTCCTGCGAAAGCAGTTGGGATTATGGCTACTTCTTCATCGATAACGTCCAGATGGGTCAGTATACCGGTGCTGGTAGCTGGGGTGAGAGACACTTCCCCATCACCGCCGGTACGCACACCTTCCAGTGGAGATACACGAAGGACGGTAGCGTCAACAGCAATGATGACTGCTTCTATGTCGACTACATTAACTTCTACAAGCAACCCGAACCTCTGGGTGCCGGTTGGCATACCTACCTCGAGGGCGAGTTCAACGACGCTCTGCGTTCCAACCTGACTGAACAACCTGCCTTCGGTTATCACTATCCGACGAGCATCACCAGCCAGTACAACGGCTTCCAGCTGACCAAGGTCTCCATGTTCAGTGACGACCTCTATGGTGCTGTTGGTGGCAACTACACCGCAAAGATCTACCAAGGCGGCAGCACTCCTGGTGCCGGTACGCTGGTTTCCGAGAAGACCGTTGATCTGCCTGTTGGCCTCGGCCAGTGGGTTGATTGGGACCTTGACACGCCTGTTACGGTGAACGGCAACCAAGACCTGTGGGTCATCTGGCAAGTGAACGTTGCCGGTGGCATGGGTTATCCTGCCGGTATGTGCAACAGCGACAGCAACCCGAACGGTGACTGGTGGAATGCCGGTGAAGGCTGGGAGAACTATGGCGGTGGCGTTTGGACGATGCGCAACTACTTCACCGACCGTAGCGGTCGCAGTGTCGTGTTGGGCTCCAACAAGCCTGTTGCCATCGTTGACAACAACCCGATCCAGAGCAACCTCCGCACCTACGTGAAGGGTGACGACAGAGTGGTTTCCGAAAGCATCAATCCTGGTGCCCCGAGCAAACCTCTCATGATGGACGAAGGCATCAGATCACTCGACCACTACAGAGTGTATCGTACGAATTGCTACAACGACGGTCCTTACACTGTTGAGAACACCGTCCTGCTGGCTACCGTTTGGGTGCCCGACACCGTCTACATCGACGTTGAATGGGCTGACCTCCCGGCTGGTGTGTACAAGTGGGGTGTCGGTGCCGTGTATAGCGGCAACCGCGGCGAAGAAATCGCTGGTCCTATCAACTGGTCTGATCCTGTCAATGTGAACAACGCCACGCGCGATGCCTTCACCTATGGCTTCGAAGGCGGCCTCAACGGCTGGACTGTTATCGATGTGAACGCTGATGGTGGCACTTGGGTCCATAGTGACAACAATCCTGGCGCTTATGAGTACGGCTCGCATGCCCACGGCGGCACTGGCTTTGCCATGTGCTACTCCTTCGTGGACTATGACGGTGCCTACGATACCGATAGCTACCTCGTTTCGCCTCAGAAGTATAGCATCGCCAATGGTTCGAACATGACCTTCTGGGCTGACAACGCCAACGACGACTATCCTGAGAACTTCTCGGTTTGCATTGCTACTACTGCTGCTAACCCGACTGCCGCTGACTTCACTACTATTTGGAGCGGCGCAGCTAAGGGCAACGGCGGCGAGAAGTCTTCCTTCCGCCATGTTAACGACCGTTACGACAACTGGCGCAGCCACACCATCGACCTGAGCGCTTATGCTGGTCAGGAAGTGTGGATTGCCTTCCACGATGTGAACTACGACGCATACGAGGTTTGGATTGACGACGTCACCATCAATGCTGGTGGCGGTGGCACTGGTCCTGTTCCTCCGACTCCTGGCAGCAACGAACTGCAACTGCCTCGCGAGAGCGAGATCGTGTGGTCGAACTGCCTCGACAAGGACATGTATCTTGGCGAGAACGATGTCAACATCACCGTGCTGCTCAACAGCGCCGATGCTCCTGAGGACGTGACCGTCAACTTCGTGAACCTGAACGAAGTCGAACAAGAGCTCTATCCTGTCGACGACGTTGTCCTCGACTCGACCGGCTACTATGCTTGGGATAGCTTCCGTAAGGGTGACTACCTCCTGACTTTGACCAAGGAAGGTTACGAGACCATCACCGATACCGTGAGCCTCTGGAATCCTGAGAGCCTGCGTTATGTGATGATCGAGATCATCTACGGTGTCGACAACCTGTATGTCTCCTCCACTGGCTGGGCCATGTGGGAAGGCCTGGGTCCCAACCCGACTCCTGGTCCTGATCCGACTGGTGATAACAGCTTCGAGTGTGGCTTCGAGAACGGTCTTGAAGGCTGGACCACCATCGACAACGACGGTGACGGCCTCAACTGGGTCAACAGCGTCAACAGCGCCAGCGCTTCTGGCTATGACTACACTGGTCTTGCCCACGGTGGCAACTACTTCGTGTATTCACAGTCCTTCATCGACTATGATGGCGCCTACGATGCCGACAACTACCTGATCACTCCTCAGAAGTATAGCATCACCAACAGCTCGACCCTGACCTTCTGGGCCGACAACGCCAACGACAGCTATCCTGATCACTTCGCTGTTGCCGTGTCGACTGCCGACACCCCGACGGCATCGAGCTTCACGGATGTTTGGAGCCACAGCGGCGCCAAGGCTGGTGACAAGGCTGCTGTCCGCAACATGGGCGGCCGTTACGAGAACTGGCGTTCGCACTCGGTTGACCTGAGCGCTTACGCTGGCCAGAACGTGTGGATTGCCTTCCACCATCAGGATTATGATATGTACGAAATCTGGATCGACGACGTTGTCCTGTCCGCAGGTTCGAAGAGCGACGACCGTCACCTCGAGTACTTCAAGGTGATGTGCACCTCAATCGATGGCGAGCCTATCTTCAACGCCAACGTTCCTGCTGACCAGCCGTTCTGCCAAGTGGCCACCGACGAACTCGTCGAGGGTGAACACTACATCTGCAAGGTTGCTTCCGTCTACAGCACGGGCATGAGCGCCTGGACAGAGTGCGAATGGCAGTACATCTCCTGCGAGAACTACAATGGTGTTGCCGAAGGCCCGACCTACGACAACAACGTCTTGAGCTGGACTTATCCCGGCGGCGGCACTGGCCCGACTCCTCCTGGTGACGGCGACAACTTCAGCGTCGACTTCGAAGGCGGCATGCCTGCTGGATGGACTGTCAACGATGCCAACAACGACGGCTACACTTGGTGCTTGACCAGCGCCATCCCGACCACCTGGACGTACTACGCAAGCCTGGATCTTGACTGGTACCACGGTGGTTCGAACGCCATCTGCAGCGGTAGCTACATCAATGGTGTGGGTGCCCTCAATCCGGATGAATACCTGATTTCACCTGCCGTGAACCTCGCCAACGGTTCGCAGCTGAGCTTCTGGGTGGCCGCCACCGACGCCAGCTATCCTGCTGACCACTTCGGTGTGTTCGTTTCGACGACCGGCACCAACCCGAGCGACTTCGAGAGCGTCCAGGAATGGACTCTGACAGGTAAGAAGAGCGGTTTGGCTGGTGGTGCTGCTTCACGTGACGGCCGTGGCCTGAGACTGGGCACTTGGTACAACTACACTGTTGACCTGAGCGCCTATGCTGGCAGTGCCCGTTACATCGCCTTCCGTCACTTCAACTGCTACGACCAGTACATTATGGTTCTTGACGACATCACCCTGACGAGTGGTGCCAAGAACAACCGCGACTACCTGCAATATTGCACTGAAGTGTGCGACGGTGGTGTCGGTACTGGCGGTGGCGCCGTGTACTGGGGCATCAGATTCCCCGCCGCTAACCTTGCCGCCTACGCTGGCCAGAACCTGACCAAGGTTGGTATCTTCACTCAAGTGGATGGCACCTATGGTTGGACCTACTCCGGCGACTATACCGCTAAGGTGTTCCTCGGTGGCACCACCGCTCCCGGCACTCTGGTGAGCGAGGTCACTGAGCACCTGACTGGTGACGATTCATGGCATGACATCACCTTGAGCACGCCTGTTGCCATCGACGGCACGCAAGACCTGTGGCTGACCTTCTACACTCCCAACATTGCTTACCCGATGTCTGGCTGCACTTATGTTGGCGAGTCCAACTCCGACTTCCTGTCGCTCGATGGTGTGACTTGGGAGCATTCAACCGACTATGCCCTCGACTATACGTGGATGATCCGCGGTTTGGTTGAAGGTGGTACCGGTCCTGTGCCTCCGGTTGATCCTTCAGGCGACGTCCTCGGCGCCATGATCTTCGCCGACGGCGAATGGGAAGCCTTCGTTCCTGCCCCGACCAACACCTACGAGTACACTGGCGATGCCTCTGAACTTTGCGTCCGTATGGTCTACAACGGCACGAACACGCTGCCCGAGGGCAACATCTTCTACTCGATGAGCTGCCCCGAGTGCGTTGAAGGTGCTCCTGCTGTCACTTGCGAACCTGGTGATCCTATCCATATTGAGGAGCTTGGTGCGACCGACCAGATCAAGATCTGGTGGGGCGAGATGCCTGCACCTCCGATGAGCGAATGGCTGTACTACGACAATGGTACCTATGCCACGAGCGTTGGCACCAATGATGCAACGGCCACTATCTACTGGGCAACAATGTTCCCGGCCGAATTGCTTACTCCTTATGCAGGCACCAGCCTGACGAAGGTTGCTGCATTCGAGTTTGCAAGCTCGAACACCACTCCTAAGACAGTGACCATCTATCTGGGTGGCACCACTGCTCCTGGCACGGCCTACAGCACCGTGACCTATACTCCGAGTGTTGACGGTGACTTCGAGGAGGTGACTCTGACCACGCCTGTTGCTATCGACGGTACTCAGAACCTGTGGATTGTGTGCTCGCAGATGGGTACGCATCCTGCCCAGGCATGCACCGATACTGGCGAAGCCAACAACCGCTGGATTAGCCTGAACGGCACGACATGGCAAGACTTGGCCGACGCCGGCCTGCCTGGTTACGGCTGGCTGCTCCGCGGCTTCGTGACCAACCAAGCCAAGGGAGTGGAGAACACGCCTATTGAGGTTGTGCCTCAAGGTGTGGCTGTTGGTGAACTGACCCACACCGAGGTGGTGAGCATTCCTGCTCCGATGGCCTTCTTGAACCGTGCCAGCATCGTGAAGTACAACGTGTATCGTTCTGACGACAACGCTAACTACACCTTGATTGGTGAAGTTGTCGAGGATGGTAGCGGTTACTACGAGTACATTGACACGCCTGAGGTTGGTACTTACTACTATCAGGTGAAGGCTGTGTATGACAATGAATGTGTGTCAGAAGCTGCTGCTGCATTCGACAACCCGGCCCAGAACTACGTCGTTGGCGAAGTCACTGGTATGGGTGAGAACAGCGACAAGGTGGCTCTGTATCCGAACCCGACTAAGGGCAACGTGACGATCGAGGCCAATGGCATGAGCCGCATCACTGTGGTGAGCGTGCTTGGTCAAGTGGTCTACGACACTGAAGTCAATGCCGACAACGTGACCCTGAACATGAGCCAGTTCAACGCTGGCATGTACATGGTGCGTGTCTACACTGAGAGCGGTGTGGTCGTCAAGCGCGTCACTGTCATGCAATAAATGACAATCGGTTTGTAGAGACGTTTCCTGAAACGTCTCTACACTAAACCGACAAAAAAGGAAAGGCAATCCATTAGGGTTGCCTTTCTTTTTGTATTTTTTTTCAAAAAAAATGCATTTTCGACTAAGGGTAAATTGTATTTCGTGCGTCTTATAGGTGTCGACAAAATGTTAAACGCGTTTACTATGCATTCTTTTTTTACCACAATGCTTAGCAAAAGTGCTGTCACCATGCCATTTGGCAGTGGTGCGTTTCTCATTTATACACAACGAAACAATTTAATTCACTTAATTATTCACCAAATTCAATCATTATGAAAAAGAAAGTATTTTCTTTAATGATGACGCTTGTGCTTGCCTTTATGGGCGTGGCGCGAGCGGACGTAGTAACGGTTGGCTCTGGCACTGAGACAAGCTCTTATGTTCCGACCTATTCTTACTACAATTATTCGCTTACGCAGCAGCTGTACACTGCTGCCGAGCTGGGCGGTGCTGGGACAATCTACAGCGTTGCCTTCTACAACGGAGGGGAGGAAAAGACCCGTACCGTGGATTTGTACATGGTCAACACGACCAAGACCGTATTTGCCAGCAATACCGACTGGATTACGGTTACGGCCAACGACCTGATGTTTAGCGGTAGTGTTACCTTTACCGCTAATGCATGGACGACCATTACACTGTCGTCCCCGTTCGAATTTGACGGAACGAATTTGGCCGTCATCATGGACGACAATACGAGTAGCTACTCAAGCGGATTGACCTGTCGTGTGTTCGACGGTGGAGACAACACTTCGCTCTACATCTACAGCGATTACATCAACTACAATCCGTTGGCTCCCAACTACACTGGAACTCTTCTTGGTAGAAAGAACCAAGTCCAGTTTGACATGACCCCCACGGGTGGTGACACTCCTGGTGGCGGTGGTGTTGAGTATGATGACCAACTTCATGTGAAGTACACGGATCCCGTTAACGGTGAAATCATCGACAGCCTGAATCTGGGCACCCGCCCGATCAACGCTTGGATGGCTCCTTTCGAGTTCGTCATGTTCTCAGAAGGTCCCACCTATACTGTCAACGTTCTCGACTTCACGCCGAGCGATGGTATTTTCAACATGGTTGATGTTGAATATCCTTACCAAGTGGCCCCCTCAGCCGATGTCGACCTGCTCATGAGCACCAACGGCACTCAGGCTGGTGTCATTGAGCGTCAGTTTGTCGCCATCACTGAAGGCGACCGTGCTGCTCATATCTGGCCTGTCGTGGTTGAGTTCTACGAACCCGAAGTTCCGGATGTGGTTGAAAAGCCTTGCGTTGAAGCAACCACCTTCCCCTTCGTTGAGGTCCCCGCTACGGCTCACAACACGGTTCTGCACAACGACTACACCCTGCCTTTCCCCGAGATTCCGGAAGGCTACGATGCTGTCTACAAGCTCGTGTTTGCAAACGACATGATCCTGAATGCCTCTGTCACCGAAGGTGAGAACGGCAAGGTCGCCCTGTATCTGCAGGAAGGCACCGAACTGCCGCACCCCATGGCCGACAACAACTTTGATGGCGGTAACGGTGGCGGCGGCGCTGCCGGCGCTCCGTTTGAGGCCCAGATCGGTGAAGGTACCACCAGCACGTTTGGTTACTTCCCGTTCTATACCCTTTACAACTACAGCATCGCCGAGAACCTCTTCCTCGCTTCCGAGCTTGAGGCCGCTGGCGTGACCACCGCCCCGATGACGAGCCTGAGCTGGTATGCCACCAACACGACCGGTTATGCCCAGCAAGGCATCAGCATCTGGATGGCCAACGTCCCGGACACCGAACTGACGACCACCTCACACGTCGTCTCCGGCATGACCCTGGTCTACACGGGCAGCATGACTCCTGCAATTGGTTGGAACGAATTCGTCTTCAACGAGGGCAACTTCGCATGGGACGGCTCGAGCAACGTGTTGATCTTCTGCCAGCGCAACAACGGCGCATGGAACAGCACGGTGTACTGGCAATCCACTCCCAGCATGCCTTTCAATGCTACTAGCTACCGCTACCAAGACAGCGGCGCCTACGATGTGACGGTTGCCAACCCGATGTACACGAGCACCACTCGCCCGAACATCATCATGAAGGCAGAAGGCACTCACGGCAGAGACGTTCGCGATGGTATGGCCTACGGTCCCGTCATCACTGACGCCGCCGTGCCCGCCGGTACCTACTACCTGGTTGCTTCTTCGACCGACGAAGACTTCGAAGTGACTATCGGTGCTGAGGAAATGCCTTGCCCGGAAGTTGACGGCTTTGCCTTCAACCCGATTCCGGCTGACGATGCCGACGAGATCGAACCCGCCAGCGTGACGCTGACGTGGAGCATCCCGGACTATGCCACTGGTTGGAGACTGGTCTTCGGTAGCACCTACTACCCGGAACCCAACCACCCGCAAACCATCATCTATCCTGAGGATGGTAGCTTCAGCACTGAGCTGGCCAACAGCTACACTGTGCGCAACCTGTGGAACAACACCAACTACTTCTGGCACGTTGAGTTCAACAACAACGGCGCTTGCCCGGAAGGCGTGAGCAGCCCGATCTGGGGCTTCACCACCCACCTCAATGTTCCCCAGAACCTGACTGTGGCTGATGAGACCGTGTTCAACGACGAACAGGTCGTCCTCAGCTGGAACCCCGTTGTCGACCGTACCTATCGTATGTATTTCATCTATCGTGATGGCGTGAAGATCGGTGAGACCCAAGTCAACAACATCGGTGCCACCACTTACACCGACGGTCCTTTGACCTACAACATGGATGGCTACAACTACTATGTCACTGCCGTTTATGATGAAGGTGAAAGCGCTCCTTCGAACACTGTGAACGTGAAGGTCTCCGGCTACGGCGACGTGAACGGCCACGTGTACGAACAAGACGGCACCACTGGCATCGCCAACGCTACCGTTTTGATGGTTGGTGAAGACGAATTCGGCGACCCGCACACATATACCTTCACGACTGATGGCGAGGGTTACTACACTGGCCACATCTATGCCGGTAGCTACGACGGCTCCGCTGCATGCAATGGCTATCAACCCATCGATGCTCCTGTCCAGGGCAACCCGATTGCTATCAACTATAACGAAACGACCAGCCCGATCGACTACATCCTGGATGAGAACTTCTATGGTCCTTGCGCAGTTGTTGCCGAGTACTATCCCGACAGCCTGGATCCCAACAGCCCGTATGTTAAGGTGTACTGGGGTTGCGGCCTGCCCACTGGTGGCATCGTCGAGGACTTCGAGACTGGCGACTTCAGCAAGGTTGACTGGCAGCTCGATGGCAGCTATCCTTGGACTATCACTACCAACAGCCCATACGAAGGCACCTACTGCATGAAGAGCGGTGGCGCTGGCGTGGCCAACGTGGTGAGCAACATGACCGTGACGGTCAACGTTCCTGCTGATGGTCAAATGAGCTTCTATGGCAAGATCTCTTGCGAAAACAACTGGGACTACGGTTACTTCTACATCGACGGTGTCCAGAAGGGCAGCTACTCTGGTACTAGCTCCTGGGTCGAGAGAGTCTTCGACATCACCGAGGGTGAACACACCTTCCAGTGGAGATACACGAAGGACGGTAGCGTCAACAGCAACGACGACTGCTTCTATGTCGACTACATCAGCTTCCTGAGACAACCCGATGCCGCCGTTGCTGGTATGACCAACGACGTTGAGAGCAACGAGCAAGGTTATAGCACCGACAATCGTGCTTTGTCACACTACAGAGTGTATCGCACGAACTGCTACAACGATGGTCCTTATACTGAAGAGAACACCGTGTTGTTGGCCACCGTTTGGGTGCCCGACACCGTCTACATCGACGTTGAATGGGCTGACCTCGCTCCTGGTGTATACAAGTGGGGTGTGGGTGCTGTCTACGTAGGCAACCGCGGCAATGAGGTTGAAAGCCCCATCGCTTGGACTGAGCCTATCAATGTCAATCCTGACATGGCCAACCGTGAGACCATCACCATCGGCGATGGTACGAGCACGACCTACTACGGACCGTTCAACAGCCTGTGGGGCTACTCATTCGTTGAGCAGATCTATACCGCAGCTGAAATTGGAGTTGCTGGCCCGATCACGGCCATCGGCTTCAACATGTCAAGCACCGATCCTGAAACCAACCAGGTGGATATCTTCATGAAGAATGTTTCGAGAAGCAGCTTCGCTGACAACGCCGACTGGGAGCCTGTCTCCAACACTGATAAGGTGTTCAGCGGAACGGTCACCTTCGAAAATGGTTGGACGACCATCACGCTCGACACTCCGTTCCAATACGACGGCACGAGCAACCTGATGATTGGTATGCACGAGTACACCCCGGGCTACAGCACCCGTTACTTCTACTACACCACAGCTTCAAATGCTTTGATTTCTGCTCACAGCGATACTGCTGATCCTGATCCGTTCAACATCGGTGCATTCTCTGGTACGAAGTATGTCCAAAGCTATCGTCCTAACCTGCAGCTTGAAATCAATGGCAGCGGTGTGATTCCTGGCGGTGGCGAGAATCCTTATGGTCCTGGCACCGACCCGATCCAAGAAGAGCGCGAGAGCGTTATCGTCTGGTCGAACTGCCTCGACAAGGATATGTACATGGATAATGTTGACGTCACTGTGCTGCTCAACAGCGCTGACAGTCCGGAAGGCACTGTCGTGACCTTGACCAATTTGAACGATGTTGAACAGGATCTGTATCCTGTTGATCCTGTCACTCTCGATAGTTCTGGCTACTATGCTTGGGATACCTTCCGTAGAGGTAACTATGCCGTCCAGGTTGAACTCGATGGTTACGAGACGATCTATGACACCGTGAACATTTGGGAACCCGCTCACTTGCGTTATGTGATGATCGAAATCCTCTACAAAGTGAGCAACATCTACGTCTCCCGTACTGGCTGGGCTATGTGGGACGGCATTGAAACTCCTGGTGGTGACACTCCTGGCCCAGTTGGTGATGGAGATACCTTCAGCGTTGACTTCGAAGGTGGCATGCCTGCCGGTTGGACTGTCAACGATGCCAACAACGACGGCTACACTTGGTGCTTGACCAGCGCCATCCCGACCACTTGGACGTACTACGCAAGCCTGGATCTTGACTGGTACCACGGTGGTTCGAACGCCATCTGCAGCGGCAGCTACATCAATGGTGTGGGTGCTATCACTCCGGATGAATACCTGATTTCGCCTGCCGTGAACATTGCTAACGGTTCGCAACTGAGCTTCTGGGTGGCTGCCACCGACGCCAGCTATCCTGCCGACCACTTTGGTGTGTTCGTTTCGACGACCGGCACCAACCCGAGCGACTTCGAGAGCGTCCAGGAATGGACCTTGACCGCCAAGAAGAGCGGTATGGTTGGTGGCGCTGCCTCACGCGACGGCCGTGGCCTGAGACTTGGCACTTGGTACAACTACACTGTTGACCTGAGCGCTTATGCCGGCAATGCCCGTTACATCGCCTTCCGTCACTTCAACTGCTACGACCAATACATCATGGTTTTGGACGACATCCAACTGACCACTGGTGCCAAGAGTGACGACCGTCACCTTGAATATTATAAGGTGATGTGCACCTCGATCGACGGTGTGCCGATCTTCAACCACAATACTGTGCATCCGTTCTGCCAGCTGTCGACCGACGAGCCTTACAATGCTCCGCTGGTTGAAGGCGAACACTACCTCTGCAAGGTTGCTTGCATGTACAGCAGCGGCTGGAGCGATTGGAGCGAACCCGTTGAATGGGTGTATGAGCCTTGCGATCACTGGGGACCTGTTGACGAAGTCACTGTGAACACTGCCTCCAATGGTAACCACATCGAGTGGGTGTTTGAACATGGCTTCAACCCCTACGGTAGCGACGATCCTGGCGTAATTCCTGGCGATGGCGACAACTTCAGCGTCGACTTCGAAGGTGGCATGCCTGCTGGATGGACTGTTAACGATGCCAACAACGACGGCTACACTTGGTGCTTGACCAGCGCCATCCCGACCACCTGGACGTACTACGCAAGCCTGGATCTTGACTGGTACCACAGTGGTTCGAACGCCATCTGCAGCGGCAGCTACATCAATGGTGTGGGTGCCCTCACTCCGGATGAATACCTGATTTCACCTGCCGTGAACATTGCCAACGGTTCGCAACTGAGCTTCTGGGTGGCTGCCACCGACGCTAGCTATCCTGCCGACCACTTTGGTGTGTTCGTTTCGACGACGGGCACCAACCCGAGCGACTTCCAGAGCGTCCAGGAATGGACTCTGACCGCCAAGAAGAGCGGTTTGGCTGGTGGTGCTGCTTCACGTGACGGCCGTGGCCTGAGACTTGGCACTTGGTACAACTACACTGTTGACCTGAGCGCCTATGCCGGCAATGCCCGTTACATCGCCTTCCGTCACTTCAACTGCTACGACCAGTACATCATGGTTTTGGATGACATCACTCTGACCACTGGTGCCAAGAGCTACAATGCCATGGCAAGCGGTATGTTGAACAATGGCACCTACGCCTTCAACATCACCGATATCGCCAACTACGACGAGCGTGTGTACTTCCTGTACAACCTGGTCAATGACAATCGTTTCGATGTCATCAATGGTGAAGCCAATGGTATGTTCATCATCAGCGCAACCAGCGCCAGCCTTGACCTCGAAGAAGCTATCAACGACTTCGTCTATAACAACAACATCCAGTTCGGTCTTATGGACAAGGTTCAGGCTGCCGATGTGGCTAACGCCTACAAGTCGAGCCTGCCTGCTGGCTTCGTCAACTCCTTGATGATGGATATGTACATCCAATCGCGTGAGAACAACATGTGCGAATTCGCCGATCCGTTCTGCACCGATAATGGTATGTATGAGTTCCCGGCTGGCGTTAACGCTGGTAGCGGTGAGACTGGTCCTGACTACGACTGCCTCTACACGCAACCTAACCCGGCTTGGTACTACATGCGTATAGGTGATGCTGGTGCAATGGACATCCACATGTACAGCACGCCTCAAGTTGATATCGACTTCTGCTGCTGGGGTCCCTTCGACGACCCGACTTCACCTTGCCCCTACGGTTTGACTGAAGACAAGGTTGTCAGCTGCAGCTACAGCACCAGCTGGACTGAGCACTGCATGATTCCTGCCACTGCTCAGACTGGTGAGTACTACATCCTGGTGATCACCAACTACTCGAACCAGACTTGCAACATCAACTTCAGCATGGTTGAAGGTAACGGCTCGACCGACTGCGGTATCCTGCCTCCGACCGACATCATCGGCTTCTTGATCACGATGGATGGCGAATACCTCGCTTTCGCTGGCCCGACCGACCGTGAGTTCATGCACGAGGGCGAGTTTGGCGAGCACGAGTACTGCGTCCGCCCGATCTATCCTGGCGAGATGGTGCTTCCCGACCACAACTACGGTTGGTCAATGGGTTGCCCGGTGTGCGCCACGTCTAGCGGCGACCTCTGCGCCCCTGTGACGAACCTTGTTGGCGAGTACCAGAACATCGAGGGCATGGAAGGCCTGTACATCGACTGGGAGGAGCCGGAAGGCGCAGTCAGCTTCATCCTCTACCTCGATGGCGAGCAGGCCACCGAGCTGTCACCGGGCGACCACCCGATCTTCATCGCCGTTCCCAACGGATTCCCCGCCTTCACGATGAACGTAGGCGTGGTTGCCGTCCACGAGGGCTGCGTGAGCGAGATGCAGCAGGTTGACATCTTCTACGACGACGTGGTCGAGAACAGCGACAAGGTCGCCCTGTTCCCGAACCCGACGAATGGCAACGTGACCATCCAGGCCGCGGGCATGAGCCACGTCACGGTGGTGAGCGTGCTAGGCCAGGTGGTTTACGAGTCCGACGTCGACGCCGACGAGCTGACCATTAACATGGGTCAGTTCAACGCCGGCCTGTACATGGTTCGCATCAACACCGCCAACGGTGTGGTCGTGAAACGTGTCACGGTCATGCAATAAATAAACAAACAGGGAATTGGTAGAGACGGTGTGCACACCGTCTCTACAACAACCCAAAAAATTGGGCGACATCCTTTTGGGATGCCGCCCTTTTTTGTATTTTTGCATCCCCAAATATGCACGATATGACCATTAAAGAAATACAAGACAGCATCGTAGAAGACTTCTCGATGTTTGACGATTGGATGGACCGCTACGCCATGCTGATAGAGATGGGGAAGGAGTGCCCCATCATCGACGACAAGTACCGCGACGAAGCACATCTTATCAACGGCTGCCAGTCGCGCGTGTGGCTCAATGCCGAGTTGAAGGAAGGCAAAGTATATTACAGCGCCGACAGCGATGCTGTCATCACCAAGGGTATCGTCAATTTATTGATAAAGGTGTTCTCTGGCCAGACACCGGAGGACATCCTTGCCGCTGACCTTTCGTTCTTGGACAAAATCGGGTTGAAGGAACACTTGTCGCCCACACGTTCCAACGGATTGTTGGCTATGTTGAAACAGATGCTGCTTTATGCAGAGGCTTTTAAACTAAAGGAGGAACAGGCATGACACAGGAAGAGATCAACACCTTGAAAGAGACTGTTATTTCGGTTCTCAAAACGATATACGACCCGGAAATCCCCGTCGACATTTGGACACTGCACTTGATCTATGGTGTGGATGTCGATGAAGAGGGCAATGTGAAGATTGTCATGACGGTGACGGCACCCAACTGTCCCGTAGCCGAGACCTTGCCTGCTGAAGTGCGTAACCGCGTGCAGGCTATCATGGGCGTGAAAAAAGTCGACGTGGAATTGACCTTCGATCCCGTTTGGAGCATCGACATGCTCTCCGACGAAGCCAAAGCTGAATTGGGTTTGGATGGGGATTTTGGAAACTTTACTGCGGCAGACTTCCTGTACTGAATGCTGAATGTGGAATGTGGAATGCTGAATGGTGTTGCCGCATTGCGACATTCATCATTCAGCATTCATCATTCAGCATTCAAAGATTATCGTAGTTTTCTAGCAATTCCTTCGCCATTCCAAGGAACATAAACGCCACGGCGTTAAAGTCCATGTTGAGGTCTTTGCTGAGGCCTACGCGATCCTTGAAGATAGCTACATTGAACCATTGCAGGCACTGGAAGGCGCGGTGGAAATAAAGGCGTTGCAGCTCTTCTTTGGTGGGCTTGTGGCCCACGTAGGCTTCCAATAGCGACAATGCCTTGTCGAAACCCACATTGCCGTAACAGGCGATGTCGTAGAAGGGGTCGTTCATGCCGGCAAACTCCCAGTCCAATACATACAGTTTGTCGCCGCTGATGACGAGGTTGGTGGGCTGGTAGTCGCAATGGCAGGGCACCTTGGGCACATTGACTTGGGTGGCGCGGATGGCATCGAGTTTCTTGCGTAGGTCGAGGTATTCTTGAGGGAACACATAACCCGTTTCAAGGCAGTAGTTCTGATCGGCATCAAGGCGGCCAAAGGCGTTGTAGTCGCGGAACTTCATGTCGCTGTTGTGGATTTTCTTCAAGGCAGCCACTGACATCTCGTTGTAGGAGACCACGTCGGTGGTGCTCATGATGGTGCCTTCCACGTATTCAGCCAGTTTCTCACCCGAGCGAATCTCGACATATTCCGTGATGTTGTTCAGTCCTAGGCGGTTGACTTCCTGGATGTTGGCCCATTCCTCTTCGCGGTCGACGAACTTCTCGGCAAACTTGCCTGGTACACGGTAGGTGTATTTTTTGCCGCCGCTTTCAACGACGTAGGTGTAGTTGCTCATGCCACCTTCGAGGCGCATTACGATTTTGGCATCGTGGGCATGAAGTAGTGCGTTTACTCTAAAAATGATATAGTCTTCAATAGTCATTGTAGTATGTTTTTTAAATCATATTGTCTATAGGCCTCATTGCAGGCGTTGCCTCACAATGGTCGGCAAAAATACGTTTTATTCTTCAAAGAATTGAGTGTTTTGGTTGGATTGTAAATAATTTCTTTCAAGAATGCCCTGATAAGCATTTTTGTTGTATTTTTGCAAACTCAAAAGGGGATTTAGCTCATCTGGTAGAGCGTCAGGTTCGCAATCTGAAGGTGGCCGGTTCGAGTCCGGTAATCTCCACGGAATCAAGAATAAAGCCGCTAAAAAGCGGCTTTTGTCATTATTTTTCCACTTGATTCACTACTATGACATTTTCATTTTTCAACCGAACCTTCAGCCAGCGTTCGATGCGGTCGTGGTTCTCTGTAGGCATTGGTTTTTGTGTGGTGATGAAAGCGATGATCTGTTCGGAGGCGATGCTGTCGGTTACACTGACCGCGGCGCCACGACTAAGGCTGACCTCAATGATGTTGGGGTATTGAGTGAACAGCTCTTTGGAAATGGCATCCACGGGGATTTCCTTCGATTGATAGTCAGAAAGCGTTGTCGCTAGTTTGGCGATGCTGTCGTTCAAAACCTTGATTTGTTGGTCGTTGTGTTCCAAGAAGCCTTTCATCATCTCGGTTTCAGAGAACTCTTGACGCATGCTGGTGGCGTCTTCGTGGAAGACGATTTGGCTGCGCGTGATACCGTATTCCTCTGCGCTTTTGTACAATTTGGCTTTGGCTTCGTCGGTTAGGGTCTCACCGGCAAGGAACAGCTCCAGTTTAGGGGCTTTACGCGAATAAGTGGTTTTGTGGTCGTAGATGAAGCATTTGCCAAGGTTTTTGTTTTCGGCCACAACCTTTTCGGCGTGAATGTTGAAGTTGTTCTCCTTAATCGTGTTGATGGCGGTAATAATACTAGGGACCAATACAATAGTGAGAATGATATAAACTGCCGCTTTGGGTAAGTGCTTACGGGTTTCGCCTGAGGTCTCGACAATGGGAAAACGGAAATATTTCACGGCAGCGAAGGTGGCCAAGGCGATGAAGATGCTGTTGATAAGGAAGAGATAAAGCGCCCCGAAAGCATACTCCCAGTTCCAGCGCGAGATGCCGTAGCCCACGGTGCAAAGCGGCGGCATGAGTGCTGTGGCGATGGCCACACCTGAGATGACAGTTCCCTTGTCCTTGCGCGAGGTCTCGATGATGCCCGCGAAACCGCCGAAGAGGGCGATCAGCACGTCGTAGATCGTGGGGTTGGTACGGGCCAAAAGCTCGGAGGGGTTGGCCAAACTCAACGGGCTGAGTAGAAAGAAAATGGTGGAGGCCAAGATGCTGATGACGACCATCACGGCGAAGTTTTTCAGTGAGTTCTTGACCAAGTTGTTGTCTTCAGTGCCAAGACCCAAGCCGAAGCCCAAGATGGGACCCATCACGGGCGAAATCAACATGGCGCCGATGATGACGGGGATGGAGTTGACGTTGAGACCCACCGAGGCGATGACGATAGCGCAGGCGAGGATGAAGACGTTGGTGCCACGGAAGGCGATGTTCTTGCGGATGGACGTGCTGGCGTTCTCGTAGTCGATTTCGTCGGAGAGGTGGATGAGTGACTTGAGGTAGACCAAGGCCCTATGGAAAAAACTGGTGTTTTTCATCGATGATTGGTGTCTTGTGTTGAAAATGAAATGCAAAGGAACGAAAAATATTGTGTTTGCGCAAGGGCAGGTCACAAAACGCTTTGCACGATCTCCGCGATTTGCTCCAGCCATTCCTTGTCGGTGGCGTCGAAGGTGGCCAGTTTCTCGCTGTCGATGTCGAGCACGCCGATGACCTCGTCACCTTTATATAATGGCACCACGATTTCGCTCCGCGACTCGCTGCTGCACGCGATGTGGCCAGGGAACTGCTCCACGTCTTCGACGACGATGGTTCGTTTTTCTTTCCACGAGGTGCCGCACACGCCTTTGCCGAAGCCGATGCGGGTGCAGGCCACAGGGCCTTGGAAGGGACCGAGCACCAGTTGGTTGTCGATGACACGGTAGAAACCTGTCCACCAGAAGTGGAAGGTCTCTTGGATCAGTGCGGCCACGTTGGCCATGTTGGCGACGGCGTCGCTTTCGTCTTTCACTATGGCTCGCACTTGGGCGAGGAGGAGTTGGTAGTTTTCTTGTTTGTCCATTGTTTCTTTTATTTGAACTGCAAAAGTAGTGAAAATCAAGTGTGACGGCCAAAAAAACGCATTTCCATCTGCGAAAATTAGTATGAAAATCGCATTTCCATCTGTGAATTTTAAATCTTTGAATTTTGAATTTTAAATCCTCAATTCTTTGTACCTTTGCGCCTCGTTTAAAAACTGCACAGAAATGAAGAAAGATATTCCCGTACTGCTGCTCACCGGTTACCTCGGTAGCGGCAAGACCACAGTGGTCAACAAGGTATTGAACAACCGCAAGGGCATTAAGTTTGCCGTGATTGTCAACGATATAGGTGAAGTGAACATCGATGCCGACCTGATTGAGAAAGGTGGCGTGGTAGGGCAGAAGGACGACAGCCTGGTTGCCTTGCAGAACGGCTGCATCTGCTGCACCTTGAAGATGGACCTTATCCAACAGTTGCACGAGATCATCGTCATGCAGAAGTTCGACTACATCGTCATCGAGGCCAGCGGCATCTGCGAGCCGGAACCGATTGCGCAGACGATTTGCTCCTTCCCGCAAATGGCATGGCAGCTCACCAAGGACGGCCTGCCCATCTTGGACTGCATCGTGACCGTGGTTGACGCGCTGCGGATGCAGAGCGAGTTTGGCTGTGGCGACGACCTGATGAAGAAAAACCTGGCCGAGGACGACTTGGAGAGCCTTGTTATCCAGCAAATCGAGTTCTGCAACATCATTTTGTTGAACAAAGCCTCTGAGGTCACGCCCGAGGAATTGGGTCGCGTGAAGAGCATCATCCGTGCCTTGCAGCCCACCGCCGAAATCATCACCTGCGACTATGGCGATGTCGACTTCGACAAGATCCTCAACACTAAGATGTTCGACTTCGACAAGGTGGCCACCTCAGCCACTTGGATCAAGGAAGTGGAAGGCGCTGTGGAGGAAGAACACGACCATCACGATGACGAGGATGATGACGAGGATGAACACGAGCATCATCACCACCATCACGACGACGATGACGAGCACGAGCATGGCCATCATCACCACCATCATCACGACCACGAAGGCGGCGAGGTGGAGGAATATGGCATTGGCACGTTTGTGTATTACCGTCGCCAGCCGTTCAACATGGCGCGTTTCGACGAGTTTGTGGCGCGCAAGATGCCGAAGAACGTCATCCGCGTGAAAGGCATATGCTACTTCAAGAACGAATACGACATGTGCTACATCTTCGAGCAGGCAGGCAAGCAGGTACAGCTTCGCGATGCCGGCCAATGGTTTGCCACGATGCCCGCCGACGAGCTGGAGGCTTTCATGGACCGCGAGCCTACCCTTCGCCGCGACTGGGACGACACCTACGGCGACCGCATGCAGAAGCTCGTCTTCATCGGCCAGCACCTCGACAAGGACGCCTTGGTGAAGGACTTGGATGCTTGCCTGACGCGGTGATAGTTCGTCACAAAACCTACAAAACTTGCAAAACACATGGTTGTTGGGAAGCCTGCCAACTGGCGGCTTCCCAACAACCATTATTTTTCAGCCTCATTGGGCGGAAGGACTTGATGGCGGAGTCATTTTAACCCCCGTTAATTCCTATTTGTTATCCAATTCGACGTATGGGTCTCTAATATATCTGACGAACTTCCCTTTCTCGAAATAGGCGTATCTGTACCAACTGATTTCTTTGGTAGCGTTGTAGTTTTCCTCTCCTAACAGGTCGATGTAAAACCGTTTCTCAAGTTTGTGGCAAACGTCGGTTTTGTAATGCTTTTCATTGGCGATAAACAAGGGGCGGGAGAGGACTTGGTTTTGTGAGAAAGCATCGTGGAAATAATCCGTCACAACGAATAGGGCTATGCTGTTGTTGTCGCAAAGCGTTTGAATGGCACTCAAGGACAAACAAGCTTCCGAGGTGCAATGTGGCGACCATTGGTACACGATGGCTTTTGGATGCGGCTGAACCATCTTTTGCATTTGCTTCCCGTTGATGGCAAAGATTCTTCCGTCGTTTTTCAGCGACAAGAGTCTCTCGTCGGGAGTGTTCCAGACTACTTTGCTTTGTTGCTCTGGGGTCAAATCTCGTGAGAAATGGTTCCGATAGCCTATAATGACACACCCTTGAATGACAAGGAGCGATAGAAGAATGAAGAGGATGCAAATGGAGAGGATGCAAAGCCTGTTTTTCATTTGTATTATTGTTTAAGTGGGACAAAAATACAAATAAATAGGTCTGTTTTACTGATAATGCTGTTTTTGTGATAAAAATTCCTATCTTTGACCCTTCAAAACGGCAGCTTGTTATGGAACAAATCATTCAAACGATAAGCGGATGGGTGTGGAGTCCGGCCTTAGTGGCCATCTGCCTCTTGGCAGGGCTTTATTTCTCCATCGGCACGCGCTTCGTGCAGGTGCGGCGCCTGCGCGAGATGGCGCGGCTGCTTTTCTCTACCGACAAATCGCAAAAGACGGGCATCACCTCGTTCCAGGCGTTCTCGATGGCGCTGTCGGGGCGCGTGGGCACGGGCAACATCGTGGGCGTGGCCACGGCCATCGGCTACGGCGGCCCGGGGGCCATCGTCTGGATGTGGATCATCGCCTTCCTCGGCGCAGGCTCGGCCTTCTCGGAGGCGACCTTGGCGCAAATCTACAAGGAGGAGCATAAGGGGCAGTTTCGTGGCGGGCCGGCCTATTACATCGAGAAGGGCCTCCACAGCAAATGGCTCGCGGTGGCCTTCGCCGTCATCGCGGTGCTGGCTTGCGGCTTGTGTCTGCCGCCGGTGCAGTCCAACAGCATCGCCACCTCGTTTTCCAACACGTTCCACATCAGCTCGGCGTGGGCGGGCGGCATCGTGGCCTTGCTTATCGGCCTCGTGGTGGTGGGCGGCGTGAAGCGCATCGCCAACGTGGCACAGGTGGTGGCACCGTTCATGGCCATCCTCTATGTGTTGCTTTCGATTGTCGTGTTGGCCTTCCATATCCGTGAGGTGCCTAATGCGTTCATGGATATGATCCAAAGCGCTTTCGGGATGAAAGAGGCGCTTGGCGGCATCCTCGGCTCCACCATCGCCTGGGGCGTGAAGCGCGGCATCTATAGCAACGAGGCGGGACAAGGCACGGGCGCCATCATTGCGGGCGCGGCCAAGGTGTCGCATCCCGTCAAGCAGGGGCTGGTGCAGGCGTTTTCGGTGTATATCGACACCTTGTTGGTATGTACCGCCACCGCCGTGATGATCCTGGCCTGCAAGACCTACAATGTGTTCGATGCGTCGGGCAACATCCTCATCGCTGCCGAAGGCGTTGAATTGGGTGCGCCCGATGTGAGCTACACCTCCGCCGCCTTGAGCACTTTCCTTGGCGGCAACTGGGGCGGCATTATTGTGTCGTTTGCCTTGTTTTTCTTCGCCTTCACGACGATCATGGCGTATTACTACTACGCCGAGACCAACCTCGTCTACCTCTTCGGCAAGGGCAAGATCGAGCACGTCCTGATTTGGGTGCTGCGCGTCGGGGTGGTGGCGATGGTCTTCGTCGGGTCGCTGTATGAGGCGCGCACGATGTGGGACCTCGGCGACATCGGCGTGGGCACGATGGCTTGGGTCAACATCATCGTGATTTTGTTGCTCTCGCCCAAGGCGTTCAAGGCGTTGAAGTCATACGAACGCCAGAAGAAAGAAGGCAAGGAACCTGTTTTCGACCCGAAGGAGATTGGGGCTAAGGGGGCGGAGTTCTGGGAGAAATGATGTTTATTTGTAGAGACGTTTCCTGAAACGTCTCGAATATATAATGATTTGTCGTTGGGAGACGTTTCGGGAAACGTCTCTACAGGGTACGACGTGGGGTGTAGAATTTATCCTGTTTCCAATTTGCGACATTGTTTTTAATGTAATTTGCAATACCATTCATTTCGTCATTGTCGCGAATGATATGGTCGTGGAAACGAGTTTGCCATGCGAAATCGATGTTGTTTTCGTGGGCGTAACGGGTGATGGATTGTTTGAATTGACGAATGACAACAGATAACCACGATTGCATTTCCGTTGCCCGTTCAATAGGCGTTTTTCTTTGTAGAGACGTTTCCTGAAACGTCTCCTTTGTCATTGTTTCAATATGAGACGTTTCGGGAAACGTCTCCTTTGTCATTGTTTCATTATGAGACGTTTCGGGAAACGTCTCCTTTACCATCGTTTTATTATGAGACGTTTCAGGAAACGTCTCCTTTACCATCGTTTTATTATGAGACGTTTCAGGAAACGTCTCTACAGGCGTTGCTACAACATCAACGGTCCGTTTGTCGTGTGGTGTTTTGTCATAATCGATGACGACAATCAAATGCAGATGATTGGGCATGATGACGTGCAATGGGATTTCGGCGTATGGATTATGTTGGGTGATTTCTTCAATGCATTTTTGGGTGTGTGTCCCTATTTCAGATAATAACATTTTTCCGTCTTCAATCTCGCCAAAATCATGTTCACGATATTTTGTGCAAATGGTGATGAAATAGGAACCACCATCGTAATCGTGCCATGCCGCCCTTGCTGATGGGATGCGGTATTTGTCTTTATATTTTGAATCAGACATTTGATTGTGTTTTGTTTGTAGAGACGTTTCCCGAAACGTCTAAATTAGATTTTACAATATAAGAGACGTTTCAGGAAACGTCTCTACAGGTCATTTCTTTTAATAATTCCAGCGCCTGCGTCACCGTTTCCACCTCCTTGACGGTGAGCTGCAGCTTGTCGTTGGTTTCCTTGAGCGCGGTGCGTTTCGGGTGGCTCATGATGTACTGCATGATCTGCATGTAGGTGCTGCTTTCGTAGTATTTCGAAGCCTGGTTGCTGACGAAATAGGCCGTCATGTTATGGTGACGCAACAAGATCTTTTCAAAGCCAAGGTCCTTGGCAATCCAGCGTAGGCGCACGGTATTCAATAGGTCGTTGACCTGCTTAGGGATAGGCCCGAAGCGGTCGATGAGGTGGTCGGTGAATTTCATTAGGCTCTCCTCGGTCTTGGTGCGGTCGAGTTCGCTGTAAAGGCTGACGCGCTCCTGCGTCGAGTTGATGTAGTCGGCGGGGAAACGCACCTCCATGTCGGTTTCGATGGTGCAGTCGGCGACATACGATTTCTCCTCTCCCTTTTCAAAGATATCCTGAAACTCAGTCTCTTTCAGCTCAAGGATGGCCTCGTCGAGGATCTTATGGTAGGTCTCGAATCCGATGTCGTTGATGAAGCCGCTCTGTTCGGCGCCGAGGATATTGCCTGCGCCACGGATGTCCAAATCCCGCATGGCGATGTTGATGCCTTCGCCGAGGTCGGAGAACTCCTCCAAGGCGCGGAGACGTTTTTGGGCATCTTGGGTCAAGGTGTTGAGCGGTGGCGTCAGCAGGTAGCAGAATGCTTTCTTGTTGGAACGGCCTACGCGTCCTCGCAGCTGGTGCAGGTCGCTGAGGCCATAACGGTGTGCGTCGTTGATGATGATGGTGTTGGCGTTGGGGATGTCCAAACCCGATTCAACGATGGTGGTGCAGAGCAGCACATCGTAGTCGCCGTTGATGAAGCCAAGCATGATGTCCTCAAGCTTCGAGCCTTCCATCTGGCCGTGGGCCACGGCGATGCGCACGCCCGGCACATACTTCAGGATGAAGTCGTGCACGTCCATGATGTTTTGGATGCGGTTGTGGATGAAGAAGACCTGTCCGTTGCGGGCGAGTTCAAACTGTATGGCGTCGCGGATGAGCTCGCCATCGAAGCCGCGTAGCTCAGTCTGCACGGGATAACGGTTGGGCGGTGGGGTGGTGATGACGCTGAGGTCGCGGGCGCCCATCATGGAGAATTGAAGCGTTCTCGGAATTGGCGTGGCGGTTAAAGTCAGCGTGTCGACGTTGGCCTTCATCTCTTTCAGTTTCTCCTTCACGGCCACGCCGAATTTCTGTTCCTCGTCGATGACAAGCAAGCCCAAGTCCTTGAACTTCACGTCCTTTCCTGTGAGTCGGTGTGTCCCGATGATGATGTCGATTTCGCCTTTCTCAAGGCGCTTCAGGATTTCGTTCTGTTGCTTAGTGGTCTTGAAACGGTTAAGGTATTCGATTGTGACAGGGAAGCCGTCGAAGCGTTCGGTGAAGGTGTGGTAATGTTGCAGGGCCAGCACGGTTGTCGGCACGAGCACAGCCACTTGTTTCGAGTCGCAGCAGGCCTTGAATGCGGCACGCATGGCTACCTCAGTTTTGCCGAAGCCGACGTCGCCGCACACGAGACGATCCATAGGGTTCTCACTCTCCATGTCGCGTTTCACGTCGTTAGTGGCTTTCAGCTGGTCGGGGGTATCCTCATAGATGAAGGATGCCTCCAACTCGTTTTGCAGGTAGTTGTCGGGCGAGAACTTGAAGCCAGGCGTGCGTTTGCGCTCGGCATAGAGCTTAATCAGTTCGCGTGCGATGTCTTTGACCTTGCTCTTAGTCTTGTTCTTTAGGCGGTTCCAAGCGCCGCTGCCGAGGGTGCTGAGTTTGGGTTCGGTGCCATCCTTGCTGCTGTATTTGGCGATGCGGTGCAGCGAGTGGATGCTCACATAAAGCAGGTCGCCGTTGTTGTAAATCAAGCGAATGGCCTCTTGGGGCTTGCCATTGTTGTCTATGGTCTCCAAGCCGTCGAAGCGACCGATGCCGTGGTCGATGTGGGTGACGTAGTCGCCGGGCTTCAGTTCATATAGGTCTTTCAGCGTGATGGCTTGCTTGGTCGAGAAGTTGTCGCGCAAGTGGAAGCGGTGGTAACGCTCAAAGATCTGGTGGTCGGTATAGCAACAGATTTTCAAGTCTTCGTCAATGAAGCCGCCATGGATGGCGATGGTCTCGGTCTCGAAGTCGCGATGGCTCTCCTCGTTGTGGTTGATGTCATTCAGAATCGCTTGGATACGAGAGAGTTGCTTGCTGCTCTCGGAGAAGACGATGACACGGTAGCCTTCCTCTTTATGCTCGGCAATGTCGTCGATGAGCAGGTTGAAGTTCTTGCTGAATATCGGTTGAGGCTTGGTGTGGAATGTGACAGTTGTCAGTTGGGAGTTTTCTTCGCCCATGTCATTCCCGCGAAGGTTTGTGGGCAGGCTGGAATCTATGGGCGATGTGGGTACCAGTTTGCTGGAAACGCCAAACTCTACCGTTGTGTGTTTTGTAAGGCTTGCTAACAATTCTTCCGATTTGCTGAACAACTGTCCAGGTTTCAAAGCCTTCACTTCCTCGTCCTGCTCTTGCATCTTCTCGAAGGCTTCCACGGCTCGGTCGTATTCCTTGTCGACCTGCGTGGCGAAGAAGGCCATGTCGGTGAGCCAAACGGTGGTAGTGTCGGGTAGGTATTGCAGGATGGCCTCACGGTCCTCGATGAAGGCGCGTTCCTGCATATTGGGCAGTAGTACAATCTGTTTCAGTTGCTCGATGGAGAGTTGGTCAGCGATGTTGAAGCTACGGATGCTGTCGACCTCGTCGCCAAAGAACTCGATACGGTAGGGGTAGTCATTGGCAAACGAGAATACGTCGACCAAACCGCCACGGATGGCAAATTGTCCAGGTTCCACCACGAAATCGACGTTCTCAAACTCGTAGTCGTAGAGCAAGTCAGTGAGGAAATCGAGGTTGACTTTCTCGCCTACCTTGAGTTTGAAGGTGTTCTTGGCCAAGAGCTTACGAGTGAAGACCTTTTCGCTCAATGCCTCTGGGTAACTGACGATTAGGGTCTTGCGCTCGGAGGTGGAGACGCGTTGCAGCACCTCTGTGCGCGAGAGGATATAGGTGTTGTCGGGCTTCTCGGGCTCGTAGGGACGCTTGTAAGAGGTGGGGTAGAAGAGTACCTGCTTCTTGCTGTAGTCCATGCCACGCTCGCCGAGCAGGCTCTCAAGGTCGTTGTAAAAATAGGCCGCGTCTTCCTTGTCGGCGCAGACGATGAGGTGCTGGCCACCTATTTGACGGAAGGTTTCCTCCACGACGAAGGCCTTCGACGAGGCCGCCAAGTTGGAACAAAGCAAATGCCCTCCATCGCGCAAAGTCTTGACTATTGCGTCGATGTGGGCATCAGCTTTATAAGGTTGGTACTTTATGCTTGCCACTTTTCTTGAAATTGTGGCGCAAAAATACGAAATTATTCAATCACAATCTTCTGCGTTTGTACCTTCTCGCTGTTGATGAGGCGGAGGACATATACACCAGGTGCCATTTCGCTTGTGGAGATGCGATTTATTGCGTCTTCTTCCATGACCACGCGACCCATCATGTCCACAATTTGCAGCGAAGCCTCATTTGCATTGTTGACGATGATGTTTCCGTCGCTGATGTAAGCGAAGGTCTCGTTGCCGCCATCTGCGTCCTCACCGATGGGAGCAAAGAGCAATTTGAATCTTGTAGTGAAGTCGCTCGTTTTAGCTTCGAAAGTGTAACTAGGCGTTGCCAAGAGGTCGACATCGTTGCCAGTGAGGTTGTCGATAAGGTGGAGGTAACCCAATTCAAGTTCTTCGGCTTCGATGCTTAGAGTATAGGTACCATTCTTGGCTGCTTTGAAGTTGAGTGGCATCTCTTTCTCGCCGTTGGCATAGGCTACGGCAAAGTCTTGACCGTCTTGCAGGAGGCTGATTTGAGAATGCTTGTTGTCCATACTGTATTTTTCCATGCCGATGCCTTCGCTGAAGCGTACACGTGCGCGGTCAACGATAGTCGTCGTTGTTGTATGGACGCCATCATTGTTCCGATTTTGACCAATTACCAAATCGAAGCAGTTGCGGACTCTATTGACCTTGGCATCTGTCGACTTCGTGAACGTAACACTATTTTCCGAAGCAGTGGCTTTCACGAAAACACCTTCGCAAGGAGCAATAACGGGGTCTTGTTCTGCCAATACGACCTTACCTTCAGCGTTGTCAATGATGTAGCAATCTTGGTCAATGGTGGCATTGCAGGCGAAGGGATTGCCCACAAGGTTGAAGCCATTCAGTTCGGAGGCTTGGCAGCTCAGGTTGCTGATGGTGACGGTGTTGTTGCTCGGTGTAAGTGTACCTTCGAATTGGAGAGAGGTGTCATCGCCATTGGCGTAGAGATAGCCTTTCTTGTGCTCAATCACAAAAGAGTTGGCGTTAGATTCGTAATTCATCCAATAATGCGAAGGCTCATCATAATAATAAAGGTCGTAGACATTATCCTCTAAGGTTCCATTGAGGAATCCGTTTTCTGTGCTTGGTTCGATGCTTTCCGTGACAGGCGAGGCAACGAAGTTCCAGCCTTGTTCGTTGTTGATGGCAGCAATGTCCTTCTTCACGGTGGCTTTCACGTCAGCAGAATTATGAACGAGTTGGGCACCATTTTTGAGGATGAGGTTGCTGGCGTTTTCATCGCTGAGAGTACCACTCAAAGTGAGAATGCTATTTTCGGAAACGGTCATTTGGTCGTTTTCGCTTAGATCCAAAGCTGCGAGGGTGGCATTGCCTTTAGCGAAGCCTATTTTGTTGGAGGCTTCGGTTTCTCCACCGTAATAATTGGTTTTAATAATGAAAATGTTCGCAGCATCATTGTTCAAAGCAGCATTGTATGTCGTTTGGCTAAGGCCTTGGGCGATTTGTGTCCCATCTTGATAGATGTTATAAGTGTAGGTGTCGTCGGTGAGGTGGGCTTTGATAAGGAAGGCGTATCCTGAAGCATTATTGTGTGTGTAGAATAACGGGTCGCTTGAATAATACACCCCATAGTCGCCTTCGGCAGTACAAAGATACAGCTGTAAGTTATCGAAAGTCTCTGTGTTATGCACAAAAATCCATAGGTCTTGGTCGCTGTTGATATAATAAGGTTCCTGAAGGTCTATGGTGTTCCATCCTGAAGTTGATACCGAAACAGGCTGAGTATAAACTTGGTTTGCGGGAACATTGTTATCATCCTGATTGTTGGTGCCTTCATAAATACATAGTTCGTAATTTCCGCTATTAATAGCATGAAATTCAACACTATATAATCTTAATCCTTGATAAGACAAAAGGTTTTCCGCTAAATGCCTATGACCCCAATAATAGAGATTTGGGCCAAATGGAAAGTAGGCTCCACTATTATTTTGGTTTCCATAAGTCAAAGTCGAGGAAGGCGTTTCGGGATAACACCATTCAGGTGCGCTCCATGTGAGGTCGATATTGTTTTCAGAAAGAGTGGCTGTCAAATCGTCAACAATAGGAGTTTGGTATTCTATCGTGACGGTTACGGTATTGGATGAAAACGACATAATGCCATTGGCATCTACACTGCGTACAAAATAGACATTGGTGCCAAAAGGTGCGGATTCGGTATAACTAGGTTCGGTAGTGTTTCCGACGAGGAAGTTGTTTCGGTAGATGTTGTAGCTTGCGGCGCCATTGGCGGAAGTCCAACTGAGGGTGACGTCTTGTACGCCACTTAAAGTATAGGTAAGGTTCGTGGGGTCGGATGCGTCACATTGCACGGGTTGTATGCCAAATACGGCCCCTTGCATGTCGGTGTATACGCCATTGCCGGAACCAGATTCGTTGTTTGCGCCTGTATTCAAATTGTCGAGTGAAAAATAGCCGTCATAGTGCCCTGACCATCCCCAGTTGAAATGGAAATAGCTGTCGCTGTTATAGCCGTCACATACAAAGGCATGACCTCCACCTTGGGGATCGGGATCTTGTCCGCAATATTCCAGAGGCCGGTGATCATCCAACTCGTTTTTCACCATTGTTATCCATGTTTCATCGTCATAGTCAGTCTTCGATAAAAATACGATATCGGGGCTATAATTGAAAAAGGTCTTCAACGCTTCTGCTACAAGGGAGGTGGAAGCTCCGCTGCCTCCAGTACTGTTGCCTCCATATTCCATTTCTATCGACACTCCACAATGGTACATAAGCGTGGCTACAGCTGCAATTTCTTCTTCAGAAGGATTCGAAAGCCAAGTGGCATTGGGGGCAGTTCCATTTTCATAATAATACTCATAATAATCTGCCATATTATCCCAATCATATGTGGTGGCATCAAAGTCGGCATTCAAGGTTTGGCCGTTCCAAATGTAGGAATGTGTACCTACGCCATGGGTAGGATACTCCCAGTATTTCATAATCTGTGCCATGGCAGTAGCCACGCAACCAGTGTAGGCTTTGCCTACAGGTCCGTCACTAACAGCGGGGCAAAGGTCGTTGTAGTACTTGTTTTGATTCCATTTGGTTTGAATCAGCGGAGCAACCAAGGTGGTGGCTCTCGCCGCTTTACTATTTCCATCTACCAGATCTTTCCACAATTGGGTGTTCTCGGCCGTTGCTCTCATTTGGCTCTCAATGGCGGACTGAATCTCATCGTTGTAGCCTTGTAACCAGCCGCGCACATTGGAGGGCATGTCTTTCGCTACAAAAGCTCCCGTCAGTGAATACCCCAAAATTGGCTTCACGCGATCATCTGCCGCCATCACTACGAAGCTGTTCTCAGTAGTGAAGATATAGAGGTTTGTAAATCCAGCTGTTTTCGAAAGGTCGGTCAGTTGGTCGGCTTTCGCGCCGTTGTTGTTTAGGAATGTTGTCGCTACTTTGCGGGCTGTTTCGGGTGTCACACGCTCAGCAAACATAGGCATAGCTACCATTAGTACCAATGCCACAATCAATGTAAATCTTTTCATATTTTTTATGTTTTGAATTCGATGGTGAAAACAGGCTGCAAAAGTAGTAAAAAAAAGAATGCTAAATTAAAATAAGACCATGACTGCCAAGAAATAGGCAGTCATGGTCGTTTGATAGTTCTTTTTGAAGCGTTTGCCACAAGGCAATTAAAATGTGGCGCAAAAATTCAAATTATTCAATAACAATCTTTTGCGTCTTCACCTTCTCGCCGTTGATGAGGCGGAGGACATACACGCCTGGTGCCATTTCGCTTGTAGAAACATGATTTATTGCTTCTTCCAAGACAACACGGCCCATCATATCCACAATTTGCAGCGAAGCATCACCTGCATTGTTGATAATAATGTTCCCGTCGTTGATGAAAGCAAATGTCTCATTGTCGCCATCAGCATCATTACAAATGGGAGCAAAGAGCAATTTGAACCTGGAGTCATAATCCGTTGTGTTGGCTTCAAAGCTGTAGCTTGGCGTAGTCAAAAGGTTCACATCATTGCCTGTAATGTTGTCGATGAGGTGGAGATAATTCAATTCAAGGTTTTCAATTTCAAAGTTAAGAGTGTAAACTCCATCATTGCTTGCCTTGAAGTTGAGAGGCATCTCGCTTTCTCCATCGGTGAAGGCCACGGCAAATGCTTGACCGTTTTGAGGAATGTAGAGTTTGCTGGTGTTTTCTCTTAGATTGTATTTCACAAGGCGATTGTCCGAGTTGAAGCTGATCATGGCCTTGTCGATGACAGAATTGCTTCTTGTGTTGGCCGCAGAGACTGCAATGGCGATGCCAACGTCGTTTTTCGATGCGGTCTTGCTGAAGGTGACGCTCTCATCAGCACCTTGTGCTTGCACCAAGATGGCTGTGCAAGGCGGGATGGGGTTGCTACCCAAAGTGAAGTCGGAAGCATCTTCATTCATGACATAAAAGCTTCTGTCGACATAGGCATTGCAAGGATAAGGATTGCCGATGAGGTTGAAGCCTTTGAAGGAGGCATTGGTATTGTATGTCAAAGGTGTACTCTCAACATTGGCTGCCAATGTTCCAGTAAAGGTGAGGGTTGGATTGCCGCTGTTGGCATAGAGGTAGCCCTTGCCAGATTCGAGGCTGGTGAAAGCGCCAGCTTTATAGTTGCGCCATTCTTTGTCTTGGCTTTGGTCGAAGGTATAAAGGTCGTATCCGTTGGCAAGCAAACCGTTGTCGAGAGTTGGTGTGACGTTGTCAGTGATAGGTGAGGCGAGCAGATGCCAACCACCATCTTGGGTATAAGGGGTGATGTTCTTTTTCACCGTGGCTTGCACTCCATTGGAATTATTGATAATTTGTGAGCCATCCTCGAGGACCAAATTCGCTGTGTTTTCATTGCTGAGTGTTCCGCTGACGGTAAGTGTGCTGTTTTCTGTGACGGTCATTAAGTCAATGTCTCTGATATTCAAATTAGAAACGGTAACATTGCCTTTAGCGAAACCGACTTTGTTGGAAGCTTCGGTCTCGCCGCCATAGTAATTGGTCTTTACACTGAAATAATTGGCATCGTTATTATTGAGTTGTGTACTGTACGTTGTGTTGCTCTGATTTGAAGCAATCAACTCATCATTGCGATAGAGGTTGTATGTATAGGTGCCGTCGGTAACGTAGGTGCGGATAAGGAAGGCTTTGCTCTCGTCGAGCACGTAGCCTTTGTCTCCATTGCTCGAAGTCCATCTCCCCCAATAGCCTCCGTGATTGTTGCTTCCTGGATTAGCGCTGTAAGTAGCAGAATATCTTCCATTACCATTGTTAGGGTCATTCATAATGACCCAAATGTCATCTTGGCCATCAATGGCTACAAGTTCATCTAAGTCTATATCTATCCAGTTAGACGCATTTGTAACCTCAATGGTTTTGCTTGCCATTAATGTTGAAGGCCAAAAGATATTATCCCCACTGTATTGCTGCTCTGTGGCACCTTTGTAGATAAAGCAGGTGTAAGAACCTGTTTCGTAAGCATAAAATGAGATTTTATAAATGGCTTTGTTGGCGTATTGCGATAAATCGTCTGAAAGGTACCTGTGTGCCCAGTATTGGATAGAGTTCCTTCCATTCATGTTTCCGTCTCCATAAGTCAACGTTGCTGATGGTGTTTCAGGATAGCACCATTCAGGGGCAGTCCAAGTAAGGTTGGCATTATTACCTGAAAGGTTGGCGGTGAGGTCGGTGACGATGGGCGTTAGGTAGGCTATTGTCACGGTGACAGTGTTGGACAGCAAGGATAATTGGCTGTTGGCGTCAACGCAACGGACATAATAATCATGGGTGCCAAATGGAACTGTTTCGGAATAGGTCGTTGATGTTGTATTGCTGACGAGGTTGCCATCGCGATAAACATTGTAGCTCGAAGCAGCGTTAACGGCATCCCAAGTTAGGGTGATGTCATTCAAACCGCTGAGGGTATAGGTGAGATTGTTCGGTGCAGGGACCATAGAGCCAGGCTCAATGCCGAAGACGGCTTCTTGGTCGCGGGTGTACACGCCATTGCCCGCGCCGGCTTCTCCGCTGTTGGCTCCCGTATCCAAATTGTTGATAGAGAAATAGCCGTTGTAACGACCTGCCCAACCCCAGTTGAAATGGAAATAATCATCGCTGTTATAACCGTCGCAAACGAAGGCATGTCCTCCATTACCATTAGGGTCTAGGCCACCGTATTGTATTGGTCGATTGGCATCCAAATCTGCTTTCAACATTGTAATCCATTCGGCATCAGTATAATTAATGGTCGAATTGCTTGATTTTTGTTCGTAGTGTGCAGTGTTCTTGTAATTGAAATAGGTTTTCAATGCGTCGGCAACATAGAGGGTTGGTGCGCCGCTGCCTCCAGTACTGCTGCCTCCATATTCCATTTCAACCGACACGCCGCAGTGGTACATCAGAGTGGCCACGGCTGCAATTTCTTCTGTAGAAGGTTCAGGAAGCCATTGGGCATACGGGTCGGTTCCATTTTCATAATAATACTCATAATAATCTAACATATTATTCCAATCGTACGTGGTGGCACCAAAGTCGGCATTCAAGATTTGTCCATCCCAAGTGTAAGAATGGGAGCCAATGCCAGTTGAAGGGTAGCTCCAATACTTCATGATTTGTGCCATGGCAGTAGCTATGCAACCAGTGTATGCATGTCCATTTGGGCCATCAGATACAGCGGGGCAAAGGTCGTTGTAGTACTTGTTTTGGTTCCATTTGGTTTGAATTAACGGAGTAACAACCATAGTTGCCTTCCCAGCTTTGGAGTTGCCTTCGGTCAAGTCCTTCCACATTTTTGATGTTTCGCTTGTGGCTCTCGTTTTGTTGTCGATGGCAGATTGTATTTCATCGCTATAGCCTTGCAGCCACCATCTGAGATTTTCGGGCATGTCTTTGGTATCAAACTTATCAGTCAGTGAATAACCCAAAATGGGTCGTACACAGTCATCGGCGGCCATCACTACGAAACCAAGATTACCGTTGAAGATGTAAAGGTTCTTGAATCCCGCCTCATTGGAGAGGTCGGTTAGTTGGTTGGCTTTCGCGCCGTTGTTGTTTAGGAATGTCGACGCTACTTTGCGGGCTGTTTCGGGTGTCACACGCTCAGCCATCATTGGCATGGCTATCATCAGCAGCAATGCCAAAATCATTGTAAATCTTTTCATATCGATTAGTTTTTGTTTGTTGTCCTATTTGCCTACAAAATTAGTTAAATTATCCTCAGGTTCAACTTTTTTTTCACACAAAAACCGCCTCAATTGATATTGAGGCGGTTATGGTCATAGTAACGGATTGTCATTGAATGACTTAGTCTTCTGCCTTAGCTCGCTTCGAGTCCCAAATCATGTAGATGATGATGGCGATATACATCACCAAGGCGATGAGGCCAGCCCATGGGGTTTCGTTGAAAAAGCCACCATCGGCAGTACGTGCCACAGCATCCACATTGCAAAACTTAAGGATGGCGCTCACTACACCCATCAAGGCGCCACCGGCGATGAAGCCCGAGGCGATGAGGGTGCCACGGTTGTAGCGGGCATCGTTGAGTTTCTGGTCCTTGCTGCGGGTGCTCACGAACCACGAGATGGCACCACCGATGAGCAGCGGGATGTTGAGGTCGATGGGGATGAACATACCCAAGGCGAAGGGCAATGCCGGCACCTTGCAGAAGTTGAGGATCAAGGCGATGGCAGCACCGATGCCGTAAAGCAGCCACGGAGCGCTACCGCCCGACATCATCGGCTCGATGACGGCACTCATGGCGTTGGCTTGTGGTGCGACCAAAGCTCCGTCGCCCACAAAACCGTAGGCTTTGTTCAGAATCATGATGACGCCAGCGACGGTGGCAGCAGCCACGGCCACGCCGACGAACTTCCAGATCTCTTGTTTCTTGGGCGTCGTGCCAATCCAGTAACCTACTTTCAAGTCGGTGATGAAAGCACCTGCCACGGCCAAGGCCGTGCAGACCACACCTCCGATAATCAAGGTGGCGGTCATGCCACTGGGACCGCTCAGTCCGGCGGCGACCATCACCAAGGAGGCCAAAATCAAGGTCATCAGCGTCATGCCGCTCACGGGGTTGCTACCCACAATGGCGATGGCATTGGCGGCCACCGTTGTAAACAAGAAGGCGATGACGGCCACGACCAAAATGCCAATCAAGGCATGCCATACGTTGTGTACCACGCCAAACCAGAAGAATAGGAAGGTGACTAACAGCACGGCCACGATGCCGATCACGATAACTTTCATGGAGATGTCGCTTTGGGTGCGGTCGACGGGCTCAGCCGAGGCCTTCTTGCCCTTGAACTCGTTGGCTGCCAAACTCACCGACGACTTGATGACTTTCCAAGACTTGATGATGCTGATGACACCCGCCATAGCGATGCCGCCGATGCCGATATGGCGTGCATAGTCTTTGAAAATCTGTTCAGGTGACATTTCACCAATGGTTTGCAGCACGCCCGTGTTCATCAGGTCAACGATTTGGTCGCCCCAGATGAGGTTCATGCCCGGGATGATGATGAACCACACCAGCATGGAGCCGCAGCAGATGATGAAGGCATATTTCAGGCCGATGATGTAGCCCAAGCCGAGCACAGCAGCACCAGTGTTCACTTTGAACATCAGCTTGGCTTTGTCGGCCACAGCCGCGCCCCAACCCATCATGCGGGTGGTGAGGGTCTCCGACCACCAGCCGAAAGTAGAGACGATGAAGTCATACAAACCACCAATCAAGCCGCTGACAACCAGCAACAAGGAGTCCTTGCCCTTCTTCTGCCCGCTGACCAAGACCTGTGTGGTGGCAGTGGCTTCGGGGAAGGGGAACTTGCCGTGTTGCTCCTTGACGAAGTATTTGCGGAAGGGGATGAGGAACAGGATGCCCAAGATGCCGCCCAGCAAAGAGGCGATGAACACCTGCCAGAAGTTGATTTCGATTTGGTAACCTTTGCCTTGCAGGATGTAGAGTGCGGGCAAGGTGAAGATGGCACCTGCCACCACGCCGCCCGAGCATCCACCGATGCTTTGGATGATGACGTTTTGCGACAGCGCGTCGTTCTTGCGGGCCAGTCCCGTGAGGCCGATGGCGATGATGGCGATGGGGATGGCGGCCTCAAACACCTGTCCGACCTTCAGGCCGAGGTAGGCGGCGGCAGCCGAAAACAGGATGGTCATCAGCAGGCCGATGCACACCGACCATACCGTAACTTCCTGGTACTTCTTGTTTTTCGAGAGTATGGGTTCATACTCTTCGCCCGGTTTCAGTTCGCGTTGCGCGTTCTCGGGCAGTTTGAATTGATCGTTTTCCATAAGGTTCACTTTTCAAATTTGATTGCAATAATAGGGATTTTGTTGGTTGAAAAGAAGAAAAACCAATAAAAATGAAAGAAAATGACAAATTAATTTGTCTAATTGGAAGGTTTACTTTACTTTTGCAGCGTCAAACCATAAAAACTAACTACTATGAAGAAAAACTATTTGTTTCCCCACCAGTTCAGAGTGATCGGATGGGTGTTGGTCATCGTAGTGTTGGTGACTTATGTTGCGGAAAAACTGTGGTTTCCCAACTTAACCATTAAAATGCCTGCTTTGTATTATGACGGTTCGTTCGAGTTTATGAGTGACGATCTCGTCCCTACCGGTTTCTTTGTCATGGCAACAACCACCCTGTTGTCATTGCGATTTCCCATCCTGACCATTGGGCTTATCTTGATAGGTTTTACCAAAGAAAAAATTGAAGATGAGTTTGTCACTAAGGTGCGAGAGCAGAGTTTGGTTTGGTCAACCTATGTCACCGCCGTCTTGTTTATCCTTGCAACCTTGTTGATTTATGGATTTCCTTATCTGATTGTACCTTATTTGGTTTTCTTTGTATTTCTCATTCTATTTATCATCAAATTTCGTATTGAGTTGCACCGAGCCAACAAAGGAGGCGCGCAATGAAGAATCGTTTGAAAGTGGCACGAGCCGAAAAGGACCTCACACAAGAGGATTTGGCCAAGCTTATTGGTGTGAGCAGGCAATCAATTAACGCCATAGAATCAGGGCGATATGTGCCTTCCACGGTCTTGGCCTTGAAGATGGCGCAGGTGTTCGGGAAATCCGTTGAAGAGATTTTCTTCTTGGAGGATGAGGATTAAAGAATTGGAGATTCCCTTGCAGGGAATGGAATAGTCGTAATATGTCAAAAGGCGGCGGCAAGAAGAAGTTACCATTTGGTAGCATCTCTTGCCGCCGCTATATACACTATAACAAACACGCCATTCCCCGTAGGGGAATCTCATTGTGTGTTTACTTTACAATACTGAATTTCTTAATAATAGTCTTGCTATCGTTCTGAATCCTAACGAAATACATTCCCTCGGCCAAACCCGACACATCAATTTGTTGTGTTTCATCGGTGATGTGGCCTGAAAGCAGCGTTTGGCCTGTCACGTTGGTGATGATGTATTCGGTTTCTGCCTGTAGAGACGTGGCGCGCCGCGTCTCTACAAATAGAATCCCGTTCGTAGGATTAGGATAAACCTTGATTTCCATTGCGTTATTCTCATCAATAGCCATCACATCCTTGTCCAAGCATTCCGACCAAGAAATAGTGTTTCCGCCATCGTTGCAGATGCCGTATTTGTATTGTCCAATCGGCAAGGCATCCCAACCGTAGTCCACATAATGGGCGTCAGCGATGTTTGAAGCAATCAGCTCGGCATTGCTTCCGTCGCAGTTGGCGCGGTAGATACTGTAGGTGTTGCCCACGGTGATGTCGTCAATGTAGAAGGCGTTATCGTATTCGCCCTCAGCGAGTTGGTTGGCATATTTCCATTCCAGAATGTGGTTGCCAGGACTGATGGCAACGGTGTAGCGCGTCCACGGCACTTCATCCTTCAAGGTCTCGCCATACTGCACGTTGTCGATGAAGAAGCCGCAGCCGTTGAGCGGGAAACAGCTGACACGGGCATAGTAACTTACCACGCACGAAGTGGGCAAGTTGACCGCCAACGAAATCTTGCTGTTGGAGAACATACCCGTGTTGGTCGACTTGGCGCAATAGGTGCCTGTGTTGGGTTGTGTGGTGGTGATGACCCAAGGGCTGGTGGCGTCGTTGATCCACATGTTTTGGTAGAAGTCGCCCGACTCGAAGCCATCGTAAATGCCCGCAGGCAAGTTCCACGACAAGGAGACGCGCATATTGTTGATGACTTCGGTCTCAATCTCAACCGCTTTCGTCAAGGTGACGTAATTGGATGGGAGCGAGGTCATGTCGTTTTCCAGATGGGCGATAATATAATAGGTGTAAGAACCCGCGTAGCTGATGTGGTCGGTATAGGTGGTCGCCGTCAGGCTGTTGGCGATGCGCATGCCGTCGCGATAGACATCGTAGGAAATGCCTTCGGGTGCGGCTGTCCAGTTGAGGACGACTTGTTCGCCGTCGAAGTCGGCGGTGAGGTTGGTCGGACCGTGATGGAACAAGGCGTTAATGGCGGCCAAGGCATCGATGCGGCCCGAACCTACGCGGTTGTTTTTCATGGTGTTGCCGACGCGCACCGAGGTGAGCTCGATGATGGAGTCCAATTCGGAGGGACTCAATTCAGGATTGGCTTCTAGAAGCATGGCCAACACGCCGGCCACGCAAGGCGTAGCCATCGAGGTGCCGTCCAATTCGGTGTAGCCGTTGGTGGTCTGGTAGTTCAATGAGGTGATGTTGGCGCCAGGAGCCGAGATGTCGGGACGGATCAAGCCTGGTTGGTTGACGTCACCGTTTTCGTAGGGGTAGTCGTTGTAGTTACCGACATTGGGACCTGCAGACCAAGTGGTGGGGCCGACGGAGGCGAAGCCGCATCGTTCGTCGTTGGAGTCGGTGGCCCCCACGCTGATGACAGAGGTCAGGCCGCCTTCAATGAGGTTTCTTTGGTCGGGGTGGAGCCAAGCCGGAGGACAGTTGCCAGGGGCGCTGATGTTGAAGGGAACAGGGAAGGTGTATTGCGTTTGGCCTTCGTTGCCGCATGCCACGGCAGCAGCCACGCCCGCCTCGAGACAGGTGGCGAAGACGTCGCGGTAGTAGTAGCATGGACCAGCGCCTACGTCGCTGAGCGAGAGGCTGAGGATATGTGCCCCATGTTCCAAAGCAAATTCAACACCTTGGATGAGGTGGGTGGCTTCACCTTGACCGTCTTCACCCAAAACCTTGATGGGCATGATTTTGGCTCCCGGGGCGATGCCCGTTTGGGTGCCTGCCGTGCCTTGTCCTGCCAAGATGCCAGCGGTGTGTGTGCCGTGACCATCGTCGTCCATGGGGTCGTTGTCTTGATAGAAGATGTCATAGCCGTGGTGAGGGAACTCGCTGCCGCCGTCCCACATGCTGTTGGCGATGTCGATATGGTTGTAGTTGACGCCCGTGTCGATATGACCGATGATGACACCGTTGCCCGTATAGCCCGAGCCGTTGTAGTTCCAAACCGCAGGCGCGTTGATCTTGTCGACATGCCAGGCGTTGGCTCTTGTAGTGACAGGACGAGCCATTTCGTTGCTAGGAATCATCTGACGCATCTCGTCGGGGATAATCATGGCAACATCTTTGCGCTCAGCCAATTGTGCGATGACCTCGTCGCTGGCCGAGCAGCTGAAGCCGTTGAACGACCAAAAGGTTTTCAGGTCGCTGATCAAACTCTCGTTCTTGTAACCTTCAAGAAAATCAAGCACTTGGGCTTGTGATGCTTGACAAAAGGCTTTCCTGTCGGCGATGACGAAGTCGCGGCGTTGCTCCTTGGTCATCATGGCAGTCTTTCGCGGTAGCTGGCTATCGTCGTAGCGTTCCGCCATCATCACGATGACATGTTGAAGATGGTTGGATTGGCCAAACAATGCACTAAAGCAAAGGACCAAGAGAAATGTAAAAATGGGTTTCTTCATGATATTTGGTTGGTTTTGTGTAACAATACGTTTCCAATACGGCATTCAAGACACCGTTTGCGTTTGCAAAAATAGGAATAAAGGTGTAACAAGGCTTGTGTCTGCATGGCATTTTCTGTTGTGATTCCGCATTGGGCAAAATGGCGGATGACGGCATTGTCCTCGGCCTCAGTGTCTTCCAGGAATTGCAACGCGGTCTCGCAATAGGAATCGTCTTTGTGTAATTTGCCATAGCAAAACAGTAAAGGCGCCACGGCGTTGATAATCAATATATCTGCGGTGGCATCGCCTAAATGTTTGGCCGTTTTACGGCTGCCGTGGTACGACAGCCCTACAGCCCCTGATTTCTGGTCTGTAGGGCTGTCACATTGTGGCAGCCGATTAAACCGCCAATGTGTCTCCCAATATTCCGATGCCGCCACGTCAAACAAAGCCTTGGCTTCAGCAGTGTCTTTCGCCGCCTTGATCTTGGAGAATAGAGGCCCGTTTTTATGGATGAGCTGCGCCATTTGTGCTAGACGAATAGTAGGGAAATTTGATGGCCGCATGCGCATGAACTTCCACCTCTCGGCAGGCATGGTCAGCAGGTTGAACTTGGCCTTCATCACACTATACTCGCGTTTGAGCAATAGGGGATATTCCTCCGTGAAGTCGTCTTCGAGGAATCCCGCACAACCCATGAGCATGGCTTCGACCTGAAGCAGGTTGTCGGCATGTTTCAGCAAGGTCTTGAAAGGCAAGATGTTGGCCAAATACTCAAAAGCCTCGTTGTTGACTTTCAAGCCGAAATAGCGCATGAGCAGTTTGTAAAGTGCGTCCTCCCAGTCGAATTGGTTGGCTTCCAGTATCTTGGTTACGGCGCCCGACTTGCTCTCCAAGCGTTCCACGGCCATGCGGTCGAGCCAAGAAAGCCTGGTGAAGACGGGCACTTGTGCAATGCTTTTCTCGCAGGGGATCCAAGTCTTGGAGGCGATAAGTCTCTGGTATTGGGCAAAGAGGCTTTCGTCGAAATGCCCTTTCAGCTCCAAAGTCGGGATGTCGTTGACTTGTAGGTCGTTTTCGTATACCACATGAAGGATGACGTTCTTGTAGGCTTTGTCGTTTTGGTGACCGTGGCGGTTCCAGTCGCTGGTCTTCACATGGATCTCCACATGTCCAGCCCAGAGTTTGTCGCCGATTTGGATTTTGGCTTCAAGGAAGTCGGGACCCGAGTCGGTGTTGCGGTAGCCCGTCGCCACCACCTCGACCGCTTCGCCTTCCGTGGTCTTCAAGTCCTTGTCGGTCAGGCGATTCTCCCAAATGTAGTATAGGAATTCTTCTCTCATTGTTTCTTTTTTGTCACAAAACCTGCAAAACGTTCAAAACTTGTTTTTCGGGTAGGGAAAGCGGCCAACCGGCCCGCTTTCCGGCGGCAACCCGGTTGGGTGCCGCCGCACTTCTTTCATTGGGTTTTGTGAGTTTTGTCGGTTTTGTGATTATTTAATTTTCCAGCAGTTCAATGGTTCAGTGTCCAAAACGCCTTTCTTTGTGGCCCAGTCGATGAAGAGGGAGCGCAGGTCGCGGTCGCTCTGCCAGACCACATGGTCCTTGATTTCTTCCTGTGCCCATCCCACGCCGTTGATGAGGTGGTTGCCGCCACCCATCGAGCGGTAGGAGTTCATCACCACGTTGTAGGTCTTGTTCATGTCGAAGGGCGTGCCGTCGGCCATGCTGAGGATGGTGATGCGTTCGCCCATGGGGTTCTTGTCGGTCACCTCGTAGCGGATGCCCGCGGCACAGTCGAAGTTATAGATGGGGTTCTTCATTTCGTATGCGTATTCGATGAAGTCTTTCACTTCTTTGCCGGTCAAGGCCATGACGGCCAGCGAGTTTTCGAAGGGGTACCAAGTGAAGAAGTCCTTGACTTTCAGCATCCCCGCTTCGAGGGTCTTGCCGCCTCCGAGGGGAGCAGCCATGGAGATGTCGGCATGGATGCCCTCGGCTTCGACGGTCTCCAACTGGCAGCGATGTATCTCGTCGACCCAAAGGCAAGGCCCCTTGAAAATGTCGTCGCTACTGATGCTGACGGGCAACTCGGCCACCTCCTTGTTTTGGTAGGCTTCTGCGCGGTCGATATAGGGTTGGAGCATGGTCAGGAAGGCTTCGTCCTTCTCATCACCTTCGGTGGGCATGAGCTCGACGCTGATTTGCGGCTTTTGGCCTTTCTTGAGCGTCACTTCGGCTTTGGCCAATCCTTGCCCACGGCAGCCTGAATTGAGCACATAAACAGGCTCACCATTGGGATTTGTCAGTTTCTCGGCTTTGGCACGATGGTCGTGACCAAAGAAGATGAGGTCGAAGCCAGGCACGTTCTCGGCAACCCATTTTACGGCATTCTCACGCCCAAGCGGATGGTCCTCGGGAAGATTCTGTGCCTGAGGCTCATAGCCAGAGTGGAAGAGACCTATCATCAGGTCGGGATGCTCTTTCTCTTGGATGATTTTCACCCATTTGGCTGCAGCTTCTTCCAGATTGTCGAAACGTAGCCCAGGACGCAATCTATCTGGTACCCAAGTGACTACGTAGGGTGTCAGCAGTCCGAGGACGGCGATTTTGTAGCCCTCGCGTTCCAAAACTATATAAGGTGTGAAATAAGGCTCTCCCGTGGTTTCATCGATGACATTGGCAGCCAGCACAGGCATCTTGGTCTCGGAATAAACGCGGTCAAACACCTTGCGACCGGCCTCAATGTCGTGGTTGCCCACACAGGCAACATCGTATGGGAAATAATTCAGCACTTCGGAGACCAGGTTGGGATGCTCGGCGTCTTGGTTGGAGCAATATTGGAACGGTGTGCCTTGCATGTCGTCGCCGTTGTCCAAGAGGATAAGCCGGTCACCGAGTTCGGCTTTCATTTGTTTGATGACATAAACATCATTGGCGAATTCGTCATAACGACCGTGAGTATCAGTTGTTTCGATGAGTGTCAAGGTGGTCTCTTTTGGAGCGCATGAGGCTAAAAAGGCGGTCAATGCAATCATTAGGGTGAGTCTTTTTGTTTTCATTGTGACTATTGGTTTTAAAGCGATAAAAGTAGGACTTTTTCGGCCTTGTGCGACAATTTAAGGAAAAAATTTCTCAAATCGAGGCGGGGTAACGTTTATTTGCGTATTTTTGTGGCACAATTCCAAGACCGTTTGTAACATGGCCGACTTGAGCATCATAGTATCCGAGATTGAATTGAAATTGAGGAAATTGATTGATGAGAAGAATCAGTTGGCGGTTGAGAACAAGCGGCTCACCGAGGAAAACGCCACGTTGGATCAGGAGAATCTGACGCTGCGCCGTTCGGTGGAGGAGTTGCAGGACAAAATAAATAAATCTACAATTGTTAACGCACTCGACAACGAGGGAGAAGTAGAAGAAGGAAGAAAGCTCATTAAAGAGTTGGTGAGAGAAATTGACCGGTGCGTTTCGATTTTGAATAGTAAGGAATAACTCAGATACTTGATAGTCAGCGAGATGGATGAGATTACAATCAATATCACCTTGTTGGATAGGCCCTACCGCTTGTCGGTGGCCCGCGCTGACGAAGAGAAGGTCCGCAAGGCCGGCAACCTCATCAACGAGAGGATCAAATACTACTCGAAGCATTACGCCTACAAGGATGTGCAGGATTTGCTTTCGATGACCGCCTTGCAATTTGCCACCTCGGTGGTGAAGATGGATGCTGAACTGACCTATCGTAATCAGAATCTGGAACGCAAGTTGGAAGACTTGAACGACTTATTGAGCGAACAATCATAGTTTCACGCCAACCCGTGGAATCGTTCTTTGAAGATCTGGAACTGCCTGTTCAGCGCATTTGGTAAACTCAACACTATCAACACATCAATCGGTCTACTCGCGCTCTGTAAAAACAGGCCTCATTCCCTTCGGGGAAGTACCTTCTGGTGCCGGTGGACGTTTGCGCAACGCGGTGGCCACAAGCGTATTATTTGGAGTTTACGCATCTCCAAGAGCAGGCAGTTTCTCTTTGTTTCCTCCTCATTTTTCGAGTAAAAACAGAGTTTAAAATGTTATTACTCAGCATCACAAACACTACTTGGATTATTATTGCCGCAGCGGCTTTGGTCGTGGGCCTTGCGGTGGGTTATTTTATCACGTCCACACTGCTGAAAAAAGCGGTCACCAAAGAAGAACAGGCTCTGCTCGAAGAAGCCAAGGAAAAGGCCGAAGTTATTAAGAAAGAGCGCATTCTGCAAGCCAAGGAGAAGTTCCTCCAGATGAAGGACGAGCACGAAAAGGCTTGCGAAGAACGCAACCGCGCCGCCCAAAAGGTGGAGCAGAAGGCCAACCAATTGAAGCAGGACGCCAGCCAGAAGATGGACGAGGCACAACGCAAAGCCAAAGAGGTACAAGCCGCCCAGCAGAAGCTGGAGAGCCAGATAGAGACCTTCAACAAGAAAAAGGCCGACCTCGACCGCATGCACAGCGAAGCTTCCAAGAAATTGGAGACCATCTCAGGCCTCTCCGCCAAAGAAGCCAAGGAACAACTCGTCGAGTTGATCAAGGAAGAAGCCCAGGCCGATGCCATGGTCTACGTGAAGGAAGTCACGGAAGAAGCTAAGTTGAGCGCCGCCCAAACCGCCAAGAAGATTGTGCTGGAGACCATCCAACGCACGGCTTCGGAGACGGCTATCGAAAATACCGTCAGCGTATTCAATATTGAGAATGATGAGATTAAGGGTCGTATCATCGGTCGCGAAGGCCGTAACATCCGCACCCTCGAGTCGCTTACAGGCGTCGAAATCATCATTGACGACAGCCCGGATGCTATCCTTATTTCTGGTTTCGATCCCATCCGCCGCGAAATCGCCCGCCTCTCCTTGCAGAAGCTCGTCGTCGACGGACGTATTCACCCCGCACGCATTGAAGAGGTGGTGCATAAGGTGGAAAAGCAAGTGGACCAGGAGATTATGGAGACGGGTAAGCGCACCTGCATCGACCTTGGTGTCCACAACCTCAACCCCGAGTTGATCAAGATGATTGGTCGCATGAAATACCGTACTAGCTATGGTCAGAATCTGTTGCAGCACTCCATCGAGACTGCCAAGCTCTGCGCCACCATGGCTGCCGAACTCGGACTCAACGTGAAGGCTGCCAAGCGCGCCGGTCTCTTGCACGACATCGGTAAAGTGGCTGAAAATGAGGAAGAACTGCCGCACGCCATCTTGGGTATGAAGGTCGCTGAGCGCCTGAAAGAGAAACCCGACATCTGCAATGCCATCGGTGCCCACCACGAGGAAATCGAGATGGACAACCTGATTTCACCTATCGTGCAGGTGTGCGACGCCATCTCTGGTGCCCGTCCGGGTGCCCGCCGCGAGGTGGTGGAGGCCTATATCCAGCGTCTCAACAAGTTGGAAGAGATGGCCATGAGCTATCCGGGTGTGGTGAAGACCTACGCCATTCAGGCTGGTCGTGAGCTGCGCGTCATCGTGGGTGCCGACAAGGTGAGTGACCAAGACGCCGACCGCATCGCCTACGACCTCTCGAAGCAGATTCAGACCGAGATGACCTATCCTGGTCAGATTAAGATTACGGTCATCCGCGAGACGAGAGCCGTTCAGTACGCAAAGTAAATTCAATTTTACTGGCTGTTAGCTATTAGCCATTAGCCGTTAGCTATCGGGCAACCGAGCTAATAGCTAATGGCTAACTGCTAAAAGCCAAACAGCAAACTTGTTCAAAACCAGAAACTATGATTAGAGAAGAAGTCGTTTTCGGCCCCATACATAGCCGCCGCCTTGGCAGCTCGTTGGGAATCAATTTGTTGCCTGAAAAAGGAAAAATCTGCACTTTCGATTGTATCTATTGCGAATGCGGCTGGAACAAGGATGGTCGCGATGACCTC